>ERZ773192.3179-NODE-3179-length-12582-cov-2.348527_pt1 | contig 12582 bp, 7 predicted proteins | sample MGYA00581010_ERZ773192 | MGnify/ENA primary metagenome ERZ773192 (study PRJEB29015, sample SAMEA2737741) | human gut metagenome | biome: human gut; feature: human-associated habitat; material: faeces | place: China | collected 2012 ...
GTTTAAAGCCATAGTGATGTGGCGAATGATGAACCTTGTTGGCCGCCCAGATACCCAGCTCTATGAAATCGCTGGTCATGGTCATGGGGCAATGGGTAATCCTGCCTATCATATCCTCATTCAAAGCATCAATAAAATCCTGGGCAAAAAGTATGAGTTTTAGTTAGATTTCAAAAATCTCAAAACGCAGGAACTTCGCCAATGGTATGAGTTCCATCATCTTTGCTTAATTTGGCAACAGGTTGTTGCCAAATTAGGCGAAGAAGATGGGCAACAACTTGTTGCCCAATTAGAAGATGTACATATGCAACAACCCCACTGCCAGACTTACGGGGCAGGTAATCCGCTATGTGCCACCAGAAGGTTGGTAAAACTACTGCAATATTATAGAAGATTTGCGTATTTTCTAAGATTTCCACTAAAAAGATTTGCGTATTTTCTGAGATTTTTGGCAGTGCCTCAAATCTGGGTACCAGTTGCACTTCGTCAAGAAGGATATTGTACAGGTCGTCGTCTATCATCTTGGCTTTGATGTGTCTGTAGAGAGTAAGTGGCTCCCTAAGTTCTGAATTTTCGATATCATCGAGTGCTATCTGGATGATATCTTACGAAGATTTTTTGGCAATATTGCCACTTTTTCTCCGTAAGCGAAAAGACAGTTCCTTTTAATATATGCACGAACTGGGGCGGTAACTTCATTTTTAGGATGCTCTCTTTGAGCACATTTCTAAATTGATTGACGAGGCACACAAGCATGTTCGCACGACCATAGATACAGTGATTCTATTGCGTGTATTCTGAAAAGCTAAACACTGTTTAGCCAATTCAAAAGAAATCAAAAAGTTATATACTGCTTATTCTCAGATAGTTATGAATTTCCCCTCCCCAAGTAGGGGGAAAAATTGAAACACCACATTCTGTTCAATTCTTACCTCAAGTTGGAGAAAAGGAGCAAGACATTGCGGAGATGCTTTTTTCAATACCATGGACACACCATAAGTTCATCCTTGACAAGATAAAGGGTGATGTGCAGAAAGGATTGTTTTTTGTAGCAAAGGCAAAAGAGGTTTACTTTTGACGAGCAACATTTCTTTGTTGATTTGGTGTTCTACAACCGCCTGCTGCAATGTTATGTACTCATTGACCTAAAGATGGGCAAATTGACACATCAAGATTTGGGGCAAATGCAGATGTACGTGAACTATTATGACAGGCATATGTCTATGCAGCGGCTTACCAGCTCTATCTGCCCGACAAAGCCTTGCTGCAAGCCAAGGTGAAGGAATGGATTGAGGAGTTTGAGGAGAATGAAGAAATAAAGAAATTAGAGGAAGATTAAACAAAACTCAGAATGAATACAAAAGCGTTACGTCAAAAGATACTCGACCTTGCGATACATGGAAAACTTGTACCGCAAGTTCTCTTTTAGTACGCTTGGCATGAGCACTGTCTAACCGGGGGAAGTCCCGAGTAAGCCCTGATAGCGGGAATTGCATAGCAAAGGCAGGGGTATCTCTTTTATAATCAAGGAAATATAATTGTGCAACAAGTTGTTGCACAATTACAGGAAGGCTCACTAGAATTTATGCATAGTCACACGCTTTTGCAGGTGAATCATTTATCATCAGATGCTATTTGTTATTTTGAAACATTATAATTTCACTCTCAAAAGTAGCTTGAATATCCTCTAACAGAGGATGCTCAATTGGCACAATTAAAGAAACATAGATAGGTATGCCCTCATCATAAACAACTGCGGTTTTGATGACATATTTTTTCTTGCAAATCATCCCAAAAGTACAAAAAATAGTTATAACATGGGCAAAAAGTTCTGCTAAAGTATCCATGTGGATTTATTTTATAGTTTTTCGAGCATTTGTTATGTATGTTGCTATACATCATTGCGAAAGTGTACGAGCTCGTACACAATTCGAATTGGATAGACTGTTGGACGAGGTAAATCCAGAGGCACGAATGTGATATCTGAAAAATGCATATAGGAGAGATGTGAAATATAATCCCCCTTCGATTGTAACTTTTTCTAAAACTTTTCTCCCGATTTTCTTGCTTGTTTCGAAATATTGTTGTACTTTTGAAGGAGTAATATAGAAAAAGTAGAACTCTAAAACAATATAACTCTATGAGTATCAAGCGTTTTGCCCCCCCCCTATCGGTTTGGGGTACAGGCTCTGGTAGCCTTCTCTTTATTGCTTGTTCTTGCCAGTTGTTGCAAGGATGAGACCTTTAATACAGGTGAGCGTGCCATCTGTATTGAAGCTAATAGTACACGTACTTACTATGCCATTAACGATACTGAAGGGATTGCGTACATCACCTCTGGTATAGCATGTTTTATCAAACAAGATACGAATCATCCCAAATGGATACTTAGCTATGAAGAGATAGCTAAGCAACTCAATATATCTCTATCGAATGTTTCTACGATGCAAATTGCCTTTACCGGAGTCCAGAAAAATGGCCTTTGGCGCTTCGCCGTGCAGTTTGATGGTCAAAAGGAAGGCTGTGAATATTCGATAGACGTAAATCCCGAGATAGGCAATATCGAATGGGTGATGAGTATTGAAGATATGCCTGATGGGGAGGTTACGCTCCATTTTAATCATTAATTAATCAGTAAAATTTTATATAAATGGCAGTTAAGAAATCTGAGTTATACAGCTCTTTATGGGAGAGTTGTAATCAGTTGCGTGGTGGCATGGATGCCAGCCAATATAAGGATTATGTACTTGTTGTACTCTTCCTGAAATATATCAGTGACAAGGCAAAGGCTGATAAGGATTATCTTCTCAATATTCCTGAAGGATGTTTTTGGGAGGATATTCTTGCGCTTCGTTATAAGAGTAATATCGGTGAAAGACTGAATGAAATTATCCATCAGATTGCAGAGGAAAATGATCTGAGCGGCGTGATTGATACTGCCGATTTTAATGATGATACCAAACTGGGTAAGGGTAAGGACAAGGTAGATACTTTGTCTAAACTTGTTACGGCTTTCACAAAAAATGCACTTGATTTTTCCAGCAACCGTGCTGGTGATGATGACCTTCTGGGTGATGCCTATGAATACCTGATGAAGAATTTTGCTTCAGAAAGCGGTAAGAGTAAGGGACAGTTTTATACTCCAGGCGAGGTGAGTCGTGTGATGGCAAAGGTGATTGGTATTCATCAGGATCTACATGAAAATATCTCGATTTATGATCCAACCTGTGGCTCAGGCTCACTACTTTTGAGAGCTTTGAGCGAGTCTTTGCATCCCAACAATACGGCTCTTTTTGGTCAGGAGAAAGACATCAATAATGTGGGTATGGCTAAGATGAATATGATTCTTCACGGCTATGAATGCAGTGATATTCAGCAGGGTGATACCCTTAATAATCCACAGTTCCTCAGTTCACCTACCGCCTTGCAAACCTTCAATTACGTGGTAGCCAATCCTCCTTTTAGCCAGAAATCATGGTTGAAGAGTGCTAAGGAAAACGACATGTTTGAGCGCTGGGGTAATGGTGTGGTGGATATGGAAGAAGGCTCCCGTACTCCTTCTTCTATTGGTGTACCACCTGAGAAAAATGGCGATTACGCCTTCTTGCTTCATATCATCAAGTCGATGGCTGCTGATGGTAAGGGCGCATGCATTTTGCCTCATGGTGTTTTGTTCCGTGGCAATGCAGAGGGTGAAATCCGCAAGAACATTGTCAAGGCTGGTTATATCAAGGGACTCATTGGACTGCCACAAAACCTTTTCTATGGTACCGGAATCCCAGCCTGCATCATCATTCTTGATAAGCAGGAAGCATCTGATCGTAAGGGAATCTTTATGATAGATGCCAAGGATGGCTTTGTAAAGGATGGGAATATGAACCGCCTGCGTGAAGAGGATATCCAGCGTATTGTTGACACATGGGAAGCATGGGTTGACGTACCTCATTATGCTCGTTTTGTTCCACAGGAAGAGATAGAGAAGAATGATTACAATCTGAATATTCCTCGTTATATTGAGGCTCGTGATACCGAGATAGTACAGGATATCGATGCTCATCTTAAAGGTGGCTTGCCAAAGCACGATATAGAGCAGCTTTCCGATTATTGGGAGGCATTGCCAACTTTGAAGGATGAACTGGTAAAAAATCAGAGTAATGGTTATTATGCCTGGGCGGTATCCAGAGAGCAGATTGATGGTATCATCAACGACAATGAGGATTATCAGACTCAGCAAGCTACATTGAAGCATCATTGTAGAACTGATTTTATGGAGCAGTGGCAGGAAACCATTTACGACCTGGCAGAAAGCAGCGAAAAGCCGAAGACTCTCATTGAAAGAATGGGACAAAGCATTCGTAATCTGTTTGGCGAGGGAAACCTGTTGGTTGATGAATATGATGCCTACGAGCAGCTGATGAATTATTGGGCAGAAACCATGCAGGATGATGTCTATATGATTATGGCTGATGGCTGGAAGCTTAACCTCCGTCCTAAGCTGAAAGAGGATAAAAAGGAGAAGGAAATGGTTCCTGTGGTGGTGAAAACCTGGAATGATTTGGAGAGTGACCTCTTGCCTGTAGAGTATATCGTAAATAGATTCTGTAAGAGTGAATTGGAAGCGTGTGATGAGTTGTCTGCCAGCATTGCTTTTATGGAAAATGAGGTGACAAGCCTTGTTGAAGAGAATGATGATGTATTTGATACAAAGAATTTCGAGAAGGAGAAGGTTAACTTGGCTTCTGTTAAGAAGCGTGCCAAAGTTACTAAAGGTGAAGAACAGGCACGTCTTATAGAGTGGATTGAGTGGCAGAATTCCATCAAGGCAGAAAAGGCCAAGTTGAAGGAAGCCAATGACAAATTGTTGTCTCGTGTAAAAGAGGAATATGAATTGTTGGCGCAGAATGAAATGAGAGTAAAGAATCTTGTGAAGGAGAAGTGGGTAAATGCTATTTCTACTCGCATAGAATCTGAGTTGAGCCGTAGTATCGAACAGTTGAAAAGTCAGCTTTCTGCCATTTCAGACCGCTATGACCAGACTCTTCCTTCTATTGATAAGGAAGTTGAAGATTATGAAAGCAGGGTGAATGCTCATCTTGCTCAAATGGGTTTTGTTCTTTAATGAATGGAGGATTGAGTATGGTTGAAATGAAAAGTGGTTATAAAATGACGGAAGTCGGGGTAATACCTGAGGACTGGGAGGTAAAAGAACTATCTTCTATTTCTGCAATTAAGAGCGGAAAGCGATTACCGAAGGGAAGTTTGGTTACCAGTAGTAAAACTTCGTATCCTTATATTCGTGTCATTGATATGAATATGGGATATTTAAATTTATCTAATATAATGTATGTCCCAGAGAATGTGCAACCAATGATTTCGAAATATATTATATCTAAAAATGATATTTATATATCTGTTGCTGGTACATTAGGGCTTGTAGGAAAAATTCCAGAAGAACTAGATGGGGCTAATTTGACAGAAAATGCAAATAGAATTACAGACATTAAATGCAATATAAAGTTTTTAATGTATTGGTTAATGAGCTCAAAGATTCAAGGATTGATTAATCAGACGCAAACATTGGGAGCACAACCTAAGTTGGCTTTAACACGAATTAGAAACTTTCCAATCATCCTTCCTCCAATAGAAGAACAAGAGCAAATTGCTGAAGTATTGTGTAATGTAGACACTCTTATCACTAATTTAAGAAAACTCATACGTAAGAAAAAGGATATTCGCCAAGGAACAATGCAAATGCTTGTAACTGGAAAGAAGCGATTAAGTGGATTTGATGGAAACTGGAGAGTGACGACTCTAGATCAGCTCTGCTATATAGTGACAAAGCAAACAGGATTTGATTATAGCGCAGAGATTAAGCCATCGCTTGTGACTACACCACAAATTGGAACCATCCCATTCATTCAAAATAAGGATTTTGAGGCGTTTGATATCAATTACAATACAGACTTTTTCATTCCCTATGATGTAGCAGAAAAGTATCCCAGGATCCTTCTGAATGAGGTGTGTCTACTAATATCAATTTCAGGGCGCATAGGAAACGTTGCAATCTTTGATAATGAGCAGACTTCGTTCGCTGGAGGAGCGGTTGGTATTGCAAAACTGTATGAGCCTGAATTGGCAAGTTGGTGCATGCTGTATTTGTCTAGTAAGGACGGACAAGAGCAGATTTTCTCCAATGAAAAAGTTGGAGCACAGCATAATTTGACGGTAGCTGATGTCCGAAAATTCGAAATCAAGATGCCTGCAAAGTCAGAGAGAGAAGCTATTATCAAAGTTTTAACGGATATGAATGATGAAATCGAAGTCCTTGAAGAAAAATTAGATAAGTATCAAAAAATCAAACAAGGTATGATGGAAGAATTGCTGACCGGCAAGGTCAGATTAGTGTAAGGGGGTGCCTGTCAGATGAGTATTGGTGATGCCGAAATTAAAACACAGGAAAGAGTGATCCGTTTCTTTAAAGAACCGGAGATCTTGGGCTACCAGTATATTGGTAACCTGTCAGATTATCCGAATAAGAACATCAAGGAAGATCGTCTGCGCCAGTACCTTCGACTGAAGGGCTATGCAGACAAGCTGATTGATGCTGCTATTATGCAGCTTCAGCAGGAAGCCGGGAATCTTTCGCGTGGAGTTTATGATGCTAATAAGACTGTGTACTCACGCTTGAAGTACGGCATTCCTGTCAGCGAGAGTCCAGAAAAATCTCCGGTGACAGTAGAGCTTATTGATGAGGCTAATCCATTGAATAATGACTTTGCCATCGCTGAGGAAGTGACGGTCGTTGAGCAATCGGAAAAGAGGCCGGATCTTATCGTTTATTTGAATGGTATAGCAGTGGCAGTTATAGAGCTGAAACGAAGCGGCGTCTCTGTATCCGAGGGTATTCGCCAGAATCTGACAAACCAAAAGAATTCTTTCATACAGAGCTTCTTTACCACGATACAGTTTTGCATGGCAGGAAACGAATCTGAAGGACTGCGCTATGGAACACTCCTGACTGGGGAGAAGTTCTACATGGAATGGAAGGATGACGGTTTCAAAGAACATGAGGAAGAACGTGATCCGGTAGATGCTCGTATCAGTAAAACCTGCGAAGGCATAGAGAACAAACTCCTGAAGCAGATATATGCCATGTTCGATAAGGAACGTTTTATCGACCTTATCATGAATTTTGTTGTCTTTGATAAAGGCATCAAAAAAGTATGCCGGTACAATCAGTATTTTGGCATCAAGCGTACCCAGCAGAGGCTTACTAATCTGAGAACGGAGCTTCACAATCCGAACAGAGATCCGGATAAACCGATGGGTGGTATTCTTTGGCATACACAGGGTTCCGGCAAAACGCTGACAATGGTATGGCTTGCAAAATGGATTCTGACACATTGGGCGGAGCTTAATGCTCGTGTCCTTATCGTGACAGACCGAGATGAGCTTGATGAGCAAATAGAAAAAACATTCACGGGTGTGGATGAGAATATTGCTCGTACCAAGAGCGGTAAAGATTTGCTGAATCGCCTGAATGTATATGATGATTCGCTGATTTGCTCGCTGGTACATAAGTTTGGACGTCGTGGTGGTGAAGCGACAGAGAATGACTATGACAAGTACATAGAAGAGCTGAAAGCGTCCCTCCCTGCCAATTTCGAGGCAAAAGGAAATCTTGTGGTGTTTGTTGACGAATGTCACAGAACACAGTCTGGTAAGCTTCATACGGCGATGAAGACCATCATGCCGAATGCTGTATTTATAGGCTTTACGGGCACTCCACTGCTGAAAAGGGATAAGAAGATCAGTATTGAGGTTTTCGGTACATATATCCACGCTTACAAGTATAACGAAGGCGTGGCCGACGGTGTCGTTCTGGATCTTCGTTATGAATACCGCGATGTTCCACAGGATTTGTCTTCACAGGATCGTGTTGACCAGTGGTTCGACGTAAAGACCAGAGGGCTTTCCTCTCGTGCAAAGGCAAAGCTCAAGGAGAAGTGGGGCACGATGCAGAAGGTGTATAGCTCCCGCTCGCGTCTTGAAAAGGTGGCATGGGATATCATTCAGGACTTTAATATGAAGCCGCGTCTGATGGATGGAAACGGCAATGCGATTCTTGTAGCCGATGGTATTCCTACGGCCTGTAAGTATTACGAAATTTTCCAGCAGATGGGCTTTAAGAAGTGCGCCATCGTATCTTCCTATACACCGAATAAGGGAGAATTGCGAACTGACACCGTCAGCGACGAGGATGATACAGAAACTTTCCTTAAATACGAGACATATCTGAAGATGCTGGGACTTGATCCATCTGATCTTCCGAATGCGGGATCGGTTCAAGCCAAGGTGGAGGAATTTGAAAAGGAAGCAAAGCGCAAATTCGTAGAGGAGCCTGCGAATATGAAGCTCCTCATCGTCGTGGACAAGCTTCTCACCGGGTTTGACGCACCTCCTTGCACGTATCTATACATTGACAAGAGAATGCAAGACCACGGCCTTTTTCAGGCAATCTGCCGAGTCAATCGTCTTGATGATGATACGAAGGATTTTGGTTATATCGTGGATTACAAGCAGTTGTTTGGACAGCTCCAGACCGCAATGAAGGACTATACTTCCGGCGCTTTTGAAGGATATGATCCGGAGGATGTAAAAGGACTTGTCAAAGATCGCCATGATGCTACGGTATCCTATTTTGAGGAAGTGTATGATGCTGTCGAGGAACTCTGTGAAGGCGTCGAGGAACCACGTGGAGAGATCCAGTACATCCATTATTTCTGTGGCGTTTCTGGACAGTCTGAGGAGAGCGACGAGATTTATGCACGCCTGAGAGAAAAACTCTATCGTCTTGTGAGCGGTCTTGTCAGAGCCTTCGCAGAAGCAAAACCATATCTGATTGATGACATCTCATCTGGCAAATTGAATGAATATGATAAGAAGGTCACTTTCTACATCGAGTTGAAGAAAACCATCGGTACGGCCAGTGGTGACTTTCTCGATTTGAAGGCATATGAACCTGATATGAGAAAGATGATCGATAACTATATCACGGCAGCGGATGCAGAGAAGATTGGTGATTTTGATGATCTTACCCTATTGGATTTCGTAGCAAAGCAGGGTGAGACACTTACCGGTGAAGGCGATAGCGGCCACAAGGAAGGTGCAGCAGAGGCAATCGAGAATAACATCCGTAAGAAGGTTATCGAAAAGGTCACAGTCAATCCACGCTATTATGCAAAGATGTCAGAAATCCTTGATAAGCTCATTGAAGAGCGTAAGCAGGGAGTTCTTGACTACGCTGAGATGCTTGAGAAATATATAAAGCTGGCCAAGGATGTTGATTGCCCAGAGGATAACGACAAATATCCGGAAAGTATCCGCAAGAGTAAATCCCTGATGGCTATTTATGATAACACTGGAGAAGATGAGAAACTTGCTATCAGAATCCACAAAGCTGTGAAAAAGCAGGCACTGTTTGGATTCAGAGATAATCAGGTAGTAATACGAAGAATAAAGAAAGCACTCTATGAGATTTTGGGTGATGACTCTGAAGTGGAGCGCATCTATAAGATCATTGAAAAGCAGGAGGAGTTTTGATGCACATTGTCATTTCCGGTATCCCAATTGATGTGCAAAAAAAGAATATAAAAAATATGCACCTTCAGGTGAAGCCGCCGGATGGACATGTTGTAATTTCTGCGCCTTTATCTGTGGACGATAAAGCTATAGAGGCTTATGCCAGAACTCAGCTGGGCTTTATCAAGAGGGCTATCGCGCAGTTTCAGGATCAGCCAAGAGCATCGAAGCGGCAGTATGTTTCAGGTGAGACGATGTATATATGGGGAAAGCAGTACTTTCTTGTCTTTAAGCCTGACAATCAAAAGAACAGCTTCGAGATTCAGAATCAAAATATTGTTCTATCCATGAGCGCCAAGAGTACCGTGAAACAGCGAGATGCTTATGTGAAAGAAGAATATCGAAAGATTCTGAAGGAAGAAATAGAAAAGCGTCTGCCTAAGTGGGAGGCGCAGACAGGACTTAAATGTGATTCTTGGCAAACAAAATATATGGTTACAAAATGGGGTGCCTGCAGTACAGGTAAAAAGAAGCTGTGGTTTAACCTGCAGCTCGCCCAGAAACCGTATGCCTGCCTTGACTATATTATTTTACATGAGCTTACACATTTAATCACAAGAAAGCATGACGCTACATTTATCGCTCACATGGATAAGTGCATGCCTAATTGGCGTGAAATTCGTAAAGAACTCAATGACAGCAGGCTGGACTACTATGAAGCACAGGATGAAAGCCCACTGCAGAAACTGATTGACCAATCTCGTTATGACGATATCCGGGATGCGGCCATAGCATATATTCAAGAGGAGCGTTCTGGTGACACGAAAAGGCTGTCGGTCGTTGATATGGAAATCGAGAATGTTATCCATATTGAACAGCCAGAAGATGGCGTGATTGCATTCGATGTAATTACATCATGCGATGTCGAAATGCCGTCCGCTTCTCACAAGGGATATTTTAATGAGCGCTGGCTTAAGATTCATTGTCAGGTTACTCTTGGCATTGATATGAGCGGGTTCCGGATCATGTCTGTTGGTAATTGTGAGCCGCAAGAGGAATCTGATAATGACCGCCTGTCCGGAGAGCTGGTACCTATTATCTCACGTGACCAGTTTGAAGACGAAGCTGAGAAGTTCCTGACAAGGTATTGTCCGGCTGCGTTGGATAAACCGATGAGGATTCCAATTGAGACGATAGCCAGCGATATGAAACTACAGGTTATCGAGGATGTACCTCTATCGGATGATCTTACTTATTTTGGGACAATCATATTTGATAACGGGAATGTTCTCGATAAGCACAGGAAGATTACAATTCGCAATGCTAAACGCGGAACCGTATACCTTGATCCGCGTGTCTCCTATGAGAGATCTGTAGGAACAAAGCGTACTACGCTGACACATGAGTGTTTTCACTGGCACCGTCATCAGCCATATCATGTGTTGATGAAAATGATAGGTGCTAACGATAATCTTGGAAAGGCTATTCAGTGCCAAATAGCTGCAAACAACACTGATTCAGATAAATGGAAGGCTGTAGACTGGATGGAGTGGCAAGCCAAAGGCGTTGCTCCGAGAATCTTGATGCCCGCAAAAATGACGCGCATGAAGGCAAATCAGCTTCTTGCAACTTATGGCGGGGTTGATGATGCGAGCATTACAGCCTATGAGAATGTCATTGATGAACTGGCGGAGCTGTTCGATGTGTCAAGACAGGCCGCAAAGGTTCGTTTGATGGATCTGGGGTATTCCAAAGCTGAGGGTGCATATCCGTTTGTGGATGGTCAGTATGTTCGCGGATATTCATTTGAAGCCGGTGCCTTGGATAAGAATCAGACATTCACTATTCCCTATGCCGATTTGTTTAAGGCATACTGCTTTGACCGTGAGTTTAAGAAGCTGATTGACAGCGGACAGTTTATTTTTGCAGATCGTCATCTCGTTCTCAATAACGAGAAATACATAGCGAGGAATCAGGCCAGAAATGCGACACTGTCAGAATATGCGCTCTCGCACATGGATGAATGCTGCGTCGTCTTCTCGAAGGGATATAGTTATCAATCGAAATATCAAGGGGTGAGGTATTACACGCAGTTTATGCGTAATTCAGCGCCAGTTGAAAATCAGGTCGAGTATTCCTTCGAGCTTAATGCACACAACAAGGCACTTCTTGATCAGATCAAGAACGCAAAGCGCCGTTCTGTAGCATTACGCAGATATCCCGGCTCTTTTGCAGAGACACTGGTCGCGTTGCAAAAAGAGAAAAAGCTCTCAAATAAGCAATTGGCAGACCGCTCGCTTGTTGGCGAAAAGACCATACAGCGGTTGAGAAATGATGAGGAATACCCGACTTCAGTTCAGACAGTTCTTGCATTATGCGTAGGTCTGAAGTTGCCTTTGCCAGAGGCTGAGATGTTTCTCGGTAAAACGGATTTTAAATTGAATTCGATGAAAAACGAAGGTTACGTTTATCAATGTATTTTAGCGGCCTGCGCTGAGAATACGATTTATGAAATAAATGAAATGCTCAAAGAAAACGGAATTACTCCTCTGGGGAGCGATCCCGATCTTCAGTAATACAAGGGGTGATATGGAATGAAAGGTTCAGAATGCAAATTCGTTAAATACATGGAAGGCTCAGACAAGCGGTTTGTCATTCCGGTTTACCAGAGAAACTACGACTGGAAAACTGAAAACTGCAAGCAGCTGTACGATGACCTTGTAAAAATCATTAAGGGGCATCGGAAGAGTCACTTCTTCGGTAGCCTTGTTTCCGTTTATAATCCTGATGGGCACAATGAGGAGTTCCTGATTATCGACGGCCAGCAGCGCCTTACGACAGTATCGCTGTTGTTCCTTGCTATGTATAACTTGATTGATAAGGGTGTCATTGTGCCGGAGACTGCTAATCTGAAGCAGCGGATTTTTGAGGAATACCTCGTGGATAAGTGGAAGCCGGAGGATACCCGTATCAAGCTCAAACCGGTAAAGAATGACCAGA
>ERZ773192.3201-NODE-3201-length-12527-cov-3.865699_pt1 | contig 12527 bp, 10 predicted proteins | sample MGYA00581010_ERZ773192 | MGnify/ENA primary metagenome ERZ773192 (study PRJEB29015, sample SAMEA2737741) | human gut metagenome | biome: human gut; feature: human-associated habitat; material: faeces | place: China | collected 2012 ...
ACTGGATGCACAACGGCTTCCTGAACATCAACAACGAGAAGATGTCCAAGAGCGCCAACAACTTCTTCACTGTGCGTGAAATTGCCGATAAGTACGGCTACGAGCCTATCCGCTACTTTATGCTGACGGCTGGTTACCGCATGCCGCTGAACTATACCGTCGACCTGATCGAGAGCTGCAAGAACAGTCTGGAGCGCATGTACACCTGCCGCGACAACCTGGACTTTGCCATTGAGCATGCCCACGGCACGGACACCGCCCTGGCCGCTAAGTGCGAAGAAGCCCGCACCAAGTTTAAGACTGCTATGGACGACGACCTGAACACCCCCGATGCGCTGGCCGCCATCTTTGACCTGGTCAAGGACATCAACACCCTGTCCGATGCCTCCGACAAGGCCACGCTGGAGACCGCCGCCAAGACCTTTGATGAGCTGACAGGCGTGCTGGGCCTGCTGTACAACCGCAAAAAGACCGACGCTATCCCCGCTGAGGTGACCGCCCTGGTGGAGGAGCGCGCCGCTGCCAAGAAGGCCAAGGACTGGGGCCGCGCCGATGCGATCCGCGCCCAGCTGACCGAGATGGGCTGGAGCGTGACCGACACTGCCCAGGGGCCGAAGATCGCCAAGCTGTAATTTGTAATTGATTTGCTGTTATGACGATTCAACGCCAAAAACAGAACAATAGCGCTCTCTGGCTGGTGCTGGGGGGCGCTTTTGTGCTGCGTATGATCCTGGCTGGGGTGACCGAGGGCTACCCCTACGATATGAGCTGCTTTGTGGCCTGGGGCGAAAAGCTGCTGGCCGACGGCCCCGCCGGTTTTTACAGCGGGGGCTATTTTGCCGACTACCCGCCCGGCTACCTGTTTGTGCTGGGTTTGGTGGCGCTGGTACGCCAAATTTTTTCCATACCCTACGAGGCCGGGATGACCTACGTGCTGCTGGCCGTGGTGCCCAGCCTGTGCGATTGCGCCGCCGCCGCGCTGGTGTGGCATATTGGCCGGGAAAAGCTGCCCGAAAGCCGCCTGCCGCTGCTGCTGGCCGCCTTTGTAGCCTTTGACCCGCTGTTGCTGTTTGATACAGCGGTGTGGAAGCAGATCGACGGGGCGTTTGCCCTGCCGCTGCTGCTATGCTTTTATCTGCTGGAAAAACGACGCTACCTGCCCGCGGCGGTGCTGTACGGCGTGGCGCTGGCCATCAAGCCCCAGGCGCTGCTGTTTGGGCCGGTGCTGGCCGTGTGTTTTTTGGCAGCCATCGTGCAGGAAGAAAACCGCTTCCGCGCGTTTTTGCGCTGCTTCGGCGGTGCGGCGCTGGCGTTGTTCCCACCGCTGGCGCTGGGCCTGCCTTACTTTGGCCTGACCAATTTGCTGCCGAAGCTGCTGGAAAAATATGCCGGTACAGCGGCAAGTTACCCCTACGCCACCATCAACGGTTTTAACTGGCTGGCGGCGCTGGGGGGCAACTGGGCACCGCTGGACAACACCGTGATGCTGGGCATCACCTGGAAACAGCTGGGTTTTTTCAACATTTTGCTGGTCACGCTGGGGTTGGTGTACCTGGCGGCGCACAGCGTGCGGGAGGGCCGCTTCTCGCCGCTGCTGCTGGCGGCCTATTACGGGTTGGGCATTTTTACGCTGGCTCACTGCATGCACGAGCGCTACATGGTGCCCGGCGTACTGCTGACCCTGCTGGCTGCCGCGCACTGGGATGATATCCGCCTCTACGCGGCAGGCTTTGGCATGTCGCTGACGGGGTTCTTGAATTTAAGCACCGTTTACAGCCTGACCGGCTCCGATGACGAATGGCTGACCAGCGCGACCAGCTCCAGCGTGGCGATTTTGGTCGGCCTGGCCGAGACTGTCTGTTTTGTGCTGCTGCTGTTTGCGGTGTGGGATATTGTGGTTCACGACCACGCTCTGCCGCTGCCCGCCCGCAAGGCGGAGGAGACGGCACCCCCCGCAATACCGGCCCCCCAGCCCAAGTGGCAGCGAAAAGAGCTGCTGGCCATGCTGGCGCTGACGGCGGCGACTGCTGTGGTAAGCTTTACGTACCTGGGCAGCCTTACCGCGCCGCAGAGCCCGCTGGATGCCGCCGACACGACCCTGACCGAATCCGTGACCCTGCAGGGGGACACGGCGGCGCTGTGGGTGTACCCGGGCATCTCCTACGGTGGGCGGATGACCGTGACCGACGCTGCAGGCACGACCGTTTATGAGAAAGAACTGGACTACAGCACCTGCTTCAGCTGGACATCGGTGGAATTGTACGCCGACGCGGGCGAAGTTTTCCACATTACGGTGGAAAACGCGCAGCTGTTTGAGCTGGCGTTCCGCGATGCGGACGGCGCGCTGGTGCCGGTAACGGGTGGTGAGGCCCTGTTTGATGAGCAGGACGCCGTGCCCGAGGCCATCAGCCAGCTGAACAGCATGTATTTTGACGAGATCTACCATGGCCGCACGGGGTACGAGCAGCTGCACCGCCTGCCGGTCTACGAAACGACCCACCCGCCGCTGGGCAAGGATTTTATCATGCTGGGCATTGCGTTGTTTGGCATGACGGCCTTTGGCTGGCGCTTTGCGGGCACGCTGTTTGGTGTGCTGCTGGTGCCGCTGGCCTGGTGCTTTGTGCGCCGCCTGACCCGCCGCCCCTGGGCGGCCGCCATGGCAGGTGTGCTGCTGGCGCTGGACTTTATGCGCTTCTCCCAAAGCCGGTTGGCAACCATTGATATTTATGGCACTTTTTTCATCCTGCTGGGGGCTTACTTTATGCTGTGGTACTGCCAGCAGGTGCTGACGGTGGGCGTGAACGGCGCCGTCCTGCCCATGTTTTTGGGGGGGCTGGCCTTTGGCCTGGGCTGCGCATCCAAGTGGACCGGCATTTACGCCGGGGCCGGGCTGGCGGTGCTGTACCTGGGCGTGCTGTACGCCCGCTGGCGGCAGGGCAAGCCGGGCTTTGCCCAGGAGTTCCGCACCGCATTTTTGGGCGGTGTAGTGTTTTATGTGGTGATGCCGCTGTGCATTTACATTGCATCTTACCTGCCGTACTGGTGGCGCGACCACAGTTTTGGTCTGGCCGACTGGTGGCGGTGCCAGGTCTCGATGTACAATTACCACTCCACGCTGGAGGCGACCCACCCGTTTGAGAGCCGCTGGTATACCTGGCTGCTGGGCCTGCGCCCGGTGTGGTATTACCGCAACGGATACCTGCCCGCAGGCCTGAAGGCCAGCATTGCGGGCATGGCTGGGCCGGTGATCTGGCTGGGCGGCCTGGCGGCGCTGTTGTGGCTGCTGTGGCGGCAGGTTTCGGGCCGGGGCACCCGCGCGGGGGCTGGGGGGCTGATCTTGTACGGCACGCAGCTGATCCCCTGGATGCTGGTGACCCGGTGTACCTTCCTGTACCATTATTTCCCCAGTTCGATGTTCTGTCTGGCGGCGCTTTCGCTGGTGCTGGCCACGGCGAAAGATCAGCGCCGGGCCAGGCGCCTGGGCGCTGCGCTGTGCGCAGCGGCGCTGGTGCTGTTTGTGTGGTATTACCCGGCCCTCTCCGGCCTGCCCACCGCCGCCTGGCATGCCGACCTGCTGAATATTTTACCGAGCTTTGGATTTTATTGACGGGGGTTTTGTTCCTTTCTTGAAAGAAAGGAACCGAAAGAACTTTTAATATAATAGAATAAAAATAACCTGTGTACGTGGGAAATGCGATCCGGTACACAGGTTATTTTATTTAAGGAGCAAGCGGGGCGTCGGGGACGCCACCCCCTACAAATAGGTTTTGACTATTTATAAAATCACATGTATATGTGATTTTGATTAAAGTTTCTTTGCTTACTTTCTTTTCAAAGAAGGTAAGGCAACCCCCATTAGGCTTCGGGCAGGTAGATGTGGTGGGGGAGACCCTCGACGTAGATGGGGGTGAGTTCGGCCTGGACGAGGGGCAGGGCGTAGGCCAGGAACTCGTCGGTCATGGCGGTGTGGTCGGCATTGACCCATTCCAGCGGGACCTTCTTTTCCAGGTTGGCGACCTCACTGATAGGATGCAGGCTGGTGCCGCACTGGTACGGTGCGTTGGAGATGCGGTCCAGGGCGACCATCTCGCCGGTATGACCCTCAAAGGCGGCCTTGGCGGCGGCACCGCCCACCTGGTACGCCTCGGTGATGTCGGTGCGGCTGGTCAGGTGGCCGGCGCAGCGCTGCAGGGTCGAAAGCTCGATGCAGCGGGTCTTGGTGTCCAGACGGCGAGCCACCGTGTTGGCCAGGAAACGGGCCGTGCCGGTCAGGGTCTTGTGACCGAAAGCGTCCACTGCGTGGACATCATCGGCCAGCTCGCAGACGTAGCGGCCGTCCTCCAGCTTGACGCCCTCGGAGACGGCGATGACGATGGAGGGCTTCTCTTTCTGCATGCGCTCGATCTTTTCGACAAAATGATCGACGTTGAAGGGGACTTCCGGCAGGCAGATCATGTCCACGCCCTCGCAATCCTCGGCCTTGGCCAGGGCAGCGGCGGCGGTCAGCCAACCGGCATTGCGGCCCATGATCTCCACAATGGTGACGTACTTGGTGCCGTACACCGTGGCGTCACGGATGATCTCTTTCATGACAACGCCGATATATTTGGCGGCGCTGCCGTAGCCGGGGGTGTGGTCAGTGACCATCAGGTCGTTGTCGATGGTCTTGGGCACGCCCATAAAGCGGATCTCGCTGCCGATATGGGTGCCGTAGTCGGCCAGCTTGCCGATGGTGTCCATCGAGTCGTTGCCGCCGATGTAGAAGAAATAGCCGATGTCCAGCTCTTTCAGGATCTCGAACAGCTGGATGTAGACGGCCTCGCCCTCGGGGGTGTGCCAATCCGGCAGCTTGTAGCGGCAGCTGCCCAGATAGCTGGACGGCGTGCGCTTGAGCAGCTCGATGCTGAGCCGGTCGTCCAGCAGGACGTTCAGCTCCACGAGTTCCTCTTTCAGCAGTCCCTCGATGCCGTACTTCATGCCGTAGACCTTGTCTGCGCCCAGACTGCAGGCGGCTTTATAGACGCCTGCGAGGCTGGAATTGATGACGGCGGTAGGGCCGCCGCTCTGGCCGATGATGACATTTTTGGCCATGAGAACCTCCTTGTACCATTTACCGATAAATTGGACTTCCTGTGCGCCGCAGCACCGCTCCGCGCTGTCCCCGTTTCGCGGTCCGTACACCCTGCACAGTGTACAGACGGGGGAACAGCCAACAATCGGTGACTGCAACTCGCACAAAAGTTCTGGCAGGTCGTGCAAGCACTTCGAGAAATGTGTGCAAAAATCTGCTCTTCTTCTATTGTAACCGTTTTACCTGTTGTATGCAAGCCCTAATTGGTTGCAGAGGCAAAAAAATTATGATAAAATAGGTGCTGCACAGCTCTGCCGGGCCGGAAAGCGGGGATAACCCGCCGACACCCGGGCAGACTAAGAGCAGAACCAAACGAAAGCAGGAACACCTTTATGGGCATTTCACACGATTATCATAGCACGGGCAGGAGCCGCAGAGGCGGTCCCGGCGGAGCCATCCGGTTTGCGGGGGCCGTGGCCGGCATCCTGCTGGTGAGCTTCGCCATTACGGCCATCCTCGAGCATGGACAGGCACAGCCCGAAGAGCTGCCCACCGTGACGGCCAACGGCACGGCGCAGAACATTCTGGCTCCGCTGCCTATGCAGGGCGCGGCGGACAGCACCGCCGACAGCGCCGTCAGCGGCGGGGAGAACGCAGCGGCAGACGGCACGCCCGCCGTGACCCTCGAGCAGTTCGGCCCGGCCCGTCAGACGGCGGGAGCCTACAGCGTCAAAGCCTACGACAGCAGCGTCATCCGCCAGCCCGCCAGCGGCCAGGTCGATTTGAGCTACTTCTCCGATGCCGCCTTCCTCGGTGACAGCCTGACGGTGGGCTTCTCCGACTATAAGATCAACCTCGGCGGAGCACTCATCTGCGGCTACACCGGCGTTGGTCCGGATGCCATCGTCAACCGCAGCGCCGTCAAGAGCAGTGTGCGGGGCGAGGAAGTCGCGCTGGACGTGCTGGCCGCTGCTCAGCCCAAGAAGCTGTATATCCTGCTGGGCACCAACACCTTGACCACCTTGGGCGCATCTGACCGTTTTCTGGCCTACTACGGCCAGATGCTGGACGAGCTGCGCCAGACGCTGGGCGAGGACTGCACTATTTATGTGCAGTCCATCCCGCCGGTACGGCCTGCGGCAGCGGAAAAGAAGCCGGGTCTTGCCTCGGATGTGCTGCGCGGCGTGAACGAGCAGCTGGCACAGCTGGCTGCAAGCAAGGGCTGCGTTTATCTGGACCTGTGGGAGGCACTGGCTGACGGCGAGGGCAACCTGAAAGAGATGATCGCCGCGCCGGACGGCGTGCACCTCTCGGCCGGCAACGGCTACGGCGCATGGGTCACCTACCTGCGCAACCACGCAAAATATTCCGCAAGTAACCCGTGGATCATGGGCAGCGCTTACAGCGCAGAATAAAAAGCAAAAAGCAAGTGCACCACATCTTCATCAAAAGCGTTGGCTTTTGAAAAGGTGGTGCACTTGCTTTTTATATTACTTTTTATCCTGTGGGTCATCCAGCCCTGCAAACATCACCATGCCCAGACTTGCAAAGCTGGCACCCAGCACAAAACCGACCGTTCCCAGCGACACACTGAACAAAGCGCCCATAGCAACACCGAACAGGATGCCCGCGATTTGACTTTTCTTCATCTTACTGCTCTGCCTTTCCGTACCATGCAACGGACAGCCGCCAAGAGAGAGCATACAGCGCCAGCGCCGCCGCCAGCACTACGACCAGCACCAGCAGCGAACCCTGCGCAGGCAGGAGGCTGGTTAAAGCATTGTCCCCCGAAGAAACGAAATATCCCATAAAGCTTGCAAGCAGACCGATGCACAGGTAGTACGCATACCGGGCTTTCTGGTAGCCCAAGCGGTAGGCCAGCGGCAGCAAAATAATGTTGCCCAGCAGGGTCAGCATAGCCACCTGAAGCAGGGTCGCCACGGTGAGCTGAACCGTCACCGTGCCCCAGAGCAGCTGTGCTGCTGCCAGCGCTGCCATGCTCAGCAGCTCCGCCAGCACCATACCGCACAGTCCGATGAGGTATTTGCCGCCCACGATCTGCTCTTTTGTCACCGGCAGAGCAGCGCAGTAAGCGCTGAACCGGCCGTTCTGGTCGTAAGCCAGCAAGGTCATGGGCAGGATGCCCAGCAAAAGCCCGCCGTACAGCATAAAGAAATTAGACCCGTCCTTCATGAAATACGTTCCCATCAGCATCATAGCAATCGACATCAGAATGATCCATCTGGTATAGCACCACATCTGATAGGCATCCTTCAATAACAGACCTTTCATTGCACATCTTCCCCTTTCACCATCAGCACAAACAATTCCTCAATGCTTACCGGGGCAAGCTCTGCTCCAGCAGGCATTGCGTCCCGGCGCACAAGCGCCTCCGCCCCGTAGGGGGTGACCCGCTTGCCGTACCCCCGCGTCTCCAATGCCGCCAGCTGTGCCGCCGTGCCATGCCACAGGGCATATTCCTCCCGCAAGGCATCCTTTTCCTCACAGAGCAGCAGCCTGCCCTTGTGTAGGAAGGCGATGGTATCGCACAGCTTTTCCAAGTCGCTGACGATGTGGGAGGAGATGAGGATGGAGTGGTTTTCGTCCCGGGCAAAGTCCAGCAGCAGGTCGGTCACCTCGTCCCGCACCACCGGGTCCAGCCCGTTGGTGGCTTCGTCCAACAGCAGCAGCTTCGGGTGGTGCGCCAGCGCCACGGCAATGCACAGCTTCATCTTCATGCCGGTGGAGTAGTCCTTGTACTGCTTTTTATCCGGCAGACCGAATTTTTGGCACAGCTCCGCATAGGCGGCAGCGTCCCAGTTGTGGTAGATGCCCGCCATCACCTTGCCCGTCTGCACCGCGTTCAGGCACAGGGGGATGCCCTCGCTGCCCAGCACTACGCCGATTTCCTCTTTGCTGCGGACAGAAGCGGTGCGGCTGTCCCTGCCAAGGATGGTCACAGTGCCGCCGTCCCGCTGCACCATATCTAAGATCAGCCGGATGGTAGTGCTCTTGCCTGCTCCGTTTTCGCCGATCAGCCCGCAGATGGTGCCGCCGGGCAGGGTCAAGTCCAGCGGCCCAAGGGTAAAGTCCTTATAATGTTTTGTAAGTCCCTGCAGTTCCAGTGCGTTCATATTCAGCCCTCCCACAGCAGTTCCAGCATCTCCCGCAGCTCTTCCCTGCTCAGCCCGCAGGATGCGGACAGGCGGACGGCCTCGGTAAGGTGCGCTTCAATTTTTTTCAGGTTTTCTTCCCGCAGCAGCTCGGTGTTTTTCGGGGCTACAAAAAATCCCTTGGCCGGTACTGCGTAAAGAAAGCCCTCTTTTTCCAGTTCATCGTAGGCGCGCTTGGTGGTAATGACGCTGATGCGCAGATCCCGTGCCAGCCCCCGGATGGAGGGCATGGCCTCGTCCGGCTGCAAAGCCCCGCTGATGATCTGCTGCTTGATCTGGTTGTAGATCTGGTCATAGATGGGCGCGCCGCTTTTGTTGTTGATAAACAGTTCCATCGGCTGCTCCTTTAACGATTGCGTTTCGTCTGTATATGTACAGTATATACAGTAGATACAGGTTTGTCAAGAGGGTGCGCAAAAAAAATACACCCGCCGCCCAAAACGGACAGCGGGTGCTATTTTTATAGGTTTTACAGTGCCTTGATAGCGGTCTTGATGCGCTCGGCGGCAAGCTTGGTCTTTTCCGCATCGCCGAAGGCGGTCAGGCGGAAGTAGCCCTCGCCGCACTCGCCAAAGCCCACGCCGGGGGTGCCCACCACGCCGCAGTTTTCCAGCAGCCAGTCGAAGAACTCCCAGCTCTTCATGTTGCCGGGGCAGCGCAGCCAGATATAGGGGCTATTCTTACCGCCGCAGTACCACACACCGCACTCGTCCAGTGCATCGGCGATCACCTTTGCGTTGCGGCGGTAGTAGTCCAGATTGGACTGGATCTCGGCCATGCCGCTCTCGGTGAACACGGCAGCAGCGGCGCGCTGCACCACATAAGGCACGCCGTTGAACTTGGTGGTCTGGCGGCGCAGCCACAGCTTGTTGATGTTCATGCCCTCGCGCTCCAGCTCCTTGGGCACGACGGTGTAGCCGCAGCGGGTGCCGGTAAAACCTGCAATCTTGGAGAAGGAGCAGATCTCCACAGCGCACTGGCGTGCACCCTCGATCTCGAAGATGCTGCGGGCAAGCTCACCCTCCGAGATGAAGCACTCGTAAGCGGCATCGTACAGGATGATGGCATCGTTCTTGCGGGCGTAATCCACCCATGCCTTCAGCTGTGCACGGGTGTAGGCAGCACCGGTGGGGTTGTTGGGGCTGCAGATATAGATGATGTCTGCCTTCACGCTCTCGTCCGGCATGCCAAGGAAGCCATTTTCCTGCCCGGTGCGGCTGTAAATGATCTTGCGGCCATCGGTGACGTTATCGTCCACATAGGTGGGGTACACGGGATCCGGCACCAGCACGGTGTTGTCCACATCGAACAGACCCAGCAGGTTTGCAAGGTCGCTCTTTGCGCCGTCCGAGATAAAGATCTCGTCCTCGGCGATCTGGGTGCCGCGGCCGGCGTAGTAGCCCTGAATGGCCTGCTTGAGGAAGGGGTAGCCCTGCTCGGGGCCGTAGCCGTGGAAGCCTTCCTTAGTACCCATCTCGGTGACGGCGTCATGCATGGCGTCCACGACGCACTTGGCCAGCGGCTGGGTCACATCGCCGATGCCCAGACGGATGATCTCCTTCTCAGGGTGTGCCTCCTGATAGGCGGCGACCTTGTGGGCAATGTCCACGAAGAGGTAGCTGGCCTTCAGCTCATTGTAATGTTTGTTCATTTTCATGATACTTTCCCTCAATTCTTTCTTGATAAGTGGCTTGCCCTCTCAGGCCGCTCCGCGTCCGGCTCCCTCAGAGGGAAAGCCAAAAACATAACGGAGAGGGCAAGGATGCTTAAACTTCAGTGACGCCTTCGTATACGGTGACCGCGCTGCCGGTCATCAGCAGTTTTTTGCCCGGCAGCACCCGGATGATGAGCTCACCGCCGCGCAGCTGGACGTGGACGTCCTCCCCGGCGGGGCAGACGCCCAGCTCGGTCAGCGCCGCCACGGTGGCACAGGTGCCGGTGCCGCAGGCCCAGGTCTCGCCGCTGCCCCGCTCCCACACCCGCATTTTCAGGTGGGTGGAGTCCACTATCTGCACGAACTCGGTGTTGACCCGCTCCGGGAAGTTCGGGTGCTTCTCGAACGCCGGGCCGATGTCCTCGAGCTTGAGGCTGTCCACATCGTCCACGACGGTGACGCAGTGGGGGTTGCCCACGCTGATGCAGGTGACACGCCAGGTCCTGTCCTCCACGGTGAGGGGGCAGTCCACCAGCGGGCCTTCGCCCATATTCACGGCGGGCAGAGCCGCCGCCATGGCGGAGTATCCGCCCATCTCCACCTGCCAGAGCTGGCGGCCCTTGCGGGTGATGGTCTTAGGGCCGCTGCCCGTGTCCACGACGAGCGTCTCTTTGGCGACGCCGTGGGTATAAAGCCACTCGGCCACGCAGCGTACGCCGTTGCCGCACATCTGGGCCTCGCTGCCGTCGGCGTTGAAGATGCGCATCCGTCCGTCTGCGCCGGCCGTCACCGGGGCGCAGATGCAGATGATGCCGTCCGCGCCGATGGAAAAGTGGCGGCGGGAGAGGTCCTGCGAAAGGGCTGCGATGTTCTCCGGCACACCGCTTTCGCGGCAGTCGAGATAGATATAATCGTTGGCGCAGCCCTGCATTTTGGTGAATGAAAGCTTCATGTTGAAAACTCCTTTGGCCTCTCTTAACGACCTGATGGATAAAGCGGAGCGCAGCTGTGCACCGCAGCATGGGCTTTTTCATCCAGAACAGACCTGACCGGCACGCCAGTGGCTCTCCCTTTGAGGAAAGACTTCCCCCGGCCGGGGGAAGATGTCGCGCAAGCGACAAAAAGGGGAATCTGGCGCGCAAGCGCCTGAGAGGGCTACTATTACTATAAGAATGAACGGCAGTTCTGTCAAGCAGAAAAGGGGCGGCAGAGAGATTTTGAACGGAATTTTTGCCCGGAAAACCTTGCCGGATGCAAAACGGGGCTTGACAATAAGCATATCATGGGATATAAAGAAAGAGAGCGTTCTGCGCAGGGAGACAGTCTGCCCGCCAAAGGGGAGGAGGGAAAGGCTGCCATGGTCTGCGCAGCGTGAAGATGCGAAATTAAAGCAAAAGGAGACCGCTATCATGGATACGTTTGAGAAGATCCGCGCACTGCTGGCAGAACAGCTGGACATCGACCCCGCTAAGATCACGATGGACAGTGACATTATGGGCGATTTTGAGGCCGACAGCCTCGACATCGTGGATATGGTGATGACGCTGGAGGATGAGTTTGGCATCGAGGTGCCGGACGACGCCATCGAGAACCTGCGCACGGTGGGTGATGTGGTGAAGTTTGTGGACAGCCACAAGGGCTGAGCGACCAACAAGCAAAAAAGCCCCGCATCCGCGCCTCTGCACACGGCAGAGTAGGCGGCGGGGCTTTATATATGGGTTCGTGCGGAACGATGAGCGTTTGGCGCACGGCCTTGGGAGGATAAGATTAAAATGGCAAAAGACAACAAAAAGCTCGTACAGGCGATCACCAGTCAGGAGGAGAACTTCGCACAGTGGTATACCGACATCTGCGTCAAGGCAGAGCTGGTCGAGTATTCCAGCGTGAAGGGTTTCATCATCCTGCGCCCCTATGGTCAGGCGATCTGGGAGCTCATCCAGAAGGATATGGATGCCCGCTTCAAGGCCACCGGTCATGAGAACGTGGCAATGCCCGTGCTGATCCCTGAGAGCCTGCTGCAGAAGGAAGGCGAGCTGGTCAATGGCTTCGCGCCGGAGGTGGCGTGGGTCACGATGGGCGGCTCCGACAAGCTGGAAGAGCGTCTGGCTGTCCGCCCCACCAGCGAGACCATGTTCTGCGACCACTGGTCCCGCGTGCTGCACAGCTACCGCGAGCTTCCCATGAAGTACAACCAGTGGTGCAGCGTGGTGCGCTGGGAAAAGACCACCCGTCCCTTCCTGCGCAGCCGCGAGTTCTGGTGGCAGGAGGGCCACACCATCCACGAGACTGCCGCCGAGGCCGAGGCTGAGACCCAGCAGCAGCTGAACTGCTACGCAGACGTCTGCGAGCAGGACCTGGCCATCCCTGTTGTCAAGGGCCGCAAGACCGATAAAGAGAAGTTCGCCGGTGCGGAGGCTACCTACACCATCGAAGCCATGATGAAGGACGGCAAGGCCCTGCAGAGCGGCACCAGCCACTACTTCGGCGATAAGTTCAGCAAGGCTTACGACGTGACCTTTACCGGCCGTGACAACCAGCTGCATCACCCGTTCCAGACCAGCTGGGGCGTTTCCACCCGTCTGGTGGGCGCTATCATCATGACCCACGGCGACGACGACGGCCTCATCCT
>ERZ773192.3204-NODE-3204-length-12521-cov-3.219798_pt1 | contig 12521 bp, 10 predicted proteins | sample MGYA00581010_ERZ773192 | MGnify/ENA primary metagenome ERZ773192 (study PRJEB29015, sample SAMEA2737741) | human gut metagenome | biome: human gut; feature: human-associated habitat; material: faeces | place: China | collected 2012 ...
AACTCCCCGGATACCGGCATTTTTAGCCTCCTCGGCTATGATATCTTCGAAAAAATACATGTCGTTGAAACAGGTCGTACCCGATTTGATCATTTCGATAAAAGCCAGCCGGGTAGCGATTCTGACATTTTCAGGAGTCACCAACCGGGCTTCTGCCGGAAAGATGTGTCCGGTAAGCCATTCATGCAGCGGAAGATCATCTGCAAAGCCCCTTAGCATAGTCATAGGAAGATGAGTATGTGTATTGATCAGCCCAGGTAATAAGAACATCCCTTCTGCGTCTGTGATTTCCGCATCGGTATCTTCTAAAGATTGAGTCGTGATGGCACTGATTTTTCCATTTTCGATCAGGATATTTCCGTTAGGGAGAATATCTAACCTTTCATTCATCGTGATAATACGGGCGTTCCGGATGATCTTTTTATTCATAGCTTTTGTTTTTACAAAAATAAGTAAAACTTTAGGATAGCGGTATTCGTTAATATCAAAAACGTCAGAAATAGGTAAAAGTTATAGAGCGAATGAAACGAATAGGATTTATTTTACTTTTGTTTACATCGAGTGTCGGTTTTGCACAGAAATATGCCGTGAAAACAAATCTGGCCTATTGGGCGACTACGACTTTGAATATCGGTGGAGAAATCGCTTTAGCTCCGCGAATGACATTAGATATGACGGCAAATTATAATCCCTTTCATTTCCGTGGGAATAAGAAGATTATGCATTGGGCGGTTCAGCCGGAATGGCGTTATTGGACTTGTCGCCGGTTTATGGGGCATTTTATCGGAGTACATGCACATGGAGGAAAATATAACGGTGGTTTAAAAAAATACCGTTATGACGGATGGGGTGTCGGTGGTGGTTTTTCTTATGGTTACCAATGGATCATCGGTAAACACTGGAACTTGGAAACAGAACTTGGAATCGGGTATGCTTACTTGAAGTACGATAAATATTTACGTAACCGATGCGGACGATTTATAGACACCGGACATCGCAACTATTGGGGACCGACAAAATTAAGTATTAGTTTCATGTATCTTTTTAAAAGCAGGCAGAAATGAAAAAAACGATCGGAATATTATTGGGATGCTTATGCATATTGTTGCTGGAGAGCGGTGTGAAACGGATTGAGAAGAAACCGGCTTTGACTATTACTCCTTCCCGCTTGCAACTATTTGTCGATCAACATACAGATCCATATACGATAAAAATAGTTTATACATTGAATATACCTCATGGGTTTATCCCTTCCTGTGCCCGTATGGTTTATCAACCTTATTTTCTGTCTGCCGGGCATCGCTATGATTTGACTCCTTTGGTCGTTAGCGGAAAAAACAATCTTCGGCAAGAAAAGCGGTTAACTGCCTTGACGGATAAACAACCGGATTATCCCGAAGCTCTTCGGCTTATATCGGAAGGAGAAGGAATGCAGGTCCGTTTGTCGGAAACAGTGCCTTTCGAATTATGGATGGCACAAGCTAAATTGAGGGCTGATGTGACGTTAGAGGCTTGTGACCGGGAGAAACATATTGAAGTTTTAACCCTGGCCGATGGAGTGATCTGGTTGCCTATAGGGCCGGGACCGGTTCGGGTGAAGTACGCAAAAGAAAGAGTGATGGTACAAAAAGTATCGGAATTCGAATTTTTCTTTCCTTCAGGACAATATATCTTCAACCGGGAATATGACGGCAACGCTTCGAGCATGAAACGAATGATGAAGTTGGTCGATTCATTTCGATCGGATTCAACGATGCGCCTGGAAAAACTAGTCATTGCCGGAAGTTCGTCTCCTATAGGTACGGCGACTTTCAATGCCTCGTTAGCCGAACAACGGGCCGAACAAATGAAACAGCGTTTAGTCGAACGGAAACAGATGGAGGCCCAAGAGATCGAGCTCGAATATATCGGTGAAAATTGGGCCGGATTGCGGCAATTGGTCGAACAGTCGAAATTGCCTGATAAAGCTGCCGTCTTGCGTATTCTCGACACTACAAAGGATGCTGCCCAACGCAAAGCTTCATTAAAGCAGCTCCCGCAATATGAATATTTGCGCATAAACTTATATCCCGATTTACAGGAAGTGAGGTGTATCTTCTATTATACTCAAAAAGAAGAGATCACGAAAGTGATCCCTGAATAATGAGAAGAGTTCGGCAGTTATGATTCGGGCTGTTGGGGAAAAATCAGACGGGAAGTGTCGTATCCTCGTTGCCGGGCCTTTTCCAGAATTTGGTTTAGGGTATTTTGGTCGAGATGAGGAGTACGGCTTAAAATCCACAGGTATTTGTCTGTGGAACTGCCGATCAGCGACCATTGGTAGTCCGGGTCCAACTCGAGAATGTTGTAATCGCTGTAAAACGACAGGAAGAAAGCGACCTGCAATTGACCGGGCTGACCGTTATGGGAAGGCCGTGCTTTCCCGATACTACATTTTTCTTTACCGTCGACAGCATCTTGATGACCACAATTCAGAACTTTGATTTTCCCATCCGGGCGTTTTGAATATTCTGCTGTGACATAATGCAGACCCCGTTCGAAACGATGATCGTAGCGGGCGATTTCATACCATTTACCAAGATAACGTTGTAAATTGAACTCTTTTACAGTGCTTTTGTCTATTGTTTTCATAGCCTTTTTCTCAGGTTTACGTAGAACAGGAAGGATGAGTTCTAACAAAACTCAGGACTTTTCGTATTATATCCAGTACTTTATGAACTTGTTATGGGTGAAATACAACAAGACGGTTTGCCTTTGCCACGGCGGAATTGGGCCATGGCAGTAATTGCTTTGGGGATGACGATGGCCGTGTTGGACGGGGCTATTGCGAACGTTGCTTTGCCTACGATTGCCGGAGATTTACATGTCAATCCATCCAGTTCTATCTGGGTAGTAAATGCTTTTCAGTTAGCAATGACCATCTCTTTACTGGCTTTTTCCTCTTTGGGTGATCTTTGGGGATATAAGCGGGTGTATGTGTTGGGCTTGAGTATGTTCACAGTGACTTCGCTGATATGTGCTCTTTCCGATTCGTTTATTACTTTGGTTATAGCCCGTGGTTTACAAGGTTTCAGTGCGGCAGCGATCACGAGTGTCAATACCGCTTTACTGAGGGTGATTTTTCCGGCCCGTTTTTTGGCCCGTGGAATGGGAATCAACGGGTTGATCATTGCTGTCGCTGCTGCTGCCGGCCCTACTGTTGCTGCCGGTATTTTAGCTATTGCCGATTGGCCCTGGTTGTTTGCCATCAATGTGCCCATAGGACTGGTTGCATTTGTATTGAGTTTGAAGTTTTTACCCCGGAATCCGGTAAAAGTAGAAGGACAACGTTTTGATGTAACGAGTGCGGTAATGAATGCCCTGACTTTTGGTTTGCTGATATGTGTAATCGATGGATTTGCTCACGATATTCATTGGTATATTCTGATTCCGGGTTTTGTTATCATGCTGATCATCGGCTGGTTTTTTATCAAACGTCAGAAAATGCAGACTTATCCTTTGCTTCCGGTCGATTTGCTGCGTAATAAGATCTTTTCCCTATCCTTGCTGACTTCCGTGTTTTCTTTTATAGCACAAATGCTGGCTTTGGTGTCTATTCCTTTCTTTTTTCAACGGGTATTACACCTGAGTGAAGTTGCGACGGGGTTATTGCTGACACCCTGGCCACTGGCCACTATGATTACAGCTCCGCTGGCCGGGCGTTTGATGGATCGTTACAATGCCGGTTTATTGGGGGGGATCGGATTGATGATATTCGGTACGGCTCTTTTGTTGTTGGCGATGATGCCTGCACATCCTTCACATATCGATATTATCTGGCGTATGTTTTTAGGAGGTATAGGTTTCGGTCTCTTTATTACCCCCAACAATAGTACGATTATTGCATCGGCTCCCAGAGAACGTAGCGGCGGAGCCAGTGGTATGCTGGGGATGGCCCGGCTCTTGGGACAGACTGTCGGTGCGGCTTTTGTGGCAGTCCTGTTTGCTATGTTTCCCGGACATGGGATGCGATATGCTTTGATTTTTGGAGCCGTTATCGCTGTTGTTTCGGCCGTTATCAGTAGTTTGAGACTCAGGAAGTAGAACCAGATCGGTATTTTTCATGGCTTTGGAGCGGTCTACAGCTCCGGCATGTAGAAGGATATGTTTCCCTTTCCAGTTGGATGGAATGATAAAATTCCGGCGATACCACAGGTCGGTTTCGTTTTTGCCGACGATACCCGAAAGTTCGGTTATTCCCTCCGACAGTGAGCGATGAGTTGCTGAAATAAGGGTAACATTTTGTCCGAACCGGCCAGGAGCATTTCGGGATGCCATTGGATACCTACGACAAAAGTGTGATCGGGCATTTCGACAGCTTCGATAACTCCATCAGGGGCTGTCGCTGTGATTTTCAGGTGACGTCCTAAATGGTTCAGGCATTGGTGATGAAAACTGTTGACTTCCAGTTGCTCTCCCCAAAGTCGGCCTAAAATAGAATCTTTTTCAATACTTACCGGGTGGAAAATATCCTCCCGTGGGCTGTATTGGCTGTGTAGCATAACCGGATGGCCGATGGCTGTGATATCCTGCCAAAGCGTACCGCCCAATACGACATTCAATAATTGTATTCCCCGGCAAATGGCTAATAGAGGCTTGTCTGTCCTTAGGATTTCTTCGGTCAACGCCCATTGTGCCCGATCGAGTCCGGTATGAAATTCCTCCAGGCAGGGATGAGGGAAGTCTCCGTATAAGATGGGGTTGATATCTCCTCCGCCCGAGAGAATAAAACCATCGCAGACTTCGGCATACCGGACAATGGAAGCCCGATCGGCTACCGGGGGAAGAAGCAGGGGAATGCCCCCTGCCTTAACGACTGCATCGATATAGTCTTTGTTGACGTATATCCTTTCCATCCCCAGAAATTTACCTTTATCTACGGTATGGAGATTTGTGCTGATACCAATAATCGGAGTCATTAATCGATCGGCTTGGTTTTGATAACGGTAATGCCGTTTTCTGTATACCGGTCTAAGATCCCGACTAAACTGATCAAATGGGGGGCTGCCATGTGAGCGTTCCAATCTTCGACAGTCTGCCAGGTTTCGTGAAACATGAAATCTTTCGGATCGTCTTTACTGACATGTAATTCATAATGCAAAGCCCCTTTTTCAGCTAATGTAGGCGCAATCAGATCTTCGAGAATTTTTTGCCATTCTTTTTCAGTATTTCCTTTGTTCCGGTTATAGGCGAACAATACCAACGAATCCGGGACTATCACGGGATTCGGAGCTTCCGAACGTTCCCAGCGTTGTAAAACCGGTTTTCGGTCTGTCAGTTCGTCTCTGCGGGCCCGAAAAGCTTGCAGATGTTCACTTTGGGTATGTTTTTTCCAAAGTTCTTCGTTTGCCCATATTTCATGAAAAATGAATTGACAGGGGTCTTCCCGATCTTCATACAAATGGTAACTGATAGCTCCTTCTTCCTGACGGGTCTTTTCGATGAGGTCGAGACAGGCTTTTTTTAATTCTCCGGCTTTCCCTTCGCGGGCATGGGAAATAGATACCAGAGTTAATTGTTCCGCAGTTTTTGACGTAAAATAGTTCATTGTAGCATTATTTTAAAAAATCCCTCACTTTTTTTTCTGCTTCCCGGAAGGCCTCTTCCAGCTTATCGTTGACGATGATCGTATCGAATTTGTCTGCGAAAGTCATTTCGTATTCTGCTTTTGCCAGGCGTTGTTCGATTTTTTCAGGAGCATCGGTCCCCCGGCCGGTCAAGCGTTGGCGTAGTACTTCTACAGATGGGGGCTGAATAAAGATCGATAACGCATTGTCTCCGAATTTCTTTTTGATATTTAGGCCGCCTACGACATCGACATCGAACAATACAGTATGACCTTTCGCCCAGATCCGGTCGATTTCACTGAGAAGCGTACCGTAGTAACATCCCGGATACACCTCTTCCCATTCCAAAAATTCTTTATTTTCAATTCGTTTCCTGAATTCATCTGCTGTAAAGAAATAATACTCTTTACCATGTATTTCTTTTCCCCGGGGAGCCCGGCAGGTTGCTGAAATAGAAAATTCCAACCCTAACCCCTTTTCCAATAAGTAATTTACAATTGTACTCTTACCCGCTCCACTCGGTGCTGAAAAAATAATTACTTTTCCCATACGATGATAGTTTATAAGGTTTATAAAGTTTGTAAAGTGGGATCAAAGTTTTTTTATAAAGTTCGATAACATTTTAGGTATTGTTTCGGTATCTGAGTTCGACGTTTGATTTTCGTTCATAGCCTTCGGTGATGTTATTCATAATCAAAGCAGTTGCTCTTTCGATTTGGTCTTTAAAACCGAAATCATGGCTTTTATCGAATAGCAAATAGATTTCTATACACAACTCTTTTGCCTTTTGCCACGCCAGACTATCTTCAAAACGTTCAATCTTCATGATTTATCCTTATTATGTTTAACACCAAGCGCCTGCAGGGTCCATGAACTTTAAAAATCTTATAAACTTTACGGACTTTAAAAACTTATAGGACATTCAAACTTTGCTCTTTTATCTTTTCCAGTTCGTCTTTCATTTTAACGACGAGTTTCTGGATGTCGTGGTCGTTGGCTTTAGAGCCCATGGTGTTGATCTCCCGACCGATTTCCTGAGCGATAAAACCGATTTTCCGGCCCGGAGCATCTTCATGTTCGATCGTTTCCAAAAAGTATTTACAGTGATTGGCCAACCTGACTTTCTCTTCTGTGATATCCAATTTTTCCAGGTAGTAGATAATTTCCTGTTCCAGCCGGTTTTCATCGATATTTTGAATATCCGTCCATTCATTGATTTTTTCCTGTAATTTCTGACGGATGACTTCTACACGTTTTACTTCAAATTGAGGTACCTGAGCAGACAGTTCCTGAATAAGTTCGATGCGGTGACATATATCTTTGATTAAAGCTTTTCCTTCCTGGATTCTGAATTTGTTGATTTCTTCCAAAGCTTTTTTTATTCCAGCTTCCAAAGCCTCCCATTCGGTATCTTCCAACTCTTCCGATTTGATTTGCAAGGTATCGGGGAAACGCATGACGGTTTGGAGAATCTTGTTTTTGTCGGCTTCGATGCCCAATTCGTTGGCGATGTCTAGTAATTGATTGAAGTATTGAGTTACTACAGGCTTATTAATGGTCACATCCTTATCGCTTTCTGTATTGTCAAAATAGATACACATTTCTACTTTCCCCCGGTCTAATTGTTCTTTTACTATATTCCGGATTTCCATTTCTTTTTCTTTGTAAAGATTAGGCATCTTCAGATTCAAGTCCAGGGTTTTTGAATTCAGACTTTTAATTTCGATCACGACTTTCCTATTTCCGTTTTCGATGGTGATTTTTCCGAAACCGGTCATTGATTTTACCATAATATTGATTTTTGATTCTTCTGCAAAAATAACGATTTGTTTGTAAATATTCTTATTGCAGATTATTTCATTTTTCTTCGTATCTTTACACCCCAAAATAATAAAAGAGAAAAGATAGCAAAATCATAAATCAAGAATTGATTCATGGAAAACATCCGCAATTTCTGTATTATAGCGCATATTGATCACGGGAAGAGTACATTGGCCGATCGTTTGTTGGAATATACCGGGACGGTAACCGGTAAAGATTTACAGGCGCAGGTACTCGATGATATGGACCTCGAAAGGGAGCGTGGGATCACGATCAAGAGCCATGCCATTCAGATGGATTATCATTTTGAAGGGAAGAAGTACGTTTTGAATCTGATCGATACTCCGGGACATGTCGATTTTTCGTATGAAGTATCGCGTTCTATTGCAGCATGTGAAGGAGCTTTACTGATCGTCGATGCTACTCAGGGAATACAGGCTCAGACGATTTCCAATCTTTACCTGGCCGTAGAGAACAACCTCGAAATTATTCCTGTATTGAATAAGATGGACATGCCGAATGCTATGCCGGAAGAGGTGAAAGATCAGATTGTGGAATTGATCGGATGTAAACGCGAGGATATTATCGAGGCCAGTGGAAAGACCGGGTTGGGGGTAGAGCAAATTTTGCAGGCGATTGTCGAGCGGGTACCGCATCCCGAAGGTTTTCCGAATCAGCCCTTACAGGCTTTGATCTTCGACTCCGAATTCAATTCTTTCCGGGGAATCATTACTTATTGCCGTATTGTAAACGGGAGTTTGCGCACCGGAGATGTGGTGAAATTCGTTAACACCGGGAAAGAATATACAGCCGACGAGATCGGTGTACTCCGTTTAAAACCCGAGCCACGGCAAGTGCTCGAGACCGGTGATGTGGGATATATTATTTCAGGTATCAAAACTTCCTCCGAGGTAAAAGTCGGAGATACGATCACTCATGTCGACGAACCTTGTGATGTTGCCATCGATGGTTTCGAAGAAGTGAAACCCATGGTATTTGCCGGGATTTATCCTATTGATTCGGAAGATTACGAAGATTTGAGGGCTTCGATAGAGAAATTGCAATTGAACGATGCATCGCTGACTTTCGAACCTGAATCTTCGGCAGCCTTGGGATTCGGTTTCCGTTGCGGATTTTTGGGAATGCTCCATATGGAGATCGTTCAGGAACGTCTGGACCGGGAATTCGATATGAATGTGATTACCACGGTTCCGAATGTGATGTATATCGCTCATACCACCAAAGGCGAGGTCTATGAGATGCACAATCCTTCGGATATGCCTTCTGCCAGCACGTTGGATTTTATAGAGGAACCGTTTATCCGTGCCCAGATTATTACTCCGGCCGATTATATCGGTCCGATTATGACCTTGTGTCTTGGGAAACGGGGGATTTTGATCAACCAGCAATATCATACCGGTAACCGGATAGAGATCACCTATGAAATGCCCTTAGGAGAGATTGTGTTCGATTTTTACGATAAATTAAAAAGTATAACGAAAGGATATGCTTCGTTCGATTATTATCAGATCGGATATCGGCGGGCAAATCTGGTGAAACTGGATATTTTATTAAACGGAGAGTCCGTCGATGCACTGTCGGCATTGATTCATTTCGATAATGCCTATGGTTTCGGGCGTCGCATTTGTGAGAAGCTCAAAGAACTGATACCGCGTCAACAGTTCGATATCGCCGTACAGGCAGCGATCGGAGCTAAAGTCATCGCCCGGGAGACAATCAAAGCAGTGCGTAAAGACGTGACGGCCAAATGTTATGGGGGGGATATTTCCCGGAAAAGAAAATTGCTGGAAAAGCAGAAAAAAGGAAAGAAGCGGATGAAACAGATCGGAAATGTCGAAGTTCCTCAAAAAGCTTTCCTGGCTGTGTTGAAGTTAGATTAAAGTGAAAGGAATGACAGGCTTATTCTTCGGGTCTTTTAACCCGATTCACAATGGTCATCTGAAGATCGCACAGTATTTGTTGTACAAAGGATATTGTCAGCGGATTTGGTTTGTCGTTTCGCCTCATAATCCGTTGAAAAGCGATCGTTCTTTATTGGATGAGCAAAAAAGATTGGAAATTGTGAAAGCTGCGATCCGTGGGGATGAAAGGATGCAGGCATGTGATGTCGAGTTCGGTTTGCCTAAGCCTTCCTACACTTATGCCACTTTGCAGCTGTTGAAAAAAAAATGGCCGGAGGAAGAGTTTGCTTTGATCATCGGAGAGGATAACCTGAGAGATTTTCATAAATGGCGGAATGCTAAAGAAATTGTGGAAAATTACCGTATATTGGTTTATCCTCGTAAAGGAGAGGGGGTATCCGCTTCGATGTGGGAAAATCTATTTCTGATAGACGCACCTCTTGCCGATGTTTCTTCGACGGAAATCCGGGAGATGCTCGGAGAAGGGCAGGATATTTCACCTTATGTGCCTCAGCCGGCTTTGCCTTTGATCCTGAATTATTATTCCGTAAAATGAAAATCCTGTTTTGTCTATTATTATGGGGGACAATCTCTTCAGGTGTTTATGCACAACGGGTGCTTCCTGCAAAAAGTAAAGAACAGAAGAGAACAGAAAAACAGATAGAAAAGAAAGAAAATTCTCTCCGGCAGAAAGATACCGAATTGCGGTGGGATCCCCGCCGATTACCTTCAAAGAGTAAAGGTTTTCCGGAAATCTCTGCCTGGCATACCGGGACAGCAGGTATTGTCGCTTCGGATGCAGCAGAAATCAGTCTTTTTAATCCCACACGGATCGGTTTCTCAAAACGTACGGAAATCCTTTTTCGGATAGCTGAGGAACCTTTTTTACCTAATATCGGGTTGAAACACCGTTGGTGGGGGAACAGGCGTTTTGCCTGGGCTACAGCACATACGTTGTATTATTCTTATCCCGGTTTGAAGATATTGCAGTCGACCGGTTTTAAAGAACTGGTTCCGGATTCGGTACAGGTGGCCCAGGGAATGGCTATGCGGCATGAAATATTGTTTTCCTGGTTATTGAATCCGCAAGTATGGGGATGTCCCGATCCTTCGGCCGAAAAAATACTGACCCTGCATGCGGGCATAGAGGGTTATGTCGGGTTCGGGAATAACGAAGTAATGCCGTTCGATTATGCCCACACCTTGTATCATACTCAGTTGCTCGACGGTAAAGTGCTTTATTATGGAGGATTGCAGTTTGATTCTTATTGGGGACACCGGTTTCATTATAGTTTAAACGGCCTTTTTTATAGTGTTGATTTCACAAAAGCATATGCTGTAGAAGGAAATTTGCGTCTTACTTATTATGTGTCAAGGCACTTCGGGCTCTCAGCTGTTTGTAAAATTCCCTATATCAGGATAAATGAAAAATCCGGATGGACTTATGTTCCTTTACTCGATTTGACCTATCTGATACATCCCGGACGTACAGTGATCAGACATGGCTTATATAAAAACAAAAGACGACAAAGATAGATCAAAATGGAAAATGTATTGTTGCATAGTTGTTGTGCCCCTTGTTCGGCTGCTATCGTCGAATGGATGCTAGCTCAGGATATCCGTCCGACTTTGTATTATTTCAACCCCAATATCTTTCCACAGGAAGAATACGAAATCCGGAAATCCGAATGCAGTCGTTATGCACAAAAATTAGGTTTGGAGATTATCGACGGGGATTATGATCATACAGCCTGGTTGAGTGACGTGGCGGGCTTGGAGGATGAACCCGAACGGGGAAAGCGATGTCTGCAGTGTTTCAAAATACGGTTGCTGGCCACGGCAAAATTGGCTGATGAAAGAGGCTTTCGTTTGTTTACTACTACACTGGCCTCTTCGCGATGGAAGAGCCTTCAACAAATCACCGAAGCCGGGAAATGGGCTGCGGCTCGCTTTGAAGGTCTGGAATTTTGGGAAAAGAACTGGCGTAAAGGTGGTTTAAGCGAACGCCGTAAGATACTTTTGGCCGAAAATGGTTTTTATAATCAGCAATATTGTGGGTGTGAATTCTCCTTCAGAAAGCCCCAAAATAACGATTTACCTTAATATAGGGATACCAAAACAGGCGGAATACCTAGAATCGGGGATTTCCGGGTCTATTTAGCCGGCCTATCTTTGTGTCATCAGAATTTTGTCACGTTTTATTGATTAATAGTTGCGAAAGTCACAGGTAAAGCCGGCCTGTGACTTTTTTTGCCAGAAAAGCTCCGCTCCGAAAAGACATAAAAAAAAAACACCGGCAGGATGCGACTGGCGGATCCTTCAAATAAAAACCCTGTATCTTTCGTATTGTGGCCACATCATACAATACTTCCGCATACACCATTTTTATCTCCGGTGTTTTTAACAGTACAGTAAATATATATGTGCAGGTGTCCCACTCTAAATCCTCGAGAGTAAAGACGTTTGCTGTTACTGGCAGGTCTTCTGACTTGCTTCTCTCCGGACGCCTTCCCGTCGTACATATTGCAGACAGTGGCAGGAGTATTGTCCGGATCTGGTTATGAAGCTTACAGCAGCGGGACTGTCCGGGATTTTCACCCGATTCCCTTTTATTTCTTGTACCGGATGATAACAAGAAAACCAGTATGGAACAAAGATAACAAAAAAATGAAATGCTAATCCAAGTTTTTTTATTATTTTAATATTTCCGGAATGGGTTGGCCTATACAACCATTAGGGGCTTGTATGTGCAATAATGCTGCTATAGTCGGGGCTATGTCTGTCAGCCCGACAAGGCGCCGGGTTGCTCCTTGCCGGATTCCCCAACCCATGAAAAGCAGGGGAACATGAGTGTCATAAGAATGCCATGTCCCGTGAGTAGTTCCCTGCGGGGTAGGCGTCCCGCTTTCATACCAGCCTGGTTTGACGATGATTTGTATTGCTCCGCTGCGTTCCCGGCAATATCCGTTGATGATTTTTTCTCTGATACCTGTAGGGAGTGTAGAAATTGCGACTTTTTCCATATCTACGGCATAGGCTATGCCTTCCAGATTGTTTAGATAATCCAGGACGGCCGACTTTACGGTTTCATACGCTAGCCTGGACCGGGAAATAAGCTGACGGTCCAGATGGACCTGATAGTTATCCAGGCTATAAACCAGGCCTTGAACCG
>ERZ773192.3207-NODE-3207-length-12513-cov-13.844598_pt1 | contig 12513 bp, 10 predicted proteins | sample MGYA00581010_ERZ773192 | MGnify/ENA primary metagenome ERZ773192 (study PRJEB29015, sample SAMEA2737741) | human gut metagenome | biome: human gut; feature: human-associated habitat; material: faeces | place: China | collected 2012 ...
AGACGCTCTTTGGCTGGCTGTATCTGCTCGGCCGCACGCAGCGGCTGCGCGAGCTGTTCGCCGTGATTACGGAGGTGCTTTGATATGCCGATGGACGCAGTGTTTCTGCATGGCCTGACGCAGGAGCTGACGCAGAGCCTGACCGGCGCGCGCATCGACAAGGTGCAGCAGCCGGAGCGGGATCTGCTGCTGCTGTCCGTGCGCACGCAGAGCGGCAATGCAAAGCTGCTCGTGCACGGCGGCGTAGGCAGCGCGCGGGTGCATTTCACGGCCGGCACGTTTGAAAATCCCGCCGAACCGCCGATGTTCTGTATGCTCCTGCGCAAGCACCTCGTCGGTGCGCGCATCACGGGTATTTCCCAGCCGGATTTTGAGCGTATGCTCATTCTCGATCTCGACGGGCGGGACGAACTCGGCACGCCGGTCAAAAAGCAGCTCGTCGTTGAGATGCTCGGCCGCCAGTCGAACGTCATCCTTGTCAGCGGCGACGGGCACATCATTGACTGCATGCGCCGCGTGGATTCCTCCATGAGCGAGACACGGCAGGTGCAGCCGGGGCTGTTTTACCGTACGCCGCTGCGGCAGGATAAGCCGGTGCTGTTTGATACGACGCCGGAGCAGCGCACGCAGGTGCTCTCCGCCCCGATCACGGCGGCGACGGTCGACAAGTGGCTGCTGGGGCTCTTTTCCGGTGTGTCACCGCTGCTGTGCCGGGAGGTGTGCTTCCGCGCGCTCGGCGATGCCAGCCCGCGTTTGGAGCGGCTGGACGATGCGCAGCGCGCACGCCTTGCGCATGAGCTCGATGCGCTCGTGTTTGCGGTCGAGACGAACAACCTCGCGCCCACCATGCTGCTTGATGGCGAGCGGCCGAAGGACTTTTCCGCCGTGCCGATCCTGCAGTATCAGGGCGCGCTCTCAAGCCGCGGCTGCGGCTCGTTTTCCGAGCTGCTGGATGCGTTTTATCTCCGCCGCGACAAGGCGGAGGCCATGCGCCGCCGCTCGCAGGAGCTGACGCATCAGGTGCGCACCGTGCGCGACCGCACGGCCAAAAAGCTCGCCATCCAGCGCTCGGATCTGCTGCGCTGTGCCGACCGCGAGGCGCTGCGGCAAAAGGCCGATCTCATCAAGGCGAACCTCTACCGCATCCAAAAGGGCGCGCGCACCGTGACGGTGCAGGACTACTACGCTGAGGGCTGCCCGGACGTGACGATCGAGCTTGATCCGCGCAAGAGCCCGCAGGAAAACGCCGCCGCGCTCTATAAGGCCTACCGTAAGGCCAAGACGGCCGAGCAGCACCTGACCGGCCTGATCGCCGAGTCGAGCCGGAATCTTGAGTACCTCAACAGCGTGCTCGACGAGCTCGCGCGCGCCGAGAGCGAGCGTGATCTCATGGACATCCGTGCCGAGCTGCGCGCGACCGGCTACCTGCGCCAGCCGCGCAATGCCAAAAAGGAAAAGGCAGCGCCGCGCGCGCCGCTCGCCTTCGTGTCGAGCACCGGGTATGAGATTCTCGTCGGCCGCTCCAACACGCAAAACGATGAGCTTACGCACCGCACCGCCCGCCGCACGGACATCTGGCTGCATGTGCAGAAGGTGCACGGCTCACACGTCATCATCCGCGCGCATGATACGACGCCAGACGAGCAGACGATCGCCGAGGCGGCAAGTCTCGCCGTGTACTATTCGCAGGCGCGTGACGGCGGAAAGACGCCCGTGGACTACACCATGGCGCGCTTTGTGCGCAAGCCCTCCGGCGCGCTGCCGGGCATGGTGCTCTATACCGATTATCAGACCTGCATGGCCGAGAGCGATGAGGCGCTCGTCGAGCGCCTGCGGCTGCGATAGGAGGGCAGGGGCATGGGTCAATCTGGTGTTCTGCTCGACCTGCTTGTGCTTGCGGCCGTGTATGCTGCATGGCTGCTGCCGAAGTGGCGGCGGCTGGGGAAAAGACCGCTGCTCGTCTATACGCTCATGTATGGCTGCCTCGCCGGGATCGTGCGCTTTACGCTCATGCCGGTGCTCGCGGCGCTGCCGTACTGCTTTGACCATCCGTACATCCCGATGCATATGGCTCCGTTTGAGGATGTCATCCTCCGCCACGGGGACTATGTGCGGCAGATCGTGCTCAACGTCATCCTATTTGTCCCGTTTGGAGTGCTGCAGCCGCTGTGCGATCGCTGCCGCGGCAGGCGGCCGCGTTTCTGGCGCTGCCTGCTGCTGACACTGGCGCTCAGTGCCGGCATCGAGGTCGTGCAGCCGCTGCTGCACAGTTTTCGCAGCTCGGACATTACGGACGTCATCACGAACACGATCGGCGGCGTGCTCGGCTATGCACTCTGGGCGCTTGGAAACGTCTGCTGCAAAAAACGGCAGGGATAGGCGCTGAACTACCGGTGGCTTTTCCGGTTGAAAACAGGCAGAAGTGCCTGTATACTGATGTTGTTACAAAAACGCGAAAACGCGGATAACGTAGAAATCAAATTCGGAGGAAAATCATGGATAAGCAGATCTATCGCGAATATGTCGCGATCCTGAAAGAGGAGCTGCAGCCCGCCATGGGCTGTACTGAGCCCATCGCCGTGGCTTACTGTGCGGCGCTTGCGCGCCAGACGCTCGGCGCGCTGCCGGAGACGGTGGAGGTGCTCGCAAGTGCGAACATCATCAAAAATGTCAAGAGCGTCATCGTTCCGAATACGAACGGCCTGCGCGGCATCGCGGCCGCGGCCGCGGCGGGCATCGTGGCCGACAACGCGGATGCGCAGCTTCAGGTGCTCGCGGAGCTCACGCCGGAGCAGGTAGAGTCCGTCAGCACCTATCTGCAGCAGGCGGCGTTCACCGTCGGGCGTTCGGATAAGGACTATGTGTTTGACATTCAGGTGCGCGTCACGGCGGGAACGGACAGCGCCTTCGTAGAGATCGCGGGCTTCCATACCAACGTGATCCGTGTGGAGAAAAACGGCGTCGTGCTGCAGCACAAGGACTATCAGGAGTCGGCCGGTCAGCACGCGACCGACCGCAGCCTGCTGACGGTCGAGAATATCATCGCCTTTGCAAACGAAGTGGACATTGCCGACGTGCAGGAGACGCTTCAGCGGCAGATCGACCTGAACTGGGCGATTGCCGAGGAGGGCTTGCGCGGGGATTACGGCGCGAACATCGGCCGCATCCTGCTGCAGTCTTACGGCACGAGCGTCCACAATCGCGCCAAGGCCTACGCTGCTGCAGGGTCGGATGCGCGCATGAACGGCTGCGACCTGCCGGTCGTCATCAATTCCGGCAGCGGCAATCAGGGGCTGACGGCGTCGCTGCCGGTCATCGTCTATGCCAAGGAGTTGGGTGTCACGCAGCAGATGCTCTACCGCGCGCTTGCGGTGTCGAACCTCGTCACCATCCATCTGAAAACCGGCATCGGCAGCCTGTCCGCCTATTGCGGCGCGACGGCGGCCGGCTGCGGTGCGGCAGCAGGCGTGACGTATCTCTACGGCGGCCAGTTCCGCGAGATTGCGCACACCATCGTTAACGCCGTTGCCATTGATTCCGGCATGATCTGCGACGGCGCGAAGGCAAGCTGTGCGGCCAAGATCGCCTCGGCGGTCGAGGCGGGCCTGCTTGGCATGCAGATGCAGATGCACGAGAGCCAGTTCTACGGCGGCGACGGCATTGTTGTCAAGGGCGTGGAGAACACGATCCGCAACATCGGCACGCTTGCCAGCGAGGGCATGCGTGAAACCGACCGCACGATTATCCGCATGATGATCCAGGAGCACTGACACATATGGAATTTGCCGGCTGCCGCATGGCGGCCGGCATTTTTTTGCGCGCAGCGGCGCGTGCCGCTTGCATTTCGGGCGTACGGCGCGTATAATAACTCATATTTTTTGATCCGCGATCTGCGGCCTGTTTTGCATCCAAGGAGGCGTATTATGCGTTTATTTGATATTCTCGGGCCCGTGATGGTTGGCCCGTCCAGCAGTCACACGGCCGGCGCTGTGCGCATTGGCCTGACGGCGCGCAAGCTGCTCGGCGACCGGCCGGTGCATGCCGACATCTCGCTGCACGGCAGCTTTGCCCTGACCGGCCACGGCCACGGTACGGACTGCGCGCTGATTGCAGGCCTGCTCGGCATGCAGCCGGACGACCTGCGCATCCCGGAAAGCTACGCCGTCGCGGCGGAGCAGGGGTTGACGTTCACATTTCAAAACGTGCAGATGCGCAATGCGCATCCGAATACCGCGCGCCTGAAGCTCACGGGAGCAAACGGCCGCGCGCTCGATATCGTGGCCGAGAGCGTCGGCGGCGGGCGCATCCGTATCCGCTCCATCGACGGTATTGAGACGAACTTTTCCGGTGAGCATAACACGCTCATCGTCCATAATCAGGACACGCCCGGCCATGTCGCGGCCGTGACGGCGGCGCTCATGCAGCGGCATGTCAACATCGCCACCATGCAGCTCTACCGTGATGAGCAGGGGGGCTATGCGGTCATGATCCTCGAATGTGACCAGCCGATCCCGAAGGACATCGAGCAGTGGCTGTCGCACATCGAGGGCATTCAGAAGATCACGATCTTTAATCAGGAGGAACCGGTATGAGCTTTTCGAGCATTGCGGACATGCTTTCGGCCACGCAGGAGCGCACTCAGCCGCTCTACGCCGTCATTCGCGACGCAGACTGTCTGGAAAACGGCTATGACGCCGCGGCCTCCCACCGACAGATCGCAGCGCTCTGGGCGGCCATGCAGGCCTCCAGCCGGCAGTACTGTGCGGACGACCGCTCCAACAGCGGGCTCATCGGCGGCGACGCGGAAAAGCTCCGCGCGGCGGCGGAAAAGGGCTTGCTGCTCGGCGGGACGTATTTTCAGCGCGTGACGGAGCAGGCGCTCAAAGTCGCCGAGTGCAACGCCTGCATGAAGCGCATCGTTGCCGCACCCACGGCGGGCAGCTGCGGCGTGCTTCCGGCGGTGCTGATCCCGCTCGCCGACGAGCGGGACGTTCCGGAGGAGACGATCCTGCAGGCGCTGTACATTGCGGCGGGCTTCGGTCAGGTCACGGCGCTGCGCGCGAGCGTTGCCGGGGCGCAGGGCGGCTGTCAGGCGGAGATCGGCACGGCCAGCGCCATGGCTGCCGCCGCGCTGACGCATATCCTCGGCGGTACGGCGCAGCAGTGCGCAGATGCATACGCGATGGCGCTTGCAAACCTGCTCGGACTTGTCTGCGATCCGGTCGCGGGGCTTGTGGAGGTGCCGTGCGTTAAGCGCAACGTCATCGGTGCGGTCAACGCCGTGAGCGCGGCGAACATGGCCGTTGCCGGCATCACGAGCCGCATCCCGGTCGATGAGGTCATCGATGCGATGGGCGAGATCGGCGACGCGCTCCCGGCCGATCTGCGCGAGACCGGCCTCGGCGGTCTTGCGGGCACACCGACCGGCCGGAAGATCGCGCGCAAGGTCACCCACGCCGATCCCTGAACGACGCACACAAAACCTGCTGCACCGCCGATGCAGCAGGTTTTTGCACAAAAAGGCTTGACAGAAGCGCAAAATGACGGCAATGTATATCTGAAATTATGAGACCGAACAAAGCATGACCCGCTCGGCGGGCAGAAAGGCGGAGCTATGGAATACAACAAACCTATTGCGGATATGTGCCCCGGCATGGATGTCGAGGGCTTTTATATCCTGCGCGCAGCGGCGCTCAAGACGACCAACAGCGGCAAGCCCTTTCTCAGCGGCACGATCTGTGACCGCACGGGCAGCATGGAAATCAAGGTCTGGGACTACAGCGGCCCGATCGGCGCGCGCGCGGACGATGCCGGCCGCGTCGTGAAGATCCGCGGCAGCGTTTCGGAATACCGCGGCGCGCTGCAGGTGAGCGTGCACCGCATCCGCATGGCCGAGGCCGCGGACACGTATGATAAATCTCTGCTCGTACCGACGGCACCGATCGACGCCGACGCTGCGCTCGCGGACGTGCAGCGGCTGGTCGCCTCGATTGCGGATGCGGACTACCGCAGCGTTGCCGAGACGATGCTCACGCGCCACCTTGATGCGTTTCGCCGCATCCCGGCGGGGAAGACCGTGCATCACAGCTTCCTGTCCGGTCTTTTGATGCACACATACAACATGCTGCGCGCGGCGGATTTTCTCGCCGGACTCTATCCGGAGGTCATCGACCGCAGCCTGCTGCTGACCGGCACACTGCTGCACGATTTTGCCAAGGAGCGGGAGTTCGTGTTTTCCGACCTCGGCATCGTGACGGAGTATTCCACCGCCGGGCAGCTGCTCGGTCATCTGGTCATGGGCGCGCAGGAGGTCGCGGACGTCGCGCGCGAGCTTGCCATTGCCGAGGAAAAGTCCATGCTGCTGCAGCATCTGCTGCTCTCGCACCACGGCGAGCCGGACTTCGGCGCGGCTGTGCGCCCCATGTGCGCCGAGGCGGAGCTGCTGTCGTACATCGACCTCATTGACAGCCGCATGGAGATCTATTCCGAGACGCTCCCGGGCGTGCCGGCCGGCGGCTTCAGCCAGCGTATTTTTGCGCTGGAAAAGAAGATCTATCACCACAACTGAGGAGCTTGCCGATGATGACCCTGCCGTCACAAGTGCATATGGCACTCGACCGCCTCAAGGCGGCGGGATGGGAGGCCTTCGTCGTCGGCGGCGCGGTGCGCGATGCGCTGCGCGGCTGCGCGGCGGGGGACTGGGACATCACGACCAATGCCGAGCCGGAGCAGGTCGAGCGCGTCTTTTCCGGTGAGCGGCTCATCGAGACGGGACTCCGGCACGGCACGGTGACCGTCCTGCTTGACGGTCTGCCGCTGGAGATCACGACCTACCGCGTCGACGGCGGCTACTCAGATCACCGGCGGCCGGACAGCGTGACGTTTACGCGCAGCCTGCGAGCCGATCTGCTGCGCCGCGATTTTACGATGAACGCGCTGGCTTACAACCCGCAAACGGGGCTTGTGGATATCTGCGGCGGCGCGGAGGATCTTGCGCGCGGTGTCGTGCGCTGCGTGGGTGAGCCCGAGCGCCGCTTTCGGGAGGACGGGCTGCGTATTTTGCGCGCGCTGCGCTTTGCATCCGTGCTCGGCTTCACCATCGAACCGGAGACGGCGGCGGCCATCCACCGCTGCGCTGAGCTGCTGTGGTATCTTGCGGCGGAGCGCGTGCTGAGCGAGCTGACGAAGCTGCTCTGCGGGCAAAACGCAGGTGCGGTGCTGCGGGAATTTTCCGATGTGCTGGCCGTCCCCATCCCGGAGCTGCGGCCGATGTTCGGCTTTGCGCAGCACAACCCGCACCATGACCGGGACGTCTGGCAGCACACGGTCGCGGTCGTGGAGCACATCCCGCCCGAGCCGGTGCTGCGCTGGGCAGCGCTGCTGCACGACGTCGGAAAGCCGCCGTGCTTCTCGCTTGCAGACGACGGTGTCGGACACTTTTACGGTCATGCCGCCAAGAGCACGGAGCTCGCGGATGCGATCCTGATGCGGCTGCGCATGGATACGGCCGGGCGCACGCGCATCACGCAGCTCATCCGCTATCACGACCTGCCCATTGCCCCGGAGCCGAAACCCATCCGGCGGCTGATGCATAAGCTCGGTGTCGAGCCGGTGCGCCAGCTCTTCGCGCTGCACATTGCCGATACCTGCGGGCAGTCCGCCATCTGCGCCGGACGCGTGCAGACCTATCAGGAGGCCGGGCGCGTGCTCGATGCGCTGCTTGCGGCGGATGCCTGCTTTTCGCTCCGGAATCTCGCCGTCAACGGCAGCGACCTGCTTGCCCTCGGCCTGCGCGGGCGGGCTGTGGGCGCAGCGCTGCAGGCGTGTCTGGACGCCGTCATGGATGAGCGGGTCGCAAATGAGCGGGCGGCGCTGCTGGCATATGCGGCGGAAAATTTGCACCGCTTTGCAAATTCCTGACCGACAGGTCTTGAAAATTGTGGAGCGATGTTATAAGATGAAGGACAATATCTAATTACATTGTAATAGAATATGCGGAGAACAGGACAATGGAGCAGATTCGGTCGCGGAAAAATCAATATATCCTGCACCTGCGCGCGCTGGCAAAGTCGGCGGATGCGCGCCGGGAGGCGGGGGAGTACGTCTGCGACGGCGAAAAGCTGCTGCGCGAGGCGCTGCAGTTCGGCGCGGAGGTCACGTCCGTGCTCTGGCGCGAGGCAGCGGCGTTTTCGCTGCCGGACGGCATCGCGCAGTACGCGGCGGATGCCGAGCTCGTCGAGTACGCCTCGCCGCTCATGCATTCGCCGGGTCCGGTCTTTACCGTGCGCATCCCGGTGATGCGCCTGCCGGAGCCGCTGCGCCGGGTCATCGTGCTCGAGGGTGTGCAGGACCCCGGAAACGTCGGCACCGTCATCCGCACGGCGAACGCCCTCGGCATGGACGCCGTGGTGCTCACCGGCGCGTGCGCCGATCTCTACGGCCCGAAGACTGTGCGCGCGACGATGGGCGCGCTCTTCCGTCAGCCGGTGCTGACGTGCGCGACGGACGAGCTGATGCAGCTGCTGCGCGCAAACTGTCTCAAGCTCTACGGCGCGGCGCTGACCGATACGGCGCAGGATCTGCGGCGCGTGCCGCTCACACCGGCCGCCGTGGCGATCGGCAGTGAGGGGCGCGGTCTGAGCGCGGAGCTGCTTGCGCAGTGCGACGGGCAGATCATCATCCCCATGCAGCCGGGCGCGGAGTCGCTCAATGCGGCGGTGGCCGCGGCGGTCGTCATGTGGGAGATCGCCCGCACCGAGACGTGAGGAGGGCGTGAGATGTCGCAGCTCAAATACTGGGTCTGGCTGTCCATGCGCTTCGGTGTGCGGCCGAAGGTGAAGCTCGCGCTTGTGGAGCATTTCGGCACGCCGCGCGATGTGTATTTTGCCACGGAGGCGGACTACCGCGTCCGTGCCTCGCTGCGCCCGGAGGAGCTGCGTCTGCTGTTGGATAAGGACCTGCATGAGGCTGAGCGCGCGCTCGCCATCTGCGACCGGGAGCATATCCGCGCCCTGACGATCCAGGACGCCGCCTATCCGCAGCGGCTGCTGCAGATCTATGACCCGCCGCTCGTGCTCTATGTGCGCGGCACACTGCCGCCGCTGGATGACCGCGCGGCCGTCGCCGTCGTCGGTACGCGCAGCGCCACGCCGTATGGCATGCGCACGGCGCGAAAGTTCGGCTCGGAGATCGTGCGTCACGGCGGCATCGTGCTCTCCGGTCTCACCGCCGGCATCGACCGCTCAGCCGCCGAGGGTGCGCTGGACGCGGGCGGTGTCTGCGTGGGCGTGTCCGGTACGGCGATCAATCTGGATTTTGCGGGCGCGTGCACGCAGAGCGTCGCGCGCTGCGGCGCGGTCGTGAGCGAGTTTGCGCCGAATATGTCCGTGCCGCGCTTCGGCTTCCGGCTGCGCAACCGCATCACCTCCGGTCTCGCTGTGGCGACGGTCGTGGTCGAGGCGCCGGAGAAAAGCGGCGCGCTGCTCTTCGCCGAAGATGCGATCACGCAGGGCAGGGAGGTCTTTGCCGTGCCCGGAAACGCCGATTCCCACGCCTCCGTCGGCAGCAACGCGCTGCTCAAGGACGGGGCGCGTCCGGCGACGTGCGCATGGGATGTGCTGGGCGATTTTCGCCGTATGTTTCCCGGCACGCTGCACGAGCGCATCGCGCCCGAACCCGAACCCGCCGCGCCGCAGGCTCCGCCCGAGACGGGCGACGGCTTTGCACAGGTGCGCCGCCCGGTCGCGGAGAAAAGGATTGACAAGCCGCAGCCGGAGGCATATATTGACCTGGAAGCGCAGCTGAAGTCGCTCACGACCGAGCAGCTGCAGATCGTCGCGGCGATCGATGCGCCCGCCACGCAGGTGGATCTCATCATCGCCAAGACCCGGCTGCCGGCGAGCAAGGTGCTCGCGGAGCTGACCGTGCTGCAGATCCGCGGCGTGGTCCGGCAGGAGCCGGGCAAACGCTTTTCATTAAATATACGCGCAGGCACTGCGCAGGAATCATAAGGAGTTGGAACAGACCCGATGGCAAAAGCAAAAACGGATCTGGTGATCGTCGAGTCTCCGGCGAAGGCCAGAACAATCGAAAAATACCTGGGCAGCAACTATCAGGTCGTGGCCTCGATGGGCCATTTGCGCGACCTGCCCAAGAGCACGATGGGCGTCGATATTGACGGCGACTTCACGCCGCAGTATCTGCCCGTGAAGGATCGCGCCGACGTGATCGCCGACCTGAAAAAGCGCGCCAAGTCTGCCGGCACCGTCTACCTTGCGACCGACCCTGACCGCGAGGGAGAGGCCATTTCGTGGCACCTGAAGGAGCTGCTGAATCTGCCGGACGATAAGGCCAAGCGCGTGACCTTCAACGAGATCACGAAGAAGGTTGTCACCGAGAGCATCCAGCACCCGCGCGAGATCGATCAGGATCTGGTCGATGCGCAGCAGGCGCGCCGCGTGCTCGACCGCATCGTGGGCTACAAGCTCAGCCCGCTGCTCTGGCGCAAGGTCAAGCCCGGCCTGTCCGCCGGGCGCGTGCAGTCGGTCGCCACACGCATCGTGGTCGACCGCGAAAATGAGATCCGCGCCTTCCAGCCGCAGGAATACTGGCTGCTTGACGCGCTGCTTGACTGCGGCGCGGGCACGTTCAGTGCGCGCTTTTACGGCACGGCCGATAATAAGAAAATGGACGTCCCGGACGAGGCCACGGCTGACAAGATCATTGCCGCCGTGTCCGCCGAGCCGTTTCAGATCGCGAGCGTCAAGCGCGGCGAGAAGCAGCGCAGCCCCTCGCCCCCGTTCATCACCTCGACCCTGCAGCAGGAGGCTTCCCGCCGTCTGGGCATGACGCCGCGGCGCACTATGTCGGTCGCGCAGCAGCTGTATGAGGGCGTGGATATTACCGACCGCGGCACGATCGGTCTCATCACCTATATGCGTACCGACTCCCAGCGTCTGTCGGATGAGGCGCTCGCCTCGGCACAGGCGTTCATCGTCGAGCACTACGGCCCGGAGTATCATCCCGGCAAGCCGCGCACGTATAAGACCAAGGCCGGTGCGCAGGACGCGCATGAGGCCATTCGCCCGACGGATGTCACGCTCACGCCGGATCGTGTGCGCCACGATCTCACACCGGAGCAGTACCGTCTCTACCGGCTCATCTGGGGCCGCTTCACCGCCTGCCAGATGTCCAACGCCGTGTACGATAATGTTGTCGTGGATGCCGGCAGCGCGGGCTATCTCTTCCGCGCCAACTACTCCGAGCAGAAGTTCGCGGGCTACACCGCCGTGTATGAAGAGGCGAAGGACGAGGAGACGAGCGAGGTGCGCCGTCCGCTGCCGTCGCTCAAGCAGGGCGACGCCGTGGAGCTCAAGAACGTCACGAAAGAGCAGCAGTTCACCCAGCCGCCCGCCCGCTACACGGAGGCGACGCTCATCCGCGCCATGGAGGAAAAGGGCATCGGCCGTCCGTCCACGTACGCGCCGACGATCTCGACCATCCTCAGCCGCAACTATGTCGTCAAAGAGGGACGCTATCTGCGCCCGACGAATCTCGGCATCGTCGTGACTGAGATGATGGAGGAGTATTTCCGCAACATCGTTGACCTGAAATTCACCGCCAACATGGAGACCGATCTCGACAAGATCGAGGCCGGAGCCGTTGCGTGGAAGGACCTGCTGCGCGAGTATTATAAGGACTTTGACGCAAACCTCAACAACGCCGAGATCCAGCTTGAGGGCAAGCACCTCAAGGTACCGGATGAGGAGTCGGACGAGGTCTGCCCGAACTGCGGGCGCAAGCTTGTGTACAAAAACGGCCGCTTCGGCCGCTTCCTTGCCTGCCCCGGCTACCCGGAGTGCAGCTTCACGATGCCCATTGTGGTCGAGATGCCCGGCAAGTGCCCGGCCTGCGGCGGCCGTCTGCTCAAGCGGACGTCGCGCAAGGGCTTTGCCTACTATGCCTGTGAGCGCGGACATGACTGCCCGGGTCATGGCGAAGGCGAGGGCGGCGAGAACATCCAGGGCTTCATGACGTGGGATGTGCCGACAAAGGACTACTGCCCCGAGTGCGGCAAGACGATGTTCAAGCGCGCCGGCAAGGGCGCCAACAAGCCGTTTTGCATCAACCCCGAATGCCCGAACTATCTGCCGCCGGATAAGCGCGGCTATAAACGCAAGCCGAAGCCGGCGGACGATGCGGAGACGGCCAAGACCGAGCCCGAGACCGCCGAGGCTGCCGCCGAAAAGAAGCCTGCCGCCAAGAAGACGCCTGCGAAAAAGCCTGCCGCGAAGAAAGCGGCGGCCAAGAAGCCGGCTGCGAAAAAGCCCGCCGGAAAGAAGCCGGCTGCAAAAAAGACGGCAAAACCCAAGGAAGAAGCATAAGTAGGAAGCATAATTGGAAAGGCGGCCTGAACACGGCCGCCTTTTTCGAGGAGGAACGCTATGACCCCAGTGACTGTGATCGGTGCGGGCCTGGCGGGATGCGAGTGCGCGTGGCAGCTGGCCGGGCGCG
>ERZ773192.3211-NODE-3211-length-12508-cov-3.201478_pt1 | contig 12508 bp, 10 predicted proteins | sample MGYA00581010_ERZ773192 | MGnify/ENA primary metagenome ERZ773192 (study PRJEB29015, sample SAMEA2737741) | human gut metagenome | biome: human gut; feature: human-associated habitat; material: faeces | place: China | collected 2012 ...
GGGGTGTACTCGGCGGCGTTTTCCAACAAATGCAGCAAGACGCGTTCCAGTTGCTCAGGGTTGATTTTTACATTCAATTTGGGGGCATTCACGGTCAGGGTGACATCTTCTTGTGTCATTCCTTTGATTTTGTCCATGATGCCTTCACAGAAAGTGGAGATATTCTTCTCCTGCACTTCGTAGGGTTCGGACAAGGTGGTTTCCAATTCGGACAGTTCCTGGATATGGTTGGAGAATGCATGCAGGGCTTTTACGCCCGGCAGTGAGGCGTCGAGCGTGTCCAGTGTCGGTTCCATTTGGGCGGAAATGTTCTGGATAAATTTGGTTTTCAGCTCATTGTGCTCATTAGCAATGCTGATGGCCTTCTTCTGTTTACGGGTGAGGATGATGAAACGCAGCAATACGATGGCGCCGAATACCAGTGCGGCGGCAAGGATGGCGGCGAGTATGCAAAGCCCGATGATGATGTACTGCTTGGCGCTTAGGGAATCATCTTTCTCCTGGATAGTGGCCAGGCTTTCATCGTATTTCTTCTTCAGGGCGTTCAGTTCCTCTTGGGCGGTAAGCGCCTTTACGGAGTCGGTCCATAGGATGTACTTGTCGTAGGTGCGTGCCACCAGTCCGGCATTGTTTGCTTTGCGGGCGATACTGATAAGAGTCTTGTAGCATTCGTCTACTTTGGCGTAGTTCTTCTGTTCCTTATATTGCCCTATCAGGCGGTTGGTAGCCGCATCACCTTGTGTGTTCATGCCGAAGGTGTAGTAATAGTTGGCCTGCGTATAAAGCAGGTCGTTGCTCAGAGAGTCGTTGTGAGAGGCTTTGGCGGTCTCTTCCAGTTTGGTCAGCTGTTCCTTGGCACGTGCGGGATTTTTCAGGTTGATGTACATCTGCAGGCGTTCCTTGTTGATGCGGAAACGTAGGTTGGGCATGGCCTTGCCCGTTTTCTGTTCGCCGGTTGCCACCACTTGCTCGGCACCGCGCAGCAGTTCAAAAGCTTCTTTATAGTAATTCTCCCGATGGTAGAGGGCGCTGGCATTGACGCCGCATTCCACTGCCTGGACATACTTGTCTTGCGTGGCAAAGGCATTGTAGGCTTGCAGGAATAGATAGCGGGCTTTGATATATTCTTTTTTCGTAAGATTTTCTTGTGCTTGTTTCATCAATTCGTCTGCACGGTTTTGCGCATGGAGTTGAGTAAAGATGCAGAAAGTCGCTAAGAGAAGTGTCGAAATAATTTTTTTCATATGTACGTTTGTTTTATTTGCTCACAAAGTTAGAATAAAAACTTAGTATTTGAAGCTGCTGCCTCCTAAAAATTCTCTTAGCAAGGATGTCGGTGGAATTTCTTTGTCCTGTACGGGGGTGAAATATTTGATGAATTTCAGCAACCGGTAGGCTTCTGCGTATTCCGGACAGTTCCGTGGAACACTGGTAAGGATGGGCTCTGCGTGGCAGCGGAGCACGGCGAATTCGAACAAGAGGGCGGAGTTGAACATAACGTCGGCATTTTCCTGGTAGGGGAATATCCATTTGTCCTCGCCGGCGCGTACACTGGGCCAGCGTGAAATGGTCTCTTGTGCCGAGTAGCCGCGGTAGTTGAAGTCGCGGATGATGCGGCGCAGCAGGCGGTTGTCCGTGGTGGGAATCCAGTTGTGGTCGTCCAGCGAGATGGTGGTCAGGGCAGATACATAAATCTTGTATTTGCTGGCGGCGGGAATCTGTGGTGTCAGTTCAGGGTTCAGGGCATGGATTCCTTCCAGGATGAGGATGGTATGCTCGTCGATGCGCAGCTTGTCTCCCTTGTACTCTTTCTTCCCGAGGTTGAAGTTGAAGCGGGGCAGCTCCACTTCTTCGCCCCGGAGCAATGCTTGTAATTGGGTGTTGAAGAGCTCAAGGTCGAGGGCATAGAGCGATTCGTAATCGTAATTGCCGTTCTCATCGCGCGGGGTGTCTTCACGGTCTACGAAGTAGTTGTCCAGCGAGATGGGGTAAGGACGCAGGCCGTTGGTCATCAGCTGCACGCTGAGGCGTTTGCTGAAAGTGGTTTTTCCGGAAGACGAGGGGCCGGAGATGAGCACGAGCTTCACCCGGTTTCCGTTTTCGCCGCGGTGGTAGATGTCATCGGCAATCTGGGCTATCTTTTTTTCCTGCAGGGCTTCGGCCACGTTGATGAGGTCGGTGGCATGGCCTTCCTCGCAAGCCATGTTGAAGTCGCCTACGTTGCCCAGTCCCATAATGTAGTTCCAGCGCAGGTGTTCCTTGAATACGTCGAGCATTTTCTCTTGTTTCACCACTTCTTCCAGGACATCGGGGTTTGCCCGGTTGGGGATGCGTAGCAGCAGGCCGTCGTAATACTTCACGATATCGAACAGCCAGATGTATCCGGTACTGGGCAACAGGTTGCCGTAGTAGTAGTCTACGGTGTCGCCCAGTGTGTAGTAATAGGTATATAGCGAGCCGGAAGTTTCCAGCAGCTTCACTTTGTCGTTCATGCCCCGTTCGTTGAAGATGCGTACAGCCTCGGTGGTGTGGCATTCTACACGGTGGTAGGGGATGTTCTCGGCAATGATTTCCTGCATCCGCTTCTTGATGGCTGCCACATCTTCCAGCTCTATGGGGCGGCCGATGCGCAGGTTGCAGAAGTAACCTTTGGATACCGGATGCTCTACGAACAGTTTTCCTTCCGGAAACAGCTCGCTGACAGCTTTGTAAAGAATGAAGCAGAGGGAACGGACATAGGTGCGCATACCTGAGGAGTCGCGTATGTCGAGAAATTCTACATCCTTATTGTTGTATACACGGAAATTCAGCCCTTCGGAACGGTTGTTGACCTTTGCACTGACTACCTGATAGGGGAAATTTAGATTAAAACCGTAATAAATATCCAAAAGTGAGCTCCCTATAGGGAATTCTTTAGAAATATTATTATTTTTGCAACAAATTTGTAACATGTGTTTCATGATGTCTCGTTTTTAGTGGGTTGACACGTTAAATATAGGACATTATAACACGTGAAGGAATGAAACACCTTAAATAATTAAAGATGGAATATTCTTTTTATGATTTTTTAAAGCTACTCGGCTCATTGGCACTGTTTCTTTACGGAATGAAGATTATGAGTGAGGGGCTTCAAAAATTTGCCGGTGACAGACTGCGGAAGATATTGACCGCAATGACAACCAACAGAGTGACCGGTATGTTGACGGGCGTGCTGATTACAGCACTTGTACAATCTTCCTCTGCAACCACGGTGATGGTTGTAAGTTTTGTCAATGCGGGGTTGTTAACGCTTTCACAGTCCATAGGTGTCATAATGGGTGCTAATATCGGTACGACTGTTACGGCATGGATTATTTCAGCTTTAGGTTTCAAGGTGGACATTGCCGCCTTTGCTCTTCCTCTTCTTGCTTTCGGCATTCCTCTCCTCTTCTCTCAAAAAAGTAACCGCAAGTCTGTCGGTGAATTTATTTTCGGTTTCTCATTCTTGTTCATGGGGCTTTCCTATTTGAAAAACAATGCTCCTGACTTGAGCCAAAATCCTGATATGCTGTCATTTGTGCAGGACTATACCGACATGGGCTTTATCTCCATACTTCTTTTTGTGGGTATCGGTACGGTGTTGACCATGATTGTGCAGGCATCTGCGGCAACTATGGCCATTACGCTTATTATGTGCGCCAACGGCTGGATTAGTTTCGAATTGGGGGCAGCACTGGTTTTGGGAGAGAATATCGGTACAACCATCACGGCAAACCTTGCGGCGCTGACCGGTAATACGCAGGCAAGGCGGGCTGCTTTGGCCCACTTGGTGTTCAATGTGTTTGGTGTGATATGGGTGTTGTGTCTTTTCACCCCCTTTACCGAGGCTGTGTCATGGTTCGTAGAGAACGTGATGGGTACTAAAGATCCGGCTGTGGCCGTATCCTTCAAGCTTTCGGCATTCCATACTTGCTTCAATATCTGCAACGTGCTGATATTGATATGGTTCGTGAAGTTTATCGAACGTACGGTCTGTGCCATTATTCCAATGAAGGAGCAGGACGAGGAATATCGCTTGCGTTTTATCTCGGGCGGTATGCTTTCTACGGCAGAGCTGTCCATCCTGCAGGCAAGCAAGGAAATACATCTTTTTGCCGAACGTACCCGCCGTATGTTCGGAATGGTGCAGGACTTGCTGCATACGGAGAAGGATGATGATTTCAACAAAGTGTTCAGCCGTGTGGAGAAGTACGAGAATATCAGTGACAGCATGGAGCTGGAGATTGCCAATTATCTGAATCAAGTGTCCGAAGGGCGCCTGAGTTCGGAAAGTAAGTTGCAAATACGTGCCATGCTGCGTGAAGTGACGGAGATAGAGAGCATCGGCGACAGCTGCTATAACCTGGCACGTACCATCAACCGCAAGCGCCAGACCAATCAGGATTTCACCGAGAAGCAGTACGAGCATATCCATTTCATGATGAAGCTGACGGATGATGCCTTGGAGCAGATGATTGTCGTGGTGGAACATCCGGAGCATGCAGGCGCGGATGTGAACAAGTCCTTTAATTTGGAGAACGAAATCAATAATTACCGCAATCAGCTGAAGAACCAGAATATCTTGGATGTGAACAACAAAGAATATGATTACCAGATGGGTGTTTACTATATGGACATCATTGCGGAATGTGAAAAGCTGGGCGACTATGTGGTGAATGTAGTGGAAGCCAGCAGCGATATAAAAGAAAAGAAAGCGTCTTAGGACGCTTTCTCAAATTCTTCTTTGCCTACTCCACACAAGGGGCAAACCCAATCTTCGGGAAGGTCTTCGAAAGATGTTCCCGGTTCTATTCCATTTTCAGGGTCGCCCAATTCAGGGTCATAGACATAATCGCATACAGTGCAAATGTACTTTTCCATAAATTTCCTTTTTAGGTTTATTCTCCTATAATAACGTTTAAAAGCCCTTTTTGTTCTATTGTTGAACAAAAATAGTTTATTTTTGTTCTCTATTAAAACAACATTTTATGAAAATGACCGACAAGCTGTTCAGGGCGATTATGCGGAATCTGCATGCCTACGTACTGCTGATAAACCGCGACTTCACTGTATTCTACACCAATTACTACGATATTACCGGAGCTGTAAAGCCTGCCGAAACTGGACGGGTGGGAGATATTCTGCGCTGTAACAATGCCTTGTCGGCAGCAGGAGGTTGCGGCACTCACGATTTGTGTGAGCACTGCCCCGTGCGGAATGCCATAGAGAATGCCTTTGTGGTGCAAAAGAACTTCACGGATTTGGCAGCTATTCTGAATCTTAGGGATAGCGAAGGCAGAACTACGGAATGCAATGCTTATGTTTCCGGCGAGTATATGGAGATTGAGGACCGCGACTGCATGGTGATTACCGTGCATGACATTACCCGGCTGAAACAAGTGGAAGCTGAATTGAAACTGGCACGTGAGAAGGCAGAGAATGCCGACCGCTCCAAATCGGTGTTCCTGGCGAATATGAGCCATGAAATCCGTACCCCGCTGAACGCAATTGTCGGATTCTCGGAATTGCTGGCCTCTGCATCGACAGACGAGGAGAAGACACAGTTCCTGGAAATTGTGCAAAGTAACAATGAAATGCTGCAACAGCTGATTGCTGATATTCTGGACCTCTCGAAGATAGAAGCCGGAACATTGGAATTTGTGTTCTCGGATGTGGACATCAACCAGATGATGTTCGATTTGGAACAACAGTTCCGTATGCGGGTGGCCGAGCTGGGTAGTGGAGTGCAGATTGTCCGGGAGGCTTCTGAGAAGGAATATACCATGCATACAGACAGAAACCGGCTTGCACAAGTGGTATCCAATTTTATGACGAATGCCCTGAAGTTCACCCAGGAAGGCAGTATTACCCTCGGATTCAGACCCTATGAGGAAGGTCTCTATTTCTACGTAAAAGACACGGGAACCGGTATTCCCCAGGAAAAGTTGCCACATGTTTTTGAACGTTTCGTCAAGCTGAAGCAGGAAAAGAACGGTACCGGACTGGGACTCTCCATTTGCCAGACCATTGTCCGCAAATTGGGGGGCGAAATAGGCGTGGAATCGGAAGAAGGGGCAGGTTCGACTTTCTGGTTCACATTGCCGTGGGAGCCTGCAACCAGACCGAAACTGGTGAGGGAAAAAGAGAATCAATGACAGTCAATTAATCACTAATCATTATATAGGTATTGTTTTCCCGGATTATTATTGTATTTTTGCGTTCCAAAATTAAACCTAAAGACTTGCATGACTGCAATAAAGGATGATTATTATCATGTCGGACTGACCGACGAACAAGTGCGGAAGAGCCGCGACGAACATGGAGTAAATTTATTGACGCCTCCTAAACGGCCTTCCTTATGGAAATTGTATCTGGAGAAGTTTGAGGACCCCGTAGTAAGGGTATTGCTGGTTGCCGCTCTGTTTTCTTTGATTATTTCCATTGTAGAGAATGAATATGCCGAGACTATCGGCATTATAGTAGCCATTCTGCTGGCTACCGGTATCGGTTTCTTCTTTGAGTATGATGCCGGAAAGAAGTTTGACCTGCTGAATGCAGTGAACGAAGAAACTTTGGTGAAAGTAATTCGTAACGGACATGTGCAGGAGATTCCCCGTAAAGATGTAGTGGTGGGTGATATAGTGGTGCTGGAAACCGGTGAAGAGGTTCCGGCGGACGGTGAATTGCTGGAAGCCATTTCCCTGCAAGTGAACGAATCGAATCTGACCGGTGAGCCGGTAGTGACGAAAACTACCGTAGAAGCTGACTTTGACGAAGAGGCTACGTATGCTTCCAACCGCATTTTGCGCGGTACAACGGTGGTGGACGGACATGGCACCATGCGTGTGGAGGCTGTGGGCGATGCTACGGAAATCGGTAAAGTGGCACGTCAAAGTACCGAACAGAATACGGAACCTACTCCGCTGAATATTCAGTTGACCAAATTGGCCAATCTGATTGGAAAGATTGGCTTTTCCGTAGCGGGTCTGGCTTTTCTCATTTTCTTTGTAAAGGATGTGGTACTGGTCTATGATTTTTCTTCATTCCACACCTTCCGTGATTGGCTGCCGGCCTTGCAGGCTACTTTGCAATACTTTATGATGGCAGTTACCCTGATTGTGGTGGCTGTGCCCGAAGGATTGCCGATGAGCGTGACACTCAGTCTGGCGTTGAACATGCGGCGTATGCTCTCCACCAACAATCTGGTGCGCAAGATGCATGCATGCGAGACGATGGGAGCCATTACAGTGATTTGTACCGACAAGACCGGGACATTGACCCAAAATCTGATGCAGGTGCATGAACCCAACTTCTATAGTTTGAAGAATAACGGGCAGCTGGGGAATGATGACCTCAGCAAGCTGGTAATGGAAGGTATCAGTGCTAACTCCACTGCTTTCCTGGAAGAAGAGGTGACTGGAGAGAAGCCGAAAGGGGTGGGTAATCCCACGGAGGTGGCACTGCTGCTTTGGCTGAGCAGTCAGGGATGCGACTACCTGGCACTGCGTGAGAAAGCTACGGTTATCGACCAGCTGACTTTCTCTACGGAAAGGAAATTCATGGCTACCCTGGTGCAATCTCCCCTGATTGGGAAGAAGGTGCTGTATGTGAAGGGAGCTCCCGAGATTGTTTTGGGTAAATGCAAGGATGTCATGTTGGACGGCAAGCGTGTGGATGCGGTGGAATACCGTTCTACAGTGGAGGCTCAGTTGCTCAACTATCAGAATATGGCTATGCGTACACTTGGCTTTGCATTCAAGATTGTGGATGATGCGGAAGCGTCTGATTGTGTGTCATTGGTTGCTGAAAATGACTTGTCGTTCCTCGGTGTGGTTGCCATCAGTGACCCTATCCGTCCGGATGTGCCTGCGGCCGTTGCCAAATGCCAGTCGGCAGGTATCGGAGTGAAGATTGTGACGGGAGATACACCGGGTACGGCTACCGAGATAGCACGCCAGATTGGTCTGTGGAAACCGGAGGATACGGAAAAGAACCGCATTACGGGAGCTGCATTTGCCGAATTGACGGATGAGGAGGCATTGGACCGTGTGATGGACTTGAAGATAATGTCGCGTGCACGCCCCACAGACAAACAGCGTCTGGTGCAACTGTTGCAGCAGAAAGGTGCGGTAGTGGCTGTGACGGGTGACGGCACGAATGATGCTCCTGCGTTGAACCATGCGCAAGTGGGACTTTCGATGGGTACCGGGACTTCCGTTGCCAAGGAGGCCAGCGACATCACGCTGCTGGATGACTCCTTCAACAGTATAGGTACGGCCGTGATGTGGGGACGTTCTCTATATAAGAATATACAGCGTTTCATTGTTTTTCAGCTGACTATCAATTTTGTGGCTTTGTTTATCGTTCTTCTGGGCTCACTGGTGGGTACGACGCTTCCTTTGACCGTCACGCAGATGTTGTGGGTGAACCTGATTATGGATACGTTTGCGGCCCTGGCCCTGGCGTCCATTCCACCCAGTGAGAGCGTGATGAAGGAAAAACCGCGTAAGAGTACGGATTTCATTATAACCAAGTCCATGAGGTATTACATTTTGGGAATGGGTTTTGCCTTTCTGGTATTGCTTATGGGAATGCTCTTCTGGTTTAACAGTGAAGAGGGGGGGATGACTACCTATCGGTTGACTGTGTTCTTCACGTTCTTTGTTATGCTTCAGTTCTGGAACTTGTTCAATGCACGTGTGTTCGGCACTTCGGACTCGGCGTTCAAGGGCATTTCTAAATCTTATGGCATGGAGCTGATTATACTTGCCATTTTGGGCGGACAGATACTGATTGTACAGTTTGGTGGAGCTGTATTCCGCACAGTGCCGCTCGATTTTATGACTTGGATGACGATTGTCGTTTCTACTTCGTTTGTTTTGTGGATAGGTGAACTGGTTCGCCTTATCCGACGTTTAACACAGAAATAGTGATGAAAAGAAGAGGAATCAAGAACCTTATTATTGATTTTGGCGGAGTTCTGATTGATTTGGACCGCCAGCGCTGTTTAGAGAATTTCAGAAAGCTGGGATTGCCGGACGTGGAAGTCATGTTGGATCTCTATCACCAGCAGGATTTCTTCCAGAAATATGAAAAAGGGTTGATTACCAGTGCGGAGTTCCGGGAAGTGATTCGTGGAAAGATAGGGAAACCGGTGACTGATGCCCAGATAGATGACGCCTGGAACAGTTTCCTGGTGAGTATTCCTACTTTTAAATTGGATTTACTGTTGGAACTGCGCAAAAAATATGTGGTCTATCTGCTGAGCAACACCAATGAAATCCATTGGCAATGGTCGTGTCTGCACGCGTTTCGCTACAAGGCTTTCCGTGCGGAGGACTTTTTTGAGCATATCTATCTCTCTTATGAGATGAAGATGGCAAAACCGGATGCCGATATATTTCAGAAAGTACTGGATGAGACCGGTATTCTTCCCAACGAGACTCTTTTCATTGACGATTCTGAGGCCAATTGCCGGACAGCGGAGGCGTTGGGTATTTCTACCTATACGCCAAAGGCCCACGAGGATTGGAGACATGCAGTTGTTTTGTGAAACATCGGACATTGGTTCCCGTCCAAGTGTAGCCACTATCGGTTTCTTTGACGGAGTACATCGGGGACACCGCTACCTGATAGAGCAAGTGTGTGCGGTAGCTGCCGGGCGTGGGCTTGCTTCGTCGGTCGTGACTTTTCCGGTACATCCGCGTAAAGTGATGCAGGCCGATTATCATCCGAAGTTATTGACCACTTGTGATGAGAAAGTTTCCCTGCTTGCCAAGACTGGGGTGGATTATTGCATGATGCTTGATTTTACTCCTGAAATAGCCCGGCTTTCGGCACGGGAATTCATGTCCATACTGAAGGATCGCTATCAGATACAAGCTTTGGTAGTGGGGTACGACCATCGTTTCGGGCATAACCGCAGCGAGGGTTTTGAAGACTATGTGCACTATGGTCGCGAATTGGGTATGGAGGTGCTTCTTGCGCGCGCGTATTCTTATAGTAAGGAGACATCGGTAACGGAGGTTACTGTCAGCTCCTCGGCTATTCGCGGTCTGTTGCTGGAGGGAAACGTTTCGGAAGCTGCCGAGTATCTGGGATATGATTTCTTTTTGGACGGTACGGTTGTCGGTGGCTATCAGGTGGGGCGTAAGATAGGTTTCCCTACGGCTAATCTCCGTGTTTCCGATCCTGACAAGCTGATTCCCTGCGATGGTGTGTATGCCGTCCGTGTCTGTGTTGAAGGCAAGGAGTACGGCGGTATGCTAAGCATTGGCTACCGGCCTACGTTGGAGAACGGACCCGATCGCAGTATTGAGGTCCATATATTCCGGTTTGATGCTGATATTTATCAGCAGCCGATGCGTCTTTCCTTTGTGCGCCGCACCCGTCCTGAACTGAAATTCGACAGTATAGAAGAACTTATTGCCCAGCTTCACCGTGACGAGGTGGAGATTAAATCCATTCTTTCTTTATAAACATAAGGCGAGGTCATTTATCCCCTTGCAGTTCTATGTATTTTCCCGTTTGAAGTGTTTGTTTTCTGTATATTTATCGTAAAACGCGTTTTTTTTATTGTTTTTCGATAAATATTTTCTGTTTTTCTTTGTCATATCAAAAAAAGGCCTTTTATTTGCATATCGAAAAACGATAAATGATTATCGAAAAACAAAATAAAGAACTAATAAAACAATAACGGTATGAAAACTTTAGTAATGACAACAATCTTTGTAGTGACAGTAGTGATAAATGCTTTTGGTGGTAATATCCAGGAAAACTTTGCCTATAATGAAGTGATGAACGGAAATCAGGTGGAGTCCCAAATTGTATATAAAGTAGAGAACGGTAAGTTTCTGCAGAACCATTTGAAATACAATTTCACCTATGATGCCCAAGGGCGTACGATACAGAAGGAGGCGTTGAGATGGAACGAGATTGAGCAGGCGTTTGAACGCTTCTATTGCTTGAACTACAATTATACAGAAGCCGGTACGGATGTGGAATATGCCTTGTGGGACAACAAGACGCATGCCTACTCCGATGTGAAGGAAAAAGCTGTTTATCTGCAGGCGGGAGATGACATCAACTACTTGAGTTACAAATGGAGTAAGAAGGACAACGACTGGAATCTGTTGGTGGAACATGCCACTGCGGAGGAAGACGTATTGCTCCTGGCAGTAAAATAAATGAAGAACAATATAGAAATGAGGGAGGGGTTTAGGTTATGAGAAGAGCATTCATGAGTATTACACTATTGGTATTGTCATTTTCTACAGTGATGGTGCTGCTGATGGGACTTGTTGCCACAGCTTGACGGATTGACAGAGAAAATGTGTATCTTTGCGAACTTTTAGACGAATAGAACAATGAAAACGGCAATAAAACTAGTATTGATTTACTTTTTGATGCAGATTGTAGGAGCACTGTTTGCAGGACCTTTCTGTCTGCTGTATACGTATTTCGCTTATGGAACTTTCGACATGGACAAGGCTGGTCAGATTGCTGTGGCGCCTACCATGCTGCTGGGCTTTGTTTTCATGGGACTGTACTTGTGGCGCAAGAACTACCTGACGGGAGACAAGCATCTGTATTCTCCGGTGTCAGTCCCTTATCTGGCATGGAGCCTGCTTGCCGGAATGACTTCCATATGTATAATAGGTCTTCTGATGTCCGAACTTACTTTTTTGCCCAATTTGTTGGACCAGACATTTGATATACTGCAATCCGGTTGGCTGGGTATTCTTTGTGTAGCTATATTGGGACCTATTTTGGAGGAGCTATTGTTTCGCGGAGCGATCACTAAAGTTCTTTTGAAAAAGTATCATCCGGTGACAGCTATTCTGATATCCGGTTTGATATTCGGTATCTTTCATATGAATCCGGCACAGGTGGTAGGAGCGACGCTGATCGGTTTTATTCTTGCATGGATCTATTACAAGACACATAGTCTGATACCTTGTATCTTGATTCACATTATGAACAACAGTCTTTCTGTCTATCTTGCTCTCAAATTTCCGGATGTGGAATATAGCAGTGAATTAATAGGAGAAAAAGCTTATCTGATAGGTCTTGCAATTGCTTTCCTCTTGTTTATATTGTCCTGGCGAATAATGAATTCCTATAAATTATCTAATACAACTGTTGAAGTATGAAAAGAAGATTGAATATTCTTTGCGTGATCGTATTACTTGTGCTGGGTTATTCGGTTTTAGAGACTACTTATTATGTCGGTTTGGGAATTAAAACCGGGATCGAGAAAGGTATTGACTCCAAGATTGATGCAAAGGCAAAAGAAGAGATTAGTAATGTGCAAGTCGTGCAGCTGGTACCAAAAGATTTGGGCGGAGATATCTTGATAGACTCTGTTTACAATGAGAAATCCGGTAAATATGTGCCTGCTGCTTACGGGCAAATGATTGTCAGTGTGAATACACAACCAAGTGTGTTGTCCAGAGTTATTTCTCTCCTGATTCTTATTGTAAACTATGTT
>ERZ773192.3217-NODE-3217-length-12501-cov-5.870722_pt1 | contig 12501 bp, 9 predicted proteins | sample MGYA00581010_ERZ773192 | MGnify/ENA primary metagenome ERZ773192 (study PRJEB29015, sample SAMEA2737741) | human gut metagenome | biome: human gut; feature: human-associated habitat; material: faeces | place: China | collected 2012 ...
CCAGGCGGTGATACGGCTTCCGGCGTAGCCCTGCGTCTTGAGATAAACAAACATGAACACGGCGACTGCCGCGCCGCCGAGGGCGAACCATTTGATCTGGACGCCGCCCAGAAACAGCATGGCCGCCGCAAGCAGCAGCATGATGAGGATGCAGGAGAAATGGCGCTCCAGCGCGACGAGGCCGCACAGGACGATCATGATCGCGCCGAAGGGCGCGATGCCATAGCGGAAGGTGCGCATTTTATCGCGGTAGGTCGAGATCATGGCGGAAAACGTCATGATGATGGCGATTTTCGCAAGCTCCGAGGGCTGGAAGCGGATGCCCGCAACCTCGATCCAGCGCTTTGCGCCGTTGGCCGTCGAGCCGATGAGCGGTACGAGCATCAGGAACACGACGGATACCGCGAGGATGATGAACGAAGCACTGCGCCAGAGCTGATAGTTCAGCCTGCTGACAAACAGCATACCGCCGATGCCCACGACAGCGAAAATCGCCTGCCGGGCAAAGTAATAGGTAGAGTTGCCGGTCAGATAATACGCGCGGGCGTAGGAGGCTGAAAAGACCATGACGACGCCGATCAGCACGAGCAGCACCGTCAGCGCGAGAAACGGCAGGTCGAGCAGGCCGCGCTCGTCGAGCAGCACCTTGTCCTTTGTTTTGGTCGGCTGCGGCAGGCGCTCCGGCTCGGGAGCCTGCGGAGCTTCATACAGCCGCGTTATGCCGTCTGAACGGCTTGCCATAGGGGTCGCTCCTTTCTGAAGCTGCGGTAGCTCAATACCGGTTCATAACACCGAGATACGCCAGCACGCACATGACGAGCGTGATCGCGGTGAAAACAAAAACGATTTTTTCCTCTTTCCAGCCGCACAGCTCAAAGTGGTGGTGGATGGGGGTCATTTTGAAGATGCGCTTGCCATGGGTCAGCTTGAAATACGTGACCTGCAGAATGACGGAAAGCGTCTCGCAGAGATAGATAATGCCGACAAGGATCAGAATCAGCGGCATATCGAGCGCGAAGGCCATGCCGCAGACCATGCCGCCGAGGAACAGCGAGCCGGTGTCGCCCATGAAGACCTTGGCCGGATGGAAATTGTAGCAGAGGAAGCCCGCCAGGCCGCCCGCGACGGTCGCGGGGAGCAGGGCCAGCGTCGTGCGGCCGTAGATATAGGCCGTCGCGGCGAAGAAGACCATGACCGGGATGGTCACGCTGCTGGAAAGACCGTCGACGCCGTCCGTCAGGTTCACAGCGTTGACGCAGCCGACAATGACGAAGGCCGCAAAGACCATATAGATCACCGTCGGAATTTCAAGGTCGAGGTTCCAGAACGGGATATAGAGTTCGCAGGACAGATCGCCGCTGCCCTTCAGCACAAACAGGAACGCAGCGGCCACGACGAGCTGCAGCAGGAATTTCTGGACGGCTGTCAGACCGAGATTACGCTTGAGCTTGACCTTGACGAAATCATCGGCAAAACCGACAAGCCCATAGCAGAGGGCAAGGGCCAGCACATACAGGTGCGTATAGGTGTGGTTCTCCGTCATGCTCTTCCAGCCGAAGCCGACTGTGCAGAGGATGATCGCGGCAATGAACATGATGCCGCCCATGGTCGGCGTACCGGCCTTGGTGTTGTGCCACTGCGGGCCAACCTCGCGGATGGACTGGCCCGCGTGCAGCGCACGGAGCATGGGAATAACGAAGCGGCCAAACAGCAGCGTCAGTAAAAACGAAGCGAGCGTCGCGCCCAGAACGATAAAAAACATTGCATCCATACAGGATTCCTCCGAGACTCTCTTTATTCCTCTTCTTCCTTGAAAAACAGCGCAAGGGCCTTTTCCATCCGCATACCGCGGCTGCCCTTGAACAAAATCACATCGCCGGGACGGGCACGCATTTTGAGCATATGCGCCAGATCCTCATGCGTGTCAAAATGCTCGATCAGCTTCTGCTTCATGCCGCCGGTGATCGCACCGGAAACCATGCGCTCGGCGTTGACGCCGTAGGTGTAGAGCACGTCGGCCTTCGTGGCGGCAATGCGGCCAATGCGGTAATGCTCCGCGGCGGAGCGGTTGCCAAGCTCCAGCATATCGCCCAGCACCGCGATACAGCGGCCATTCGTGCGCGAACGGAAGCCCGCAAGGATCTCAAGCGCGGCCTCCGTCGATTCCGGGCCTGCGTTATAGCAGTCCTCGATGATGGTAAAGCCGTCGCGCTCGTAGATCTTCTGGCGCATACCGGTGTTGTGAAAGCCGGAGATCTGCGTCTGAATCGTCTCAGGCGGGACCTTCAGGAGCAGGGCTGCCGTAACGGCGGCCAGCGTGTTATAGACCGTATGGCGACCCAGAACCGGCACAAACAACTCGAAACGGTGGCCGAAACCGCTGACGACAAAGCGCATGCCGTCGTCAAGTTCCTGAATGTCAGTTGCAAGCACGTCGCAGGCATGGTTCTCAATGCCGTAATAATATTTTTTATGTCCGCCGTCGGCGCGCACGTTCCAAAGAAGCGGCTCATCGCCGTTGAACACGCCGACGCCGTTTTCCGGCACGCCGCGGAAAATTTCGAGCTTGGCCTGCAGGATGCCCTCACGGGAGCCAAGATGTTCGATATGCATGGTGCCGATGTTGGTGATAACGGCGATATCGGGCTTTGCGATAGAAGTCAGGCGGGCCATTTCTCCGAAGTGGTTCATGCCCAGCTCCAGAACAGCCGTTTCGGTATCGTCCGGCATATCGAGGATGGTCATGGGCAGACCGATGTTGTTGTTGTGGTTGCCCTCGGTGCGGGCGGTGCGGTAGGTACGCTCCAGCATACAGGCGGTCATTTCCTTGGTCGTCGTTTTGCCGACGCTGCCGGTAATGCCGATGACGGTCATACCCATCCGTTCGCGGCGGGCTGCGGCAAGATCGCCGTAGGCCTTGATGGTATCGGGTACAAGAATGGTCGGGATGGCCGCCTTGACCGGTCTTTGCACAAGCGCGGCACTTGCGCCAAGACTGGCCGCCATGCCGATAAAGTCATGGCCGTCGGACTTCTCACCCTTGATGGCGACGAAGAGGTCGCCGGGCTTTACTCTGCGCGAATCGATCTGGACGCCGGTGATCATGCTCTCCGCCTGTTCAGGCGTGAGCGTTCCCCGGCAGTCCTCCGCTGCCTGCTTCAGTGTCAGTTCCTTCATGCGTTTGCCTCCAAATACGACGCGACGACCTCACGCTCGTCCAGATGGTGCTTTTCGTGGCCGATTTCCTGATACGTCTCGTGGCCCTTGCCGCACAGGACGATCACATCGTCCTTCTGCGCCAGCTCCATCGCCCGGCCAATGGCCGAAACGCGGCTCTCAATGACCTCGTAGGGCGTTTCGGTATCCTGCATCCCGGCAAGGATCTGCCGGAGGATCTTATAGGGATCTTCGGTGCGGGGATTGTCTGAGGTGACGATGGCGAGGTCAGACAGCTCTGCCGCGATTTTGCCCATGACGGGGCGCTTATAGGGGTCGCGGTCGCCGCCGCAGCCGAAGACGGCGATGATGCGGCCCGTGCAGAAGCCGCGCACAGCCCTCAGAATATTTTCAAGGCTGTCGGGCGTATGGGAATAGTCGATGAGGACAGTATAGTCCTTGCCCGGCGTGGGGACGACCTCTACCCTGCCCTTGACGCTCTGCGCGGTGCGCAGGGCGTCCGCAATTTCAGCAAGCGGAATGTGCAGTGCCAGCGCGGCGGCAATGACGCTGAGGGCGTTATAGACGCTGAAAATGCCGGGAATGCCGAGCGTGACGGCAGCCCGCTCGTCCTGATAGACCGCGTCAAACTCCACGCGGTCGGAGAACAGGCCGATATGCTCCGCCGTGAGTGCAGCGGGGGTTCCCTGCGCGGAATACGTCAGAAGGCGGCAGTCCGCCTGCTCCATGATGCGCTTCGCGTAGGCATCGTCGACATTGACCGCGCCCGTTTCGCAGCGGCGGAAGAGCATGGCCTTCGCGTCGCAGTATGCATCCATCGTTTGATGGAAATCGAGATGGTCCTCTGTCAGATTTGTAAAGACAGCCGCGCCAAAACGGATCTGGTCGGCGCGGTGGAGCACCAGCGCGTGGGAGGAGACCTCCATAATGACGTGCGTGCAGCCTGCATCGCGCATATCGGCGAAGAGCTTCTGCAGCTCAAAGGACTCCGGCGTGGTGCGCTCGGTGTGCAGGATCTCATCGCCGATCATGTTCTGGATCGTGCCGATGAGGCCGACCTTTGCGCCGAGCGTTTTTTCAAGCACGTGCTTCAGCAGATACGTGCTGGTCGTTTTGCCGTTCGTGCCGGTGATTCCGACGACGCACATAGCGTCCGCCGGATGGCCGAACCAGTTTGCGCCGAGCGCGGCAAGCGCCGAGCGGGCATTGGAAACCAGTACATACGGAATGTCTGTTTCCGGCTTTTTTTCGCAGACGACGCAGACCGCGCCGTTTTCCATAGCCTTGGGAATATATTTGTGGCCGTCGGTCTGGAAGCCGGAGATCGCGACAAACAGTGCTCCGGGCGTTACCTGCCGGGAGTCATACTGAACGCCGGTAATATCCAGTGCTTCGTCCGCGTGCAGTTCCAGCACGTCAAGGCCGTGCAGCAGTTCTTTGAGCTTCATAGTGTCCTCCTTAGTCGGATGCGCCTGTGGAAGAGAATTCTACTGTAATTGTAGTACCTCTGTCAACCTCTGTTCCGGGTTCGATGTCCTGATAGGCCGCAAGCACGTAAACGTCCGTGCGGTCGGTGCCCTTGGCCTGCACGTAAAGGCCGGCGTTTGCAGCCAGATAGTTAACGTCCGCGACAGAGCAGCCGATGAAATCCGGCACCTCGACAACCGTCTGCTGCTTTTCCGCGCCCATGTAGAGGATGATCTGCGAATTGCCGGGAACCTGGCTGCCCGGCGCGGGCAGCTGGTCGGTGACGGTCGAGCCGGTGCCGACAATGCGGTAGGTGATGGTTTTTTCAGCGAGCAGTGCAGCCGCTTCGCTTTCGTCCATGCCGATCACATCTGGGACTGTGAAGTTGATACCGCGGATATCCTCGGAATCATAATCCGGCTCCACACCGAGATAGGGAAGAATATCAAGGAAAATGTCGCGGACGGTCGGCGCAGCCATCAGGCCGCCGGAAATATACATCCCGTGGAGGGTATATTTTTCGCTGTCCTGCGAATACGCGGGCGTGTCAAGAGCGACAAGGACGACATATTTCGGGTCGTCAATGGGCGCGACGCCGATAAAGGAGACGATCTTGTCCTTGACCTGATTGCCGTCCTCGTCGTATTCGTCCAGCTTTTCGGACGTGCCGGTCTTGCCGCCGACACGGTAGCCGGGGGTTTTGGCCGCAGAGGCCGTGCCCTCGGTGACGACCTGTTCCATAAGGCTGCGCATTGTTTCGGACGTCTGCTGGCTGATGACCTGCCGCAAGACGGTCTTTTCGTTCCGCTCGACCATGTTGCCGTCGGCGTCCAGAACCTCGCTCACGATATACGGCTCGAGCACATAGCCGCCGTTGACGATCGCCGCGACGGAGCGCACCAGCTGCATGGGCGTGATACGGAAGCTCTGACCGAAAGAGGACGTGATGAGATAGGACGTGCCGTACTGTGCGGGATTGTTCAGGTATTTCCGTTCGTAGAACAGACCGCTGGCCTCGCCCGGCAGATCAACGCCTGTTTTTTCCATGATGCCGAAGGCCTTGAGGTAATCATAGAAAATATCGCCGCCCATGCGCAGGCCGATATGGCCAAAGGCGATGTTGCAGGAATTGCCGAGCGCCTGCGCGGTCGACTGCGCACCGTGACCGGCGGATTTCCAGCAGTTAAGGATCTGCTCACGGCCGGCGAACTTTTCCTGGCCGCCGCAGTAGAACGAGTCGTTCAGCGTAACGGCTCCGGAATCGATTGCGGAGGCCAGCGTGATGAGCTTGAAGGTCGAACCCGGCTCATAGCCGTCGGACACGCAGCGGTTGCGCCACTGAGCCATACGTGCCGATGCAACATCCTGCTTATACTGCTCGATGGCGGCCTTATAGGCATCGGACGCTTCCGGCAGGGACAGCGCCGCATCACGCTCATTTTCAAGAAGCGCGGCCGCCGCGTCGTCATAGATTTCCAGATAATTATTTGGATCATAGGAGCCGAGCGTGGCCATGGCCTTGATCTCGCCCGTGTTCACGTCCATGACGATACAGAACGCGCCGTTTTTGATATCGTACTTATCAATGGCGTTCTGCAGGTTCTTTTCCACATACGCCTGCACGGTCGCGTCGATGGTGGTAACGAGGCTGCAGCCGTCAGAGGCGTCATAGTATTTTTCGTATGTATAGGGCATCTCGGAGCCGTAGTTGCCCTTGGATGTCACGACCTTCCCGGCTGTGCCGGAAAGCTCTTCGTTGTAATAGGCTTCAAGGCCCTCGGAGCCGTTGTTGTCGCTTGAGACGAAGCCGAGCGCCTGCGCGGCGAGAGAGGAATTGGGGTAATAGCGCTTGAGGTCTGTTTCGAGATAGACGCCGGTGATCTTGTTTTCGCTGACGAAGGCGCGGACCTCGTCGGCCAGCTCCTCGGAGATCTTACGGCTGATGACCTTATAGCGGTACTGCTTGTCGGCGGCCTGCTCATAGACGAAGCTCGGCTCGACATCCAGAATTTCGCCAAGACCGCGCGCGATCTGGTCGAGCAGGTTGCTGTTCTCGGGCTTTTTCATCTGCTCGGCGATCTCGTTCGGGTCGATGAAAACCGTCTCGACGGTCGACGAAGAGGCCAGCACGTTCATATTCGCGTCGTAGATCACGCCGCGCGCTGCGGTCAGATTCGTCGAACGGGTCTGGTTCTTGATCGCCTTTTCGTTGTAATAGTCGTGCTGGGTGATCATGAGGTTGTAAAGCGTTCCGATCAGCGGGACAAACGCGATCACGCCGCACAGGACCATCAGGATCAGGGTACGGCTGAGGATCGTTCGGTTCGCGCGCTCATTCCGCTCCCGGTTTGCCTGCTTCTGCTCTTTGGTGCGCGGCAGGCGGATGATCTTTTTTGCCATGAAACTGCCTTTCTGTTCAAAAAAGGGGCGGCCTGAAAAGACCGCCCCTGTCCGGTTACTCAGCTGGATTTCAAACTGGGAGGTTCTGTCCAAGCTTATGCTGCTGCGGGGTGCAAATATTCGATGAGGCCGAGAATGCTCTGCTGCATGGCGTCCAGAATTTCTCCGAAGACGCTTGTGCGCTGCTGCGTGTAAATTTCCGCCTGATCGTTCCCGGAGAAGCTGACATAGACGATCTGCTCGGGCTGACATTTGGTCAGGCCGATCTCAGCCGCGTATTCCTCGGCGGCGGTCAGATCGATCTTGGCGTCGTATTTGCTCTGAAGCATCAGCTGCTGCTCCTTGAGATTGGCAAGCCTGCTTTCAAGGGCTGAGACATTGCTGCTGGCCTCAAACAGCTGGACATAGCCGAAAATCACAAGGATCATGAGACAGGCTACCGTCAGCATACCCGCCAGTGTAAACGGCGCGATGGCCGTTCTGGCCTTGACTCTTCGGTACGGCTGCTTATAGGCCCGCTCGTCCGGCAGCTCGATGGGCAGGGTCCGCTCATAGGCGCGGTTATCGTCATACTGGCGGGCAGCCTGATCGTTCCAGGTGTAAACATCGTATGCGGCGGCGCCGTTGTCTCTATAAAGATTTCTTCGATTGGGCTGCGCCATAACGGCGGGACTCCTTTCCGGGTTACACGCGCTCTGCTACGCGGAGCTTTGCACTGCGCGAACGGGGATTTTCCTCGACCTCCTCGCGCGTGGCGATGATGGGTTTTTTCGTCAGAATTTTGATCTTCGGCTTATGGCCGCAGACACAGACCGGGAACGACGGCGGGCAGGTGCAGCCCTTTGCCGCGTCCTGAAACACGTTTTTGACGATGCGGTCTTCCAGTGAATGGAACGTAATGACAACCAGACGACCGCCGGGGTTCAGGTGGTCGATGGCGGCCTCCATGCCTTGCCGGACTGCGCCAAGCTCATCGTTGACGGCGATGCGGATGGCCTGAAAGCTGCGCTTGGCCGGATGCTGCTTTTCACGCAGGGCGCTGGGCGGCATGGCCGAGCGGATGATGTCGACCAGCTCCAGCGTTGTCTCGATTGGGTGGTCGGTCCGCACGCGTTCGATGGCGGCGGCGATCTGCGGGGCGCAGCGCTCCTCGCCATATTCGTAGAGAATGGATTTTAATTCCTCGCGCGGCCAGTTGTTGACGATCTCGTAGGCCGTGAGGGACTGGTCGCGGTCCATGCGCATATCCAGCGGCGCGTCGGCCATATAGGAAAAGCCGCGCTCCGCGTCGTCGAGCTGCGGGGACGAAACGCCCAGGTCGAACAGCATCCCGTCGATCCGGTCGAGTCCCAGCGCGGTAAGGATCGCGCCGACGTTTTCAAAATTATCATGTACCAGCGTCACCTTTTTCGCGTGGCGGTACAGCCGCTTTTTCGCGGCCTCCAGCGCGACCAGATCACGGTCGACGCCGATGAGCCTGCCGGTGGTGAGGCTCCGGCAGATCTCCAGCGAGTGGCCCGCGCCGCCGAGCGTTCCGTCGAGATAAATCCCGTCGGGCTTGATGGCCAGCGCGTCTATGCACTCGTGCAAAAGCACAGATCGATGTGCGAATTCCATCAGAAACCAAGTTCCTCCATCACAGCCGCCAGATTTTCAGGCGTCAGCGTCTGCTGCTCCAGCTCGTCATAGGCTGCGCTGTCCCAGATCTCCGCGTGACCGCCCTGCCCGATGAACGTGACCTCGCTGGAAAGACCGGCATATTGGCGCAGCTCGGCGGGAATGAGGAAGCGGCCCTGCTTGTCGGGCTCGCATTTGGCGGCGTTGGCAAACAGAAAGCGCATTTTTCGTGCCTGTACGATCGGCAGCGCGTTATATTTATCGACAATGGCCTTCCAGCCCGCTTCCGTGTAGACGGACAGGCAGTGGTCGAGGCCCAGTGTTACATAGAAGGTGCTTCCCAGCTCTTCGCGCAGCTTGGACGGCACGAACAGACGTCCTTTTTCGTCGACTGAGTGCTTGTACTTGCCGAACATCCCCTCGCGCCTCCTTTCGCTCCACTTTACTGAAATTTCGCTCCACTTTGCTCCACTTCAATAATATAATACGTTCTGTTTACATAAATTGCAACCCTTTTTTGAAAAAATTTTTCGAGGATTCTTCGACGTTTTTCGTGAAAAATCCCCGAAAGCCGAATTTTTGAACGAATGTTTTAAAAACATCCTCCAGCCGCTTTCACCTGCACGCTCCCCTGCTGCCAGACGGCGCGGAGCGTCCGCACGGACGGGTCGCGCAGCAGCAGCTCCGCCGCCGGGCCTTCGATCCCGGTCTGGAGCCTGCGGCGCAGGCTTCTGGCCCCGCCCGGCTCGTTTGCGCAGAGCGCACCGAGGCGCTCGGGCAGCTCCGGGGCCGTTTCCAGCGTAACGTTCTGCTTTTGCAGCCGTCCGGCAAGCTCCCGCAGCTGAAGCGCAGCAATTTTCGCAAGATCCCCTGCCGCAAGCGGACGGAAGGAGGCGACGCAGTCGATCCGGCCCAGAAACTCCGGAGAAAACGCCTCCCGCAGGACGGTCTGCGCGCGGACATCCGCGCAGTCGGGTATGAAGCCGAGACCGGGCTTTCCGGTCTGCGGGCCGGTCAGGTTCGAGGTCATGACGACGATGGTGTTCTTGAAGCTGACGGTGCGGCCCATGCTGTCGGTCAGGATCCCGTCGCCGAGCAGCTGCAGAAGGATACCGGTAATATCCCGGTGCGCCTTTTCCAGCTCATCGAACAGTACAACGCAGTATGGACGGCGGCGCACCTTTTCCGTGAGCTGGCCGCCCTCCTCGTGTCCGACATACCCCGGCGGCGAGCCGATGAGCCGCGAGACGCTGTGCCGCTCCATATATTCCGACATATCCACGCGGATGAGCGCCTGCTCGTCGCCGAAGAGCGCCTCAGCCAGTGCCCGGCAGAGCTCCGTCTTGCCGACGCCAGTCGGTCCGAGGAAGAGAAAGCTGCCGATCGGCCGGTTCGGATCGCCAAGCCCGACGCGGCTGCGGCGGATGGCGTTCGAGACCGCGCACACCGCCTCCTCCTGCCCGACGACGCGGCGGCGCAGCGACGCCTCCATCTGCAGCAGCTGCTGACTCTCGCTCGACGTGATGCCCGCGACCGGGATGCCCGTCCAGAGCGAGACGATCTCGGCCACGTCCTCGCCCGTCACGGCGCGCACAGAGCCGGAATTGGCCTGCTCCCAGCGGCTGCGCTGCTGCCGGAGCTCCGCACGCAGCTTCTGCTCACGTTCCCGCAGGGCGGCCGCACGCGCAAAGTCCTGCGCACGCACGGCGTGTTCCATCTCCGCCGCTGCGGCGGCGAGCTGCGTCTCGAGCGTGTGCACCCGCTCGGGCTGCACCAGCGCCTGCATCCGCACACGTGAGGCCGCCTCGTCGACGAGGTCAATGGCTTTGTCCGGCAGCCAGCGGTCGCCGATATAGCGCACCGAGAGTGCGACCGCTTTGTCGAGCGCCTCGTCCGTGATCTTCAGGCGGTGGTGTGCCTCGAGCCGCGCGCGCAGGCCGCGCAGGATCTGCAGGCTCTGCTCGGGCGTTGGCTCTGCGATGCGCACGGGCTGAAAGCGCCGCTCGAGCGCCGCGTCCTTTTCAATATACTTGCGGTACTCCTCAAGCGTCGTCGCGCCGATGATCTGCAGCTCGCCGCGCCCGAGTGCGGGCTTGAGGATGTTCGCCGCGTCGATCGCGCCCTCGGCAGAGCCCGCGCCGACGATCGTGTGCAGCTCGTCGATGAAGAGGATGACGCTGCCTGAGCGCTGCACCTCCTGCAGGACGCATTTGACGCGCTCCTCAAAATCGCCGCGGTACTTTGTGCCTGCAAGCATGGCCGTCAGATCCACGCTCACGATGCGCTTGCACTTCAGGTCCTCGGGCACACTGCCGTCGGCGATGCGCTGCGCGAGCCCCTCGGCCACCGCCGTCTTGCCGACGCCGGGCTCGCCGATGAGCACGGGATTATTCTTGCTGCGGCGCGAGAGGATCTGGATGGCGCGCTCGATCTCGCGGTCGCGGCCGATGACCGGATCCATACGTCCGGCTGCAGCAAGCTCCGTGAGGTCGCGGCCGTACTGGTCGAGCGTTTTCGTCTCGGCGGCACGGCGCGGCTGTGCGCGCGGTGCGCCCGGCTGCGGCCGGGGCTTATACTCCGGGCGGCCGAAGACGTCCATGATGTCCGTATAGATCTTGTTGAGGTCGCCGCCCGCCGCCACAAGGATACGCGCCCCGGCGCTGTCCGCCTCGCGGAGGATACCCATGAGCAGGTGCTCCGTGCCGACATAGCAGTGACCGAGGCGGTTGGAATCCTCGGCGGCCAGCTCGATGACGTGCCGCGCACGGGGGCTGAGTCCCTGCTCGGGCGTGCCGGGCACGCCGCGCCCGACCGTCTCCGTGACCATGCGCGTGAGCACGGAATCGGTAAGCGCGTTGTCCGCCAGAATGCGCGCGCCAAGCCCCTCTCCCTCCCGGATGATTCCGAGCAGGATATGCTCCGTGCCCACATAACTGTGCCCCATTCCCGCCGCCGCATCGTGTGCCTTGCGGATCGCCGTGGATGCCCGCTGTGTAAACCTTTCGCTGCCGCGCATAGATCGTTTGCCTCCTTCGCCGGTCATACGCCTCTATTATCCTCCGGCCGGCGCAAGGAATGTGCCGAATCCGGGAAACTGATTTGTATTATTTCCACGTCTTCCCGGGTTTTAATCAGCACACATTTTCGAATTTCGAAAAACGCGGTTGATTTTTCAGATTTTTGTGCTACAATGACTCTCATACCAGTGGTAGCGATACCCGGTGAAAAACATAGGAGGTAACGACAATGGCTTTTGTTATCAGCGATGATTGCGTCATGTGCGGCACCTGCGCCGCCAACTGCCCGGCTGAGGCAATTTCCGAGGGCAACGGCAAGTACGTCATCAACGCGGACAGCTGCATGGAGTGCGGCACCTGCGCTGCGAACTGCCCGGTGGGTGCGATCTCCGTCGACTAAGTTCCGCTCGGAGAACAACGCAAACGAATGAGGCGATATGCAAGCTGCATATCGCCTCTGTCTATATGACGGCAACGGAAGGAGCGTGCGCCATGACCCAACCGGTATTTGACGACCTGTGGCCCGGCGGACCGCGCTTTGTGCGCTCCGGCGCGGGGTTTGCCCTCGGCACGGACAGCGTGCTGCTGGCCGATTTTGCGGCGCAGCGCCGCGCACGGCGCATTGCCGACCTCGGCTGCGGCGCGGGCGTGCTGACGGTGCTGCTGCTGCGCGCGCTGGAGCAGGCGACCGCCGTCGGCATTGAACTGCAGCCGGACGCGGCGCAGCTTGCGCGCGACAACATCAGAGCAAACGGTCTGAGCGACCGGGCGCAGATCCTCTGCGCCGACCTGCGCGCGCACCGCACGCTGCTCCCCGCCGGGA
>ERZ773192.3219-NODE-3219-length-12499-cov-3.289859_pt1 | contig 12499 bp, 7 predicted proteins | sample MGYA00581010_ERZ773192 | MGnify/ENA primary metagenome ERZ773192 (study PRJEB29015, sample SAMEA2737741) | human gut metagenome | biome: human gut; feature: human-associated habitat; material: faeces | place: China | collected 2012 ...
CTTCATCTGTATATCCCATATCTATGTATTCTTCTTTTTTAGTTTTCTCAAATTTCATATGTGCTATACTTCTATAACTATTTCTTTTGTAAAATTCAAATGCTAGTAAATTTATTCCAATAGATTTCTTTACTGCTTTATAGTCATCTCCTCGTCTCATCTCACTTGATAAATTTTTACTTATATAATATGTACTTCTATGATCTATATTCCATACGTTTTTTACTTGCATTTCTATATCACATATTATATCTTCATCAACTCGTACTTTTATATCCATAACACCTGCTTTATTGTCAAATGAATCCACTGGTAATTCTGTATTTTGAACCTGTACTTCTTTTATATCTATGTCTAAAATAGCTTCTAATAATGACTTTAGAATATCTTCATTTCCAGGTCTTGAAAATACTGCTTTAAATATTACATCAGATGTTAATGGCAATAATTTTTTCTTTTGATTAGTATCATTTCCCCCTAATGATATAATTTTATCGGTTTTATCTAACAATTTATTTTACCTCCTTAATTATACCAAAAGTAATCAAATTAATCAACACTTATAAGTATATTTTTATATATTTATTTAAATACGATTATTTTTATTATAAAAAAGCTATCCTCCTTTCATTGATGAATTTGGTTCAGAATAAAACATTTAATGATTTTAAAAATTTAGATTATAAAAGTTTCAAATAGAAATTATCGATCATAAAATATGAATTTAAAAATAGATATAAGTTCGAATTAAATACAAATGATTAAATAATAAAAGATATAATATATTTCATATTAAAACTAAGTAAGATTAAAATTAATAAAAAATTAAATTGACTAAATTTGTTATGATAAAATATTTGAATAAAAATAATTGTATAAATGATATATCTATTAAAACATAAAATGTCGAAATTTACAACAAAAAGTATTAAATATTTTAACTTTTCATCGCAAATTTCGACATTTTATCTACCACTCGATTTGCTTAACTAGTATTGGATTTTCATTTATTTCTTTTTTTCCACTGTTACATGTTTGCTTTCTTTATTTTACGCTTCTCTTCTCCAATAAAATAAATATTGTTGGGCTAAACCTGCTAAATCTCCAAACTTTTCTTTTGCAATTTTTTCAATCTGTTTTTTACTAACTTTTGTTTCATCTTCATTTTTTATGTATAAATCATTCATAACTCTTCTTACCCATACATCAATCGGAAAAACTTCAAATCTTTTTAAATCTGAAAATAATAATATACAATCTGCAACTTTAGGGCCAACACCTGATAATGTCAAAAGTTTTTCTCTTACTTCATATGTATTAGGGTTTGTTCTTAATTCTTCTAAATTGACTTGATTTTCTAAAATCATTTTAGTAGTTTCATATAATCGTATATCTCTAAAACCTAAGCCCAATTCTCTATATTCTTGGACTGTTACATCTTTTAATTGTTCTGGTGTTGGGAATGTATAATAAGATTTTTCTTTGTATATAATCTCGTTTCCATATTTTTTAGATAATCTTTCTATTATCCCTTTTATCCTTGGAATATTGTTATTTGCAGATATAATAAAAGATATAATTGTTTCCCATAAATCTTGATTTAAAATTCTTATTCCTTTACCATATTCAATACTAGTTTTCATATTTTTGTCTATTTTACTTAATGTTTCTTTTATTTTTTCATAATCTCTGTTTAAATCAAAATATTGTTTTACAATTTTCTCTATTTCTCCATCACAAATTCCTTCAAATATGATGTCATTTCCTATTTTTGAAACATTTAAGACATTATTTTTAAATATTCCCGTGTAACTTGTGTCTTCTTGTTCATTCCATCTAAAGCATTGTCCACAATCAAATATATCTTTCAATTCAAATGAGTTTGCTTTTTTTAATATATATTTTTGTTCTTTCATATTTTTTTATCCTTTCGGATTCATTATAACATATTTTTTTAATTTTTGAACCCTTGTCCAACTACTTCTCTTGAATTTGTTATTACTATAAAACTTTTTGGATCTATTTCTTTAGCAATTATTTTTATTCTAGCAACATCTTTTCTATATGCTGCACACATTAGTATCAATTTATTTTCATTTGTATACATACCTTTTCCATATAAACCTGTTGAACCTCTAGCTACTTTTTGGTCTATTTGTTTTGCGATTTCTTCGCTTTTGTTAGAAACTATTATCATCAATTTTGTAAAATTAATTCCTTCAAAAAATATGTCTATAATTTTTCCCATTATATATATTGCTATTGCTGAATACAATCCTATTTCTATTTCTTTGAAAAAAATCACATTTAATGCAATTATAATAATATCTATAATTACAATAATATTTCCGCTTCTAACAGTTGGTTTATATTTTTTTGCTATATAACTTATCAAATCACTTCCTCCTGTTGATGATTCTGCTTTTAATAATAAAGTTGTTCCTAGTCCTAATAAAATTCCTCCATATATACAAGCTAGAAACCTGTCATTTGTTAGTGGTTCGATTTTATCTAATAAATCTATAAATACTGACATTGCAAAGGTTCCTAATGTTGATTTTAAGAAAAACATTTTTCCTACTTTATACATTGAAAATAAAAATAGCGGAATATTTATTGCAATTATTACAGTTCCCATTGGTATATTTAACAAATAATAAAATATTGTTGCAACACCTGCTATTCCTCCAGAAGAAAGTTGATTAGGTAATAAAAACAACGATACTCCTGCTGCCATAATTAGTGCACCTAGTATCGTTTCTATCATTTCTTTTAATATTTGTTTAAATTTATCGTTTTTACATTCTTTCATATAAAACTTGCATTCCCTTCTTCTTATAAAAAAAATATATAGAAATTAAAAATTTAATTTTTACATTTTTGCCTATATACTTTATTAATATTATTGGTAATTTTAGTAAAATTTATAACTATTTATTTGCTTTTTTAATATGTATAGCAACTTTTATATTTATTTGTTTTTAAGATTAATAATTCATACTTTTTTCTTCAAGTAATACATATTTTTTAACTTAATATGCTGCAAATGGAATAATTGTAGAAATTATTAAAATATCCTATAGGAGAATCTCAAACTTGCTTTGAGAGGTGCCTATAGGATATTTTTAGAATTACTAGATTATGAAATGCCGCCAAATATTAAGTTAAAAAATATGTATTACTTGAAGAAGATACTTATAAATAGTATAACTTTAAAACATAATATCTATTAATCTGTATAAGTTTCAGTTATTTCTATTTTTGACTTACCTTGTTTCATTTTAGGATCTTGTTTTAAAACAAGATTCACATCATATAACTCTTTAAGATTTTTGACATTCTCTTTTTTATGTCCAATAACATTATTAGCATCTACTGGATTTACTGTTACTTCTACTTCTTTTACTTTTACATTTAATCTTTTAATTTTTCCAACAATTGCATCATACCACATTGCAGATTCCACAAGTTGTCTAAATGCTGGATGATATGGTCCTGCAACTACTTCACTTTTTTCTGAGCCTGGTTCTGAAATTTCGTCTGTTGGTTGTAATCCAATTCGTATTATATCAATATTTTTATCATGAAATAATCTAACTATTTCTTTGCATACTTCAACTGCTTGTACCACTGTTAATGGTTTATATGTTCCTTTTTCTAGTTCTTTTTCTAATGGCGTATTTTTTATTACTAAAACTGGATAAATTCTAACCATTTTAGGTTTTAATTTTATTAGTTCTTTTGCTGTGTTTATTTCGTCTATTGTTGTACTTTCTGGTAAGCCTACCATCATTTGTACACCTAGCCTAAATCCATTCCATCTTATTAGTTTTGCAGCTCTTTTTACATCTTCAAAAGTATGTCCTCTATTAATTCTTTTTAAGATATAGTTGTTTGAAGATTGAACACCTAATTCTATTGTTTTAACTTTGTATTTTTTTAATCTTTTTAAAATATTTTTGTCGATTGCATCAGGTCTTGTAGAAACTCTTATACTTGATACTTGTCCACTTTTTACAAATTCACTTGCTACTTGTAATAGTTCTTCTTGTCTTTCTTCCTCTATTGCTGTAAAACTTCCTCCAAAAAAGTCTATTTCTATTTGTGCATTTTCTTTGTCTATACTTTTTAGGTAATTTTCTATTATTTCTTTTGCTTTTTCTTTTGTCATATTACTTTTTTGACCACTTATTGATTTTTGATTGCAAAATATGCAATCATTTGGACAACCTAAATGTGGTACAAATATTGGTATAATATACTGTTTTTTCATAGATTACCTCTTTCTTTTATAAATTTTCCAATGCTTTTTTAGCAGCTTGCATTTGTGCTTCTTTTTTGCTTTTACCTTCCCCCTTAGCCAAGAACTTTCCATCACATTCAACTTGAGCTTCAAAAGTTTTATCATGGTCTGGCCCTTTTTCATTTGTTATTGTATATTTAATATTAACATCACCATTTACTTGAAGTTTTTCTTGTAATACGGTTTTATAATCTTTATCTCCTACGTGTTTTGTAGCTTCTTCAATTGGTTCTTTTAAATTCTCTACTATAAATTTTTCTACTGGTTCTATTCCACCATCTTTGTACATTGCAGCAATTACTGCCTCTACACTATCAGCTAATATTGCTGTTCTTTGCCTTTCACCTGTTTTAATTTCAGATTTCCCTAAATACAAAAAATCACTAAAATTATGCAATTTTGCTACTTGGTACAAGCTTTTTTCACATACTACTGTTGCTCTAACTTTAGTCATTTCTCCTTCTTTTAGTTTTGGATAATTATTATATATGTATTTACTAGATAAAAATTCTAATATACTATCTCCTAAAAATTCTAGTTTCTCGTTACTTTCTACTCCATGTTCATATGCATAAGATGTGTGTGTTAATGCTTTTTTTAATAATGATATATTTTTGAATTTATATCCTATTTCTTTTTCTAATATTTCTAAATTCATTATTTTCACCTTCTTTCACATATTACTATTATATACCATTTTCTGGATTTTGCAAGTAAAAGATACTTTTTTAGCAACAATTTCTAGGAGTTTTTTGTTGAAATATGTAGACATTAAAAACTTGTTATTATATAATAGATGTGTATAAATTTATAAGGAGAGAGTATAAAGCTATGTTAGATGATAAAAATTCTTATAATTATCAAGACAGAAACTTATCTGATGTCTTTAAAGAATTGCAAGAAATAAAAAATAATCCTCAAGCTCAACAAGCTTATTCAAAACAAGCTAGTAAAGCAAAAAAAGTTCATTCTAGAACTACTAACATTAATAAGGTTAAGTCTAGTCCTAGTAATTTTATTTCTATGTTAAACTCTAAATCTGAGCAGAATAGTAGATCAGTTAAAACTAATGATTTAAAATTGTCTCAAATAATTACAGGTTGTGGAATTGTAATTGTCTCAATGGCTATACTTTTCCCAAAAGATTTGTCATTTAAAGAAAGTTATGCAAAATCAGATACACAAGTTGCTGCTTCATATGAACTTAATAGACATAGATTAAACATGCAATCTATTATTTCTGAAAATGCTGGCATGGATAGAGTTAAAGAACAAGTTGTTGAAGATAGAGATGTAGAATTTGAAACAACTTATAGTGATAATGCATCTTTACCTAAGGGTGAGGAAATTGTTAAACAAGAAGGTATCTTAGGAAAAGATAAAGTTACAGCAGTCAAAACTTATGAAAATGGTGAATTTGTAGAAGAAACTATTCTTGCAAAAGAAAAATTATCAGATCCTACTGCAAAAATAATAGATCGTGGTACATCTGAATTTTTAGCAAAACATAAAGTACATATTGGTGATACAATGTATTTTGTTGAGACAAGCAAATTAAAAGATAAAGCTGAAGACTCTGGTTCTGACTTAGCTGAAGTTAAAAAGAGTATAGATGTAAAATTGTTAGAATTACCTAGTGAAACTTGGGCAAAAGTTTCATTTGATGGAGTTGAAGGTTATATAAAAACTTCTAATCTAACATCTGCTTCAACTACACCTAATATTGTTGATAAAAATAGAGTTCAAAGAATTTTACTTAAAGTTAATATTGGAATGCAATTAAATAAAACAAGTGACTTAACATTAAGTGATTACAAAAAAATCTTTATTGGTTTATCTAATGATAAAAATAAGATTTTTGAAAATAATTACAATGTATTTTACAATATGGAGAAAAAATACAATATTAATGGTATTTTCTTAGCATCAATGGCTATACATGAAAGTGCTTGGGGAACCTCTCAAATTTCTCAAGATAAAAAGAATTTATTTGGTTATGGTTCTTATGACTCAACACCTTATGAATCTTCATTTGATTTTACAGATTATTCTGAAGGTATTGAAACAGTTGCAAAATCTTTAGTTAAATACTATTTAAATCCATCTGGAACTAAAATTTATGATGGAGAGTTAGCTGCTGGTTGGTATTATAATGGACCTACATTAGAGGGTGTAAATACTAGATATGCTAGTGATAGTGATTGGCACAATAAAGTATTTAATTATATGCAAATGTTATATAATAGATTAGATTCTTAAATGTAAAGGAAATGATTAACATATGAAAAATTTTAATTTTAAGATAAAAAATGTAAAACTTGCATTTGCCATATTAATAATTATAGCTATAGTTTTGTTATTATTTTATTATATATTTATATTTTCTTCATTGGCTTCTAAGCATAATTTTACTAACCAAATGATAGAAATAGCTGATGAGAATGAAAAAGCTGTTTTTGGCATTCAAAAAATATTTTTTTACAGTAGTGCCAATGCAGTCGATAATTCAGATAATCAATCATTAAGCAATATGTCTATTTCACAATTTTCTGATTTATCTATATATATTGATAATAGCTTATCTTCTAGTGATTTAACAGATGAAAATACTATAAAGGAGTTGTATATTGATAATATTTCAATATCAACAAATTCTCAAACTGGAACAAAAATCCTTAATTACAAAAATCCTTTAAATTCTGGTAAATATCAAGAAGTTGAGCAAGCCGAAAATAATAGAATTGATTTTAACATTATAAATACAAATAAAGAAAATGAAAGTAATGATTATGATAAACCAACATTTTACTCAGACTGTTCAAATCCTATTTCTTTAGGATATTTATATAAAGATTTATTAACAAATTATTCTGTTTCAGATAATTCTAAAACTATTTCATTTAATGGAAAAGTTTTAAAAGAAGCAAATATTTCTTTAGAAGATATTACACCAACATTAAATTTCACAATACATATTGTTAATAATTCTGGCGAGAAATTTGCTTATAACATGAATCTTACTGTTGATTTAAATGGTATTTATGATGGTTATTCATATAAAGGAAAAACTACATCAGGTACAGAATATCAATTTTTTAAAGAAATTAATAATTTATAAACTTTTAATTAGTTTAATACATTTTTTATTCGTAACTCCCAGCTGCATAACAATCTGTAACTGCGTAACAGCTTGTAATTTGCTGGTCCCCCGAATTGTTACTGCATAAAAAATATATTAAACTAGAAAAAATATCTAATAATTAATAAAAACCGGAAGAAATATAAAATATTTCCTCTGGTTTTATTGTTTCTATTAAGAATTGCTACTTTCGGTTTTGTTTTCCTTTTTTTGTTTGATATATTCAATACCTACTACAATTGCTACAAATACTATTAAAATTCCTATTAGTACTCCTGCATTTTGCCATACCATTCCACTGTCTGTTTTAATTATTGCTTCTTTTATTAATCTAATACTATAATTCATTGGCATAAATGCATATATGTTTTGGAAGAATTTTGGCACTGTTTCTATTGGGAATGTTCCTCCACTTGCCGCTAATTGTAATACCAATAATAAGATACATAAGAATTTTCCTACATCTGCAAGATTTTCTATCAAGAATAATATTATACTTGTAAATGTCATTGATATTAGCATACATGTTCCATAATATAAAGCCATATTAGTTACACTATAACCTAGTCCTAATTTTAATATAAATCCTAATACTACACCTTGTGCTACCGCGATTACCATATACATTGCTGTACGTAAGTATGGATTTTTTGCATTTTTACTCATTATTTTAAATCTGTTTTCTGGGTCATTATATAACATTACTAATGCTATTAATCCACCAACCCATAATGATATAGACATAAAGTATGGCGCAAATCCTAATCCATATGATGTTATCTTACCATAGTCTGATTCTTCTACTTTTACAGGTTCTTTTTCATTCCCTTCAGCAATATCTTCCCCTGTCCAGATATGAATGCTAATGCTCTTGGGAAGGACTTCACTATTTTCATCTGTGGCAAAGTCGAGGATGTATTTTGTGGTGTCATAGGTTACCTTGGAAAGGTTGCCCTTATCCTCGGAGATATAGACTGCGTAGTGTGTGTAGGGTTCCAATACATTATCCACACCTTCACCTGCGGAGAAGGTGAAGGGTTGTTTTGTATCGCCTGTTTTCAGAGTAACTGTACCGGTGAAGGTTTTTGTATTGTCTGTACCCGGAGTATTTGTGTTGTTGTCGCTAGATACAGCTACTCCAGCTGTGTAGGAACTTATTTCTGGACGATAAGACATAACCTTTGCGGTTGCAGTGAAGGTTCCTTCTGTGCTGTAGCCGTACTGCGATTCGAAGAACTTCCAAACCAGACTGTTCAGGACACTTGTGATGGTCTTGGTTTCGGATGGTGTGAAGTTCCAAGTACCTGTCAGAGCAATGAAAATCTTGTTTCCATCATCGGAGGTAGTTTTTGTTTCAGTCCAACCGGAGAATTTCCAAGAACCTGCAATACTGCCGTTAGGAGCGTTGGAAGAGGATGTATTTGTAAAGATCTTATCCATATCTGCTTTAGCGGCTTCTTCGGTGTTGTAAGATCCACCTGTAGGACAAGTTTTGTCGGAAGGAGCGAGAGTACCCCAATTGTAAGTAACATTGACAACCTTTTCTGCGAATGTCCAAGTACCTGTAAATTTAATAGATACCGTATTTCCTTCATTAGATTCTACAGGTTCGGAAGGAGTCCAGCCGGAGAATTTCCAAAGACCTTCTTTACCGTCTTTTTGAGCGTTGGAAGTGGATGTACTTGTAAAGGTCTTATCTATATCTGCTTTAGCGGCATCTACAGAGTTGTAAGTTTTATCAGCAGGTTTTCTGGAAACAACATCGGAAGGAACATCGTTACCCCAATCGTAAGTAACCTTGACAACCTTTTCTGTGAAAGTCCAGCTACCTGTGAAGGTGATAACTTCTGTGTTTTCTTCCGGAGTAGAAGCTACAGGGTCGGAAGGTGCCCAACCGGAGAATTTCCAAAGACCTTCTTTATCGCCTTTTTTTGCCTTGGAAGTGGATTCACTTGTAAAGGTCTTATCCATCGCGTTTTTGGCTTCGCTTTCGGAGGCATAGGAGGCGCTGTCTGTAGGAAGGGTAACACCTTCGGGAACACCGTCGCCGCCATCCCATTTGTATACAACCTTATAGGTTGTTGTAATAGGCTTCGCCTCGAATGTCCAAGTACCTTTGTAGGTGATGGTTTTAGTTATTACATCATCGCCGTAATTGGTTTGGATAGTTGGATCTTTCGTCCAACCGCTGAAAGTCCAAAGACCTTTTTGTTCTCCGTTATTTGCATTGGAGGTAGAATTGCTGTTGAATGTAGTATCCATAGGAACTGCAGCTTCGGTCTCATAAGAATTTCCGTTAGTAGGACAAGTTTGGTCGGAAGGAGCGAAAGTACCCCAATCATAGTTAACTTTATAAACCACGGGTTTCTTTTCCCATTTTGCGGTCAAGGTGATATCTTTGTTGGGGGCCTTAATTGTGGACCCTTCTTTGAGGAGTTCGTTCTCATACACCCAACCCAAGAATTTATAATTCTGAGAGGAGGTTTCCATCTTCCGAACAGTGTAGTCACCTAAGAAGTAGGTTTCTTCTTTGGGAAGCGTAAAATCTTCACCGTCAGGGATGTTGCCTTTTGCATAAGTTACTTTGTAGAGATTGATTTCGCCATCCAGATGCCAAGTGGCGTCATCCCCCTCAACATAGTCTGTAGCGCCGGGGCAAGATTTTAAGCCATACCATTTGCTGACAAGTGGAGAAATCTCGGTGGATTCTGTAAGCAGACCATTTGTCTTTGCACTGCCCGTAGAGTCGCTAAGTTCCACATCCCCCTTTTCTATCCGCGCTTCGATGTCAGCGGTGGGGATTGTTTCCTTGGAAATTACACCTTGATCTTTGTAGGGGGCAGGGTCAAAGGTTGTTGCATCATTTAATGCACCAAAAGTGATGAAGCTGTCGTTATTCAAGTTGATAGAATCGGTACTGCCGTTGATATAGAGGCTGGAGTTCTTATCAAAGGTCGTATTTTTGTATTTAAAGAGGCCATAAACATACACGGGGTATTTTTGGTCTTCCCACTGTGCTTTCAGAGTGATTTTCCCGGTATTATCTGTATCGTGGTCTTTCAGAGTGATTGTATCGCCGCCCTGATAATATTTGCCACTATTTGTGTCGTCGTTTACTGTCCAACCTGCAAAGACTTTCCCTTTGGGGGCGTTCGGTTTGTAAGTGTCGATAGTGTATGTGCCGCAGTAGTAGGTGTTTTTGTCAACGTGAGCCTCTTTGGAAACATCAGTGCTATCCGCCATATACTTGATTTTGTATGTGTGGATTTTACCATCCATGTGCCAAGTGTACTTGCCATCCTCATCAGAATAGTTGGTTGCATCACGGGCAATATGCAAATCCCAATCATCAATCGCAACATCCTTCCAGCTGAAATACTGATTCTGCATATCAGTGCTATCGCCTAAGGAATCAGTCAGCATTGCTTCTAAAGCATCGGCGGAGATGGATTCTTTTTCAGCTTTTTCAGTAGGTTCAACAGTTGTACCATTTTCGATTTTGCCAAAGGTAATGTAATCACTTTTGGGCTTGCCTATAATAGAAGAATAAGCATTCCATTTAACAGTCTGTACCTTCTTGTTATCTTTTTGAATTTTAATGTCTTTACCAAAAAGACCGTCTTTCCCGGAAAGAATATTATCCTCATCATTCTTGTCTTTGCCATTTACGAAGTAGCCATAAACATAAATGGGGTAACTCTTATTTGCATAAAGCTCCAGTGATACGGGAGCAGCGAACATGGCTGTCAGCCCTGCGAGTTCAGCCGCAGATACTTCATTTTTCAAGTCCTCGGTGATTTTCTCGTCTGTGGAGTTTTCTACAGCCCCTTCTTGTGCAGGAGCGCCTTCTGTTGTTTTATCTTCCACAGGAGATTCCTTTACAGGCTCCGCTGTGGGAGTATCCTTTACAGGCTCCGCTGTGGGAGTATCCTTTGTTTCTGCTGCCGGAGAGGAATCATATCCCCCTACGGAAACATCTGTATCTCCCTCTGGTTCGGGACAGTAGGATGTAACAGCAGGTTCTGTGTTTCCGCTGCTTTCAGTGGGTGGTTCGGCAAACGCAGTCGCCGGCATCAACGTAATTATCATTACGGCAGCCAAGAGTCAGGACAGAAAGCGTTTGCCTGATTTCTTTTTCGTTTTCATCATAAAAAATCCTCCTTCTTTGTTCTTGTGAGACTCGAAGAAGGAGGATACGATATGTCTTTTGGCAACCGGCTGTCTTGCGAAGAAAAATTCGGTTAGACCCTTGGCTTTGCGACACCGGCTTTCGCCGGCTGTGCCTTTGTCTGTACACACGCTCTTTCAACGAGCCGCACAGATAATACTATAATGTATTTATATAGATAAAATACATTGCAAAGTCCTGTTACAATGTATTATATCACAGCTTGATAAAATTTCAAGTGCTTTTGTGGATTTTCAACATATATGTATGCAATTATATGCAAGTTTTGTTGAAAAAAATTTGGAAAAATGATGGCGGCACGGAAAATGTGGAAATGTCACCATCTGAATATAGAAAACTTGCCTGTTTTATGGCGAAAAATAAGCACTGTTTTTATGCAAAACAACCGAATTGAATATAATCAGCTTAATTCGATTCCATCAAGTGTTTTGCGCAATCCTGTCCATTTTTCATAGGCAGAGTTTTCCTCGCTTGTGTTGTAGTGGCTGTTGGTTGCTTCCTGTACCGCCAGATAATACCATGCGTTTGTGTCTGCGTTATCTGTAAAGGTAATCATATCAGGGAGCAGGTCCTCAGCCGTCTCGGGGTTACGGTTCAGCACGCGGTTTACCAGAGACATGGTTTCCGCACGGGTGATGTTATTCTGCGGGCGGAAAGAGCCGTCTTTATAGCCGTTTACCCAGCCGTTATTGGCTGCTACAGCGATTTCGTCCTTTGCCCAATGGTTTGCGATATCATCAAAGGATGCAGGTGTTTTATCACCATCTGCATCGAAGCGTGTTGCGATTGCCGCAAACTCTGCGCGTGTGATGGATGCGTTGGGGCGGAAGGCAGCATCGGGATAACCGGAGAGGATACCCATCGCGCT
>ERZ773192.3234-NODE-3234-length-12437-cov-4.159425_pt1 | contig 12437 bp, 10 predicted proteins | sample MGYA00581010_ERZ773192 | MGnify/ENA primary metagenome ERZ773192 (study PRJEB29015, sample SAMEA2737741) | human gut metagenome | biome: human gut; feature: human-associated habitat; material: faeces | place: China | collected 2012 ...
GCGCGCATTGCGCGCCCGCGTTTTGTGCAGAATTTGCTTTCTTCTCAATTATTCTAAATGGACGCTTCTCCAAACACAGAGAAGCGTCCATTTTTTGTCCGAATTCCTTCATTGGCCGCGGTCGCCGATTTCTTCCGCCATCACGACGTCCAAAAACGCATCCGCCGCGTCCCGGCCAAAGACATACACCGTCTCTTTTCCCCAGCCGCGGTGCCCCGCCGCCTTCTCCACGGCCAGCAGGCGATTCGGCTCCGCGCCCTCCAGCGCATCTTGCAGCAGGCGGAAGACCGTCTGCCCCTGCGCGTCGGGGCTCGTCACGTTCCACGCGATATACAGCTCCCGTTCCCACACATAATTGACGGCGTAGCGCTGCCCGTCCTTTCTCAACATTTGTTTTGGGGACAAAAATCGGAGATGCGCCGCCGTAAAGGCAAGCACATCCCCGTCGTTTTATTCCATTTCCTCGTACCGAAGAACGCGGCAGTCGTGCTCGTACTCATCCGCGTACAGCCTGCGCGTCAGGCTCTCGACGTCGCCGCTCTGGTTGTCATACGGATCATACCGCAGGAACCTGCGCGGCGGGTTGAACTCCTGCTGGAACGCGCTGCACGTCGGCATGCGCCACGGCTCGAGGTTGCCGAAATAGAAATTCCAGCGATCCAGATCGCCCGCGCGATAGGCCGAGCCGCCGAACGAGCAATCCGCGAACAGCCACCCGAACGGCGCGACATAGAACCGCGCCCAGTCGTGGTGCCCCGCGCTGTCCGGCTTGGTATACAGGCCGCTCTGCCACTGCGCCGGAACGCCGCACAGGCGGCAGAGCGTCACAAACGTGATGGCCTGCACGCCGCAGTCGCCGCGCAGCCCGCTCAGGAAATATTCCGGAATGTTCGTCACCGTCAGATACGGCGGCATGAAGCGATAGACCGCCTGCGTGGTGATGAAATCGTAAATTTTGCGCGCCTTGAGCAGCGCGTTCGTCTCATCCCCGACGATTTCCTTGGCCAGCGCGCGCAGATACGGTGTAAAGACCACGTGCGGCGGCTGTTCCCCGGTGTCGAACACCGGCTGCTCGGCGTAGACGTCGCGCGCGTGCGGCTGCTGATACGGCGCGTCGATTTCATAGGCGACGTCGGCGCTGACCGTCATGCCCGGCTGATACGGAAGTTCAAAGCAGATCGTGCGCTGCGGCTCGTCCTCCGGCGCGAGGAACGCGACGGGATGCGACGCGCCGAGCAGCGCGGCGGATTTCACCTGCGCGCCGACGATGGGCATCGGCAGGTGGACGCGCAGCGTTTCGCCCGGCGTAAGGCGGTCGCTGCGGATCGTCAGCTGCTCGTGCAGCTCAAAGCGCGCGTGCACGCCGCCGTTGGCTTTCATCTTGGCGATGATCTCGTGAAGCTGGCGGGCGCTTTCCTTCGCGCCGCTTTTCACTTCGGGATCGGTCGCCCGCGCGGCGTATTCCGCGCGCGTTTTCAGCAGCCCGGACAGCGCGTTATCCTTAAACCGCACCTCGCCGTTCACATAGCGCCAGTCGAGCGTGCCGTCGTCGCGCAGGGTTTCCAGCTCTTCCTCCTCAAAGTCCTTCACATGGCTTTGGAGGATTTCGAGCATCTGCGCCTGCGTATACGGATAGGCGCGCAGAATCTCATACGCCAGCTCCGTCTGCACGCGCAGGCGCGCTTTCAGCGCCTCGGGCACGCGCGGATCGTCGAGCCGCAGGCGGATGACGCGATCCATGCGCGCAAAGTCGCCGGCCTCGTAAAGCCGCTGGATATCCGGCGGCAGCGGATAGCTCAGATAGGAAAGATCAAGAAGCATACAACGCCCCCCTTTTCGCGCTCAGCCCAGCAGCTCGCGGACGTAGGCGATGATGTTTTCATCCTTCGCGTGGGCGAAGAACAGCTCGGCAAAGTGCTCGCCCGCAACCGCGCCGCGCACCAGCTCCTGGTCAATGCCCTTGAGGCAGGTGATCAGATCCTTGAGCGTATGGGCGCGCACCGCGTCGAGGATCTTCTTGTTGCGCTGCTCCGGCACGACGCGATCCGCCGGGTAGCCGTTGCCGCTGCCAAAACCGAAGAGCTTTTCAAACGTATATTCGAGGTTCAATTCAGCGCCCCAGCCGAAGCCCTTTGCAAACGGCATGGATACCGCGTTGCCGTCGTTGATCTGGGCGAACATGAAGCCGTCGGAGGGATCGACCACGTGGCCGCAGAGCACGCCCGGGAAGCTGTTGAGCGCCAGCATCGCGCCCTCGCCCGTGCCGCAGCCGGTGACGACGTAATCCGCCGCGCCGGAGTTGAGCAGAATCGCGGCGAGAATACCGTTCTGCACATAGGTCAGCTGGCTTTCGCCTTCCTTGCCGTACATGCCGTAGTTATCGACCTGATGCCCCATCGGGGTGACGACCTTCTTGAGCGCGGCCTCGATCGCCGCGTTCTTCGCCGCCTGACTGTTTTCGTTGATCAGCGCAATCCGCATAAATAAAACCTCCTGACAAATGGATATGCTTTCGGGAAAGACTCTTCCGCGATGCATACACAATACCGCCGAGCGGGCGGCTTTGTCAAGAGGAAAAGGGATTTAGTTCAGCACGGAGGCGGGCACGCGGCGCAGCACGCCGATGAGCAGCGGACCCACGACCAGACACGCGACGGCCTCGCCCGCGGCGACGGAGAGCATGCACAGCGGCAGCGCAATCGCCGGGGAATAGCAGAAATGCACGACAGCGCCGACGATCACGCCGTTAAACAGCACCGGCATCAGCGCGGCCAGCCAGAATTTTTCGCGCAGGCGGCGCGTGCAGAGCGCGGCCAGCAGCGTGGCCAGCGAGCCGAACACGATATCGAAAATCGTGCAGCCGCCGAGGATGTTGGCCAGCAGGCAGCCCACCAGCAGCGCGGGCACGGCTTCCGGCATCAGGATCGGCAGCAGGGTAAACGCCTCGGAGAAGCGAATCTGCACCTCGCCGTAGCTCAGCGGGGCCAGCAGAGCGGTCAGCGCGGTATACAGCGCGGCGATGATGGCGACGCGAGCCAGCGCGCGGGTGTCTTGGGGTTTCAAAGCGCTCATGGATAACGATCTCCTTGTTCATTTTGCTAACCGGCAAAACGACAGGGCAAGCGGCGGGCAGCCTAAGGCCGCATGTACTTCCGCCGCATGTATGCATCAGGCGGCAGATCAGTGCACGTGGCCAAACTTTGCAATAAAAAAACGGCCTGAGCCGCTTGGAAGGCGCAGCGCGCCTTCGGCCCATAGTTTTGTTTAAGGACTGGATGGTTTCGAACAGTCCGCAAGGGTTGCTCAACGATTATAGCAAAAGGCGCAAAAAAAAGCAACCCTCTTTCTTTCGAAAGAAGGCCGCTTTGGTTGATTCCTTCAGCCGCGCTGCCGCGCGCCCTCAAGACGGATCAGTCCTCCAGCTTGGTGAAGGTATACGTCTTGCCGTAGGTCTCGACATACACGGTGCGCATCACCTGCTCGGTGCGCGGCTTATCGTTGCTGTCGGTCGGCACGGAGGCGATGACGTCCACGGTATCCAGACCACCGAGCACCATGCCGAACGCGGCGTAGTTGCCATCCAGATAGTCGCTGTCCGCATGCATGATGAAGAACTGGCTTCCGGCGGAATCGTTCGCGCTGGAGCGCGCCATGCTCAGCACGCCGCGCACGTGGCTCAGGTCGTTCTCCACGCCGTTGCTGCTGAACTCGCCGCGGATGGCGTAGCCCGGGCCGCCGGTGCCGTCGCCGTTCGGATCGCCGCCCTGAATCATAAAGCCGGAGATCACGCGGTGGAAGGTCAGGCCGTCATAGAAGCTGCCGTTGGCGAGGGAGACGAAGTTGCCCACGCTCTCCGGCGCTTTCTCCGGGTACAATTCGCCGTAGATCAGCGAGCCGTCGTTCATCGCGATGGTGAAGGTCGGGTTCTTGTCGATCTGCTCGACGCGGGAAACCAGCGCGGCGTTGTCCACGGCCAGCGCCGCATCCTCCGCCATCTCGTCGAGCATGTCCGCGCCGACATAGCCCTTGATCTCCGTGCCCGGCACGGCGACGAAGGAATAAGTCTTGCCGTCCGCGTCGATGCTGCCCAAAATGTCCACGGACGCGCCGGCCTTCATATCGGCCACAGCGTCGCCGCCCGGCATATCCAGCAGCTTGGTATCCGCGTTCACGGAGGCGTAAGCAACGGTCGCCTCGACCGCCTCGCCGACGTAGACGTGATACATCTGGCTCAGATCGCCGACCTGAATATCCGCTTCATCCAGAATGGTGTCGATAAAGGCGGAATATGCGTCGTTCTTCTTGTTGGTCAGGGTTTCCTCGGTCTCGGTCTCCTTGCGAGCCTCAAAGTCCGCCTCACCGGATTCCAGATCCTTCGCATAGCGCAGGATGAAGTAGCCGTAGTCGGTCACGATCACGTCGGAAACGTCGCCCACATGCTCAAGCGCCATCGCGCCCGCCGTGAACTCGTCGCCGTAAGTCGTGCTGTTTTCGGCCACCGGATAGCCGCGCAGCATCTGCTCTTCGGTGGAGCTGTCCTCGTTATAGGCCTTCATGCTCTCCTCGAAGTCCGCGCCGCCCGCAATCGCCGCGGCAATCGCCTTCGCCTTGGCATAGCCGGTCAGGGACGCGATATCCGCCGCTTCACCTGCCGTCGCTTCGGACACAGTCGCCTCGTCGGCAGTCGCCTCGTCGGCAGTCGCCTCATCGGCAGTCGCTTCGTCCTCGGTCGCCTCGCCCTCCACGCTGGCCACAAAGATGCACTCCATCAGGCGCACGTTTTCCGGCGTGTAGAGGATTTCGCTTTCATTCACATAGTCGTTGATGAAGGTATCCACGCTGGCATAGCTTTCCTTCTGCTTGGCCACCTTCTCGTCAAACGCCGCCTTGACCTCGTCCTCGGTCACGGTTACATCCGCCGTCGCCCGCTCATACAGGAAATTGAGCACGTCGTTCAGCTCGGCGCTGTCCATCAGGGTTTCCTCGGTATAACCGGCCTGCGCCATCTGCTCCTCCACGGCGGCATTCAGCTCGTCGCCGGTGAAGCCGTAAGCGGAGAGGTAGCTTTCCAGATATTCGCGCGTGTTGTCCAGCGCGGTCTTCACCTGCGCGGCCAGCTCGGTCTTCTTTTCCTCGGTCAGCTCATAGCCGTTCTGCGCGGCGTAGTGGCGGACGATGGAGGTGCTCAGCTTGGTCTGCACCGTCTCCTGCGCGACGGAAGCCTGCAATTCCGTGTCGTACTCGTCCACGCTGTAGCCGTACTGCGCGTAGTAAGCGACATACTGGCTGAGCATCTGGTCGTATTCATCCTGAATTTCGGATTTCAGCACCGTCACCGCGCCGTTGTAGGCGGAGGCCAGCACGTCGTCCGAAAGCGTCAGCGCCGCCTCTTCGGCCACGGGTTCTTCGGTCGGCACAGCCGTCGGCGCTTCGGTCGGCTCAGCCGTCGGCGCTTCGGTCGGTTCGGCCGTCGGCGCTTCCGTCGGCTCAGCGGTCGGCGCTTCGGTCGGTTCGGCCGTCGGCGCTTCCGTCGGTTCGGCGGTCGGCGCTTCGGTCACAACCGGCGTCGCCGTCGCTTCCGGCTCGTTCACCTTCGAGCCGCACGCGGTCAGAGAAACCAGCGCAATGGCCAGCATCAGAGCCAGCAAACTCTTCTTCATCAGGTTTTCCCTCCATTTTGTTATGCAAATCCTTCCGCATCCGTTTCGCAGCGGGCGCGAAACCGCGGGATTTACATTCTTTCTCGGCGATGCATCCGGCGTTACGCCGGTTTGTTACGGCATCAAAACCATGTTCTTCATTATACGCGACGCGCGGCCAAAAGGCAATCGTTTCGTCAAATTGTCTTTTCGGCTTCATGGGCGATTCACAATTTTGTCACAATCAGGCGGGCTGACCCCGCCTTCGCCGAAGTCTGCAAAGCGTCAAGCGCATGCTCGCGCGGGCGTTTTGGCGCGAAAAAAGGCCGCCCTCCCCGCGCGGAGAAGATCGACCCGTTGATTTCAACGTCTCCAATTCCGTTTCAACGCCGACGCGCCGCGTCAGAACGTGTTTTCCGGGTCAAAGCCCGCGTTCGTCGCCAGCGCTTCGCGCCGTTTCTGCCGCGCGAAGGACTCGATGAACATCGCCATCTGCCGCACGGCCGGAGCCATCATCTGCGGATTGAGCACCGCAATGCCAAACTCGCGGTATTCCATCGGTTCAATCGCGTAGGTCTCCACGTCGCCGTGCACACGTTCGAGCGTCAGGCTCGGCATGATGCAGATGCCGAACCCGCTCTCCACCATCGCGATGGTGGAAAGATCGTCCACCACGCGGCAGGTCGCCCGCACCGTGATGCGGTATTTCGCCAAAAACGCCTGCACGTCCGCATCGGTCGCGTCACCCTGCACAACAAACGTCTCCGCGCGCATCTCCTCAGGGACGATCACGCCCGGCGTTCTCGTCTTAAATCCGCGCGGAGCTACGCACATCAGCCGGTCGCGATACAGCGGCCGCACCGCCAGATCGCGCGTGGATTCCGTGGAGAGGAAACCCAGATCCACCACACCGGTCTTGATCCACTCGATCACATCGTCGTAGGTGCCCTGATCAATTTCGATTTCCACACCGGGGTATTTCGCGCGGTATTCCGCCACGAGCTGCGGCAGCCACGCCACGCACACGCTGTTGAACGCGCCGACGCGCACCTTGCCGCGCTGAACGCCCTTCAATTCGCCGACCGTCTGCGTCAGCGCCTCGTCGGCGGAAAGCACCTGCCGAATCACGGGATAGAGCGCCTCACCGCTGCGGGTGAGCGAAACGCCGCCCTTGCCGCGGACAAAGAGCGAAAAGCCGCAGGATTCCTCCATGGAGCTGACGGCGTGGCTGATGGCGCTGGGCGTCAGGTGCAGAATCTGCGCGGCGCGCGCAAAACTGCCCTGCTGGGTGACCGTGTGAAAGATGCGATATTCAAGCAGCGTCATCGCTGTCCCTCCTGCCAAAGATGGAATGAATTCGATTTATCATCGCCTCAGCTTGTTGACATAAGCAAACTTGGCTTGAATCGCAAAATCAAGAAATTCAGCGATTCTTTCATTTGCGGAAAGGGCTATTCTCCCCCTTCGGGGGGGAGAATAGCTTTTTGTCTATAGGCTGCGATTTGTTTCTGTCTACTGATAAGACGAGACGAACCGGGAGGAAATTTCATATTTTTGAAATTTTTTGAAAATTTTTTGGATTTTGGACATTTTGCGGCAAAAATCAGTCTGCCTTGGCGTAACCCACCCGCACGACGATGCCCTGCGCGAAATCGCCGAATTTTTCGCCGAACAGGTTGATGCCGCCGACGTGCGCCGCGTCCGCGTGGATACCGATGCGCAGGGGGATGTATTCCAGCGCGTCGAGCTGCAAATCCGCGACGGTGACGCTTGAAAGCGGCTCGCCGTCGAGCGTGCAGCCGAGGCTGTCGATGCGCCACGTTTTGAGCAGGCCGTATTGGGAGGAGGTGTCGCTCCACCACGACGGGTTGAAGCGCCCGCGCCGCGCGCCGTAATCGCCGGGGCTTGTCCACACGCCCAGCTCCCGCGCGCCGAGGCCGACGTAAATATCGCTCTTGAAATCCTCGCGGTACATCGGCGCGTTGGAGGAAATCTCCATCGAAATTTCCAGCCACTCCACCTGCTTGGGGTCGATTTCGCCCAGCGAGAAACGGTATTCGACCTCGCCGGATTCAAACCACATGAGCTGCGCGGCGAAACGATCCGGGTGGTAGAACGTGCGCGGCGCGTTGCTTTCGCCGATCCACGCATGTTCGGAGACGAGGCCGCACTCGGGGCAGATTTCCCGCGCGCAGGCATAGCTGCCCAGCGGCAGCTTGAGGGTCAGGGCGCTCACGCCGTCCTGCGTCTCGGGCACGAGATGCAGGCTGACCGAGTCGATGCGCCGGGAGCAGAGCTTCATCGCCCCGCGAATCCCCGGCTGAATCTCCGTGGAAATCAGCCCGGCCTCCTCGAGCTGGCGCACGTTCAGCGCCGCGGTGGAAACCGGCATGCTCAGCGCCTCCGCCAGCTCGTTGACGTTCATGGAGCGGGAGGCCAGCAGGCCGATCATCTTCACCCGCAACGGCGAAGAAAGCGCCTTGGCGACCTGACACAGGCGCTCGATTTGGCTTAAAGAAAAGCTGATGTGTTTGCTTTCGTCCGCATGAAGTGACACGAAACGGACACCTCCCTGTTGTTTAATGAGCGCGAAGAAGGGACGCAAACCCCATGCGCCCGAACTCAAGACGATTCATTATACAGCATAATTGAAACAAATACAAGTAGGTTTTTTGTCAATAACCGCAAAAATGCACAAAAAACGCCTTCTTCTCAACGTGTGGGAAGAAGGACGGAAAGGATCAATACTCGGCCTTCACGAAAGCCTTGAATGCGTCGATGGAACGGACGACCTTTTCCGTATCCGTGCAGAACGCGATGCGGAAGTAACCCGGCAGGCCGAAGGAATCGCTCGGCACGAGGATCAGGCCGTAGGGCAGCGCCTTTCGGCTGAACGCGGCCGCGTCGCGCTCCAGCGCCTTGGGGAAGAGGTAGAACGTGCCGCCCGGCCGCACGACGTCAAAGCCCAGCGCCGTCAGCGCGTCGTAGAGGAGATTCATGTTCGTTTCATACACGGAGAGGTCGCTGGTCAGGTCGCAGCAATCCGCCGCCGCCAACTGGATGACCGAGGACGGGCAGTTGTGGCCGATGCCGCGCGAAATCTGGCCGCACATGTTGACCAGCATGGCGGAAACGCCGCTCTCCGGGTTTACGGCCACATAGCCGATGCGCTCGCCGGGAATCGACAGGCTCTTGGAGAAGGAATAGCAGGAGATCGTGCGCGGGTAGAACCGCGACGCATACGGAACCTCCCGGCCGTCGAAGGCGATTTCGCGATACGGCTCGTCGGAGATCAGCCAGATGTCGTGGCCGAACGCCTTTTCCTTTTGCAGCAGCAGCGCCGCCATCCGGCGGAGCGTTTCGGCGGAATAGACCGCGCCGGAGGGATTGTTCGGCGTGTTGATGAGCACGGCCTGCACGGCGGGGGTCAGCATCCGCTCAAACGCATCGAAATTGATCTGGAAGGTTTGCGTATCGGCGGGCACGACGCGCAGCGTCAGCCCCGCGCCCGCCGTGTAGGGGCGATACTCCGGGAAGAACGGCGCGAAGGTCAGAATTTCGTCTCCGGGCTGGGTCACCAGCCGGAAAGCGTGCGCCAGCGCGCCCGCCGCGCCGCTGGTCATAAAAATATCGTCCATCGTGTAGCGCATGCCGAACCGGCGGTTGAGCGACGCGGCAATCTTTTCGCGCGCGGCGGGGATGCCCAGACTCGGGCTGTACCCGTGCACGAGCATCGGGTCGCCGCTGTCCAGCAGCGCCTTGACGCGCGCGTTGAACGCCTCCGGCACGGGCACAGACGGGTTGCCCAAGCTGTAATCGAAAATATCCTCTGGTTTCAGGTGCGGATGCCGGGTGCTATCGTTTGCGTATTCGTTCAGCTCCCGAATCACCGATTTGCCCGAGAGCATGGATTTGTAGGTTTCGTTAATCATATCAATGACCTCGCCTTTATTCATTCAGCGCCAGCGCGGCGTCGATTTGCGCCAGCTCCTCGCCGGTCAGCGGCGGCAGGGACAGCGCGGCGACATTTTCGGTGATCTGCTCCGCGCGGCTTGCGCCGATGAGCGCCGAAGTCACGGCCTTGTCGCGCAGCGCCCATTGCAGCGCCAACTGGGAGAGCGTCTCCCCGCGCGCGTCGGCGATTTTGGCCAGCGCGTCAATCGCCGCGTGCAGCCCCGGCGTGAGCATCTCCGCCTTCAGATAGCGCGGGTCGTGGCCGATGCGGCTGTCCGCCGGAATACCGGCCTGATATTTGCCCGTCAGCCGACCGCCTGCCAGCGGGCCGAACGCCATCAGCCCAACGCCTTCGCGCGTCAGCACGTCCGTCAGACCGGCTTCGATTTTGCGGTTGAGCATCGAATAGTTTTCCTGATGAATCAGCATCGGCGTGCCCAGCTCGCGCAGCGTGCGGATCGCAACCTCCGTCTGTTCCGGCGTGTAGCGCGAAATGCCGACGTAAAGCGCCTTGCCGCTGCGCACAATCTGATCGAGCGCGCCCATCGTCTCTTCAATCGGCGTTTCCGGGTCGGGACGGTGGTGGTAGAAGATATCCACATAATCCAGATTCATCCGCCGGAGGCTCTGGTCAAGGCTGGCAATCAGGTATTTCCGGCTGCCCCAGTTGCCGTATGGCCCCGGCCACATGTCGTAACCCGCTTTGGTGGAAATCACCAGCTCGTCGCGGTGGGGTTTCCAATCGCGCAGCATGTGAACGCCGAAGTTGCGCTCCGCCTCGCCGTAGGGCGGGCCGTAGTTGTTCGCCAGATCAAAATGCGTGATGCCGTGGTCAAACGCCGTGCGCAGGATGGCCTGCTGGGTTTCAAACGGCGTGATGCCGCCGAAGTTGTGCCACAGACCCAGCGAGAGCGCCGGGAGCAGAAGCCCGCTTTTGCCGCATCGGCGGTAGGGCATCGCGTCGTATCGGGTGGGAGAAGGAATGTACGTCATGGAAAGACCTCCCCGGTTGTCAAAATGTTGCCCTCATTGTAGCACAAAAGAAGGAAAAAGAAAAGAAATAAAGAGTGAACCAGTTCATCCGGGCGGGATGTTCCAGTTCACTCTTTGGCTGTAAACCGTATAGGGTGCGCGGTTTAAGATTCATACTAATTCTTGTTAAAATGGCTTAATCCGCGCACCATCTTTTTCGCTCTGACTTTGCCTCGTTCCGTTCAACGTACCTCCAGTACGCCTCACTTCACTTGGCTTCGTCAGAACAAAAAATCTGATGCGCTCTGTTAAGCATTTTAACTGCGAATTAGTATCAGCGATTAGCGCCCCAATAGATCAGCGCCAGCATGCCGGGGCCGGTGTGCGCGCCGATGATCGGGCCGATGTAGGCCGTGCGGATATCCGCGTTCGGGAATTCCTTGAGCACGGCCTGCCGGAGCTGCTCCGCGTCCTCCGGGCAGTCGCCGTGGCCGATGACGACCAGCCTGCCCATGTCCGGCAACCAGCCTTCCTTCATGTGCGCAATCTGCGTGCGGATGGCCTGCTTGCGGCCGCGCGGCTTCTCGGCCACGCGGAGCTTGCCCTCGTCGTCAACATGCAGCAGCGGCTTGATTTGCAGCATCGTGCCGACGGCCGCCGCGGCGGCGGAAACGCGCCCGCCGTGCTTCAAATGATCGAACGAATCGACCGTGAACCAGTGGCAGATTTTGAGGCGGTTTTCCTCGACCCACGCGGCCAGCTCGTCGATGCTCAGGCCTTCCTGCTGCTTGCGCGCGGCCTCGCGGACGAGCATCGCCTGACCGACGGAAGCGCAGAGCGTATCCAGAACGATCAGCCTGCGCGCCGGGTATTCCTCGCGCAGCTCCTCCGCGCACAGATTGGCGGATTGCAGCGTGCCGGACATGCCGGAGGAGAAGCACAGATAGAGACCGTCCTCGCCCGCCTTGAGCGCCTGTTCAAAGCACCTGCGATAGATCATCGGGTTGATCTGCGAGGTGCTGGCGAACTTGCCCGCCCGCTGCTCGGCGTAAAACTGCTCGACGGTCAGGCTGCCGCCGGGGCCGTAGGTGAAGCTCTCTCCGCCCAGCTCGACCTGCATCGGCACATACGCAACCTCGGGCATGCCGCGCATCAGCGCTTCGCTGACGTCGGCGGTCATATCGCTGAATAATTGATAGCCCATGATGGTTCACTCCTTTGTGTCTGCGCCCGCGCGGGCGTGAATCTGGCTTTATTATACGCCCCAAAACAGCGGATGGCTATTCCACAAATGCGTGAAAATGTGGGGTTTACATGTCCTTTTGCGGCTTTCCGGTAATCATCATCGCGTCGCCGAAGGAGAAGAAGCGGTAGCGCTCCTCCACAGCCTGACGATAGACGTCCAGCGCGTTTTCGCGCCCCATCAGCGCGGAAATGAGCATCAGCAGCGTGCTCTGCGGCAGGTGGAAGTTGGTAATCAGCGCGTCCACGGCCTTGATTTTCACGCCGGGGGTGATGAAGATTTGGGTGAAGCCGCTGCCGGGGTGAACGACGCCGTCCTCCGTCGCGACGGTTTCCAGTGTGCGCACGCTCGTCGTGCCGACGCAGACGATGCGGCCGCCGCGCGCCCGCGCGGCGTTGATGGCCTCCGCCTGTTCGGGCGTGACCTCGTAATATTCGCTGTGCATGTGGTGGTCGGCCACGTCGTCCTCCTTGACGGGGCGGAACGTGCCCAGACCGACGTGCAGCAGCACCGGCACCACGTCGATCCCCTTCTGCCGAATCTTTTCCAGCAGCGCGGGGGTGAAGTGCAGCCCCGCGGTCGGCGCGGCGGCGCTGCCGTCCACCTTGGCGTAGACGGTCTGGTAGCGC
>ERZ773192.3236-NODE-3236-length-12435-cov-14.476090_pt1 | contig 12435 bp, 11 predicted proteins | sample MGYA00581010_ERZ773192 | MGnify/ENA primary metagenome ERZ773192 (study PRJEB29015, sample SAMEA2737741) | human gut metagenome | biome: human gut; feature: human-associated habitat; material: faeces | place: China | collected 2012 ...
ACAAAGATAGAAGCAGGAAATTCTCTGTCCGCATGAGGATATTATATCATCGCTCTTGAGAGCGTTGATACCGGTTTTGGAGGTGTTTTGTTGGGAAGTATCCCTGTTCGATAATATAACAAGATAAAGGTACAACATAAGCGCGTGTGCGCCAAGATCGCGTGCCGCCGCTTGCCAATGCTCATTTTTGATGCCGAGGAAGTCCGACGAGGCGTGTTCGCGGTGAATGGCAACAACTCTTTGATTGGGTACAGTATTCGGCACGGCGTTACTCCCCCAAACGGTCAAGGGCGCTCTTTAGACCGTCAATTTGCTTGATGGCGTCGCCTGTTTCAAATTGGACAGATAGGGCTTTCAGCACGTTATCCGTGACGCGCTGCTCCATGGTGTTCTCATGCTCAATAACCGCTCTGACAAAGTCACTTGCACGGCACTGCAACTGAAATTTTGTGTCGCTGCTGGGAGTGTCTACATAAATCGTTAGCGCACGAAGAAAAGAATTTGCGCTTACTTCAAGGCTGCTCATAAGTCAGCTCCTTTCGTTTGATTTTTATTAGAAAGTTGAGATTTCTCTCACTTTCTATATATATTATATATTATTTTTTATAAAAAGTCTAAAAAGGACGGATAATGCAAGCGAAAGAATCGTTTTGCGCGGCGGCGGGGGCGTATTTCAGGAAAAAACAGGCGGAAACGCAGTGAATCTGACAAATCTGCACCGTATCGGCACGAAATCACATGAAATTTCACCGTTTCCGCTGCCGCTCTATTGGATTCTGCAAGTGCTCTGTCAGAATTTGCTGAAATCAGGCGTGATTCGATGAAAATGCGGCGGAATCTGGTGAGAATGCGGGTATTTTCACTGAAAATTACTAAAATCCGACAGTTTTTACGAAACTTTGCAAAAGGCTTGACAATATATATATATATCATGGACTGTACGGAAAGTTGTGAAATGCGACAACTTTTCGTACATTTTTGTTTTTTAGGAGGAAAAAACGATGCGTATTATTTTAGACACCGATAAGAAGACCATCACTGTCCCTTGGAATTATCAGAAGAAACTGGATGAGATTAACAATCTTGTTTTGGAATTGACAGGGGATGAAAGCAAGAAGAAAACGTTCAACGGCTACATTGACGAGATTTGGAAAGAGTGCATGAATAACTCTGACAAGTGCCTTGTCACGGGGAAGGCACCCACTCGGAAATAATGGCAAAGCAAACACGCGTCACGCCGGAGGAAATCGTTGAAATGCACCACCTGTACGCCAAGCTCGGTACTTATGCCGCTGTTGGACGGGAGTTGGGCCGCAGCGCTTCAACGGTGGCAAAGTACGTGAAAATGAAAGGCGTTCCCCAGAATATTCGAATCACAGTGGAGAACCTGACAAGAAAAACAGAAGAGAGTGATATAACATGAAGAATGGAAAATGGCTTGCTCTGTTGCTGGCACTTATGTTGAGCCTGAGTATGATATCTACAACCGCGTTTGCGGATTCTGATGCATGGGATGGCCGCACCCAAGAAGAATTCTCTGGTGGTGATGGCACCGTAGAAAGTCCCTATCAGATTGCAAACGGTGCACAATTTTACTACTTTACACAGAAATGCGAAACCGCCTATTATGAACTGGCAGATGATATTGACCTTGGCAATCAGCCATTTCCGATCATCAGCAAATTTACTGGTGTACTTGACGGAAATGATCATAAGATCGTCAATCTGAATATTACATCGGGCACATCTGATTATACAGCCATGATTGGGACCTGTACCGGCACGGTGAAGAACCTGTCCGTGTATGGCACGGTAGAATCTACCAAGTCCTACACCGCAGCGCTTGTAGGTGAATTGAGCGGTGGCACGATTGAGAAATGTCAAAACTATTGCACTGTCAATTCTACCAACAGCAGTGGTTATACTGGCGGTATTGCAGCTTATGTGAGCAACAAAGGTGAGATTTTAGATTGTGCGAACTTGGGAGATGTTTGCGGCGTCTGTTGGGTTGGTGGCATCGCTGGCGAAGTTATATACAGTGCTGTTGAGAAAGTAGACGTTACACCGTCTATTACTGGCTGCCAAAATATCGCAGTGATCAACGGAAAGTATGCGGGGGGTATCTGCGCTTTGCAGAGAGGAACAACAATCAGTGAGTGTGTAAATATAGGCAAGGTCACAGGTGATTCTTCTGCAGCTGGTATTGTATATAGCTCGTATTCTCAGAACTGCACAAGTGCTACGATTATAAACGGTGTAAAAAAATATTTTTATCCTAAATGCTCATCCCATATTCACGACTGCTATAACACCGGGGAGATAAGCGGCTCTAACTATGCTGGCGGGATCGTCGGTACCTTTACTTATTGCGGAGGATATTCATCTACTGGCCTACATCAATCACATACTCCCAGCATGAGCTTTACAAACTGTTACAACGTCGGGAAAGTTAGAGCAATGAGCGATAACAGTACATCGGGAGATATCGTTGGACATAAAGAGGAATCATATAATGGAACTCCTGAAAAGTGTCTATATCTTACCGACAATAATCCTGATGCGGACGAAAATTTACAAACATACGGCACAGCCTGCTCAGATACAGAACTTTCGACAGTCGGCGCTTATAGCAACAACGCATTTGATTTTGACTCTGTTTGGACATGGGACAACACCCGCGCTTACCCCTATGCAATTCTTCGAAGAGTTGGCCTGCCACTGAGCGTTTGCAATCATAATTATGTGTTAACCAGCAGTACCGCGACTTGCACCGAAGCTGGTACAGCAACATATACTTGCACCAAATGCGGTGATAGCTATACCGAGGACGTACCGGCCAAGGGTCATACGGAAGTAATCGACGCAGCGGTTGAACCCACCTGCACGGAAACCGGCCTGACCGAAGGCAAGCACTGCTCTGTCTGCAATGAAGTTCTGGTTAAGCAGAATGTTATTGACAAACTTCCGCACGACTTTGGGAATAACCTCGAATATTGCGCAAACGGCTGTGGAACAAAGAACCCCAACTATGTTCCGCCCTACAATCCGCCGCACAAACCCTCTGTGAAGCCGAATCCGACTCCCTCTAAGCCTGAAACTCCGGAAAATCCGTTTGTGGATGTAAAGAAGGATGACTATTACTACGATGCTGTGATTTGGGCAGTTGGCAAGGGAATCGCCAAGGGCGTGACTGACACCACGTTCCAGCCCAACGCTTCCTGCACCCGTGCGGAAATGGTGACGTTCCTTTATCGTGCGGCGGGATCGCCTGAACCGACCAACAAGGTTAACCCGTTCACCGATGTTGCAGAGGACTCCTACTATTACAAAGCGGTGCTGTGGGCAGTTGAAAAAGGCATTGCAAAGGGAACCAGTGAAACGACATTTTCTCCCAACGATACCTGTACACGCGGGCAGGCCGTGGCATTCCTCTATCGCTATGCGAATTCTCCTGCGGTGAGCGGAAGCAATTCCTTTGCCGATGTGAGTGAAACAGCTTACTATTATAATGCCACTCTTTGGGCAGTGAGCGGAAAAGTGACCGAGGGAACTAGCGCAACGACATTCTCTCCGAATGATCTTTGCACGCGCGGTCAGATTGTGACATTCCTCTATCGCTATATGGGAAAGTAATGTAATTGAAAAGGAGCGGGACGCGTTGTCCTGCTCCTTTTCCTTTGACGCACAAAAAGCGCACAGACTTCAAAAATCTGTGCGCTTTTTCTTTTAGAACGTCCAAATAGTCATTGCATCGGCAGCTGATGTGTGGTACAATATAATTGCAAATAGCAAAGAAACAAGAGCGGATTTGAGACTTTTTCGTTGCAAAAAGTTTTGCTTTTTAGTTGTTGAGCTTTCAGCGGCGAGCCGCTGATGCCTGCTTCACACGCAGGAGGTCACTGGTTCGAGTCCAGCAGTCTCCACCAAAACCTCACTTCTTCGGAAGTGAGGTTTTTCTTTTATCAAAAAATGATAGTTTTTTACTTTACAGTGCTTTCCTTATATTTTCTCAGCAAATTGATAGTATTTTATCGCAATGAAAAAGAGACGCTTTCGCGTCTCTTTTTTCATTACCTCTCCTGCACCTTTTTGCCGCTGATGTGGTCGATGCTGATGCGGAACATCTGGACGGCTTTGCCGGAGGCGGCGACTTCGTCGTCGACCATTTTCTCGGTGGGGTAGTATTTCATCGCGAACTTTTTGCACAGCGCGTCGCTCTCGCCGCGGTCCGCGACGAGATGGCAGCGGCCAAAGACGACGGCGCTCTTCAAAAACGGGGCCCAGGCCTCGTCCTCGATCTCGACGCTCTCGCCGCTCACAACGGTAAAGCAGACCTTGTCGCTTCTCTTGAGCGCATCCACCTTGTGGCCGACCTTGGAGCCGTGGAAAATGATCTCCTGCGCGTCCTCGTCGTACAGGTAGTTGATGGGCACCGCGTAGGGGTAGCCGTCGTCTCCGCTGACGGCCAGCACGCCGCGGCGAGCCTCGTGCAGGAGCTTTTTCGCCTCCTCCACGCTGATCTCGTTTGCCTTTTTGCGAACAGGTCTGAACATGGTCTCGTCCTCCTCATACTGCCGACCGTGTCGGCTATCTCTCGCCGCCATTATACCGGTTTTCCCCCGATATTGCAACGGGGAAGCGGCGGCAAGAGCTTTGATGGCAGCAAAAAAGAGACGCTCACTGCAAAAGCGTCTCTTCTACTTCTTTCCGTCTTTTTTCTTCAGCAGCTCCACCATGCCGCACACGAGCGCGGCCTCCTCCTCGCTCAAATCGGAGATGTCGAGAAAGCGCTTGTCCTGGCGGCAGAGCAGGTAGTCCACTGTGACGCCGAACAGGTCCGCCAGACGCACCATGACCTCGTAGGACGGCAGGCGGATATCCGTCTCATACGACGAGACCATCGCCGCGGTCACGCCGATGCGCTTTGCCACCTGTGCCTGCGTCAGGTGCCTGTCCCTGCGGAGCTGTTTCAGCCTTTGCGAGAAATCCAACATACGCCGCGCGCCTCCTTTGCCCTATATAGTTTACACGGCGCAAGTTTTCCATTAGAAATATTTATTATACATATTAGTTGATATTTTGGAGATATCTGTTACAATAAAACCTTGAGAGGACCCGTAGGAACGGCAGACCAACAACGTTTCGGAGGGATGGAGAGTGAAAAGTACCGTGACACCGCTGCGCGGCAGGCGCGTCCTGCTCGTGGAGGACAACGCGATCAACCGCGCCATCGCGCGCTCGTTTTTAGAGAGCGCGAGCTGCGAGGCAGAGGACGCATACAACGGCGCGCAGGCGCTCGACAAGCTCTGCGCGCATGTTCCCGATCATTTCGACCTCGTCCTCATGGACTTGCAGATGCCGGTGATGGACGGCTACGAGGCGGCGCGGCGCATCCGCGCGTTGCATGACCCCCAACTCTCCGCCATTCCGATCGTGACGATGACGGCCAACGCACTGGCGCAGGACTTAGAGCGCGAGCGCGCCTGCGGCGTGTCGCGGCATTTATCAAAGCCCATCGACTTGACCGCCCTGCACGCAGCGCTGTGCGAGGTCCTGCGCGAAAATTGACAACGAATCGCAATCCAAGCAACAAAAAATACGCTGTAGAATCATCCACAGCGTATTTTTTCATTTTGGGAAAGGTCTTACTTCGCCATCGCGCGATAGAGGAACGTGACGATCTGGGCGCGCGTGCAGTCGGCGTTCGGGGAGAACGTGGTCGTGCTCGTGCCGTTGGTCACATTGTTCTCGACCGCCCAGTTGACGGCGGAGGCATAGTAGGCGCTCGCGGCGACGTCGGTAAAGCTGCTCGCGCCGGCCGCAGCCGGGCTGGTGTTCGCTCTCCACAGGAACGTGACGCTCTGGCCGCGCGTGACGGTCGCGTCGGGGGAGAAGGTGGTCGCGCTCGTGCCGGTGGTCACGTTGTTTTCCACCGCCCACGCAACGGCCTTTTCGTAATACGCGCCGCTCTTTACGTCGGTGAAGGACGTGGTCATGGACTTCGGCTCGGGGCTGCCGTTGGCTCTCCACAGGAAGGTGACCATCTGGCCGCGCGTGCAGCTCGCGTTGGGGGCAAAGCTCGTGGCGCTCACGCCGGAGGTGACATTGTTCGCAACGGCCCAGGCGACGGAGTCGGCGTAGTAGGCGTCGTCGGCGACATCGGTAAAGGGAAGCGACGCGGAGCCGTCATAGTTCTTGTCGCTCAGGACAGAGGAGAAGAGGAAGTTGCTGATGAAGGCGTACTCGTCTCTCTGGTGGACCTTGTTGGTCAGGGAGTTTGCAAAGAGGACAACGTTCATGCCGTTTTCCTTGTAGGCAAAGCCCTGCACGCCGCCGTTCATGTAGGCCTTGAAGCCGGCTGCGCGCTCGGCCGTATTCGTGGGGATGAAGCCCTCGGTGGGCGTCTTGGTTTTGTCGCTTTTGACGAGGACCGTCGCACCGGACGGGACCTTGGAGAAGAAGCCGAGGCCGTAGGCGTAGAGGATACCGTCGCCGTCAGCAATGTAGCTCGCGTTCACAAGGGTCTTGTTGGGATAGACAACGGGGGTCAGGCAGTCCATCGCGCCGTCCAGCTCGGTGTATTCCACGCCAGCGATGAGGTCAGAGGCGGAGGACGCTGCGGAATAGCTGTAACCGATGTACGGCAGGCCGTTTTTCACGGCGGTCTTTGCGGCGGCGTCGAGCTTCGTCGCACCTGCGGCGGCGTCCGCCTTGGTCACGTCAGAGGTCGTGGTGAAGCCCATGAGGTTCATCGCGGCGGTGTCGTAGTTCCAGCTTGCGCTCTGGCTGATCTGCGGCGTGTAGACAAAGCCCTTCTCGCTTTCAGCGGGCGTGCCGGAGAGGTAGACGGTCGGGGACTTGGTGATGATCTTCGCCTTCACGCTCGTCTTGTCGACGCCCGCGGCAGAGAGCAGATACTTGCCCGCGACGGTCTGATAGTCGGCGTAGGAGCAGATGAAATCGCCCATGTGGTCGCCGCTCGTGACCATGCCGACGGTCTTGCCGGCCTTTAAGAGCTCGTTGACGGCGGCGGTGGAGTCTTCGGAGGCGTTGGAGAGGATGACGTCCTTATTCTTCTCGCCCGCGAAGTAAGAGGTCAGGCCCTCGGTATAGGCAAGGGCGTCGTCGTGATCCATCGCGTCGCCGCAGACGGCGGAGATGGTCTTGTAGGCGGCGGGCTCGGCCACGGTGACCATGTCGAAGCCGCGCGTTTCATTGAAGGAGGTGATGCCCTCGGAGTAGAGGATCGTCCAGCCGTTGATGAGCGTGCCGTCATACAGCGCGCCGTTGGCGACAGAGCGCTTGGCCTGATACATCGAGACGATCATCGTACCGGCGGGGTAGGTAACGCCGTCATAGGTGAATTCCTTTTCAGTCACGTTGACCTTGACGTCGTTTCTCGTGAGCCACTCCATCATGTCGGCCGCGGCCTGAAGGTTGGTCTGGTTCTTGCCGTCGAGCGGGATGATGTAGCACTCGGGGTAGAAGTTGCCGTTCTGGCCCGCGCCCTTGTACTCGGGGCGGAAGAGATCCATCTCCGCGCCCTCCACGTCGTACTGGTCGCACAGCCACTGGCCGACCAGCTCGAAGGCATCGGAGTTAAAGTTCTTCACGCCGCGCTGGAAGATGGTAACCTGGGATTCGAGATAGGAAAGCTTCTCCGCGGCAACATAGGCGGCGTTGCCGAGGATACCGTACTGCGCCGCCTGAGCGGTATCGTCGTTGTAGGCGGGCAGCTCAACGGTATAGGCAACGGTGCCCTGCAGCATGGCGAACTGGGGAGTGTAGCTCGTGGACATATCGTCCCACGGGTCTTCCCAGTAGGTCTCGGTGCCGTTGCCGGTGTAGCTCAGGTAATCGCGCTGGGGGATGACATAGCTGTTGTAGCCATCGTTGTTGGCGACCGCCGCGATGCCCAGCGCCTCGCCGCCGGTGATGAGGTGGTTGGCGAGCAGGTCGTACTCAAAGTTCGGCTCGTGCGGGGGATCGCAGGGCTCGCACTGGAAGGCCTGCACGCGGCCGTGGAACTCAGCAAGCGACATGGGGTTGAACGTGCCGATGAGCTGCTGCATGTTGGCCGTCTCGCTCGTGGTCTGGAAGGAGTTGTCGCGGTTGAGGTCATAGCCGTTGGTGGAGTGTCTCGTCAGATAGGTACGTCCGTCGACATTTTCCTCGGGAACAAGGATAAAGAACACGTCGGACAGCAGCTCGTCCTTGACGTTTACAGTGTTGCTCTTCACGGTGTAATACTTTTCAAGGTCGACCTTGCCGGACTTGCCGTTGTTATCGACCGTCAGGTAACCTAAGTAGCTGGCCTTATCCTTGACGAGGTCGGGGATGGCGACGCTGCCCTCCGCTCCGACAGGGCCCATCTCCTCCTTGAGTTCTTTTTCGCCCGCGGCGGTGAAACCGGTGAGCGTCTTGTAGTCGATGGTCTTTTCGCTCGTGATCATCTTGGCGAAGTCGAGCACGCCGTCGGTGGCGGCGACCTCGTTGGAGTGGATGTTGGAATACATCACGGGCACGCGGATATCGTCGAGCGCGCCGGACTTGATCTGGGCGAGCACGGCATCGGGATCGGTCTCGGCCTGCTCGGTCAGCGCGAGCCACTTGCTCACGCTTGCCCTGGAGTCGGCCACGATGAGGTAGGGCATATCACGGCCCGCGGTGGACTGCCCCATGGAAAATTCTTCCACGTAGAGGCCGTTTTTCGTGCCGTTTGCCATGATCGTATCGAGCTCCTTGTAGATCTCCCACATGGTGTTGAAGTTCTCATACGGCGCAACCTTGACAGGTGCGGAGCCGATCGCCTTGCCGCTATTTTTGGCCGTCAGGTCAAAGTAGCCGCACAGGTCGATGTAGTAGCCGCCGTTCACATGGGGCACGCTGTAATCGGGCGTCGTCTCGCCGGTTCTGCGGTTGGTGGAGTAGAAGTAGTTATTCACGTGGAAGCTCACATCGAGCACGGCCTTGCCGTTTTTCTCATTCGCCGTCAGCTTGATGTCTGTGAACTGGTGCTCGTCGCCCTCGGTCAGCCAGTCATTCAGAGAGCCGCCCGCATAGGCGTAGGGGAACAGCTCTTCGTTGACGTAGGGGCGGGAATCGTCGCGCTCGAGCGCGAGCGTGACCGTCCCGGCACTGACGGCCGCGGCGAGCGCATCCTTCGTCATGCCGGACACGGGGATGGAGAGGGACACGTCCTTGCCGTTTTCATCGGTGACAAGGGTGATGGTCGCGTCGACCGGGAATTTCGTTCCCAGCAGCGCATCGTCCTTGGGGTTCATGTCCTGGTAGCTGACGGCAAACGCGGACGTGACCGCGAGCGAGAGCGTCATTACCAGGGCCATCAGCAGCGCGAGCGCTTTGCTGACAGAGTTTGGATAATGTTTCATGGTTTTCGTCCTCCAGAGTGGTCTTATGCCGCCACACACAGCGGCGGAAAGTTGATGGGTTTAGTGTAACTCAATAAAAATACATAGTCAAGAGAATATTCATACCTAATCATGCCAAATTTCAGCGTTGGATCTGTATTTTTGTTCATCATTTTTCACAAAGCAGTGCGTCAAGCCACCGTCTTTCAGATCCTTTTGTGAATGCATCCGTAAATTTATACAGAATCGCACTGCATAGGATATTCTTCTTCGCCGCGATTGCAAATGACGGCGGGGCGCATTATAATAAGAGGCAATCATCATTCAAACGCAGGAGGAACCGAATATGCGGCTGCAAAGCGCAATCTTTACACTGGGCGATACACTCTTCACCCCCGACGGCGCGGCGCGCGAGGGACTCGACAAGGCGCTTTCACTTTTTAAGATGGAGGGCGTGTGGCTCGGCGCGGTGACGGCGCTCAGCGCGGAGGACGCGCAAAAAGCGCTCGAAAAGGCGGGGCTTCACTCTTATTTCCGCTTCGTGCTGGCAGAATCCGTCGCGCTCTGCAAGGCGGACAGCGGCACGATGTTCGAGCGCGCGATGAAGCGCCTGCACTCGCAAAAAGACGATACGATCGTCTTTTCCGGCTCGCTTGCGGCGATCCAAAACGCGAAGGACGCGGGTTTTCGCACCGTGGCGGTGCAGGGAAGTGCGGGCGCGGCGGACTGGTCGACGATGCAGCAACTCGCCACGCAGAGCCTTGCGCAGTACAGCGAATTGCTGGCAGATTCTGTGTGAATTTTGGAAAAACGACAGAATTCGACGTTTTTTAGTTGCAGTCTTTCTCAACTGTGATATAGTAAGAATATAACTATTAGAAAGGAAGGTTCGCGCCATGTCGGATTTCTACTCGGCTACCATCTTCCTTTCGGTCTTTATTATGATTATCATGGACATGCTCGTGAGCGGCAATGATCTGATGGAGCATGACAAAAAGCAGACGGTTTACACGATCTCCGTACTGGTGATCGCATGCATGTTATCGGAATGGTTCGGCGTTTGGATGGACGGAGCCGATCCGTCGCTGCGGACGCTGCACATCCTCGTTAAGACCATCGAGCTGTCCACAGCGCCGATCATCACGGTGCTTTGCAGCGACCTGATGACGCCGCTCAAGCATAAAAAGCTCATTTATACCCTCATCGGCGTCCACGCGGGGCTCGAGGTGCTGTCGGCTTTCTTCGGCTTCATCTTCTCGGTCGACGCACAAAACGTTTATCATCACGAAACGTTTTACTGGGTCTACGTGCTGGCCTATGCCAGCGGCGTTCTGCTGTTCATTGGTCAGCTGCTGAGCGAGAGTTCGCACCATTATGGCCTGTATCGGGCGCTCGTTATCGTCCTGCCGGTCTTTTTCTTCTGTGGGCTGTTCCTCCAGTACGGTGCCGGAGTGCGCATCATGTGGGCGTGCTCAGCGGTCGATGTTCTGATGGTTTACATCCTGTATTCCGAGCTCACGCAGAAAATCGACACGCTGACTCATCTTCTGAACCGCCGCAGCTATGAGAGCCGTCTCGCCTCGTTGCGCGGGCACGCAGTCATCTACTATCTCGACGTGGACGAGTTCAAGTCCGTCAACGACACCTTTGGCCATGGCGTGGGCGACGCGGTGCTTGCCGAGGTCGGCAGCACGATCTACGCCGTGTTCTCCAAGGTCGGCTACTGCTACCGCATCGGCGGCGACGAATTCTGCGTCATCGCGCAAATCTCCGACACGGCGGCGGAAAAGTATCTTTCGGAATTCCTGCGCGAGCTGACGGCACGGCGAGTGAAAAACGAGCACCTGCCGCACGTGTCGGTCGGCTATGCGTGCTTCAATCCGGTGCTCGGCAGCGTAGAGGATGCGATCAAACGCGCCGACCGGATGATGTACCACTACAAGCGCAAGCTCAAAAGCGAAGCGCTCACAAATAATGATACCGTAAAAAGCTGACGATCTTTTGACCGTCAGCTTTTTGTATCTGCTTTTATTTCGCCTCAATCTCCGCGTCCTCCTGCGGCTGGAGCTTGCTGCCAAAATACGCGAGCACCGCGCCGAGGATGGCGCACGCGACGCTCCAGACCATCTCCGCTGTCGAGGCAAAGTCCGTCGGAATGATGATGAGCGTGGAGGCAAGCACGATGCCGATGACGGCGTGACAGGCGATCGAGTAATGCGTATCAAAGAGCCTGCTCACGATACGGGCAAAGAGCGCCATCACGCCGACCATGCCAAGCCCCCATGGGACGAGCACGGTGAAATCAAGCTGCGCAATGCCGTCGATCAGCGGCGTGAGAAGGCCGACCGCCATCAGGATGGACGACGACGTCATCCCCGGGATGATGAAGCTGAAGCCCCACAGCACGCCGCAGAAGAGAAAGCCCCAGAAGTTTGCGGGCATCTCGGAAAACGAGCTGAACTTGACGGCTATCAGTGCGCCGAACAGGGCGAGGAAGCTGACGATCAGCGAGATGTACGAGCCGTTGCCGCGCCCCTGCGTGCCTGCCTCGTGCCAGAGGTCGGGCAGCGTGCCGAGGATGAGCCCGATGAAGAGGCACGTGGCGACGGTTTCCGACTGGTGAAACAGCGCAAGGATCACGCTGCCGCCGCCCAAAAAGCCGATCGCCCAGCCGATGCCGACGGCGAGCAGCATCCGCCAGTAGCGTTGAAGCGCGCGCCTGGGGTGCGTGAGCAGCTCCATCGCGGGGCGGTAGATGCCGAATACGACTGCGAGCACGCCGCCGGAGATGCCCGGCAAAATCGCGCCCGCGCCGATGATGATACCCTGCACAATGCGCATGATACCGTTTTTGATGCGGGAATTTTTCATATTGCTGCCTTTTTATGTGCTGCGCCCACCGGAAAAGCGGCGGAACGCGACGCGGTTTAATAGCCCTTTCTGCGGTCGACGAGGTGATGCATCGGGCGGCCCGCGGCGTAATTTTCCAGATTTTCGCAGAAGAGCTGCACGTTGCGCTCGCAGGTGTAGCCGAGCGTCATGTTGCCCGCGACGTGCGGCGTGA
>ERZ773192.3250-NODE-3250-length-12382-cov-2.942403_pt1 | contig 12382 bp, 24 predicted proteins | sample MGYA00581010_ERZ773192 | MGnify/ENA primary metagenome ERZ773192 (study PRJEB29015, sample SAMEA2737741) | human gut metagenome | biome: human gut; feature: human-associated habitat; material: faeces | place: China | collected 2012 ...
GCGGTGATCTGCCGGGCAAAGTCCTCGATGTCGGCCCAGCGCTCTTCCGGAAGACGGGCCAGCGCCAGAAGGAAACGGCGACGGAAGGTATCTTCCTCGCCGCGCATGACCTCGCCGACGAAGCGCATGACCTCCTTATCGCGCGAGATCTGGACGAACATCTCGCCCTCGCCGGTGCGCAGCCAGCGCTCGGAGACGCCGAATTCGCGGCAGATTAAGGCGGTATCGGATGCGTTGCGGCCAATTTCATAATTGGCAATCGCGCCGCGTTTCACGCCGATCCTGTCCGCGAATTCTTGCTGTGTCAAACCAAGCGCTTGCCGCAGCTCTTTTATTCTGTTTCCCATGCATTTACCTCCTTGCGAATCAAGAATAGCACAGACATTGCTATCCGTCAACGAAAAATGCAAAATAAACACAAAAAAAGTCTTGACAAATGTGTCTACCTTGCTTATTATTGCAATAGAAACGCAAATCAATGCAACGCACCGTTGCAAGGAGGTGACAAAAATGCTGACGAATAACGAGCAGAAAACCATCGAGCGGCTGGCGGCCATGATGCAGCGCATGGACGAGATGCAGAAGGCGCAGCTGTGCGCATTCGCGGAGGGGCTGGCGATGGCGCTGGAGCACAGCAAGCGCGCGTCGTAAAGCGGACAGGCGGCACGGGCATAGGATGCACAGAGGAGGGGAAAGCACATGGCGATGGTGAAGGAAATGAAGATCAACGGCGCGACGGTGCGATTCCACGACGACGCCTATGCCGGGGCAAGCAAGGAAGAGATCGAGCGGCGGAAGCGCCAGGCGCAGGCCGTGTGCGAGCAGATCTTTCAAAACGCGGCAAGACGCGGCGACAAGGCGCTGAAGGAGGCACAATGATGGAAGAAAAACGATGCTGGCTGTGCGGGAGAAACGGCGCGGACGATCCGCTGGATGTGCACCACATCTTCGGCGGGGCGAACCGGAAGCTGTCCGACAAGTTCGGGCTGACGGTGTATCTGTGCCACGAGCGGTGCCACATCTTCGGGCCGGAGGCGGCGCACCGGAGCGGCGAGACCGCCGAGCGGCTGCACCGCTACGGCCAGGAGAAGGCCATGCGGGAGCAGGGATGGAACCGGGAGCAGTTCCGCATGGTGTTCGGCAAGAACTATCTGGACGAGGAGCCGGAGAGGGCGGCGCCGGCGCCGTTTACCTTTCACGAGACGGAGCTGGTGGTGGACTTTGCCGGGTGAGGACCTGAGCTGCGGCGCGGAGCCTTTTCCGCGCCGGAACTGAGGGGCACGATAGCAGACGCGAACCTCACATATCCTTTCTGTGGCCGCGGCGGCCTTTTGGACATCTTTCACCGCCGCGGCATTTTATCGGGACAAACCATGAACATATCAAGAGGAGGAAAACGACATGAAAAAAGCAACCGGGATCGTGCGCCGGGTGGACGAGCTGGGCAGGATCGTGCTGCCGATCGAGCTGCGGCGCGTGCTGGGCATCCAGGAGAAGGACAAGCTGGAGATCTACACGGAGGGCGACACGATCATCCTGCACAAGTATGCGCCGGGGTGCGTGTTCTGCGGGGACGCGGACGCGAAGGAGGTGCGCGGAGTGCGCATCTGCGAGCGGTGCGCGGGAGAAGCGATCCGCGCGTTCGGGGGTGAATGGTGATGAAGGTGTTCGGCGACCCGAAGGCGAAGGCAAAGGTACGCAGGTACATCGTATGGGGCGTTGAGGACGGCATTGTCTGCGCGAGCTTCCTTGCGGGAGGCTGCCTGGTGGGGTGGCTGTTCCATGTGATTTTCTCCGCGTTGGGGGTGGCATGATGCAGGGCGCGGAAGCAATCAGCAAGGCGCGGGAGATGCTGGGACGGCCGCGCTCGAGCGCGGACTTTTCGCCGGCGGCGCGGTACACGGTGAGCAAGCTGTGCGACTACGCCGAGCAGGAGCATGAGCTGCGCGAGAAGGCGGAGGAACGCTACTGCCAGGAGCAGAAGAAGGCACTGCAGTTTTCCGGCACGGTGGCAAAGCAGGCGCGCACGATCGACGATCTGCGGCAGCAGCTGTCGTTTATGCAGCAGGCGCGATGGGACGCGGGGGTGTGAGCAATGGCTGAAATTGAGTTCAAACCATGCCCGTTTTGCGGCGGAGAAATCGATGGGCCAACCTCAGTGCAGTGCAACTACGGAAAGAAAATTATTACTCTTGGCCTGACCTGCGCAAAATGTAAAACCAGTTTCAAGTTCCGGGCAGCTTTTACGGATGAGCCGTTCACCGAAGCTCGGCATGCGTGGAACAGGAGGGCTGACGATGCCAAAGCGGATTAATCCGCGCCGGAGACCGGCGACACAGGCGGACGTGCAGCGCGCAAAGGACACGGCGACGGCGGATGCCTGCCGCGTGACGCTGGCGATCTTTTTCACCGCCCTGCTGGATAAGGAAGGCATGGACGCGGAGCAGCTGCAGCGCATCTGGCGCGAAGTCGAGGCGCTGAGCGAGAGCGTGCGCGACGGGTATGTCTCCGCGCCCGACCTGATCCGCGTGCTGCGGGAAGAGTACGAGATCGACATCATAGGAGGATAAGAGATGAACAGACTGGACACCCTGAAGGCCGCCGCCGAATGCGTGTGCGGCAGCCCGGAGGATAACTTCGCCGTGATCGCGGGGCTATGAGGAGGCTCGGGCGGATGTACCTGGAGCGGTGCCCGTGCTGCGGGGCGAGAGCGCGGATGCACAGGACCGGCGACGCCGAACACGCGGCGTACTGGGTGCAGTGCGAGAACGCGGAATGCAGACTGATGAGCGGATACAGCGCGAGCGCGGGGATCGCCGAGGCGCGGTGGAACCGGCGCGAGCTGTGAGACAGACAAGAGGAGATGTGCCTGTTATGAACGAATTTTATGAGAAAGCCATCGAGCGGCTGCGCGATGACAAGGGACTGAGCGGAAACAAGGAACGCGCCATGGCGCCGGCCGTGCGCGAGGCGCTGGAGAAGTTCTGCGCGGATGACGGCGAGTTTGCGCAGGCCGTGGCGCAGGGCGGGAGCTTCCCGGAGTGCATGACGGCCGTGGCCAAAGGCGTGGGCGGGAGCATATCGGATATTGAGGCGTACCGCCGGGCGGTGCAGTTCTACTTCCCGGGCGCGGAGATCGAGGTGCAGATGCACGTGCGGCTGTGCAGCGATGACGCGAAGCCGGAGGGCCTGCTGCTGAAGCTGGACGATTTCTTCGGGGTGTGATCCATGCGGTACTTAAAGTGTAACCTGCCGCCAGAGCGGCACGAGGAGATCCTGGGGAAGTTCTGGCACTACCCGACGCAAGGGGAAGAGGACGCAGTGCACGATCTGTTCACGCCGCACGTGTTTTTCGAGAACTATGGCAACGAACGCGAGGCATGGGCAACGTGCTGCCGCCAGCATGGGATCATTGGCAAGCACGGGCCGAAGCACGGCAGCGAGGGAAACTGCCCGTTTTGCGGGCAGGTGGCCGTGTGGAATGCAATCGGCAAGTATGGAGAGCAGATGCGTTCCCTGCGGGAAGAAACGCACGTGGCATTTTTGCGCAGGGACGGCGATGCGCTGCTGATCGAGGCGATGCAGATTGAGATCAGCTACACAAAAGGGCTGATCTATGACGGCATCTACTACGACATGAACTGCTGGGTGCAGAAAGCCTACTATCTCGCGCCGGGGACGGTGCAGATGTGGGTGCGGACGCGGGAATGGAGCTGCGGAGAGTGGACGCTGCCGTACTGGAAGGCGAAGGCGACGGTGTCAGAGCCGTTTCGGCCGAACATGATGGGCTGGGCGTGCTATCAGGGCGACTATACCGTGATCGGCGCGGATGCGCTGAGTGAGACAAAGGCGTGGCGCTACTGCCAGCTCGAGGAATGGATGTGCTATGAGCTTGCGGAGCGCTGGGACGAGCCAGTGAAGTGGGTTGTGACCTATCTGGCTGCCTGCGCGATGTGGCCACAGATCGAAATGGCCGTGAAGCTCGGCCTCGGGGACGCGGTGACACAGCTTGTGGTGAGCGGCGTGAAAAACGCGCGGATCCTGAACTGGAGTGCGCGAAATCCGGCAGACTTTATGCGAATGAGCAAGCAGGAGGCGCGCGCATGGCTGCAGTCTGGTGGAGACTTTGAGACGCTGAAAAGCTGGCGGGAGACCGCGCCAGAGCTGACGCCGGACGTGTACATCCATCTCTGCCGGCAGCTCGGCGGGGGACGGATGGTGGAAGCATGCAAGGAGTGCGCGGAGACGGCCGGCGTGAAGCTGGAAAAAGCGGCACGATATGCCGAGACCAAGACGCGCGTGGAGCTGTGGGTGGACTATCTGCACATGGCGCGCGAGCTGGGGTATGACCTGACGGAGCAGACGGTGGCCATGCCAAAAGACCTGCGGGAGCGGCACGACGCGGCGGACGAGCTGCTGGAGATCCGGAAGGACCAGGCCGCCACTGCAGCCTATGCGAAGCGGTACAAGAAGCTGTGCCGGAAGTATGAATTTGCTCTGAGCGGCTTGCGCATCGTGGTGCCGAAGAGCGGCAGCGAGATCGTGCGCGAGGGCAAGACGCTGCACCACTGTGTGGGCGGCTACGCCGCGCGGCACATGAACGGGAAAACGACGATCCTGTTCCTACGGCACGAGAAGCGGCCGGAGCGGCCGTGGATGACCATCGAGCTGACAGGAAGCGATACGATCCGGCAAGTGCACGGGTACAGAAACGAGGGCTATACCCATGCGCAGGACCCGGGGGAGCGGTATGGGTGGTTTCTGGATGCGTGGCTTGCATGGGTACACAACGGCAGCCGCTGGGACAAGAAGGGGCGGCCGGTAATTGCGGAAGCAAAGGAGAAAACGGCATGAATGAACTGACAAGGACGCCGGAGACCGTGGGCGCGGAGATCCGCGGCCTGACGGCGCAGGCAAAGCAGATGACGCTGTGGTTCGGCATCGAGATCGGACGGCGCCTGTGCGAGGTGAAGGAGATGATCGGCCACGGGGAGTGGCTGCCGTACCTGAAGGCGCAGACGGAATTCAGCCAGAGCACGGCATCGCGCTTTATGACGCTGTACCGCGAATACGGGGCGCAGCAGCAGACCCTTTTTGGGGCGGAATCAAATTACCCAACGTTGAATAATTTGAGCATTTCCAATGCTTTGCGGCTGCTCGCACTGCCGGAAAACGAGCGGGAGAGCTTTGCCGAGGAGCACGACGTGGAGCACATGTCGGCGCGGGAGCTGGACGAGCTGATCCAGGCAAAGAAGGATGCCGAGGCCGAGCGGGATCTGTACGAGAAAAAGCTGGCCGAGCAGATGGGCGCGGCGGAGCGGCTGAAAAAAGACGCAGAGACGGCGGCGCAGGAGGCAGAGGCACGCCGCCGGGAGCTGGCGGAGACACAGGCGCAGATCCGGGCGCTGCAGGAAAATGTCCGCACGCTGGAGAGCCGGCCGGTCGAGGTGGCCGTGCAGGTGGACGAGGGCGCTGTGGCCAAGGCACGCGAGGAAGAAAAGGCGGCTGCGCAGAAAGAGCTTGAGCGGCTGGGAAAGAAGCTGCAGAAGGCAGAAAAGGCGCGCGAGCAGGCGGAGGAGACGGCAAAGGCGGCGGAAGCAAAGCTGGAAACCGCCACGGCCGACGTGGCAAAGGAGCGCGACGGACTGAAGCTGGAGCTGCAGGAGGCGCGCCGGAAGCTGGAGATGAGCGATGTGACGGTGGCACAGTTCAAGATCGTGTTTGACACCGTGCAGGGGAATCTGAACGATATGCTCGCGCTGATCGCAAAGGCAAGCGGAGAGAACCAGACAAAGCTGCGTGCGGCGGCGGAGAAGCTGCTGGAGGCATTCGGGGAGAAGGTGAAGCGGAATGGGTGAGTACATAAACGAAACGGAAGTGCTGCAGAGAGCGCTGGACACCTACGGATCTTCCCTACAGATTGCGATGGTGTTTGAGGAAATGAGTGAGCTGCAGAAAGAGCTGTGCAAGTACCTGCGCGGACGGGGTTCGTTCGAGCATATTGCCGAGGAGATCGCCGACGTGGAGATCATGCTCGAGCAGATGAAAATGCTGTTTTGCTGCACGGATGATGTGCGCAATGAGCGCAGGCGCAAAGTGGAGCGGCTGAAAGAGAGGCTGGACAATGGCTGAACACATCGAGCGAGAAACGTTTTTGAAAGACATCGAAGAGCGGCATTGTTCACCGTGCAAAGAGGCAGGGGAATACCACAACGGCTTTATGTGCGCAGGTTGCTGGGTAGGCGATTTGCGCAGTGAGGTAATAGGCGCGCCCGCCGCCGACGTTGCGCCGGTGGTGAACTGCCGTCACTGCCGATCCTACAATAAGCCGCGGCTGGGATGGTGCTCAGTCCACCTCGACCGCGAAGGTCCGGACGACTTTTGTAGCTACGGAGCGAGAATGGACGATGGCGCTTGCGACCAAGTGTGCAAATACAACACGCCGGATCGCGGGTGCGTTGCTGGGGAACTTCGGGCGCGCTGTGATCTGGCGAATGTCGCGGGGGAACGCGGGAACGGAGAAGCAGGCTGATATGACAGAGAAACCGGCCATCTTCCGGGTGCAGGACACCCGGAACATCTCCTCTTTTTTTGTTTCCGCGAGAGCGGGCCGGGCGGCGGAAAGGCACCGCTGCCTGTGCCCGGAAGAGGGCCGGAGAAAGGAGAAAAGTATGTGCAAAACGATATGCATGGAAACGATCGCGCAGGCCGCGCGGGAGCGCCGGGAGGCGAGGCTGCGCGAAATGCTGAACACGAACTACGGGAACGAGCCGACCGTGGTGGTGCGGTACGGAAAATGATCCGCGAATACGGAAGGAAACGATGCAACGGATGCCGGCAGCTGAAAACGGTGCCGTGGCCGCGCGGATACCCTGCGGCGCGGTGCATGGCAGATGGACGGATGCGGGGCGCGGTGATCGGCCGGAGACCGACGGACGACTGCCCGGTATACCGGCCGGCATGGTGCCCGAGAAAGGAGGACGACGTTGAACGCAGAGCTTGAGGCGTTTTTGAACAACGAAGTCGGAAAAATGTACGCAAACGACACGCAGAAGCTGATGCTCTACCGCGTGGACGCAGACGAAAGGGAGAGCTACGGCTACAAGGACATGGGCCGGACCGAGCGGCTGGGCGCGCTGCTGAGCATGCTGTGCAAAGAGATCATGGACATGGTGGCGGAATGGAAGGAGAACGACGGATGAAGCAGGAAATGCTGCTGTGTGTGCCGTGCGCAGAGCGGATGAAGCAGGAAGGCAAGCGGGTGGAGCACACCGGGAACGTGCGCGGGAAGCTGACGTGCGGCTGCTGCGAACGGCGGCGGTACGGCGGCGTGTATGTGGTGGAACTATGAGCACGTGCGAACAATGCTACCACGGGTCCGCCACGGGGCTGCGCGGAGTCGGGACGGTGTGCCTGTACATCCTGCACGAAAAGCGGCGCAGGCCGTGTCCCGGAGGGGATGCATGCACGGAGTTTGTTACGCCGGAGGATTATGCGCGGAGAGGGAGCGAGGAGAAGCCGATGGGAAGAGAACAGAGACTATGGACAAAGCGTGAGGAAAAGCGCCTGATGCAGATGATTGAGGACGGGAAAACGTACAGGGAGATCGGCGAGGCGCTGGGCCGCACGAGAGCGAGCGCACAGCAACACGCGCACTACATGAGGAAGGAAGAAAACGATGATGCACTACAAGGGGCTGGCGAAGCTGGCGGCGAAGGAAGCAAAAAACAGGGCGCTGCTGATCTGCGAGACGGCGGGCATGTTGAGCCTGCTGGGCGAAAAGTGGGCGTACAGCGCGCAGGTGGAGAGCCTGCAGCGGTCGGACGGCAGGGGGCTGCTGGCGGAGATCGTGCGGATGGTCGGACGGATCCCGACGGAGGAGGCCGTGGAGGTGCGGGGGTCGACGGAGCAGCACGCGATGCTGGACGTGACACTGGAGCGCCTGGGCGAGGCGATGCAGGTGGACGGGCCGCGAGAGGTAAAGGCGACGCCGCTGATGTACGGCAGCACAATGTTGTGGCAGACACGCGACCGGCAGATCATCGGTCTGCCGGAGGATGCGCAGGCGGCTGTCACCATGACGCGGGAGGCAACGACGGATGCACTCGGCACGGTGATGCGCTTCGACACACCGGAGGAGACGTTCACGGCGCAGACGCTGGAAAATGCGGCGGCCATGTGGCAGGCACTCGCGCTGACAAGCTGGGTGGCGTGGGACGACGACTGACCAAGATCTACATTGCCGGGAAGATCACCGGAGACGAGGGGTATCGTGCAAAGTTCCGCAGGGACCGTGAGCGGGATGGGCTGCATCCCACTCAACCCGGCGGAGCAGCCGGAGGGAATGACGGCGCAGGACTACATGCGGGTGTGCTTTGCGATGATCGACATCGCGGATGCGGTGCTGTTTTTGCCGGACTGGCGCGGCAGCCCGGGCGCGATGCTGGAAAAGGCGTACTGCGAATACATAAAAAAGCCGCACGTTTTCGCGGCTGGGGAGGCGGAAGTATGAACGTGTGCGAATTTTGCGGAAAAGAAATCCCGCGCGGGCGGCTGTGCGCAAAGCATTTGGCGATGCGTGCGCTGCTGCCGGTACGGTACTGGCAGAAAGTGGCGCAAAATGCCAACAAGGCCGCGCTCGACGAGAGACGTGACCTGGAATCGGAGCAGTGGTGGCGCGCGGAAGCCTGCAAGGCACTGGCGGCGGAACGGGCGGCTGCAGAAGAGGCGAAAGAGAACATGGAAAGTGCGCTGCGCGCGCTGGAAAAGACGCGCGCGGAGCTGAAGGAAGAGCACATCCGGCGGCTGGAGGAGCAGATGGAGGTGCGGCACCTGGAAAGCATGCTGGCCGGGCGGTTGCTGGCCGAATGGAGGGAGCGCAAGGTGCCGCGCACGCCGCTGGGCCAGAAGGCTGAGACATGCAAGCGCTGGATGTGGTGCGACGCGGAGGACTGCCCGGCGTGGATGGCGTGCATTGGGCGGCTGGAGCCACGCGAGCAGATCCGCGAGCTGACGGAGGCAATGGGATATGCCGGCGGGACCGTGTAAAGGGTGCGCCGAGCGGCGGCCGGGGTGCCACGCGATGTGCGAGGCATATCTGGCGGCACGGGCGGAGTGCGACCGGCGGATCGCTGAGCGCGCCCGCGAGCGGATGGTGACGGACGCGAGCCTGACGCTGGCGGCGCGCAACAACCACAAATACGGCCGCGGATAACGCACGGATAACGCACGGACAACGCACGGACAACAAAATGCCCAGGCAGCGGATCGCTGCCTGGGCTGAAGAGCGGGTTATTTGCGCACGGGGTAGATGACGGTCTCGCCGTCGGGCGGCATATCGTCCGCGTGGACGTAAGTCGGCGCCGTCCACTTCGGGATCAGGCGGCGGTCATCCTGCGGGCCTGCCCAGTAGTGATGCCAATGGCCGCGGCGGGCGTTATTCATGGGGTGTGCCTCCCGTCGGTGGATCTTCGTATCCCTTCTTGGCGCGGGAGCTGCGGATGACTGCGCCGACACGTGCGCCGACATACTGCAGGTCTACGGTGTTGACATTGCCGACGCTGTTGGGGTCGCCCGGAATATTTCCTGCGTGCTTTCGCCCCGGTGCTGGGGCGATGTCCGCGCCGTCGGAAACGATGTACAGCAGGATCTGTACAGTGCCGAGGAGGATGTGCGTGATCGCATCCATGCCTGGTGCGGCGAGAAAATCCGGATCTGCAATGCCTGCGATATGGCCGAACGTTTCGTCCACGCACTTTTTGGCCGTCCAGCCAGGGCCAATGCGGAGCACCTGCGGGACGGTGTGCTCCATGTTTGTGGCAAGCCACTGCACGCGCAGCTCTGTGGAGCCGTTGTTCGGGTCGTAGTCTACCCAGGCGAAAAAGCCGTCCGTGTTGGCCAGCCTTGAGAAATCGGGGTGATGCACCTTGACGTAGACGCAGTGCCCAGGCAAGCGGGTGAGCTGATCAAACGGGATGATGTCGCTATCGGCCATGCCGCCGGCGCGCTTGAGCAGGACGCGGGCCATATCATCGTCGACATCGTAGAGGATGCGGCTGCGCCGCCATGCCCAGCAGGCCGTCAGCTCTGCTGCCAGCCTGGCCGCGTCGGGATTCCGCCGGCCGTGGTGCAGGTGCGTATAGGCGGCGTTGATCGGTAGCGGGCAGTAGTCCGGCCAGGACAGGCGGCCGGACATTTTGACGGTCGCGCAGCTGTCCAGCTGCTGATAGACGTTAGGGTAGCTGCGCAGCCACTTGCGCAGCAGCGGCAGAGGGGTTTCACGGTCTTTCATGATCTATATCATCCTTTCGTTTGTGTATCGTACCAGGACAAAAAATCGCCAAACAGGTGCTCCTCCGCTTCCTTACGCGCGGCTGCAGCGTCCTCGAGATGCCTGTAGTATCCGAGCAAATAATCCCGACCGCGAAAGCCGATCCTGGCGCACCACGCTTTCCTGGCCTTGTGCCAGTACACACCACGCACGCCGGAGGTGTTGTTGGCGTAGATTTTGCTGGACCTGATGTTGTTGACGTTAGTCCCATACACGCGGTCGATCGACGCTTGCGATGCTTTGATCGCGGAGACGCGTTGCTCTGTCTGCGCGCATCCGCAGCTCGTACGCCCGCCCCACATAACGGACTCTGCTGTTGCCTCGATGGCACGGCCGCAGTCGCACTGCCAGAGCCACACGGCGGAGTTTCGGCGGATCTCGCCCGTCGGGCGGACACCGGTGAGCCTCCCGTAGCGCTTGCCGCAGAGATCGATCTTTGGCTGATGTCGGCTGCATCCGCAGCTCGTGACGACGCCGTGAACGATGTATGATGCAGGCCAATCGGCCTCGCGCCCGCAGTCGCAGCGGCAATGCCACATACGCTTTTTTGGGTAGCGATCAGACGCAGGCGCAGGGCCGATGATCGTCAGGCGACCGTAGCGGTCACCGGGATTTAGGTGGATCATAATCCGCAGAGCCTGGCCAGCATCAGGCGGGTGTACGGCGGGCAGTCGCGGCTGCCGGAGATCCAGTTTTGCACTGACCGTAGCGGGATGGCAAACCGGCAGGCAAAGTCTGTTTGCGACAGCCCGGTGTGCTGCACGATCTCGCGCACGGTGATGTGCGCATAGCGCCAGATGTGACGCAGATCGTCCGCCAGCGCCGGGAGATCATCGTCCTCGACGGTCGGGAAAATGCTGGATAGCGCGACGTCGGACGCAAAAGCATCCGGATCGCTGTAGGCAAAAGCCTCGCGGAATGCTTGATAAAACTGCTTGTCAGTCATGATAAATACTCCTTTCACGTGGGCATCCCGGCGATACCGGGAGGATGGTGGCGTGATCCGCTGGCGCGGGAGGTCAGATGACCTCCTCGTACCAGATGCCGGTCGCGTTGCCGGTTTTGCGGTCGACGATCTCACCATCGTCATCGACGTAGCACCAGATACAATCGAGGATCTCATCCGTTGTCATCCGCCCGTACTGCATCAGCTCGGGGTTGGCGCCAACGATTTCGCAGAGTTCGCGCATTTTTTCGTTCATAGTCTTTCGCCCTTTCCGGCCTGTTGGCCTGTCGTGTTTTCCTTTTGATGATTTAAGTATACACTCAATGAGTGCAAATGTCAAGCGCTTTTACGCTCAAATGACGTAAAAAGGTACACAAAAAATGGGATAGAATTTGTGCAAGATTTCGGTTTGATTTCTGCGGCGCGTCCGGCGCCGCGGAAATGAGAACGAAACAGCAAAAACACCTTAATTTTATACGCGCGTGCGCGCGTATCTTTCCGGGCTCTTTAACGGCTAACTTAACTGCGTGCCGACGAGGATCGGTGGAAGTTGAAAAACGTCAACCGTGTCGCGGACGTGTGCGCGCGATAGCAAATGCGGCCGGGAAAGCCGGTTGAAAAACGGAGGAAGAAAGGATGAGAAAGCTGGTGGAATATCACATCGTGTCCGGACGCTGCGTCGAGACGCGGCGATGCATCCTGGATGTGTCGCCACGGACGCGCATGGGCCGCAAGAGTAGATCCAAACGGATCGCCGGGAACAGCAGCGCCAGAAAAATCGCGGCGAACGAGAAAGAGGCAGTCCGCCGTCTGGCGAGGATCATCAACTGCAACTTTCGGGCAGGCGATCTGTGGCTGCAGCTCAAGTACAGCGACGAGCGGCTGCCGGAGGACATGGAGGCCGCAAAAAAAGAAGTAAGCAAATTTTTGCGCAATGTCGGCAGCCGATACCGCAAGGAGACGGGAAAAAGCCTGCGCTATGTGCTGACGACCAGCGACACCGACCCGCGCACAGGCAAAAAGGTGCGGCTGCACCACCACCTCGTGATGGATCGCGCGGCGTGGGAAGTGGTGACGCGGTACTGGCCGGAGGATCAGTGCGGCTA
>ERZ773192.3251-NODE-3251-length-12381-cov-3.732354_pt1 | contig 12381 bp, 10 predicted proteins | sample MGYA00581010_ERZ773192 | MGnify/ENA primary metagenome ERZ773192 (study PRJEB29015, sample SAMEA2737741) | human gut metagenome | biome: human gut; feature: human-associated habitat; material: faeces | place: China | collected 2012 ...
AGGAACCACTCGTTCCGTGACCTCCAACTAACGGCATAGAACCCATACATAAGCCGAGAAGCGGATTCAGACCAAACGCTGCTGCCAGACCGCTGCCGACTGCATCCTGCACGATACAGATACCAACTGCCAGCGCCAGGAACATAAATACCTGAACGCCGCCCTTCTTTAACAGACGGAAGCAGGCGGTAAAACCGACGCTGCAGAAGAAGATCGTCATAAATACGCTCTGTAAGGTTGTATCAAAGGAAAGCTCCAGAACTCCTGTTGCATACAACGCCAGATGAGCGAATGCAAATACGACACCTCCCGCAACCGGAGCCGGTATACAATACTTGCTCAGGAAGGGCAGCTTTTGTACAAGCAATCTTCCCAGACCAGTGCGCCAAGAGCACACGCCTGATACATATCAAGCTCAAGTGTCAACATAAACAATTCCCCCTTTTGTTTTGCTGGCTTCTTTCATTTATGTAGCGATTTGAAAGAGCTGCTTGTTTGTTTGTGTTGACCTCATTTTCCACGTTGGCTACAAAAAGTTACAAGAAAATACAGAAATATGATGTTAAGAATCTGTTAATGTCAGAATTGAATGAATATTGTTAAGAAAACGTTAATATTTCATTTCCTTCTCTGCCTCTTCCGGCAGTTTCCCCTCAAACTTCAGCTCTTCCTCCGCCTCCATGCGGAACTCGTCGATTCGTCCCGGTGCCGGTTCCGGCAGTTCTTTCGTCGATCCGACTCCAAACCGGCGCAAAAATTCCTCCGTCGTCGCAAACAATGCCGGACGTCCCGGCACATCCAAACGCCCTACCTCGTAAACGAGATTGTACTCAATCAGTTTATTGACCGCGTGATCCGATTTAACCCCGCGGATCTTTTCAATCTCAAGCTTCGTGATCGGCTGTTTATAAGCAATGATCGAGAGTGTCTCAAGCACAACATCCGTTAAAATCTGCTTCTTCGGCGTCGCTGCCACCCGGATCAGATTCTCATAAAATCCGGTCCTGGTACACATCTGGTAACTGTCCTCCAGCTCGATGATCTCCATGCCCCGCTCTTCTTTATCATAGCGGGCTTTCAGCCGTTCAACCGCCTGTCTTGTTTCCTCTTCACTCTGCCCCGTGGCAATGGCAAGCTGACGCAGCTCCACTGATTTTCCCATGGTAAACAGTACTGCCTCGACCACAGCCTCCAGATGCTTTTCTAATTGCTTTTCTTTTCTCGTCTGCTTCTTTTCTTCCATTCTTCCATCCTATTTAAAATCCCGGGAGCTTGCAGCCGTTGGTTTCATACCCCTTACTGCTGCATATCCACTTCCAGCTCTTTCAGATCCAGTTCCCCCTGCTCACCCTCCGGCTCCAACGTCTCAATGTTCATATCATCAAACAAATGCTCCTGTGTCAGATGGATCTTTCCCATCTTCATCAATTCCAGCACTGCCAGAAACGTTACCACCACTTCCAGCTTGTCTGCCTGGCGCTCCAGCAGCTGACGGAAGCTGAACCTCCGGTTCTTTCTGGCATAGGCCATGACGGAGCCTACCTTCTGCTCCAGGCTGACTGGTTCCCTGCGGATGGTTCCAAATTTGCTTCGGATCGGATCGATCTTATTCTCCTGACGTTTCATGATGGACTCAAAAATTGACTGAAGCTTCGCCAGCGTCAATCCATCCAGAAGCTGATCCAAGTCCACCGGCTCCTCGTATTTTACCACTTCTTTAGGGATCGTCGGCACTTTATACAGATGTTTTCCTGCATGATCCTCCAGCTCCTGCAGCTCCTGGGCCATGTATTTATACATCTTATATTCCAGAAGTCTCGCCATCAGTTCTGCTCTTGGATCTTCCTCTTCCCCGTCCTCGTTGACCTCCACAGGGAGAAGCATCCGGCACTTGATATCAATCAGGGTTGCCGCCATCACTAAAAACTCACTGACCACATTCAGATCTTCTGTTTCCATGCTGCTGACATATTCCAGATACTGTTCCGTGATCAACACAATGGGAATATCATAAATGCTGACCTTATTCTTTTCGATCAAATGGAGAAGAAGATCCAGAGGTCCCTCAAAATGTTCCAGTTTATACGAAATCGCCATCCGGTCACTCTCCTCTCGTAAAGCGGACATTCGCAATCCGCTTCGCTACTTGCTCATGAACGCAGTCGCTTCGCGATCTGTCAGTGGGAGCTTTCAACTCCCACTGACATAAGCATCCCCCCTCACCCGCCGCTTAGTGCTCCGCGCACTTGAAGCGGGGGAATGCTTATCTGCGTTCAAATGGATCACAACCAGCTCTGGCTTGTTATTCAGCCGGATATTAATGGAATGGGTACCTAAGCCCCGGCTGACGATCATGCTGGTGTGATGTTCTTTCAAAAGGCCCCCGCAGCAATCCTTAAAAAACTGAAACTGCGGTGTCATCAATCCGCCAAGTCCAGGAATCCGTATGGTCCCTCCATGGAAATGACCACTTAAGACAAGATCTGCCCCCCATGCCGCATAGGCATCCAAAAAAAGGGGCGAATGGGCCAACAGAATCTGAAATTTCTCTGTATGGGCTTTTCCCAGTCGTTTTTCCAGATATCCTTCCTCCATCTGCGCTCTGGAAAACTTCTTATAAAACCGCTCCTCCAGATCCACTCCACTGATCCGGATGTCCGGATAAACATCCACTGAAGTGTCCGGCAGATACGCCACTCCCATTTTTTTCAGTTCTTCTACATAGATGTCATACCTGTCTCCGTAAACATCCCGTTCCCGGTTCATCCGGTTTTCATGATTTCCATTTCCATAATAGACTGGATAACGGGCAGTTAGCTGCCGCAGGAGATTTAAAGAAATGTCCAGATCTCCCCGTCCTTTCGACACCATCATATCGCCGCCGATCAGCACCGCATCCGGCCTGGCCTGCTCAATCGCATCCAGCAGCACGTTCTGGTCATCCCCAAAACAGTTGTCATGAAGATCTGACAGAAACGCAAACGTATATTCTTTTTCTAATTTTGGAGAACGGATCTCGAACTCATCTGTCACCAGACAGGACCGTTCATAAGAAGACCTGGCTAAAAGCCCGGCTCCGATCAAAGCCACCGTTCCTGCGGTTCCAATCAAACTCCACATATGGTCACTCCTGTTTTGCTTTATTCAGCGCTTATTTCTTGTCCCGAAATACCGGATCAGCCGGATAACCGCCTACGATCTTCTGCATGGTCCGCTGTACCGCATCCTTGGAATTCTTCCAGTCTTTATCTTTATTGACATAATCAAACTTCTCGATCATCCAGTCAATATCTCCCTGCATCCGATCCAGTTCCCGGTTCATCTGGTCAAAAAGCACCGGGAAAAGCTGCTCCTGCTCCTTCTGGGACAGTCCCTCACCACAAGCTTCTACAAGATCTGCAAAATGGTGTACACAGAAGCCCTTGGACGCCTTTACCATATCCACAAATTCCGGCTCATGCTTTACCTGATACACAAAGGTATCCACCATGCGGCGGTAGGTATCGTCCATCCGCTTACAAATGTAACAGTGGCTTTCTTCCTCTCGGATCCACTCAGCTACAGAATTGCCGTTCTCAGGTTTTTTCTTAAATAATCCCCGTTTTGGCGCTGCCCCAGGCGTATACTCCTGCATTTCCTTTTTCAGTTTCTCTCGCACATATGTTAAGCGGGTCTTTAAGATCCATGCATTACCAAGAGTATTGCCATAGTCAAACATCATCTTCGTATGTTTCCTGCAAAAGCCCTGACGGTCTGTGGCATCTCTGGTGTCACTCTCCATATAAGAAGACCCCAGCACAAACTCAATGGCTGACTGCTCCAGTTTTCGTTCCAACCAGCAGAACGGGCACTCATCCCCCGCCTGTAAGGCATCATGAAGCTCAATCGTATACAGTTTTTCTTTCATATTTTTCCTTTCCAAAAAGAAGAATTGCAGACATCCCACTCTGGCTGCCGCAATTCTTCTTAAGTCTACTGAATCCAGACACCCTCTGCATTCAGCCTGTATCTTCCGTCTATGATCGTATCCTTCAGCATATAACCTTCACCGCCCAGATAGAACCATTTGTTATTATCCTCTATCCAGGTATTCTTCGCCATCACACCGCTGGATTTGAAATAATACCAGGCGCCATTATTATACTTACGCCAGCCAGTCGCCATATAGCCGTTGCTGTCAATCCAGTAAGTGGCATCGCTAAACTGCAGCCACTCGCCAGAAGCTTTGGTGTTATCGTCCTTGATGTAATACCAGCCGGTGTTATCCTGGTTCCAGCCTTTTTTCTGTGCCGGAGCTGCGGGCTGGGCGATATCAGAGCTGTTTCCTGGTTCCTGTGTATTCGTGGACTTGGCAAAGCCATAGTCCAGTAAAGCCTTTGTATCCGCATAATGGGTAGATTTGCTCTTCATGACGACCGCGATCAGACGGACACCATTTTTCTCCGCCCCGGTTACCAGGGTGTTGCCTGCCTTGGAAGTATAGCCGGTCTTTCCACCGATAATGCCTGGATAATATCTGGAATCTGTGGAATACATCATCTTGTGTCCCATGGTAATGGTCCGCTCCCCTGCATTCTTTGTTGCCGGGAACTTATAGCTCAACGTGGTGTCGATCTTCCTTAAAGTATCATTCTGAAATGCTGCCCTTGCAATCAATGCCATATCATACGGTGTGGTGTAATGGTTGGAATCATTTAATCCATTTGGATTCACAAAATGCGTCCCTGTACACCCAAGAGCCGCCGCTTTCTGATTCATCAGACCGGCAAAACCGCTGACACTGCCAGATACCTTTTCTGCCAGGCCATTCGCCACTTCATTCGCTGACTTTAATAACAGACCATACAGACACTGTTCCACGGTCAGCTTATCGCCTTCTGTTAGCTTTAAGGAAACCGCCCCTGACTCCAGATTCTCTGTGGCAGTCTTGGAAAACGTCACTGTGTCACCCAGCTGGCAGTTCTCCAACACTAAAAGCGCTGTCATCAGCTTTGTGATACTGGCCGGGTAATATCTGGTATTCTGGTTCTTGCCATATAAAACAGTTCCTGTGGCCGCATCGATCACCACTGCGCCTTCTGACTGAATGGTTGGTTCCGCAATCTTCGATGTCCCTGTGCTGGTTGTCGTACTGTTCGTAGATACCGTCGTATTGTTCGCTGCCGCTGTTTCCTGTGTGCCAGGTCCTGACATGGATACTGTCGCATAGGCTGTCATCTGAAAAGCTATCGCAAAGGCCATCAATGCACTGACAAATCTTCTTTTCTTCTGTCTCAATGTCTTATCCTCTTTTGCCCTGCTGTTTCTGCCACAATTACTTGTTCTCGCCGAAACGCTCTGCCTGACTCTGGATCAGCTCCTGATCGTCGAAATAGTTGATCTTCATGGCTGCTTTTACATCCGCCAGTGTCTGCGCTGCTACCTTCTCTGCACGGATACTGCCCTCCTGTAAAATGCGGTAAACCTCCGGAATGTTCTTCTCATATTCTTTTCTGCGGGCACGAATCGGCTCCAGCTCACTCTGAACCACATTATTCAAGAAACGTTTCACCTTCACATCGCCAAGACCGCCTCTCATGTAATGAGCCTTTACTTCATCCAGATTCTTATACTCTGGCCAGAATTTTTCAAAATGCTCATCACGGCAGAATGCATCCAGATAGATAAATACCGGATTGCCCTCCACACAGCCCGGGTCCTCTACACGCAGATGGTTCGGGTCAGTGAACATGCTCATGATCTTCTTCTTTACTTCATCCTCGCTATCGGATAAGTAAATGCAGTTATTTAAGGATTTACTCATTTTTGCCTTGCCATCAATGCCTGGCAGACGTAAACATGCTTTGTTATCTGGCAGAAGTACATCCGGCTCTACCAGTGCTTCCCCATAAATACGGTTGAAGCTGCGGACGATCTCTCTGGTCTGTTCGATCATAGGAAGCTGGTCTTCACCAACCGGAACCGTTGTCGCCTTAAATGCAGTAATATCCGCTGCCTGGCTGATAGGATAGGTAAAGAAACCAACCGGGATATTAGCCTCAAAGTTACGCATCTTAATCTCATTCTTCACAGTTGGATTTCTCTGAAGTCTGGATACAGTTACCAGGTTCATATAGTAGAAAGAAAGCTCTGTCAGCTCTGGTACCTGGGACTGGATAAATAATGTGGACTTCGCCGGGTCCAGACCACAGGATAAGTAGTCCAGTGCTACCTCAATGATATTCTGTCTTACTTTTTCCGGATTATCTGCATTATCAGTCAGTGCCTGTGCATCCGCGATCATAATAAAAATATCATCAAACTCTCCAGAATTCTGAAGCTCAACTCTTCTTTTTAAAGAACCTACATAATGTCCTACATGTAAACGTCCGGTTGGTCTATCGCCAGTTAAAATAATCTTTTTCTTTGTCTCTTCCATGATTTCCTCCTGATATTGCAACGGCTATTCAGCCTATTTTAAATAGTATACCATCTATTTGCAAAATTGCATACCATATTTTGCTTATAATTCTCTTACGCTTCCCTAACATTTCCCTTTTTCTTCATGAGTCATTTATGAATTTTACACTTCTCCCTAATTTTTTAATTTTTTCAATTTTTTGAAATTTTCTGTTGACAAATCACTATTCCCTATGGTATCCTATCTAAGCTGCAAGTGAGCAACACACAAATGACACAAACGGCCTCGTGGTCAAGCGGTTAAGACGACGCCCTCTCACGGCGTAAACCCGGGTTCGATTCCCGGCGAGGTCACTATCATAAAAAGATCCACTACCGTCTGGTAGTCGGATCTTTTTTCATAAAAAAATTGTATCTCAGGGAAACGAACTTGTCTTGCATCCTAAGTGGACATACTTCCTCTCCGCCGCAGATGCACTGCGGCGGCAGGAAAATATGTAGTAAACAAAAGACTCCAGCTGCCTTACATTTTCCCGTAATACAATCTTCCATCCCGATAATCCCTCTGTACCAGTTCCTGTTCATACAAATACTCCAAACAGGAAAACGTCTTAGAGATCATCGATTTCATCACGATAAAATCCTCTCCGTCTTCTGGAATCTCCTTGATCCCGTAAACCAGTTTTGTCGTCTGCCATACTGTCTTCGGTGTTTCATCCTTCACCACTGCGTCTTTCACCTGATCCATTTTCTTCAGATAAGAGTATACGATCTGATCGATCACCGGCGCCACATGCTCAATCGGCTCTCCATGTCCCGGTATAATCAGGCAATCTCCCAATTCCCGCTTCATCCAGGAAAGAGATTGGAAATACAGTCCCAGCAGATGCTCATTGGCATGGGTCGTTCCAACGATCGGTGTTATACCCTCCATCACCTGGTCCGCTGTAAAAGCGATCCGGTGCTTTGCGTCATACAGGCCACGCTGGCCGTAAGTATGTCCACGCAGAGAAATCACCCAGAAATCATAATCTCCATAAGAAAAGGTTTCTCCCTCTGTCAAGGCAACATACGGATATTTCTGGATCTCATACACCCATGGTTCTCTCTGCTTTGCCATCCACTCATTTAATTCCATAAAACGTTTCCACAGCTTCGGAGTCCACTCCTCGCTGATTCCAACGCTCTTTAACACTTCTTTCTGCTCTTTCTGGGATTCCTCTCCCATTTGCATATACAGGCAGTCATAAGAATGGCGTTCCTCTTCCGGGTTCATGAAGATCTTGGCGCCTTTTTTCGCAAACGTGCTCGCCAGACCACAGTGATCATGATGCTTATGGGTAAGGAAAATATCAAGATCCTTGTACGAAATATCAAGAGCTGCCAAAGCCTCTTCCATATCCTCTAAACTCTCCTGGCTTCCAAATCCGGTATCCACCATAAGACTTCTCTTCCCCGGTTTTCCCTTTACAATGTGGACCCGCATCTCTCCCACTTCTTTTTCTTTGTCATGTAAGATGACCTCATAAATTCCTTCTGCAATTTCTCTCATTTTCATATGGCTTCTACTCCTGCTTCTATCTTCCAATGGCTTGATTCCTCACCATGGAAACTCTGTTTACCCAGTAGCTTTTCAAAAGCTCTGCCTGTTCTTTCGTTTCAGTTTCCTCTGTTGTAACGGTTCGCTCAGATTTTGCCTGTTTCTTATATTAACGCTTCTGAATTTTTATGTCAACAATTGTCTGAACTGTCAGTGATATGTTATAATGAATTGGTAAGTAAAAATGTAACTATGAAGGTTATGAATCGTTACGTAAAAATCATAAAGGGAGTTTTCCTATGACCAGCAAAGAACTTCTCTATGTAAAAACAATTGCAGAGGAAAAAAGCATTTCCCAGGCAGCCAAGCTTCTGTTTATCGCCCAGCCCTCTTTAAGCCAGGCACTATCCAGGATTGAAGACAACCTCGGAACTCCGCTTTTTACCCGCACCACAGGCGGTTTGAACCTGACCTATGCCGGAGAGCGGTATTACCAGACTGCCTGCCGGATTTTAAAGATTTATGAAAATTTGGAAGGAGAGATCAGTGACATCAACGGACTGCGGACCGGCCGTATCCGTATGGGCATCACCAACCACTTGGGAACCGTTGTTCTCCCCAAAATACTGCCCCCATTTCGCAGACAATGTCCATTTATTGAACTGGAGATCCTGGAGGAAACCACCGATAAACTAGAAAACCGCCTGCTCTCCGGCCAGTTAGACTTTGCCCTGATGCATGCTCCAAAAGAAGACTCTCATCCACTTCTCAATTACGAGTTTCTGGCCAATGACCCGTTTGTCATTGCCATGGCTCCGAATCACCCGCTGGCATCCCAGGCTGAAGAACTGGAAGGTTACATTCATCCGGTTCTTGACCCGCGGCTTTTACGAAATGAACCATTTATCATGCTTCATAAAGGACAGCGCATCCGTCATATTACAGATTCAATCCTGAAAAAAGCCCGGATCGAACCAAAGATCGCATTAACCCTGAGGAATTATGAAACAGCCCAGGCTCTGGTCAGCCAGGGACTTGGAGTTACTTTTCTCCCGGAAGACTATACAAGGATCATTCTTGGCGATAATCCGCCGGATTTTTTCTCTATTCATAAAAAATACGACGCGAGCTGGGACATGTGTATTACTTCACGAAAAGACAGCGAGCTTTCCCGGGCAGACGAATTTTTCCTGAAGGTCCTGAAAGAAAACCTGGTGTAACCATTTTTCTATCTGGCGCACGGCTGATGATTCCAATAATACAGTTTTTTATAATATAAGAACAGAGCAGCTGGTTGCTGCTCTGTTCTTATATTGGAGTGTATAGGATCAGATAACCGGTCTTTTCAGGCCTTGGGAAGATTATCTGCTTCTATTATAGTTGATCAGGCATCCAGCTTTGACGATCTTTCTCTCTTCTGGAGTCATACCGGAGATGAACAGGTTCAGTTCTTTGATCGTATCGCCGATCACATATGCCTTGATGTTCTGTAAGTCACCGTCCAGTGCCTCTCTTACGTTTGGAACGTAGATGTAGTCGCCTACCTCGAACTCTGGATCTGCTTCCATCTGGAATGGCAGCATACCCCAGTTCATCACGTTGGAACGATAACGTTTGGTTGCGTACTCTTTACAGATATTTGCCAGACCGCCGATCACTCTCTGGCAGCTTGCAGCCTGCTCACGGGCAGAACCATCGCCAGGTTTTACTGCGTAAACCATGCTTCCGATCTCTGTCTCAGATGCTTTGATATTCTCATTGCCCGGGATCGTCTTGATCTTAGCAAAGATTGCTTCCAGCTCTGGATCTGCCTTCATTGGGCACTCACCAGCTACACGGGCTTTCTCTACCTTATCTACCTCTTTACTTCTGCCAACGTACTTCGGATCTCTTCTGGACAGAGTAAACTCAGCCAGACCCAGTGGGTTGGAACGATAAGAAGAAGTCTCGCCAGATGGGATCAGCTCATCGGTAGTAGTAACAGGGTCCATGATCTTGGAACATACCTTTAACAGGATGTTATCCGTCAGGGCGCTCATCTTTGGCCAGTCTTTGATGTTTGGACCATAAATCAGTTCTTTCTTCTCATCACCCTTGTTGAAGCCCTGGTAAATTCTTGCTTTGTATACAGTATCATCAAAATGGTACTCCGGCACCTGATAATCATCAACCACATCCGTAGCTGGTGTTAAGATACCACCGTTTGCTGCGGTCGCTGCGATGGAACGGGCATCCATTAAAGCAACTGCGGACATCTGGCCTACACCCGGCTTAGAACCTTCACGGTTCGGGAAGTTTCTGGTGGTATGGCGGATGGAGAATCCATTGTTAGCAGGTGTGTCGCCTGCACCAAAGCAAGGTCCACAGAATGCAGTCTTTAAGATAGCGCCTGCCTCCATCAAGTCTGCGATTGCGCCCTTTCTTACTAAATCGATATATACCGGCTGAGAAGACGGATATACCGATAAGGAGAACTCGTCGCATCCACAGCTTCTGTTCTTTAAAATATGAGCTGCTTCCATGACGTTGGTATAGTTACCACCTGCACATCCTGCGATGATTCCCTGAGTTACTTTCAGTTTGCCATCTACCAGCTTATCCGTCAGGCTGAAGTGAATGTCCGGGTTTCCGGCAATTCTTGCAGCTTCTTTCTCAACACTTCTTAAGATATCGCCTGGATTTGCGTTGAATTCCTCAATCTCGTAAGTGTTGCTTGGATGGAATGGCAGAGCGATCATTGGTTTTACTGTGCTTAAATCCACATATACAACTCCATCATAGTAAGCGACATCTGCCGGATTTAACTCCTTGTAAGCATCTGCTCTTCCATGCATGGTTAAAAATGCTTTGGTATCTTCATCGGTTCTCCAGATGGAAGTCAGACAGGTGGTCTCTGTTGTCATAACATCAACACCATTTCTGAAATCGGTAGTCATGGTAGAGATACCAGGTCCAACAAACTCCATGACTTTATTCTTTACATAACCGCATTTGAATACTTTACCGATGATCGCCAGTGCAATATCCTGAGGACCAACACCCGGCTGTGGCTTGCCGTCTAAGTAGATCGCAATAACGCCCGGATAATTGACATCGTATGTATCACGCAGCAGCTGTTTTACCAGCTCGCCGCCGCCTTCACCGATCGCCATGGTTCCTAACGCACCGTAACGGGTGTGGCTGTCGGAACCCAAGATCATCTTACCGCATCCGGCCATGGTCTCTCTCATGTACTGGTGGATAACTGCTACGTGCGGTGGTACGAAGATTCCGCCGTATTTCTTACAAGCAGAAAGACCGAATACATGGTCATCCTCATTGATGGTTCCACCTACTGCGCACAGAGAGTTGTGACAGTTGGTCAACACGTAAGGAATAGGGAATTTTTCCATGCCAGAAGCTTTTGCTGTCTGGATGATTCCCACGAATGTGATGTCATGGGAAGTCATGGCATCGAAACGGATTTTTAATTTGTCCATATCGCCGGAAGTGTTGTGTGCTTCCAGAATAGAATACGCCATCGTGCCTTTCTTTGCTTCCTCTTTGCTGACTGTCTTGCCTGTCAATGCAGTAACCTTCGCGCTTTCGTTCTCAGGAACGATCTCAGTACCATGAACCAGATAAGCGCCGCCCTCATACAGCTTAACCATAATTGATTCCTCCTGTGAATATTGGTAACTATTTAGTACCTTTCCAGTTACCAGTTATCAATACTAGTCTTTCTTGATAACTTTGTTTCATCTCCTATTGATGGCTTTATTATGCACTATTTTTCGTTATTAGTCCAATACTATATACAATATGGCCCATATAGGAAAAACCTATAAGGACATTTCTGCCTTTTTCCGATCCAGATCCTTAAAAATTCCTTTTGTCACCACGGCAGCCAGAATAAAGGTACCCACATCCGCAATTGGCTGAGCCATCTGGATTCCAAGTACTCCAAAAACCGGAACGGTGCATAACAGGATCGGGATCAGAAGCCATCCCTGTCGGGCTGTAGATACGATGGTAGCACGGATGCCATATCCGATGGATTGCGGTGTCATATTGCCCATAACGGTGACTCCCATAAGCGGCAAGGTGCAAAGCTGCATACGGAGTGCCAGTGTTCCGATCCGGATAACATCCAGATCGTCTTTCCGGAATACCGCAACAATATTTCCAGAAAAGGCAAGGCCAGCCAGTGCAAATACAAAAAGCACAGCAGTGCTGACTTTGATGCAGAAAATACAGGCTTCTTTCACACGCTTATATAACCCGGCACCAAAACAGTAGCTGCAGACAGGCTGAAAGCCCTGACCGAAACCAATCATGGCCGAGCCAACAAACATCATAAAGCGGTTCACGATGGACATAGCCGCAATGGCTGCATCCCCATATGGCTGTGCCATGACATTCATCAGGATGGTTGCCACACTGGCAATTCCCTGACGCCCAAG
>ERZ773192.3253-NODE-3253-length-12379-cov-5.171454_pt1 | contig 12379 bp, 7 predicted proteins | sample MGYA00581010_ERZ773192 | MGnify/ENA primary metagenome ERZ773192 (study PRJEB29015, sample SAMEA2737741) | human gut metagenome | biome: human gut; feature: human-associated habitat; material: faeces | place: China | collected 2012 ...
GCTGCTCATCGTGTCTGCCGCTGGGTGCTCGATTACGGAGCTGACGCGGCAGAAAACGGGGGAAATCACGCTGCCGAAGAAAACACAGACAGTTCAGGTCGAAACAACGACGAATATCACGCCACAGGCGGATGCATGGCGGGAAGCAAATCTTCCGACTGAGTACGATCTGCTTGGCTGCTGTGACTTTGTGGACTGGTTCATTTTACTTACCGGCAGCAAAGCCCCCGGCTCGTCTGAGAATACCGGGTATACCGCATTTCAGGCGTTTGTGGTTCAGAAGGACGGCGAAGATTACACACTTGCAGCGTGGAACGACACATCTGAATGGGATTCATCCGTCGGCTTCATGGTACATACGCTTGTCACAAACGACAGAACCGTGATCTATGGATTTACAACGGACACTGTCTTTGGCGTGTGGGATCAGGAGAATCGGCACGACGTTTCGTTTGACGAGATAACTGTGACCTTCCAGGATAGCAGTATCCCCTTGACGCGTTCAATTGACCCCGGAAAGCCGTTTCTCACATTCTCCGAGGGCGCGCGAAGCATCGCTGACATCTCTTTTTCCGACGGTGAGCGGACGGCAAACTGGTCAGATGTATCGGGAGACGGACTGAACGAGCCGTCAGAACCGCTTGACTGCGCACCGCTTCTCTCGAAAAAGTCTTCCTGCACGACCTCGCTCCCCATCCCGGCCTCTTCCATGTTCGGTCTGACCGGGCGGGAGGCGGTGCTCTTTGACGCGGCGGTTGCACAGCGGTACCCGCGTGACGACAATGATATTGTGCTGCCGAGCCTGCTCGAATACGGTTCGTTTGAGGAAAACGGGAAAACCGTCGTCATATGCGACCTGCATTACGATTTTTACTATGACTACACCGGCCCCGACTGGGAATGGAACGGGGGCGCGATGAACACATATCTGAGAGCAGAGTTGGAAACACAGGACGGTGCAGAGGTCTGCACGGGTTTTGAAATCTTCCCGGGCGGCAGTCCAAGCGACTGGATTTCCGGAGAATGCGGCCCGCTTGCCATGCAGAACGCGGACGGAGCGTGGGTCTTGCCGGAAGCGTCCGGAGACTGGTTTCCAGCAGACATGAATCTGCTCCAGCAGTATTTGGAGGTGATTGCCTCCACTGCCCCGTCAAGTGACGCGCCTGCGGCGGATTCTCTTTCTGATGATATGATTTGGGAATATGTTCACGAAAAGCTGGATTACGCGCATTGGGCGCAGGAAATGACAGACGAATATGTGGACACCCTTCAGAAATTCCAGATTGAGGACAGTATACGAAGCGACCTGCCGGGCGATGTTTCCCAGTGGCCGCGCTATTATTCCGCGTTCATCGACTATTTCAGCGCTGCAAACGCCGATCTGCGGTATCTGGACGCGGATACCATCTGGACGAAGGATTTATCGGAAGACCGGCAATCATTGATCGTCACAATGACGCGGGCGGACGTCGTGCTGACGCTCTCCTACTCGCTCCAGACCTCGCAGATCACGGAGGTCAGCACGCGCCGGAACGCAGTTCTGCAGAGCGTGACCGGGGATTCCATCACGGCTGAGCATATTACGCTGCTGAATGCCTCTCTCGAAGAGGATCTGCAAACGCTCAAGGCGCTGAATATTCCACCGCAGAATTATTATTATGGATATTACCGGGTCGATTCCGGCGAACTTTACACCTATAAAGTCGACCCGAACGCATCCGTCACGATCTACGATATCGAGCAGGAATATGGCGCAGGCGAGGACCGGCTGTATACGTTCAAAACATGGCGGGACTTTGCCGCCGCTGTGCAGGAAAACGAAGGGCTGCTCGTCCAGCCGTATACGCTTACTTTGAAAAACGGCGTTGTGGTCAAAATCGAAGAAAAATTCTACAATTAAAAACTCTGCCCGCAGACCGTTGAAGCTGCGGGCAGAGTTTTTTATGGAGCGCGTTATGATGCCTGTTCGAACTGGCTGTTGTAGAGGGCGGCGTAGAAGCCGTTTCGCTGCATGAGTGTTTCGTGTGTGCCGCTTTCGATGATGTCGCCGTCCTTCATGACGAGGATAAGGTCGGCGTTTTTGATCGTCGACAGACGGTGGGCGATAACGAAGCTGGTGCGGTTTTCCGTCAGCTTATCCATGGCGCGCTGGATGAGCAGCTCTGTGCGCGTGTCGACAGAGCTGGTCGCCTCGTCGAGGATGAGCATGGGCGCGTTCTGGAGCATGGCGCGGGCGATGGTCAGCAGCTGCTTCTGCCCGGCGGAAATGCTGGTGCTCTCGGACAGGACAGTGTCGAAGCCGTCCGGCAGCGAACGGACGAATTTATCCAGCCCGCAGGCGCGGCAGACGCGATTTAATTGTTCATCGGTCACGTCCGACAGATTGTAGACAAGATTTTCCCGGACTGTGCCCTCAAACAGCCATGTGTCCTGCAGGACCATGCCGAACAGCTTGTGCACGTCCTCACGTCGGATATCCTGCGAGGGCACGCCGTCAATCTTAATGCAGCCGTCGGCAATTTCATAGAACCGCATAAGAAGGTTTACCATGGTAGTCTTACCGGCGCCGGTCGGGCCGACGATCGCAACCTTCTGACCAGGTGCGACATGGGCTGAAAAGTCCTTGATGATGATCTTATCCGGCGAATCCGGATAGCTGAAGCGGACATGCTCAAAGTCCACTTCGCCGCGCACGGGGCGGGGCAGCTCCGGTTTTTCCGATTCATCGGGCAGTTCCTCGCTGCCGAGGAAGTCAAAGATGCGGTGCGCGGAGGCGGAGGCTGTCTGCAGGTTCGTCATGCCCTGCGCGATCTGGGTGAGGGGAGAGGTGAACAGGCGCACATACAGGATGAACGAGACGATCACGCCGATATCGATGATGCCCTGGATCGCGAGGATCGAGCCGAGCACGCACACGGCGACATAGGACAGGTTGCCGATGACATTCATGAGCGGCTGCATGACGCCGGACAGGAACTGCGAACGCCAGTTCGCGTCGTAAACAGCGTCGTTCAGCGTGTCAAAGGTCTTGCCGACAGGCTCTGCCGCGCGGGAAATGCGCACGACCTCGTGGCCGGAATACATTTCCTCGACATAGCCGTTCAGTTTGCCGAGGCTTTCCTGCCGGGCGGTAAAGTATTTCTGCGAACGGGACATGATGAGCACGACGAGCAGCAGCCCGACCAGCGTAATGCCCAGCGCGGCAAGCGCCAGCCGCCACTCGGTCACGAACATCATGATGAGGCAGCCGGCAAACTGCGTCGCGGCGGAGATGATCGTCGGCAGGCTGTTGGTCAGTCCCTGCTGGAGCGTGGAGACATCGTTGGTGATGCGGCTGAGAATATCGCCCTGTGCATGAAAGTTGAAGTATTTCTGCGGCACCCGGTTGATCTTTTCGGACAGCTCCGCGCGCATACGGTAGGACATTTTGAGCGTGACGCTCGCCATGATATGGTGCTGGATGAAGCCAAAGAGCGCGCTCAGGCCGTAAATGACGGCAAGCAGTATGCCGACTCTTGCAATGGCTGCAAGATCAATGCCGCCGAGCAGGCCGTCGGACATGATGGTCGCGATCTTACCGACCTGATCCGGGCCGATGATGGTCAGCACGGCGCTGAGCGCCGCCAGCACGAGCGCCAGAATGACGACGCCGAGGCTCTTGCGCATATACGCGCTCAGGTTGTTCAGAGCGCCTTTGGGATCCGTTTTTTCTGTTGGACGCATATTGGGCCTCATTTGGATGCGCCTCCTTTCTTGAGCTCTTCCTCGCTCAGCTGCGACATGGCGATCTCGCGGTAGACCGTGCAGGACGCCATCAGTGCGTCATGCGTGCCGAGTCCGGCAATCTCGCCGCGGTCGAGCACGAGGATCTGATCGGCATTACGGATGGTGCTGATGCGCTGGGCGACGATGATCTTCGTCGTGCCGGGCAGCTCCTTCGCAAGCCCCTCGCGGAGCGTCGCGTCGGTCTTATAGTCCAGCGCGGAGAACGAATCGTCGAAAATCAGAATTTCCGGCGTTCTTGCCAGCGCACGCGCGATGGAAAGCCGCTGCTTCTGCCCGCCGGAGACGTTCCGGCCAAGCTGGGCGATGGGATGTGCGGCCTTTTCAGGGTATTTGTTCACAAATTCCGCAGCCTGCGACAGGGAAAGCGCAGCTTGCAGCGACGCGTCCGTCTTTTCTGCTGCGCTCTGCCCGAAAAAGACATTGTCTTCAACCGTGCCGGAGAACAGAACGGCCTTCTGCGTCACATAGCCGAGCTTGTTGTAAAGCGCGTCGAACGTATACTCGCGCACGTCCAGCCCGTCTACAAGGACAGTGCCAGCCGTCGCGTCGTAAAAGCGCGGAATGAGGGAGGCCAGCGTCGTCTTGCCGCTGCCGGTCGCGCCGATGATGGCCAGCGTCTGGCCCTTTTCTACCTTGAAGCTGATATGCTCCAGCTCATCCGCAGCCGCGCCCGGATAGCGGAAGGAGACATCGCGGAACTCGACCGTGCCGGTCCCGCTGCCCTCTGTCTTCGCGCCGGGGACGACGTGCGGCTTTGTGTCCAGCACCTCGTTGATGCGCTCTGCCGAGACCTGCGCCTGCGGCACGAGCATGAAGATCATCACGAGCATCATAAAGGACATCACAACATAGGTCGCGTAGGTGCTGAACACCAGCACGTTTGTGAACATCGTCAGCCGTGCGGCGGGATCTGTCAGCGCGATCGACTCAACCAGCGCCGCGCCGACCCAGTAGACGGCGAGCGCCAGCCCGTTCATGCCGAAGCCGAGCATCGGCTGGAGCAGGGCGAACAGCCGCTGGTTTTTCAGCTGCAGGTTCATCATCTCGCGGCTTGGGCCGTCGAATTTCCGGTTCTGATAGTCCTCCGCGCCGAAGGCATGGACGACGTTGATGCCGGTCAGATTTTCCCGCGCGACGCGGTTGATCTGGTCGGTCTTTTTCTGCACCTGACGGAACCGGGGCAGGCAGCTGGACATGATCAGCAGCACCACCGCGACGATCATCACGACAAAGCCGCCCGTCACCGCCGAGAGCGTCCAGCTCTTGCCCAGAATTTTGATCACAGCCCAGACGGCCATGATCGGGGCCTTCATGAGCATCTGCAGACCCATGGCGACGATCATCTGGATCTGGGTGATGTCATTGGTCGTTCTGGTGATGAGGCTGGGGACGGAAAAGGACTGCATTTCCTCGCTGCCCGCGTCCATGACATGGTGGAACAGGTCGGCGCGGACGGAAAAGCTGAAGCCGGAGGCCGTCTTTGCCGCGAGATAGCCGCAGCCGACAGCCAGAACGGCGCTGGCCAGCGTACACAGGAGCATCTCGCCGCCGACGGATAAAATATCCGCTGTGACGCTGCCGGGGGTTTTGATGAGCGTGGTGAGCCGGGTCATGTAATCCGGCAGCTTCAGGTCGAAATAGACCTGCGCCACGACGAGGACTGCGCACAAAAGCGCCATCAGCGCCTCGCGCTTTCGCATACGCTTGAGAAGTTTGATCATGGGGGGGTTACATCTCCGTTCCTTTGGGATTTTCCGTGCGGATCCGTTCGATATTGCGTTCAAAGGCGGCCACGCAGCGGCGGAAGTGCGCTAAGTCCTCCGCACGCAGGCCCTCGGTGAGCCGGTCGGCGAACGACTTTTGTAGCCTACGGCCCTGCTCGATGACGGGCGCTGCCTTTTCGGTCAGCACGAGCGCCGTCTTGCGCCGGTCGCCGGGGACAGGCTGCCGCTGCAGAAAGCCCTCGCCCACAAGCCGGTCAATATGAAACGACACGATCGCGGGCTTCAGTCCGCGCATCCGGCAGATCGCGCCCGCCGTCTCGCAGCCGGGATTATTCGCCAGAAACAGCAGAATATCCGCCGCCGCAGGCGGCAGACCGGTTTCCGCGCACAGCGGCGAAAGCGCGGCGTGATAGGCGTCAGAAAAGCGTGCAGCATTGGCAAACATGGCAGACGCGGTCAGAAGGGGTTCCGGCATGAGTTAAGACCTCCAATATCGAACTGTTCAATATTGAATTAAATCATACACGAAAAATATGAAAAGTCAAGGAACGATTTGTGAACATTCCTTGACTTTTCGAAAGCCGAAAGCAGCATCCAAGGCTCCTCTTCCAAGGGAAGCAATCTGATATGCTGAACACGCCCTGCGAGAAGCCTCGCAGGGCGTGTTGTGCGGTGCGGTTACCGTTCTTCGCGGAAGTACGGGATGCCGAGGGACTGAGGCGGCTGATCCTCCTTCTTTTTGCGCATGGAGACCATGAGCAGGACAAGGATCGTGACCACGTAGGGGAGCATCTTGAACAGCTCCAGCGTGCTTCTGGACAGGCCGGGGATGTAGTTATACGCCCAGTAGAGAACGCCGAACAGATACGAACCCCAGATCGCGCGCAGAGATTTCCACGTTGCGAAGATGACCAGCGCGACGGCCAGCCAGCCGAGGGCTTCGATCGTGCCCTGGTTCTCCCAGGTGCCCTTGATGTAGTTCATGACGTAGTACGTGCCGCCGAGGCCGGAGATACCGGCGCCGATGCAGGTGGCAAGGTACTTGTACTTTGTGACGTTGATACCGGCAGCGTCAGCCGTGGCGGTATTTTCGCCGATGGCGCGCAGGCTCAGGCCCGTGCGGGTCTTTGACAGGAAGAACCAGATCGCAACGGCGAGGATGATCGCCACATAGGTCAAAAAGCCGTAGGAGAACAGGAGCGTGCCCAGACGGAGCTTGCCGGTGAAGCCGTCAAAGAAATTGACGAGGGAAAGCGAGTAGTTGCGGAATGCCTGCGAGGTCACGGCTACGGAGACCTGGCCGACGCCGCCGGCGAGCTTGTTGAGGCTCCCGCCGAAGAAGTTGCCGACGCCGGAGCCGAGGATCGTCAGGGTCAGGCCGGTGACGTTCTGGTTCGTGCGCAGCGTGATGGTCAGGAAGCTGTAGATGAGGCCGCCAAGCGCGGAGGCGAGGAACGACGCGACGAGACACATAATGACGCACAGCGCCGCGCTCGGCTCGATCCCTGCGTTGACGCAGTAGACGTTTTCATACATGAACGTGGACGTCAGACCGGCGATGCCGCCGAAATACATGATACCGGGAACGCCGAGGTTGAGGTTGCCGGATTTCTCCGTGATGATCTCGCCGAGCGCGCCGAACATGATAACCGTGCCGAACACGATGGCAGAGTGCAGAAGGTCAGGGAATTTCAGCAAAAAATCTAACATATTCAGCTCCTCCTTACTTGTGCTTCGCGCCGGTCTTGACCTGATAGTTGATGAAGAACTCGCTGCCGAGGATGAAGAACAGAATGACGCCGGAGATGATCTTCGAGACGTATTCGTTCAGGCCGAAGTCGGAAGCGATCTGCACCGCGCCCTTGTCGAGGAACGACAGCAGCGCCGAGATCAGGATCATGACGAACGGGTTCATTTTCGCGAGCCACGCGACGATGATCGCGGTGAAGCCGCGGCCGCCGGCGGTCGAGGTGGAGAGGGTATGGCTGACGGCGGAGACGGCGAGGAAGCCTGCGAAGCCGCACAGCGCGCCGGACAGGGCCATTGTGCGCACATAGATGCGCGGGACGCGGATACCGGCGTAGCGTGCGGTATTCTCCGAGTCGCCGACGACGGCGATCTCATAGCCGTGCTTGGTGTATTTCAGATAGAGGTACACGAGCGCCGCGAGGACGAGCACGATGATGACCGTCCACATGAAGTCCTTGTTATAGCCGTCGGAGAACATATTGCCGATCCAGCCGACGTACTTGACGTCGCCCTTGGAGTTGATGGTGCCGATGGAGTTCGATCCTGGAGGGTTCTCCCACTTGGAGACGGCGAACGACGTGAGCTGAATGGCGATGTAGTTCATCATCAGCGTGAACAGCGTTTCGTTCGTGTTCCACTTGGCCTTGAAGAAGCCGGGGATGAGGCCCCAGATGCCACCCGCGACGATGGCGCTGATGGCCATGCACAGGAAAAGCATCACGATGTTCATCTTGCCTGCGAAGTTGATCATCCAGAACGCGGTGGCAATGCCGCCGACGAGCATCTGGCCCTCCGCGCCGACGTTCCAGAAGCGCATCTTGAACGCGGGCGCCAGACCGATGGCGATACAGGTCAGGATCATGCAGTCACGGATGGTGAACCACATACGCTTGCTCGTGCCGAACGCGCCGGAGGCGAGGGAAACGTAAACCTTCAGGGGGTTCATCTTGACGATGGCATAGATAATGATGCCGTCGACGATCAGAGCCAGCAGAATGGCGATGGCGCGGATCGACCAGGCCTTGCTGAGGGAAATTGTGTCTCGTTTGGAGATATGCATACTCTATTAACCTCCGATCTTCGTCATCATCAGGCCGACGGCGTCCTTCGTGGTCTTGCGGCCGTCGACGATGCCGGAAACCTTGCCGCCGCACAGAACGAGAATGCGGTCGCACAGCTCCAGCAGAACGTCCAGATCCTCGCCGACATAGATGACACTGACGCCCTTCATCTTCTGCTCGGTCAGCAGATTATAGATGACGTAGGACGTGTTGATGTCCAGACCGCGCACGGCGTAGGCCGTCATGAGAACAGCCGGGTTCTGCGCGATCTCGCGGCCGACGAGCACCTTCTGCACGTTGCCGCCGGAAAGACGGCGGATGGGCGTGCGATTGATATCCGGGGTGACGACCTCAAGATCGTCCACGATCTTCTGCGACAGGTCGCGCGGGAACTTGCGGTCGGTCAGCGGGCCCTTGCCGCGCCGGTAGGTGCGGAGCATGATGTTCTGAATGATGTTCATGCCGCCGACGAGGCCCATGCCGAACCGGTCCTCCGGGACGAAGGACAGCAGGAGGCCCTTGCGGATGATATCGAGCGGGTCCATGCCGTTGAGCAGACATTCGGTTCCGTCCGGCTCGATGTATGTAATTTTGCTGCCGGCCTCCAGCTTCTGCAGGCCGGAAATGGACTCAAGCAGCTCCTTCTGGCCGGAGCCTGCGATGCCCGCGATGCCGAGGATCTCGCCGCCCATGGCGGTGAAGGTCACGTCGTCGAGCATCTTGACGCCTTCCTTGTTCTTGACGGTCAGGTGCTCGACCTTCAGGCGCTCGGTCTGGTTCTCGTTCAGCGGACGGTCAATGTTCAGGGAAACGGCCCGGCCGACCATCATGTCGGTCAGCGACTGCTGGGAAGCGGTGGCAGTGTCAGTATCGCCGATGTACTCGCCCTTGCGCAGAACGGCCACGCGGTCGGAGACGGCAAGCACCTCATGCAGCTTGTGCGTGATGATGATGATCGCCTTGCCGTCCTTTTTCATGTTGCGCATGACGGTGAAGAGCTTTTCCGTCTCCTGCGGGGTCAGAACGGCGGTCGGCTCGTCGAGGATCAGGATATCCGCGCCGCGGTAGAGCACCTTGACGATCTCGACGGTCTGCTTCTGCGAGACGGACATCTCGTAGATCTTCTGGTTCGGGTCAATGTCGAAGCCATAGCGGTCGGCGATCTCGCGGACGGCCTTGGCAACGGCGTTTTTGTCCATCTTGCCCTTGTCGCCGGGCAGGCCCAGAATGATATTCTCGGCAGCCGTAAAGACGTCGACGAGCTTGAAATGCTGGTGGATCATGCCGATGTGCAGATCAAACGCGTCCTTCGGGGAGCGGATCTCCACTTCCTTCCCATCGACGAAGATCTGGCCCTCGTCCGGATAGTAGATGCCGGAGAGCATGTTCATAAGCGTGGTCTTGCCGCTGCCGTTTTCACCCAGCAGGGACAGGATCTCACCCTTATGCAGCTCCAGACTGATCGATTTGTTCGCCACGACCTGTCCGAAGCGCTTGGTGATGTTTCTCAGTTCGATTGCGTTTGCCAAGCAAGTCATCCTTTCTGTCTTGGAATTCGCTCCGCTGTTTTGCAAACCGCCGCTTTCCGGCGGCGGTTTTGGCGAGTTCGCGGAAAGCCTGTCCCTCCAACGTTGAACGGAATTGAAAAAACAGGGAATCTCAGTTAAAAACTAAGGTTATTCTATCATTTTGTGAAGAGATTGTAAATACGCTTTCTGCAAAAAATACAAAAAAATATAGCAAGCCTAACAAATTTTTAGTCAGCATGCAAAACTTTTATGCAGTAAAGTGTACGCAGAAAGGCTCCCGTTGCCGTACGCTGTACGACAATGGGAGCCTTTGGGAAAGTTTTGTTCGTTGGTCAGTCTCACGCTTCCATCCGTGTGCGGATGGCCTTCAAAAATGCCTCGCTCGTGACCGGCGCGGGGCGTTCGCCCTCGACGAGGCCGGCGAGGTCGCCGGTCATGATGCCGGCGCGGATCGTGTCGAGGCTGGCCTGTTCGAGCCTGTCCGCGAAGGCTTCGAGCGCCGGAAGCTTATCCAGCTGGCCGCGCTTTTTCAGCGCGCCTGTCCACGCGAAGATCGTCGCCATCGGGTTGGTCGAGGTCTGTTCGCCCTTGAGGTAGCGGTAATAGTGCTTCGTGACCGTGCCGTGCGCGGCCTCAAATTCTGTCGTGCCGTCCGGCGCGACGAGCACGGAGGTCATCATGGCGAGCGAGCCGAACGCTGTGGACACCATATCGCTCATCACGTCGCCGTCATAATTCTTGCAGGCCCAGATGAAGCCGCCCTCGCTGCGGATGACGCGGGCGACCGCGTCGTCGATCAGCGTGTAGAAATACCGCAGGCCAAGCGCCTCAAACTGCGTTCTGTAGCTCTTCTCGTATTCTTCTTCAAAAATGCGCTTGAACGCGCCGTCATAGACCTTGGCAATGGTATCCTTGGTGGAGAACCAGAGATCCTGCTTCGTATCAATGGCATACTGGAAGCAGGCCCGCGCGAACGAGCGGATGCTGCTTTCCTTATTGTGTTCACCCTGGAAGACGGCGGGGCCGTCGGTTTTCTGGACGAGAACGGTCTGCTCCCTGCCGGATGCGCCCTTGAAGGTCATGGTGCATTCGCCGGGCTCGTCCGTCTCAAGGCTTACGGACTTATACACGTCGCCGTAGGCATGGCGGGCGATCGTGATCGGCTTTTTCCATGTGCGCACGACCGGCTTGATCGTGTCCAGCAGAATGGGCGCGCGGAAGACCGTGCCGTCCAGAATGGAACGGATGGTGCCGTTCGGGCTTTTCCACATCTCGGTCAGCTGCGGATATTCGGCCATCCGCTGCGCGTTCGGCGTGATCGTCGCGCATTTGACGGCAACGCCGTATTTTCTGGTCGCCAGCGCCGCGTCGACCGTGACCTGATCGCGCGTCTCGTTGCGGTGCAGCAGGCCGAGATCGTAATATTCGGTCTTGAGGTCGACAAACGGGCAGATCAGCTCGTCCTTGATCATCCGCCAGAGCACCCGCGTCATTTCGTCGCCGTCCATCTCGACGAGCGGCGTTTTCATCTGAATTTTTTCCATATCGGTCCCTTCTCTCTTATCCGCGCTTGGCGTAGTAATTCATCAGGCAGCCGTCGAGCAGAATGTCCCGCTCGTCCGGCGTCAGGCCCTTTACGTGCAGCAGAAGCTCTGCTTTTTCGCCGGTCTGCCGCAGAACCTCCGCGGGGAAATCCTCACAGCCTTTCTCCAGCCGCTTCCGCACGTCCGGCACGAAGACCAGATCGCCCGGCGCATAGTCGAATGGCGTGCCTGCGTCCAGCGTGAACGGCAGCATACCCCAGTTGATGCAGTTGCTGCGGTAGCGCTTGGTGGCAAATTCATAGCAGATATTCGCAAGTCCGCCCAGAACCTTCTGGCAGGACGCAGCCTGCTCCCGCGCGGAGCCGTCGCCGGGCTTGTTGGCGAACACGCAGGAGCCGAACTGCGTCGTGTTCAGAAGCGCCTCCGCGTCGCCGACGCGCGAGAGCGCGGCGAGAATGTCCGAGGGATTCGAACCCTCCCGCCGTTCGGCTTCTTTTGCGGCAATTTCCTTTGCGCGCGGCACATAATCCGGCACGCGGCGCGAAAGCGTAAACTCCGCCAGCCGCAGGGGGTTCGAGCGGTAGGACGACGTTTCGCCCGACGGGATCAGCTCGTCCGTCGTGGTCACGGGGTCATGAATGACGGCGGCAAGTTCCAGAAGAAGATGTTCGCCCAGCTCGTACATTCTGGGCCAGTCGGTGATGTTCGGACCCATGATGAGCGCTGTTTCCGGCTGCGGATGGCCGAAGCCGTGATAGACGCGGCGGGCATAGACCGTCTCGTCAAACTGGTACGGATGGCGCTCCGGGGTATAGTCCAACTCATCCGCCGGGGTGATGCGGCCGCCGTTTCTGGCTGTTGCCGCAATGGAACGCGCGTCTATGAGGCATACGCCCGCAAACTGCCCTTCGCCGGGCTTTGAGCCCTCGCGGTTCGGGAAATTGCGCGTCGTATGGCGCAGAGACAGGCCGTTGTTGGCCGGCACA
>ERZ773192.3256-NODE-3256-length-12374-cov-17.098060_pt1 | contig 12374 bp, 9 predicted proteins | sample MGYA00581010_ERZ773192 | MGnify/ENA primary metagenome ERZ773192 (study PRJEB29015, sample SAMEA2737741) | human gut metagenome | biome: human gut; feature: human-associated habitat; material: faeces | place: China | collected 2012 ...
CGCAGGACGAGAAAACCATCCGCCTCGGCGCGTCGGCGATTCCCTCGAGCTGTATTCTGCCCGAGGTTCTGCCCGCGTTTCGCGCGCAGCACCCGGAGGCCGTGTTTTCGATTTTGCAAAGCGACAGTGCAGGCGTTTTGCAGCAGCTTCGTGCGGGCCGCTTTGAACTCGGCTTCACGGGCGCGAAGGAGGAGGCGCAGGACGTGGTGTTTTCCCCGTTTTTTACCGACCGTATGGTGCTCATCACGCCGAATACTCCGCGCTTTCGGAAGCTTCTGGCGGATAAAACGCCCGTGCAGATGATCCTCCGGCAAGAGCCGCTTTTGCTTCGAGAGACGGGCAGCGGCAGCCAGAAATGCGCGGATGCGTTTTTGGAGGAAGCCGGGTTAGATCTCTCCACGCTTCGCGTCGCTGCCCGCCTGAGCGACCAGCAGAGCATCAGAAATTTGGTCGCCGCTGGGCTCGGCATTTCGATCATCTCCGGAAAGGCCGCGCAGGACGACTGCGAACGCGGGCGGCTTCTCTCGTTCCCGCTCCCGGAAAAAAGCGCGGGGCGGAGCCTATACCTCGTCTGGCGCAAATCCGGCGCGCTCCATCCCCAGACGCTCGCCTTTATCGAGTTTGTCCGGAATTTTTACGCAAACACCTGAATATAGAAACGAAGCCCCGATGCAATCACACGGCTGCATCAGGGCTTTTTGTAATCTGTTACATCGAAATCAGGCCAAACGCGTTTGCGATGGAGCTGATGAGGATGATGGCCGCGAAGAACGGGCACAGGAAGCGGATCATGGCGTTGAAGACCTTCCTTCTGCGGAAGGGCGCGCCGTTCAGCGTGACCTCGTCCGCGATGCGGTCGACACCGATGACGCGGGAGACGAGGATGCAGCTTGCGATGGCCGCGATGGGCATCATCACGGAGTTGGTCAGGAAATCGAAGAAGTCCAAAAACTGCATGCCGATCACGGTGACATTTGCCAGCGGGCCATAGCCCAGGCTGGAGAGGCTTCCGAGGAGAACCATGGAGACGCCCATGATGCTCGTGGCCTTCTTACGGCTCCAGTGCAGCTCATCCTGCAAGGTGGAGACGGCACTTTCCGTCAGCGCGATGGAGCTCGTCAGCGCGGCGAACAGGACTAACAGGAAGAACGCAATGCCGATCACCGTGCCAAAGCCCATGGAATCAAAGACCTTCGGGATGGTGATGAACATCAGCGAGGGGCCGGCCTTCAGCGCGCTGGGATCGCCGCCGGAGAAGGCGAACACCGCGGGGATGATCATCAGGCCCGCCATGATGGCGATGGCCGTGTCGAAGACCTCGACATTGCGGGTGGAGCTTTCGATCGGGACGTCCTTTTTCATGTAGGAACCGAACGTGATGAGAATGCCCATGGCGATGGACAGGGAATAAAACATCTGCCCCATGGCGGAGACGACCGTCATCCAGGAGAAGTTGTCAAGATTGGGCACAAGGAAGTACTTGACGCCCTCCAGCGCACCGGGGCGGGTCACGGAATACACGGCGATGATCAGCGACAGCACCACGAGAATGGGCATCATGATCTTGGAGACGCGCTCGATGCCGTTTTCCACGCCCGCAAAGATAATCGCCAGCGTCATGGCCGTGAAGACGAGGAAGCAAAGCTCCGAGGACATGCCGTTGGAGATGAAGGACGAGAAATAGCCGTCCTCCGCCACGAGGTGAGCCTTGCCCATCAGGTATTCCGCCAGATATTTGATGACCCAGCCGCCGATGACGGAGTAGTAGGGGACGATCAGAATCGGAATGATGGCGTTGATCCAGCCGCCCACGCGCAGCGCAGGCTTATCGCTGAAGGACTTGTAAGCGCCGACAGGGCTCTTGCCGGTCATGCGGCCGATCGAAGTCTCCGCAATGATCATCGTGTAGCCGAAGGTCATCGCCAGAATGATGTATACCAGCAGGAAAATAGCGCCGCCGTATTTGGCGGCCAGATAAGGAAAGCGCCAGATGTTTCCGAGGCCGACGGACGCGCCCGCAGCCGAAAGGACAAAGCCAATCTTGCCGGAAAAGGAACCTCTTTTATGATCCATGAAGAATCTCCTCTCTTTTTTACAACATAGAATTTACTCAGTATATCATAGAATAAAGATGAAAACAATCTGAAATCCGAAGAAAAGAGAACTATTTGTCGTTGGCCGTGCAGAAAAATAAAAAAGGAAGACTCGAAAGAGTCTTCCTTTTTCCATATTTAAGACCAGAGCAGCTGCATCGCGACGATTAGCGCCGCAGCGGCGAGGATATACACACCTGCGATCAGCAGTCCCGCCTTGAGCGCGCCGCGGATGGCGGCATTGCGCTCCTCGCGCGTCAGCTCACCGGCAGCGCTTTCCCACGGGCGGTCGTTCGTACGGGGCGCGTCGGGCGCGGAAAAGTCGCTGCGCTTGCGGTGAGGGTGCGGGAGAAAGGTCGGCTGGCGTTCGATGCCGCTCATGTCGGCGATCGTGCGGCCGTCGTCCTCCTCGTAGAAGTCGTCCTTCTTCATCACTTATCGTACAGGTGGCAGCACACGAAGTGGCCCGGCTCGATCTCGCGCTGGACGGGTGCTTCCTCCTTGCAGCAGGCCATGCAGTTGGCGCAGCGGGTGTGGAATTTGCAGCCCTTGGGCGGATTGGCAGGGGAGGGGATGGAGCCCTCGAGCACGATGCGGTTCATCTTCACCTTCGGGTCGGGGATGGGGATGGCGGAGAAGAGCGCCTTCGTGTAGGGGTGGAGCGGGTTGCGGAAGATATCTTCCTTCGCGCCGTACTCCACAAGGTTGCCGAGGTACATGACGCCGACGGTGTCGGAGATGTGCTCGACAACGGAGAGGTCGTGGCTGATGAAGAGGTACGTCAGCTTGTATTTATCCTGCAATTCGTTCAGCAGGTTGATGATCTGCGCCTGGATGGACACGTCGAGTGCGGAGACCGGCTCGTCGCAGACGATGAACTCGGGGTTGAGCGCGAGCGCACGCGCGATGCAGATACGCTGACGCTGACCGCCGGAGAACTCGTGCGGGTAGCGGTCCTTGTGGAACGGCTGTAAGCCGCAGTTGTCCATGACCTGGTCGATATAATCGTCAAATTCCGCCTTCGGGACGAGGTTGTGCTCGCGCACGGCCTCGCCGATGATCTCGCCGACCGGCATACGCGGGGAGAGCGAGGAGAACGGGTCCTGGAAGATGATCTGCATCTTCGTGCGCAGGGCGCGCAGCTCCTTGTGGGAGAGGTCATAGACCTCCTGTCCGTTGAAGAGCACCTGACCGCCGGACTTGGAGTCATACAGGCGCAGGATCGTGCGGCCCGTGGTCGTCTTGCCGCAGCCGGACTCACCGACAAGGCCCATCGTCGTGCCGCGCTTTAAATTGAACGTGACGCCGTCGACGGCCTTGACATAGCCGACCGTCTTCGACACCATACCGCCCTTGATCGGGAAGTATTTCTTGAGGTGATTGACCTGCAGAATGTACTGCGGGTCATATTCCACGGGGGTGAAATTGTTGTCGATGATGAGTGAGGACTTCTGCGCCTCATCGGCGTGCTCCTGCTTCTTGACGAATTCATCGGCATTCTGCTTCTGCGTTTCCTTCAGTTCATCGAGGACCTGATCGTCGTTCTTACCGGCTTTCCAAAACGGCATCTTATTCACCCTCCTTTCCGTTTTCCTTGCCCTCGGCCAGCTCTTCCTCCACGACCTCCTCAAGGTCGGGGCGCTTGCCGTCGTAATAGCGGTAGCAGCTCACCTTGTGCGTCGGCGAGATGCTGACCTCGCACGGGTAGTCGCCCTCGCAGCCGTTCACGCACATTTCGCAGCGGTCCTTGAAATAGCAGTAGTTCGGCATGTTGATGGGGTTCGGCACTTTGCCGGGGATGGAATAGAGCTTGTCGACCTGACGGCCCACGACTGGCTTGGAGGCCATGAGGCCGATGGTGTAGGGGTGCGCGGGATGGGCGAAGATCTCCTCCGCCGTGCCCTGCTCGACGATGCGGCCAGCGTACATGACGACCACATAGTCCGCCATTTCGGCGATGACGCCGAGGTCGTGCGTGATGAACATGATCGAGGAATTGATCTGATCCTTCAGATTGCGCAGAAGGTCGAGGATCTGCGCCTGGATCGTCACGTCGAGCGCCGTGGTGGGCTCGTCGGCGATGATAAGCTTCGGGCTGCACGCAAGCGCCATGGCGATCATGACGCGCTGGCGCATACCGCCGGAGAGCTCGTGCGGGAACATCTTGTAAACGCCCTCGCTGTTGGCGATGCCGACCATTTCAAGGAGCTCAATGGTGCGCGCCTTGATCTGCGCTTCGTCGTGGCCCTTTTCGTTGTGCAGGGCCAGCACCTCGTCGACCTGGTCGCCGATGCGGAACACGGGGTTCAGCGCGGTCATCGGCTCCTGGAAGATCATGGAGATGTAGTTGCCGCGTAAGTGCTGCATGACGCTGTCAGGCGCCTTCGTGACGTCGTAGGCCTTGCTGCCGAGGTTCAGGCGAATTTCGCCCTCCACGACCTGGCCCTGCGGGCGCTGCAAAAGCTGCATGAGCGACAAACTCGTGACCGATTTGCCGCAGCCGGACTCGCCGACGACGCCGACAGTCTTGCCGATGGGCACGGAGAACGTGACGCCGTCGACCGACTTGACAACGCCCGTGTCGGTGAAAAAGTAGGTGTGCAGGTTGTCGAATTCGACCGCGTTGTTGGGGTCGTGCATCTCGGTCAGATACTCGGATTCGGGAACGTTCTTGCGCTTGCGCTTCTTTTCGAGCGCATTTGTGATCTTGCGGTTTTCTTTGGAAATGCGGCGGGATTCCTTTGCGGAAAGATAGCCGTCATTATGCTTCTTAGCCATTCAAATTCCCTCCTTTCTCAGCGCTTCATCTTCGGGTCGAACGCGTCGCGCAGACCGTCGCCGACGAAGTTGAAGCCGAGGACCGTCAGCATCAGGCAGATGCCGGCGGGGATCCAGATGAACCAGTAGCTCGTGAGGACGTAAGAGTTGGAAACGTCGTTCATGATGTTGCCCCAGGAGGCGAACGGGAACTTGACGCCGAGGCCGAGGAAGCTGAGCGTTGCCTCGGTGATGATGGTGGAGCCGAGGCTCATCGTGCAGTTGACGATGAGCTGCGGGATGACGTTGGGGATCAGGTGGCGGAAGATGCGGCGCGAAACGCTGATGCCGCAGGCCTCCGTCGCGGTCATGAACTCCTGCTCGCGCAGAGAGAGGATCTGGCCGCGGACGAGACGGGCGATACCCGGCCAGCCGAGGAAGCCCAAGATCAACATTAAGTAGAGCATTCGGATCTGCGGGTCGACGCGCATGCCGTCCATCGCTGCGCCCAGAATGATGATGAGCGGGGTGGAGGGGATGCAGTAGAAGATATCGACGATACGCATGATGAGGTTATCGACCCAGCCGCCGAAGTAGCCGGAGACGCCGCCGAGCACCACGCCGAGCGCCGCGGAGATGATGACGACGATGAAGCCGATCATCAGCGACACGCGGCCGCCGTACATCAGGCGGGTGAGCATATCCATACCGTTTTTATCCGTACCGAGCCAGTGCGCGGAGTCGGGGAAGGAATAGGCGTCGAACACGCGGGTGGACGTGCCCTCCTTGATCGACCACTGGTACTTGGCGGGATTGTATTCGAGCTTGATCTCGCGCTCCTGACCGGCGTCGTTCACATAGGTGTACTTGGTCTCACCGTTTTCGACGGCCTGCTGCACGCGCTCTTTGAAGTCCTTGCTGATGACCGTGCCGCTGACCTTGGACTGGATGACAAAGCGGCTGATGTAGGCGATCTCCTCGCCATTCAGCATGACGCTGTCTTCATCAAGCATATAGGTCTTGCCGTCGGCCGTGAACTCCGTTTCGCCGTTGGCGTGCGCCTTAAGGGCGCTGAAGCTGAAGTTGAAACTGAACTTCTGGCTGGGGTCGTTGGCGCTGATGATGTCCTTATAGGCGATGGCAAGGAGCCTGCCGCCGCTCGAGACGGAGTAGAGCGAGTCGCCCTCCTCGGTCACGTCGTAGGTGACGCCCTTGTAGGAGAAGCTGTCGTCCTTGCCCATGTGCAGCGTGAGCTGCGCCTGGAGGATCGTGCCGAACTCCTGGCCGTCGGCCACGAGATAGCGGTACTCGGTGTTCTCGCTCATGGCGGCGTATTCCTTGAGCTGGATATCGTCGCGGTAGAAGACCTCGTCCTGCCCGTAGGGGCTGATGAGGCCGCCGATGAAGGAGAAAATGAACATCACGGCGAGGATCGTCAGACCCACGACCGCGAGGCGATTGCGGAAAAAGCGCTTGGCGACCAGCGTGCCCGGGGAAAGGACCTTGACGCGGCGGTCGTCGTTGAGGGAAAGCTGCTCGGGGGAGCCGCTCTCCTGCTGATCGTTGATCTTCTTTTCTTCAGACATGGATTAGCGCCTCCTTTTTTACGCGATGCGCACGCGGGGGTCGACCACCGCGTACAGAATGTCGGAGATCAGGTTGCCCAGCAGGGTCAGGATCGCCAGGAACGTCATGTAGAACATGGAGAAGGGGATATCGCCCGCGACCATCGCATTGTACGAGATGAAGCCGATGCCGGGGATGGCGAACAGCGTCTCTGTGATGAGCGCGCCGGCAAAAAGGCCGGGCAGCGAGCCGCCGATGAACGTCACGAGCGGGATGAGCGTGTTGCGGAAGGCGTGGTGATAGATGACCTTATGCTCGGAAAGACCCTTGGCGCGGGCGGTGCGGATGTAGTCGGCGTTGAGCACCTCGAGCATGTTCGTGCGCACATAGCGCATCCACGGGCCGATGGAAATGAACACCAGCGTCACGATGGGCAGCACCAGATGCTTTGCCATATCGAGGATCTGACCAAACTGGCTGAGGGAGTTGAAGTCACGTCCCGTGAGGCCGACAAGGTCGAACCAGCCGAGCTTGATGGAGAAGATGAGCTTTAAGAGCGTCGCAAAGAAGAACGTCGGCAGCGACATACCCAGCAGTGCGACCGTCGTGACGGTGTAGTCAGTCACGCTGTACTGCTTGGTGGCAGCCACGATGCCGAGCGGCACCGCGATGAGAAGCTCGAACACGAGCGAGATAGCGCCCATGATGAACGAGACCCAGATGACCTCGTTGAACTTCTGGATGACGGGCACGGTATACTTCCAGCTGTCGCCGAAGTTGCCGGTGCACAGGTTCTTGAGCTGGACGAAAAAGCCGGGGATGAGGCCCAGGTCCAGACCGTATTGTGCGTTGAGCTGTGCCAGCCACTCCTCATAGGGCTTGGAGCCGGGAGCCTGCGAGAGCTGCCGCGCCATATTCTCCACGTAGGAGCTGGGCATGCAGCGCATGAGCACGTAGATGATGAATGTCACAAAAAAGAGGATCACCACCGACAGCAGCAGGCGTTTTACCAGATATTTGCGCATAGAATCCCTCCGTTTTTTGATAACGGCCGCCCCGCGCCCGGGGTCTTGTCGCCGTTTCGGGTTTGATATGTCTCTCTCTGCATATCAGCCAAATGCTCCGATGCACCGGGGCATTTGGATCATAGGCAGATGTGCCTGGGGCAGGCTACCCCGCGGCAGAAGCCGCAGGGTAGCCATGCGCCTAAGTAACGTTTTTGTGCAGCGACGGAGCTTACTGCAGGTCGAGCAGCTCAATGTCGTTGTACCAGGTCCAGTAGGTCGTGATATCAGGCGTCACGGTGTCGAGGTTGACACGCTTGGCGGAGAAGATCACGCAGTTCTGGCGCTGATAGATGGGGATCTCGACCGCCCAGTCGGCCACGATGTCAAGGCACTGCTTATACAGGGTCTTGCGGTAGGTCTGGTCGGTGGACTGACGAGCCATCATGATGAGCTCATCGAGGTCGGCATCCTTGATCCAGTAGGACTTCTCGTTGGAGCCGCCCTTGCTGTGATAGATCTGGAACATATCCGGGTCGGGCGTGGCCTGCCATGCCATGGCGAACATGTCGGCAGTACCGGCGTTGATCGCGTTGGTCATCTCGGCGAAGTTGGACATATCGGAGACGATCAGGTTGAAGCCGATCTCCTTGAGAGCGTCGGACGCGAGGGTCAGAGCCATGAAGGAGGGGTGGTCGCCCTTGCCGCTGCCGCCGACCATGACTTCAGCGTCCATGCGGCCGCCGGCGGGAGCAGCGGTGATCTTGCCGTCAGCGACGGTGTAGCCGGCAGCCTCGAAGTAGCCGAGAGCGGCCTGCTTGGCGGCGGCGTACTTGTCGTCGGCGCTCATGCCTTCGGTGTAGATGTCGTTGCCGTTGACGTCAACGGAGAAGGCAACCTTGTAGCCCTCGTCAGTGACGCGCGGAGCGGCCCAGGAGGTGTCGGAGATGGGGTAGTTGATGACGTTGGCGAACTCACCGTAGTAGGAGTCGACAGCGACATCGCGGTAAACGGCGATAACCGTGGCGATGGCCTTACGCAGATCCTTGGAGGCCTCATCACCGCCGTTGCCGTCGCCGACCTTCACGCGGTTGGCGTTGAAGCCGACATAGCCGTAGCCGAGGTTGGCGACGAGGTCGGTCTGGATGGTATCGCCGGAGATCTCGCCGTTAGAGTTGGCTTCCTTGATCTGCTCGGCAGCTTCCTTGGAGTAGGAGGGGTCGGTCACGTCGATCGTGCCGGAGACAACGCCGGGGATCTTGTCTTCATCCGTCATCTCGCGCCAGATGACGGTGTCGATCTTGGGCTCGCCCTTCCAGTAGGTCGGGTTCTTCTGCAGGGTGACAGCGCCGTTGGACCAGCTCTCGAAGGTGTACGGGCCGGAGCCGACAGGCGTGGAGGTCACGGACTTGACGTGGGACAGATCGCCCTTGACAAAGCCGAACATGTTGTTGTCGTAGTCATACTTGTCAGTCTCGCCATAGTAGTGCATGGGGCACACGGTGACGGGGAGCTGATAGATGGCGGTGGCGTTGACCTCGGTGAGGGTGACGGTCATGGAGTAGTCACCGGTCTTGACGATACCGGCAACGTTGGGAGCGGACTCGCCGGTCTGGACGGCGACGGTATAGTCGTTGTAGGCGTCGCCCAGCTCGGCCTCGAGGAAGGAGGAGATGCTGGTGCCGGCGGTCTCAGCGTTGATACCGTCATCGGAGATGTCGTAGCCGTACTTAGCAACGATGGCAGCCCAGAAGTCTTCGGCAGTCGCGTCATCGGCGAGCTCGAAGCCCCAGTTGCCAGCCTGCGCGGCGACGGAGTCGTCAGCGGTGGCGTAACCGGAGGCGACCACGTAGTCAAGGATCTCCTGGGCGAACTTCACGCCGGCGGCGTTGAAGGCGGTCCAGTAAGCGTTGTACTGCTCTTCGGTGTAGAAGTCGTTGGCGGCGTAGGCGTCAGGACCGGCGGCGAGGATCAGGTTCTGCACAGTGTCCATACCGCTGCGATAGGCTTCCAGACCCTTGATGGGCAGGGAGTACAGCGTGGAAACGCCGTCATAAGCGGGGTCAAGCAGGACATAGTAGGAGAAAATGACGTCGTCGATGGTCATTTCCTCACCGTCGGAGAACTTGACGCCCTCTTTCAGCGTGATGTTGTAGTCGACCGTGCCGTCGCTGTTTTCAACGATGTCGCAGTCGGCAATGCCCTTGTAAGTATAGTCGGTGCCGTTGTAGGGACGGACGTCGCCCTCAATGCCCTTGAGGACGACAGAGCCCTCGCGGTCGACGAGAAACAGACCGTCGAAGACCATACCCATGACCTGGTTTTCATAGTCATTGGTATAGAAGAAGGGGGAGAACTTACCGTCGAAGTTCTGCGTGCCGACAACAAGCGTCTTGCCGTCGGTCTGGCCGTCGTCCGTCTTCTTGTCGCCGCAGCCGGCCAGAAGACCAAGACACATGACCAGAGAAAGGATCAGTGCAAGTGTTCTTTTCATTGAATCTACTCCTTTATAAATTTTTGCCAAACGGGTCGCCCCGTGCAGCACAAAGTAAGGTGCCCGCGCGGATACGCGCGCGGAAAGGGAGTACGCCCCCTATGGACATCTGTGCGCCGAAAAACAGCACATAGAATTTTTTTGATTATAGCATGAAAAGATGAAGATTGTACAGAGTAAAATCTTAGAAGTTATCTTTTTTAGGCAATTTGTCCCATTCTGCCTGCATAATTTCGGCGCGCAGAACAAGGGCGCTCAGCAGCGCTGTTAGCTTCAGCAGGACATAGAGCAGCGTGAAAAAAGTCTGTCCTGCGTGGTCATTGACGAAAAAGAAGATCAATTCGCACACAATGCCGAGAAGAGAAAAGACCGCCGTGACCGTCGTTCGCACAGGCAGAACGGCCACGCTTTTTTTGTAGTTGTACTCGCGCACCGCGCTCCAGTCCGTTCCGAGCTTTACGAGCGCCCAGATGACGCTCGCCGCGCCCAGAAACTCGCCGAGGTAGGGGAGCAGAACGTAAAAACAGTTCTGCATCCCCGGCGCGGGAATGCACCCGCCCGCGATGACCGCGACGGTCAAAATGGCCGCCATTCCCCACACGGCGCGCTTGAGTCTGCGCTGCTTTGCATCATCGCTTTGGCAGGCGTAGAGCGCCCCGTCGTAAACATATTCGCCCGCGACGTTCAGATGAAAGTCGTTCAGGTGCTCGCGGCGGTTGTGCTTTTTGTGCTGTTCGCCCATTATTCGATGCCCGTGAGGTCAAAGTCCGCGAGCGCCTTCTCCGCTTCGGCGCACACGCCGCGAAGACACGCTTCGTCAAACGGACTCTCAAGGCCGGCGTTTTTGAGAAGGTCGGTGAACGTCCGGCTGCCGCCCTGCACGGTGTAGGCCATGTAGTGCTGCCAGGCGTTCCCCACGTCCTTGCGGATCATCGCCCAGAATTCGAGCGCCACGGTCTGGGCAAGGCAGTAGTCAATATAATAGAAGGGGCTCGAATAGATGTGGTGCTGGCGCTGCCAGCCCATGCCCTCGGAGTAGAACGGGATCTCGCCGTCAAGCTTCATCCACGGCATGTAGACGCCGAGCAGCTCCTTCCACGCGGCGTGGCGCTCGGCGGGCGTCATTTCGGGCTTTTCATACACGATGTGCTGGAAGTGGTCGACCATCGTGCCGTAGGGGATGAACGTCAGCGCGCCGGAGAGGTGGCTGTAGAGGAACTTTTTCGCGTCGGGACCGAAAAAGCCGTCCGCCCACGGCTCTGCGAAGAACTCCATGGACATCGAGTGGACCTCGCAGGCCTCCATGCTCGGCCAGATATAGTCGATGGGGATGCGCTTGCGGTTCGTCCAGGCCTCGAAAGCGTGACCGGCCTCGTGCGTCACGACCTCGACGTCGTGCTGCGTGCCGTTGAAGTTGGCGAAGATGAACGGCACCTGATAGTCCATGATGCTCGTGCAGTAGCCGCCCGCCTGCTTGCCCTCGGTCGAGAGCACGTCGAGCAGCTCGTCGCGCAGCATCGTTTCGAAGAACTCCTTTGTCTCGGGCGAAAGCTCGCTGTAGAACTTCATGCCCTGGGCGAGAATGTCATCCGGCGTGCCCGCGGGGCGGGGATTGCCGGAACGGAATTCGAGCGCGTTGTCGGCAAAGCTCATCGGATACTGCTTGCCCAGGCGCTTGGCCTGCTCGCGATACACCTTGTCCGCCACGGGAACGAGATACTTGACGACCGCTTCGCGGAACTTCTCGACATCGTCCTTCGTATAGCAGTTGCGGCCCATGCGGTAGTAGCCGAGCGTGGTGTAGCCCTCGTAGCCGAGCTTTTTGCCCATCGCGTCGCGGAGTTTTACGAGCTTGTCGTAGAGCTCGTCGAATTTTGCCTGATTGTCCTTGTACCACTGGCCCTCGGCCTTCCACGCGGCAAGGCGGCGCTTATCATCCGCGTCGGTCTTGCAGGGCGAGAGCTGTGAGAGCGTGTAGACCTTGCCCTCGAACGGGATCTGCGCCGAGGCGAGCAGCTTTTCATACTCCTGCGTCAGGTCGTTTTCCTGCTGCAATTCAGGAATGATGGCGGGGGAGAAGGTCTTGAGCGCGATCTCGGCGTTGACGAACATCAGATCGCCGTATTCCTTTTCAAAGTCCGCGCGGAAGGCACTTTCGAGCATCGCCGCTGTCCACGCCTGATTGTATTCCTCCAGCTCAGGGTTGAAGTTGTTCCAGAATTTCTCCTCGCCGTCGTAGAATTTGTCTCGCGTGTCGATCGAGTGGCGGATGCTCGCGAGCGTCGCGGCGGTGGAGATGTGGCTCATCAGCTCCTGCTGCGAGAGGAAGACCTTGCGCGCTTCCTCATAGCTCTTGGCGGCCTTGAGCTCCGCCGTCAGCGCGGAAAGGCGCTGCTTGCTCGCCGCGGGATCGGGGCGGGTGTAGGTCATTTCGGAAAATTTCATGTTGTTTCCTCCATC
>ERZ773192.3262-NODE-3262-length-12363-cov-3.323611_pt1 | contig 12363 bp, 10 predicted proteins | sample MGYA00581010_ERZ773192 | MGnify/ENA primary metagenome ERZ773192 (study PRJEB29015, sample SAMEA2737741) | human gut metagenome | biome: human gut; feature: human-associated habitat; material: faeces | place: China | collected 2012 ...
CCGGAGCTGGTCTCCTTTGGCCGCTCGGTACGGTGCACGTCCCGGTACAAGAACAGATCCCGCTGGTTGGTCAGCTTCATGCTGCCCTGCCGCACATAGCTGGTTGCGTCCCGCTGCGGTGCCACGCTCTTGAGCCGGCTCTTCATCACGCCGGTCACGATGAGTGCCGTGATCAGGCCAATGACCAGCGCCACGCCCAGATACACGATAGAGAACGGCTCCTTGGGCATGTTGTCCACATCGTAAGGGTGGCCTTCGCGGGCGGCGGTGACATACGAATCCGTCCACTGGATAAAGGTGCGGAAGGCGGCGGCGTAATCGCCGTCTGCCATGTCGGGAGTCATCTGCTCGCCAAGGTACTGGATGCCGGCATCCGTAAAGGCGGTAATGCCGTAGCCGCAGGTGGAGATATGCCATTTGCGGTCGCCTATGCTCACCACCAGCAGCACGCCGTCCCGGTTTTCGCCGTAGCCGAACTGGCAGTAATCGTACAGGTCATCGGCGTATTCTTCCATGCCGGTGTAGCCCTCGCTTTCCAGCGAGTCGATGGTGGCAATGATCACATCAAAGCTCTGGCGGACGCTCAGTTCCTCCAGTGAAGCTTCCAGCTCGCTGTCCTCGTCCTCGGTCAGGACTTCTGCGCTGTCGTTCACGCGGTAGTACAGGTCGGCAAAGCCGTCTGCGGCAAAGGCCGGTACAGCCAGCGCCAGCAAAATCACCAGTGCGGCCAACGCAGCACAGAGGGAGCGCAGTCGGGTAGCAGTGTTTTTCATCTTCCGTCCCTCCTTTACAGAATCCCGGCCAACCACAGCAGCCACATCACCGCATAGGATGCAGCACCAACAGCTGCCGTAAGTCCCAGCGTCCACTTGCGGGCGGCGGCCTTATCCACCGGCAGGTTGCCCACAAACTTGCCGGTCTGGCCGTTCATGGCAAAAATGTAGTTGTTGCCCTGCCAGCTGGTGCTCAGCACCCACACCGGGAACAGGGCATACTTTGCCTTGCCGCCGTGCAGCTGGATGCTGCTGTTCTCCATTTTCACGGAGTCGTAGCCGGTAACGGTCTGGGTAAAGGCGTCCTCAGTGGACTGACGGATACGCTCGTTGGCGCGCTGGATGCTCTTTTGGGCGTCCACATCGTACTTATCGGCCACATAGCCCGCCAGATACGCTGTCTTGAAGGGTACGGCATCCTGCATGGCAAAGGGCTCGATGGATTCCATCAGGTCGTCTGCCATCTTGGAGGAGCCGTCCACCGGCACGGCGTCAAAGCCCAGCACGCCGTCCCGGCGCACGGAGTAGTAGCTGGTCTCGGTATAATCGTAGTCGTCATCCGACCAAAAGCGGGTGCGGGTGGCGGTAAAGCGCAGCTGGGCGTCGGCATCGCTGTCGTACAGCCAGAAGGGCACATACACGCCCTTGATCTCGTCGATATGGTTCTGGCTGCGGAACACCTTGGGCAGCAGGGTCTTGCCCTTGAGGTGCTCCTGCAGCTTTTCCTTCGCTGCTTTTTTATCCAGCTTGAAGGGGATGATGAGGTCGGGGCGCAGGTCTCCGGCAAACTGTCCGGCGAGGACGATGGGGTTGCCGCAGAAGGGGCAGGCCGAAGCCGCCATGGTGTCGTCGCCCACGATCTCGCCGCCGCAGCTCTTGCAGCTGTAAGTATGCAGACCGGCGGTCTCCCCTTCTGCCCAGCTGCCGCCGGGGGTGGCCCAGTTCATCTTGCTGGGCTTCGCATCCTTCAGGTCCTCATCGTAGCCCTTCAGTGCGTCCACCTCAAACTCGGTGTCGCAGTAGGGGCATTTCATCTTCTGGGTGGTGCTGTCAAATTTGATGGCACCATCACAGCAGGGGCACTTATATTCCAGCATTCCTGCCATAGTGTTTCCTCCTGTAGTCTGCGGAGCAAGGACTTATTTGCTTTTCTGCCCTGCCCTGCAGCGTGATCGGTCATTGTGCGCGGGTTCAGCTGCGGTCGTTCTCGTCAAAGGGGTCGCCGCACTCCGGGCAGAACTTGGGCGGGTGTGCAGGGTCTGCCGGTTCCCAGCCGCACTTGTCGCACTTATACTTGGGCGTACCGGTGGGCTTAGGTTTACCGCACTCGGAGCAGAACTTGCCCTTGTTCACCGCACCACAGCTGCAAGTCCAGCCTTCTGCTGCCACCGGGCGGGGCTTGCCGCACTCCGGGCAGAATTTGCCGGTAACGGTAGCACCGCAGCTGCAAGTCCAGCTGTCTGCAGGCTTCGGCTCCGGCTTTTTGCTGCCGCATTCCGGGCAGAACTTGCCGGTAACGGTAGCGCCGCAGCTGCACTTCCAGCTGTCGGCGGCAGAAGGCTGCTGCTGGGGTGCTGCGGACTGCTGACCCATGGCGAACAGGCTCTGGGCGTTCATGCCGTTTGCACCGGCTGCCATGCCCATGCCCATAAAGCCGGTCATAGCACCGGCGGTGTTCCCTGCGGCAGTCTTCATGGCGTCGATCTGACCGCCCACCAGACGGGCTGCGGCGGTGGTGGGGTCGGTGGTCATGGCGTTCTCTTCCCACTCGGTGATCTTCTTCTGCTGCTCCTCCGGGACGGACAGAGAGTTGATGTTGAAGGAGAACACCTCAATGCCGCGCTTTTTGCGCCAGATATTGGACAGCTGCTCGTTGAGCGCCTCGGAGATCTCCAGCGTGTGGGCGGGGATCTCGTAATACTGCACCTTGTTGGCGGAAAGGGTGGCAAGGGCAGGCTGCAAGGCGTTCATCAGCTCGCTCTTCAGGCGGGGAGCCAGCTCCGAGGCGTCATACTGGGTGGAGACGTTGCTGCACACATTGGTGTAGAACAGCAGCGGGTCGCAGATGCGGTAAGTAAAGCTGCCGTTGCAGCGGATATTCACCGAGAGCTTGTAGCCTCGCTCCTCGCTGACCACCACCCGGAACGGGATGGGGGTAGCAGTGCCGTACAGGATCTCGCCCAGTTCCTTGGTGTTGATGTAGTACACCCGCTGATCCTTGCCGGTGTCGCCGCCGTAGGTAAAGCGCTTGGCTACGGTCTGGAAGGTAGCTGCCAGACTATCGCCGAAGTTGCCGGTGAACACGCTGGGCTCGGTGGATGCGTCAAAGGTGAACTCGCCCGGCTCGGCCATCCGCGCGCCCGCCGCCATCAGCAGCCTCAGGATCTTGCCGACCAGCGCCTGCGAGCCGTGGCAGTGAATCTCCGCCACATCCTCCCGCGTGTAGCTGTGCGGCGCGCGCATCAGCACAGCCATCGCCTCGTCCGCAACGCCGCCCTCCTCCATCACATAGCCGTAGGTCAGCACGCGGTTTTCCAGCGGCTTCCCGTTCTTCGCCCGGAACACGCGCGATATGATCCGCCGGCAGTCCGCCCCGCTCACGCGGACAATCGCCACGCCGCCCTCTCCCGCCGCCGTCGCCTGCGCCGCGATGGTATCCCGATTTTGAAACATGCGCCGTTCCTCCCTCTGTGTTTTCCAATCTGTTTTGATTATACCACGACCGTCCGCGGTTGAAAAGCGCGCAAACCGGCCGCCTTCCTTCATCGAACCTGCCGAAAAGCGCCCGTTTGATGAACTTTTTCCCGGCTTCTCTTGATTTCGCACGAAAAACTGTGTAGAATAGAGGTTATGGCTTACGGCCCTTTGCGGACGGCTTGTTTTTCTTCACAACCAAAGGAGGTTCCGCATCCGATGCAAAATGTGCAGCGAATTGTTCTGGTGGACTTCGGCGCGCAGTATACCCAGCTCATCGCCCGCCGTGTGCGCGAAGCCAAGGTTTTCTGCGAGGTTGTTTCCTACCTGACGCCGCTTTCCGAAATCCTTGAAAAGAAGCCGGTGGGCATCATCCTCTCCGGCGGCCCCGCTTCCGTGCTCGACGCAGATGCGCCGCATATCGACCCGGCCATCTACGAGCAGGGCATCCCGGTTCTGGGCATCTGCTACGGCATGCAGCTGACGGCCTACACCCTCGGCGGCACCGTCGAGCGCGCCGCCCAGCGCGAATATGGCCGCGTCCCGGTGGATTTCGACGTCAACAGCCCGCTGTTTGCCGGCATGAAGGCGCAGTCCGTCGCGTGGATGAGCCACACCTTCCACGTCACCCATGCGCCGGAGGGCTTCACCTCCATCGCCCACAGCGAAAACTGCGCGTTCTGCGCGATGGCGAACCCCGAAAAGCGCATCTACGCGGTGCAGTTCCACCCGGAAGTCACGCACAGCGAAGAGGGGCAGAAGGTCATCGCCAACTTCCTGTATAACGTCTGCGGCTGCACGGGCGACTGGACGATGAGCACCTTCATCGACAACGCCATCGCCTCCATCCGCGAGCAGGTCGGCCCGAACGGCCGCGTGATGCTCGGCCTCTCCGGCGGCGTGGATTCCTCCGTCGCGGCGGCGCTGATCTCCCGCGCCATCGGCGAGCGCCTGACCTGCGTTTACGTCGATCACGGCTTCATGCGCAAAAACGAAACCGAATCCGTCCGCGAGGTCTTCACCAACCAGTTCCCGGTGAATCTGGTCATCGTGGACGCGCGCGACCGCTTCCTGAGCAAGCTGGCGGGCGTTTCCGACCCGGAGACGAAGCGCAAGCTGATCGGCGGCGAGTTCGTCTACTGCTTCGCCGACGAGGCCAAGAAGCTCGAGGGTGTGGAATTCCTCGCGCAGGGCACGATTTACCCGGACGTGATCGAATCCGGCTCGGTCAAGGGCAGCGCGGTGATTAAGTCGCACCACAACGTCGGCGGTCTGCCGGCCGATGTGCGCGCGAAGTTCACCGGCGGTCTGGTGGAGCCGCTCCGCATGCTGTTCAAGGACGAGGTTCGCAAGGTCGGTGAGGAGCTGGGCATGCCGCACGACATGGTTTGGCGTCAGCCGTTCCCCGGCCCCGGTCTGGCGATCCGCATCATGGGCGACATCACGGCGGACAAGCTGGAAACCGTTCGCGAGAGCGACGCGATTCTGCGCGAGGAAGTCGCGCTGGCCGGTCTTGAGCGCGACGTCAACCAGTATTTCACCGTGCTGACCAACACCCGCACCGTCGGCGTGATGGGCGACGAGCGCACGCACGATTTCGTGCTGGCCATCCGCGCCGTGACGACCGACGACTTTATGACCGTCGATTGGGCGCGCCTGCCCTACGACCTGCTCGCCAAGGTCAGCGCGCGCATCGTCAACGAAGTGCCGCGCGTCAACCGCGTCGTGTACGATATCACCACCAAGCCGCCGGCAACGGTGGAGTGGGAATAATCAAACTCCCGTCAATTCATCCCGGAAATTCCAGTTATTGCTGAATTTCCGGGATTTTTTGTTGCTTGGTGGCTACAAATTGGCTACATTTCGCGTTTTCGTCGCCGAGAAAATGTAGCCAGAAACCTCACAGGCTGTCCAGACGATTGGCTACTTCAACCTGCTTGTTCGGGTACAGATGGCTGTACGTCTCCATCGTGGTCTGCACGCGCTCGTGACCGAGGCGCTCTGCAATTAGCAGCGGCGAGAAGCCCATCTCCACCAGCAGACTGGCGTGACTGTGCCGAATATCGTGTATGCGAATTTTCTTGACGCCGGATTTCTTGCAGCCGCGCTGCATTTCGTGCGTCAGGAAATACTTCGTATATGGGAATATCCGATTTTCTTCATCAAGATCATAGCACTGGCTAATATACGCTTTGAGGCATTCAGCCAACACGTTCGGCATTGTCACCACACGATTGCTTTTCGGCGTTTTAGGTGTGGTAATCACGTCCTCCCGATTGATCCGCTGATACGACTTGTTGATCGTGATTGTCGATTTTTCAAAGTCGATATCCGCAAGCGTCAGCGCCAGCAGCTCGCCTTCTCGCATGCCCGTATAGTACAGCGTCATGAAGATCGCATAGGATGCAGGCTTATCCGCAACGGCTTCAATAAAGCTGTCGAACTCTGCCTTTGTCCAGAACTGCATTTCGTCCGCATTTTTCTTTCCCATGCTGCCAGCCTTGTGACACGGATTTTCTTTCAGACCGTAATACTTGACCGCATAGTTGAAAATCGCCGTCAGTTGGTTCTGGATCTCACGCAGATACGTCGGCGCATACGGCTCGTCCTTCCCGTTCCTGTACGTTGCAAGCTGATTCTGCCACCTCCGCACGTCCGTAGGTTTGATGTCATTCAGTGCCATCCGGCCAAAGAACGGCATAATCTTCAGCTCGACCAGAAAACGCTTGCTAGAAATCGTCGAAGGTTTCAGGCGATTCTCCATGTCGGCAAAATACAGCGCCACAAAATCATGAAACATCATGCCGAGACTGCCGGACGCTTGGTTCATCGTCTCGCGTTCCCATTGCAGGGCTTCCTTCTTCGTGAGGAAGCCTCTTTTCTTTTTATGGATGGTATTCCCCTTCCAATCCGTCACACGGATCTGGGACATCCAGCGGTTGTTCGTTCCGTACTTGGTTACAGACATTAAACTCCTTTCTTCAAGCATTGGACCTCATCGGATTATTCCGTTTTCTTGTACGCATTTTCAAGGAATTCGTTTCTCTTCCTGATCCGTTCGTCGGGATCAAGCTCCTGCGGTTCTACGGTCTCAACCGTGTTGGCTGCATAGTACGCCAGCGTGGTATCCTTCCACTTCTTGTACGCCTCAAGCGTGGATGCGAAGGACTGCACATCTTCCCGCTCCTGCTGCCACTGTTCAAGAAACAGGCACATATCCGCATTAAATTCCGCTGCGCTTTTTCCATCAAAGGAGATCGAGCACGACCACTCCTTGCTGCGCGGCGGCTTCTTTACGTCGATATGAAAATCAATCCCCGCGACATTTTCCAGCTTAAACAGAAAGTCCATCACATCGGAAAGGCTTTTGATCTGCGTCGTGCCGGATTCATAGCCAAAAAGATACGTCGAAGAGGTTTCCAGAATTTCCGCAATCTGATTGATGACAGAAATAGAAACTTCGATTTCGCCCGTTTCATACTTCTGCACGGTGCGCAGGGATTTTCCCAACATCTGCGCCAGTTCAGTCTGGCTGAGACCTTTTTTCTTTCGGAGCATTTTGATCCGCTGTCCGATAGCGGCATGGTCAAGATTGTCCATAGCTGATTCACCTCGTCTTCATCATAGCACAAACGAATGTGAATTTCAAGTTCATATTTTTATTCTTTTATGTCTTGACAAATGCACTTCGTATTCGTATAATGAATATGCACTTTTGATTCGTATTTCGATGATTAAGGCGAAAACGGAAGTATGAAAAGTGCACATTTCACGAACAGCCGTCAGAAACGGCAGGGGGGTTTTTATGAAAGCTCAGTACATCACCGCAACAGAAGTCGCTGAAATCATGGGCATCAGCCGCAGCAAGTCCTATCAGATCGTCCGGCAGCTCAACAAGGAGCTGAAAGCGCAGGGGTATCTCACGGTTGCTGGAAAATGCCCCATTCAGTATTTCAAACAGAAGTTTTACGGTTTCCAGATTCCGGGAGGTGAACGAGATGTTGGATAAAAAAGAAATGACTGCCCTTGTTCCATCTGTTGGCGCAGATGAAAGGCAGCCATCGCAAAAAGTTTGCAAAAACAGTATACCCGCTTCTGACAAAGAAATCAACGAAAATGTCCGCGTCGCAAGCAATCCGCTTCATCTGCACACGGTTTCCATGACTGAATTGTACCAGACCACCTACGCCAGCAGACCGCCCATCATCGACGGTCTGCTGTACGCGGGCGCGTACATTCTCGCAGGCGCGCCGAAAATCGGAAAGTCGTTTCTGGTTGCGCAGCTCGCCTATCATGTCAGCGCAGGCAGCAGGCTTTGGAACTATAAAGTCCATCAAGGTGCCGTGCTCTATCTCGCCCTTGAAGATGATTTTCAGCGCATCCAAAGCCGGATGTTCATGATGTACGGCGTGGAGGACAGTGAAAAACTGTACTTTGCAACCGCCGCAAACAAGGTCGGTCAGGGATTGAACGACCAGCTTGAAAATTTCATCAAGGAACACGCCGATACGAAGCTCATTATCATCGACACGATGCAGAAAATCCGGGAGTTTGGCGGCGAAGCATACAGCTATGCCAGCGATTATGCGATCATTGGTCAGCTCAAACAGTTCGCAGACAAGCACGGTGTCTGTCTGCTCATCGTCCACCATACGCGCAAGCAGCCCGCCGAGGATTCATTCGACATGGTGTCTGGCACAAACGGTTTATCCGGCAGCGCGGATGGCACGCTGCTGATGCAAAAGAAAAAGCGCACCGGGTTGGATGCGACGGTCGATGTGGTCGGGCGCGACCAGCAGGATCAGATCCTCTATCTGAAAAAAGACCCGCATACGCAAATTTGGAACTTGGAGCGAACGGAAAATGAGCCGTACAAAGAACCCCCAGACCTCATACTGAAAGCAGTTTCCGATCTGGTTTCTCCGCTTGTGCCGACTTGGATGGGCTCTCCCTCAGAACTCGCGTCCGCAGCCAACATCAACATGGCGGCGAACGCGCTGACCAAGTACCTGAATGTCAAGTACGGCAAGCTACTGGACGAATACTCGATCCGATATGAAAACAAGGCCAAGCACGCTGGGCGTCAGGTTGTTCTGACCTTCACGCCTACGGATGAATCGAAAAATAAATCATGAATCATAAGTGACGCGACGATAGCGACGGTCGCGACGGTGTTTTGCAGGTCTCAAAAGCATCGTCGCAATCGTCGCGACCGTCGCGCTCCGTGATCGGATAGGATGGATGGATAATGAAAAACGTACTGATTCCCTACGAACTGTTTCTGGAACTCACGCTCCATCACTTGAACGGCATCGACGGATTTGAGAACGATATTCGGCGCGGCCTGACCAAGAAAGTCAATGCGCTTCTCGACCGCGAGCTGTACGCCAAGTACAAGACCGCGCCGACCGAAGCGCAGCGCGAACAAGCCCGACAGGAATACCTGAACCGACGCAGCATCCCGGAGAGCTGCCGTTGGGACACACCGCCTTGGGAGCTGTGACAGGAGCGTGCCACGCTCCTGTTTGAAGCCCACAAGGCAGCGGGGATGCTCCCGCCCGTAACCCCCTCGGAGAGCCCACTGACATCTTTGCAGTCCGCAGGACTGAAAGTGTCATAGTGGGTTACGCACTTTGAAAAAGATGCGTAACGGCACCTCGCCGCTCCCCGTTTCCCACCGACTGAACCTAGGAGGAATCGCCTATCGCAAACTTTTGTTTCGCCCGTGTCGCCACCCGAACCCGTGCATCAGTCAGCAAATTTGAGCGACACATCGAACGGAAAAACGAAACCTATGAAAACATGAACGTCGATCTCTCCTGCACGCCCATGAATGTCACGTTCAAGAGCTGCGGCAATCTGACGTATAACGAATATCTGGATCAGCTTGTCGATCAAGGCAAGGTTTCTCTTCGCGGACTCAAGCCCGACGCCAAGGTCTTTGACGAGATGATCCTCGACGTGAACACGGAATACTTTGAGCAGAACGGCGGGTACGAATACGCCTGCCGATTCTATGAAGAAGCCTATCGGTTCGCAAAGCAGCTTTACGGCAAGGAGAACATCGTCTCCGCCGTCATGCACGCCGACGAGCTAAACACAGCGATGACCGAGAAGTACGGTAAGCCTGTGTACCACTATCATCTGCACGTCATGGCATTGCCCGTGGTCGATAAGGAAATCCGATGGTCGAAGCGCTGCAAAGCCCCGGAGAAGATCGGTACGGTGAAAGAAGTCGTTCATCAGGTCAGCCATTCTAAAAAGTGGAAATCTGAAAAGGCTTTGGACAAGAACGGTCAGCCTGTGCTGAACAGCAAGGGCAAACCCGTCTACCGAACCTCGTACAGCATCCTGCAAGACCAGTTCTTCGACCACATGGCAACCGCAGGGTTTGCCGACATACAGCGCGGCGAACGCGGCAGCACCGCCGAACACCTGACCGTGACCGAGTTCAAGGTTGCACAGGAACAGAAGAAGCTCGATGCGCTGGAAGCCGCCGCTAACAAGAAAGAAGCCGTGCTTGAAAAGTATGACAAGCGGCTGAAAGTCCAGAAGACTGCCGCACTGACGTTTCAGGAAATCGACGAGATGGGTTCATCCAGCCTTATCGGCAAAAAGATTTCCATGACGCAGGACGAAGCCGCGAAACTCAAAACGCTGGCAAAGGAAGGTGTTACTTCTCGCCCCAAGATCATCGACCTGACGCGGAGCTTAAAGCAGGAAAAACAAGCATCAGCATTCTGGAAAAGCCGCTATGACGAGTTGCGCGAACAGACGAAGGATTACATCGCCGCCGTCAAGCACTCGCCGGAGGCCGTGAAGAACTTCCTGCAAGAGATCATGCAGAAACAAATGCAGGAGTTTAACCGCCGCGCCAGAGAGCGAAAGAACAACCGAGAAGAACGATAAAGCATTTAAGGAGGAAACCATTACTTCGCCGAGCGCATGCCCGAGTAACGCCGCCGTATCCAGATGTCAAGGGTAAAGGCTGCAAGCAGCCCGGCTTCGCCGCCCTTGACATCCGGCTCCGTCGGCGTTATGGTAGAGAAAAGGCGGCATCGGTCAGACCGCTGCCGCCTCATACCAGTTTCTGCTGTTTGCACCCGCAGAGAACGTTTACACAAAATTCGGGATAGACCCACTTCTATTTGTCAGCAGGTTATTTTTTTAGCCTACGTTCCGGTATTTCAATCATTTTTCCTTTCATTTTTCTGCTTTTTTCGTATCAGTTGTAAATTCAATTAACTTGCTAGACTCCTAGCTCAAACTGCCAAATCTTTTTGAATCGTAAATTTACTTTCCATGCTTACCACTATCAAATCATTTCTAATCAGTTGTTATTAGTGGCTTACAGATCCTTTGTGTTGGCTACAAATTGGCTACAAAAATTCCAAAGACGCCATGGAAAACGAAAAATAGGTGAATCAGATGGACAAAAAACGAATTAAAAGTGCGTGTTATCATTCGTTGTTAAGGTCTTGAGCTTGAGTGGGAATAAAACCACAAGCCCTGAAAGTCAAGCAATAGCTCGATTTTCAGGGCTTTTCTTTATTCTTTGAGTGCAAAATGAGTACATTTTAATTGCCACCATCAGATTTCACATCGTACTCTTCTCGTTTTTTTCCTCGGGATTTCTCTGACGTTTACCCTTTTCTTCCAGCATTTCGGCAAATACAGGGCCATAATCTTCCGGATCGTAATCTCCATCCGTCTCGATGTCATAATCAAAGTCCATCGGGAGAACCAGCGGCTTCAGCTGCATCAGCATTTGTGTTTTTTCCATTTTCTGCTTTCTCTGCTGAATAACTTGCTCCTGTTCTTCTGACGGATGTTCTTTTCCTTCCCGAACAGCCTGTTCATACGCAGAAACAACGGCTTCATATTCAGAAAAGAAATTCATAATTCTAGGATCATTCGCCGTCAGCCAGCCCTGTTCCAGCGCAATTTTCTCATTTGGGGATTCCACATTAAAAAAGCGTGCAATACTCGGATTGACCTTCATTTTTGCCGTAGACGGCTCAATCTTTTGCTCTCCGTTCTTTTCTCCTTCAATTGTGATAATCCCAGAATGGAAAAGCATCATCAATAGACTTATCACTTCCGGAAAGCGTCCAACCGGAAAAACAACATCATAATCTCCACTGATTGCACTATAGGTCACATTAAGTGCTTTAGCTATGCGTTCGATCTGTTCCGGTTTGGGAACCATTTTTCCCGTTTCATATTTACGAATTGAAACGGGATGAATCCCCGTTTCTTCAGCCAGACGGTCTTGCGTCATCCCTCTATGCTTTCTACAGAACTTTATCCGTTCTCCAATATCCATGTTTCATCCTCCTCATAACGAGATCACTACATTTTTATTATAGCATTTTCTTTTCTTATTGACCATAGTGAATTTTATTGGACGGATTCTCATCTGTAGGAGTACTTTGGAATGTGGAGGCGTTCAAAAAAGCTGGAAGACGAGCTGTGGTTTTGTAGCGGCGGATGTGTGCCGGGAGCTGAAGCTTGGGAACAGTATCGATGTTAATTGGGTTCTTCTTTTCAGTTCACGACCGATATATTTTTCCTTCTTTTATTTTGTAGACTTCATCACAGGCTTTTGAGATATCTGTTGCACTATGACTCGCAAGCAAGATGCACTTTCCCTCTTTTTTCAGCTTTTGTAATAGCTGATGCACGTCCTCTACGCCGTCTTGATCCAGACCATTAAACGGTTCATCTAAAATCAGATAATCCGGATTTTCCATGATTGCCTGCGCAATACCAAGGCGCTGCCGCATGCCGAGCGAGTATTTTCCCACATGCTTGCGGCTTTCGGGGTCAAGCCCCACCGTCTTCAGCACATTCGAAATCTCTTCCTTGCCGATCTTCCGCCGTATGTTCGCCAAAA
>ERZ773192.3272-NODE-3272-length-12344-cov-5.656034_pt1 | contig 12344 bp, 4 predicted proteins | sample MGYA00581010_ERZ773192 | MGnify/ENA primary metagenome ERZ773192 (study PRJEB29015, sample SAMEA2737741) | human gut metagenome | biome: human gut; feature: human-associated habitat; material: faeces | place: China | collected 2012 ...
AGCAGTCGGTGTGCTATACACATTTTCACTCAAACAAGGTTTTTAGAGGTGACCTAAATAAATGGAGGGATAAAAAGTGAATATAGCAAAAAGAATAATTAGTCTGATAATTTTTCTTGCGCTTTTTGCTGTTTCTGCATTGAGAATAAACACGGTGTTGAATTATCAAGACGATGTGCACTCTCGCGCTGAGTTTAGTCAGTTCTATAGTCTGCCGTCAGATATCCTTGACGCAGTATGGATCGGAAGCAGTTCTGTCCAAGAATTCGCCATTGCCCCTGTCATGTATAAAGAAAATGGAATAGCTTTATATCCAATGGCTTTTGGTAATCTTCCATTTAATGCCACAAGATTTCTAATTACAGAAATTGAAAAAACTCAAGATCCCGAATTATACCTTGTGGATATCAGGCAGCTTGCCTATAACTGCATTTGGGAGGAGTCAATCAGAAGAGTTACAGATAATATGGCTTGGTCTGATAATAAAGTCAAAGCAATACAAACAATGACCTCCGATTGGGTGAGATACTACGATAAGAGTGGTGTTGACCTTAATGAGTTCTATTTCTCATTTTACAAATACCATAACAGATGGAATGATTTATCGGAAGCTGATTTTGTTGAAGATAAAAACAGTTTCTTGGGTTATTTTGTGAAATATGGAGTTTCGCCGTTTAATTACGAAGAAATAAAAGCTCGGTTTGACGCCCCCGAAATACCTATTCCTGAGGAAACACAGCATTATTTGTCTGATTTTTTGGACTTTTGCGACGCTCTGGGAAAAAAGGTCATTTTTACCTGTACCCCGAATTGTCTTTCAGAAGATAAATTCGCTATGTACAACTATGCCAAGCGCATTATAACGAACCGTGGATATGAGATGTGGGATTTAAACCTTGAGGCTGAATCTATTGGATTAGACTATTCAATGGATTTTATCGATCCCATGCACACTAACAACTGTGGAGCCGAAAAGGTGTCTAAATATGTCGCTGATAAGTTACAGCAGCAATTTGGATTTGCTAATCATCAAGGTGATAATAAATACCATGTATATGAGGAGATGTTTGAGAAATACAGCAGAAAATCAAAAGAAGTTCGTCTTTCCAAAACAACAAATTTTGATGAATATCTCTTCAAGCTGAAGGAGTTGAACGGATATACGGCAATTTTATCCGTCAGGGACATCCAGGGATATTCTCTTACTCAGGAACAGGCGGATCTGCTGAAAGCTCTCGGATTCGATAATGCCGATACGCTTTTAGAGCACGAATACCACAGCTTTGTCGGCGTGATAGACGACAAAACCGTTGTCGCGCAGAATATTGGAAACGGCGACAATGGCGATGGCAATACTGAATACCACGGCATGCTCAATGACATGAATATTTCCGTAACCAGCCAGACTTTGCATGCAGGCGATAAATCGTCGATAAATGTATCCGGGAAAGAGTATTCCAAGAACATGCGTGGATTCAATATAGTTGTCGTTGATAATACGACCGGTGAGGTCATAGATTCTGCTGCATTTGACACACATGTGCCTGAATTTACATGCACAAGATAAAAAGGCTGTTGCTGTGGATTTACCGACAATTATATTGTAACAGAAAGAAGTTAAAAGCTAACCAGCAGAACAAAGCGGCGTGTATCCGTACATGCCGCTTTTTATTCTATAGTGAATCCCCGGCGCGCTAGCCCCGGGGGATACTGTTTATTTTCTTACCAGCATCTTCAGCTTTTCCTATACCACAAAAAAGGCTGCTTCCTTTCTTTTTCGGAATGCAGCCTTTCCTTTATTCCGCTTATACTGCCAAGTATCTCGCCGCGTGGGATGACGCCATGTACATGAACTGCGAAATAAAGCGCGGGCAGTGCTGCACGACTGTAAAAGAACTGTCTGCAATCAATCAGCGAACGCTCCAACAGACCCGCACGGTGCTGAACCGCCTCGTTTCAACAAACGACATAACGATCGAAGCGCCCCCGCAGTTCTGCATTTTAACGCTGACGAACTACGACGAGCTGCAGCCGGTCGGCAAACCGCCTGCGGATAGTTTCTCTGACCGCCCGACCCTTGCCGTTGGAGAGTTCCACCATCTTAGGACATACTGTGGTCCTGCCTCTTCAATGACGAAATCGTCGAGGTCGGTGTTTATATCGTCCGTAACAAGCACAGCGATATCATCGAAGGATATCAGGCCGCTGCTCCACCAGCCCTTCTGACTGCCGTTCTTCAAATAGAGCCACACTCCATAGGTGAGATGACCTCGCATTCGTCGCCCGTCGGGCTGTCCCTGCGATCGTCCTGAGGATCCTGCCCGCGCCGCAGAACAATTCTCTGCCGTCCTCGAACCGGTAAGATTATACAATCCTTTTTCCGGCTGGGGATGTTGATTCGCACGTTTTGGCTTTCAGGCTTTTAATATTCAGTGTCATTTTCGGTCAGGCTGTCATAGTCGGGAAAAAACGCCTGTTCTGTAAGACCGGCGTTTCATATTTTATAGCTGCCGGAATATACGGGGCATGTTGTTCTGTGACAACTCTGCGCCTGTATGGATTTCTGCATTCACCGCTTGACAACCAGAACAAAATGTAATATAATTAAAATGGTAATTATATTTGAAACTGCCGGGGGGAACGTAAAGTGAAATTCATAGACAACGATGGAATGATAACGGCAAACCGCATGAGCGAAGCGCAGTCAAAGCTGGCGCAGGCTTCAAGGCGGCTCAGCTCCGGGTACCGCGTGAACTCCGCCGCCGACGACGCGGCAGGGCTTGCGATTTCCGAGAAGCTCCGCGCCATCGACCGCGGTCTGCGGCAGGGTCAGCGCAACATAAACGACGGCATCAGCTACCTCGACACCGTGGACGGCTGCTCGCAGGAACTCCACGATATGCTCCACCGCATGAAGGAGCTTGCCGTGGAGGCTTCAAACGACACCCTGAGCCGCCTCGACCGCGAGGCGATCGACCTCGAGTATCAGCAGCTCATCGACGAGATGGGGCAGGTCACGGATTCTGCGGAGTTCAACGGCATACCCCTGTTCGAAAAGCACCTCCCGGAATACGAAAATGACGCGGGAAGCCTTACCCACGAGGGCTGGGTCACTATAGACGGCACAAACTCCCCGCTTATAATCGGCGTCAGCAAGGACGGCGCGGACTATGAACGCACGGTCAATATCCCCGCGGGGACCTACACGGTCGAGGAGATCGCCGACAAGATAGACGACGAACTGTGGGAGCAGGATCTTTCGCTCATAGTCGGCGTCAACGAGGACAAGCAGCTCACCATGCAGTGCGAGGGCGGGAAGATAAACTACATAGCCGGAAACGGCGCGTCGCTGTTCTATGATAAGGTCACGGGCAATTCCAACGGCTACCTGCTTGGCGTTACTAATTTCGGGGACCCGGGCAACAGGCTGGATATAAAGCCGGGCAAGAATGACGTTATCGAGTTCCGGCTGGGCAATACCGACGACACGAAATATTCCATAAAGATAGATCAGGGAAAGTATACCCGCGATGAGCTTGTCGCGAAGATGAACGAGAAATTCCAGAACGCCGGGCTCCCCTGCAAGATGGAAGCGGTCGCGGAAACCGTCAGCGGCAGAAACGTCATCGGAATAAAGAGCGATATGACCATGACCGGACTTTCCGGCAACTTCCTGATGATAGACCACATCAGTTCTCCTATCTACGATATCTGCAAATACAGCGACCTTGTGAACAGCGAAGCGGTGCTGACCGGAACGCGGCAGATTCCGGCAGGGCAGGAGATAGAGCGCGGCAGGAACGACTATTTCGTACTTGACGCAGGCTGGTACGACAGCGACGGAAAACCCCATCAGGAGAAGCTGCGCATTGACCTGCTCGACCCGGGCGAGGATCTCCGCACCTACTCCAGCGCGGACGCCATCGCCGACCGCATACGCGAAAAGCTCGCGGAGTACGGCTGCCCTATAGAGGTCAAAACGGTGAACGGCGCGCTCAGGCTCAGCACGCTCCAGTACGGCAGCGAGTGCCGTGTGAAGCTGGACAAGACGGACGTACCGAGCGGCTATATGGTGTACGACCTCTTCGACAACGCGGCGCTGTCTGTGCTGAAACCCGGAAAGGAGCGCTCGGAGTACACTCCCTCTTCGCTGAAGTGCTGCAAGAAGCTTGACGCAGGCATAGTCATACCCCAAAACATGAACACCCTCGCGTTCAAGATAACCACCGACCCGGCCGGAACCATTGCCGGCGGCGACCTGACTTTCGACATACCCGCGGGGACTTATTCCCGCTCACAGCTCCAGACGAAGCTCAACGACCTGCTCGCCGCGAATTATCCGCAGCTTAAGGACAAGCTGTATTTCACTGTTGGCGACACGCTTTCCGTCAGCGCTAACGGCTCTGACGGCTGGGAGATAACCGGCATACAGTCCTATAAGGATATAACGAAAAGCCCCGCGAACAGATATTTTGTAGACGGCACGAATTACTACGACAATATAGACGGCTCCCGACCCTCCGACCAGGAGCAGACCCTGGTATCCTACACCAACACCGACCCATCTGGAAAGAGCACGGTAAGCCGCACGGCGGGCGAATCCATTCCGGCGGTGGAGTATAAGGACGGGTACGTTTCTTCCACGCAGCAGCAGTCGGACAAGCTGCTTTCATACGGAAACGCTTCCCCCAGCAGCACCCCAGGCACTACCTACAGGGATCCCGGCCATGAAAGCGAACTCGGAAGCGAACACACTCATCACACCCCCGCCTACAGCACGCTGAACAACGTTCTCACACAGTTCACCGAAGCGGGAACTTCGCTGCGGGACACCACGCTCAGCTTCGACCTTATCGACAAGGACGGCAGGAAAAACTCCTACTCCGTCACGATACCAAAGGGTTCCACGGCGGAACAGGCTGTCGGGAAAATAAACAGGGAGCTGAAAGATGTTGTCTCCGCTTCGGCGGACGGCAGCAGCCTGAAGCTGAAATCTGAGGCTAAGGGCGAAGATGTTGAGTTCAGCAATTTCTCCGGCAATATGATGCAGTACGCGAAGAAAAGCAGCCTTGCCGGGAGATCCGGCGCGGTCATTGACGGCGATACTGTATACGTTCCGTCTACGCTCACACTCAGCAAGGCTTCCTCGCATATCCCGCTCACCGTGGACAGCACCAGCGACCGGCTGGCGTTCACCCTCGGCGGCAAAAGCTATGACCTCAGGCTGGAAAACCGCGCTTACGGCAGCCTTTCCGACCTCGCCGCTGAGATAAACGCGAAGATGGCGGCGGCAAACGGCGGTTCAACAGCCGGGGTGAAGGTCAGCGGGGACTCGCTTGTTTTCACCGGCGCGCCGAAGGACGCAGGCGGAAGCAGCTTCTCAGCCTCCAGCACCTGCCCGCTGAACAAGCAGAAAATAACCCACGACGTTATAAATTCGCCCTATTATAATCCGGCGACAGGTAACGCGGAGACCCCGGCGAAGATAACGCTTTCCTCGGTGGACAGCCACCTGCCGCTCACCATCGACAGCTCCGGCAGCAGCAATAACTACATCACGATAGACTACACCTACCCCAAAAACAGCACGGTATCCGGAATCATCACCAACAGACTCACGATCATGATCCCCGATGGAACGTACACCAGCGGGGCGGACCTCGCCAGCGCCATAAACTCCGCGATAGACATGGACGCTTCGCTCAAAGGGAAGATAACCGCGGACTATGGCAGCGGCGGGCTGACGTTTACGTCCGTTCAGCGCGGAAAGGGCTGCAGCTTCAGCAATCTTACCACTACGTCAAACATTGAGAAATACAAGAAGACCAACACAGCCGCAGGCGGAACAGCCTTTCCGGGCGAGAACAAGCTGAAATTCCCGGCTTATATCAGGAACAGCAAGTTCTCCACGCTTTTCGGCGGCGACGGCGTTGAGATAAACGACCTTAACGATACCGTGTCCATAAACGTCAACGGAACGGACTATAAGTTCAAGCTCACGCACGGCTCTTACAGCGGCAGCGACGGGCAGAACAGACTTGCCGGCCAGATAAGGGACGGTTTAAACGGCTCCGGCGTGACGGTGGACGCCAGCGGTTCAGAGCTGAAGCTCACCACCTCGAATGTCGGCGCGGGGGCTTCCGTTTCGCTGAACGCTGACAATACCTCGCCGATTTTCAAGCGCGCGGAGACCTGCAATTCCCCCAGGCCAACCGACAGGAAATATACCCCGGCGTATATAATCGGCAGAGCGACAGTCGGCAATATCGAGATAAAGGACTATTTCAGCGAGATGACGTTCGACTACGCCAACAACGGACTCAGCCAGACCCTCACCGTGTCCGTCCCAGAGGGAAGCTACACCGCCGACACTCTCGCCGCCGCCATACAAGCCAGCATTGACGGGCAGATAGGCGCAGGTCAGCTTGAGGTCGGGGTTTCATCAGGGAAGCTGTCGATAACCGCGAAAGTGGTCGGCGGCGACCAGAGAATGGGGAATTTCTCCGGCAGGCTGTTCAACAGGGTGTTCCAGGACGTGAACTATACCCGGCTGAATCCCCATACCGAAAAAGCGGGCACGACCGCAGGCTCTGCGATGTCCTATATCATCGGCAGGAATACGATCCAGCCGGAAACGGCGGACGAGATAAAGAGCGGGAAGAACGTGCTGATATATGCCGGGCTTAACGACGAGCTGAAATTCGATTTCACCTATCAGGGGCATACCTACGAAGTCGGGTTCAATATCCCGGAAGGGTCGTACTATCCCGACGAGATAGCCGCCGCGATACAGACCGCCGGGCGCGAGGCGATGGGTAAGATGACCGATGTCAACGGCGACCCGCTCCTCGCTGAGAATTTCCACGCAACGATAGGTCTGAGCGCGATAGGAGTAAGCGAAAATTCAACGGGTATCGACAATTCCGACAAGCTGATACTCAGCTATATCGTCCCGGACAACGGAACGGTGAAGCAGGTGGACGCGATAATAGACGGCGTGCGCGGAAACTCGGCGTACAGGCTTTTCTATGACGCCACCCAGTCGCCGAGGCCGTCGAGGATAATCGGAAAATCCGACCTTTCCGGCGGCGTGACGATAATCTCCGGGCAGAACGACGAGCTTACGTTCGAGCTGGACGGCGTTCCGCTGACGGTGAAGATACCTGCGGGGACTTACGATTCCCGTTCGGTATCCGAGGCGCTGAACAAGGAGCTGGAGGCGATACCCTGTCTTGTCCGGGCGGTGGACAACAACGGAAATCTGATGTTCTACACCACGGAAAACGGCGCGTACGACATAGACAAGTTCGCCGGGAGCGCTTCTGACGAGCTGTTCTACGGCGCGGACAAGCGCGACGACGACAACGAGATAGGCATACATTACGGCAGGCGCACGAACAGCTACATCTGGTACGACAAGACACGCGCGGACGAACACCTCATGCGTATCAACACCACGGGCGTGACTACAGTCGACCGCGCGCTGAAAGCGATAAGCCGCCTTGATTACGCCAACGACTACCTCTCGAAGTGGCGTGCGGTCTCCGGCGCACAGCGCAACCGTTCCGAGCACGCGTACAGCGTCAACGCTACCACGGTGGAGAACCTTGAGAGCGCGGAATCCGGCATTCGCGACGCGGATATTGCGGAGGAGGTAAAAGCCGCCGCCAAGCAGAAGCTCATAATGCAGGCGCAGGGGTACATCATGTCAAAGCAGAAGGAGAACAGCCAGTCTGTTCTGGATATCATGGCGTGACGGAGGAATGCTGCGCAGTTCCGGCGAACCACACCCGCGCGGCAATGCCGATTTCCAACGGTATCCACAAAACCAGTTATAAATGAATCCGCTCCCGGAGCCAGTTCAGGCAATGGGAGCGGCTTTTATCTGATATGAAATCAGGCTGTGCGGTCGGAAGCAAACGTTGAACAGATTACAGATTCACAAGCAAACCGCCCAGAGCCAAAAGCCCGGGGCGGTTTCCGCATATCAAAAAATCCAGGAAGCGTTTATTATCCGACTGCCATTCTGAGGACAGCCGCCGCGTCGGAAGCGTTGACCGTTCCGTCGCCGTTGAGGTCAGCCGCCGCTAGGTTTGCGCCTGCGGAAATTCCGACGGAGTACTTCAGTATCTCGGAAGCGTCGAGCGCGTTCAGGATACCGTCGTTGTTCATGTCGCCGGGAAGCGCGCTGAGTTCGCTCAGCATTACGGCGTAGTCGCCCTTGCCGTCAATGCCGGGGACTGTCGCCTTTCCGGTGCTGTCGAGCTTTGCACAGCCCATGAATACCAGCTTCCCGTCCGCCGACTTGTACAGGTTCGCGAACCTGCCCGCAAAATCAGCCTTGAAGCTTACTGCAATGCCTGCGGGGATATCCGCGCTGCTTACCGTGAACTGAACGCCCTCTGTTCCGGCAAGTCCGCCGGTCTTGAGCTTCTGGGTCTGGATAAGCGTGAGGTCGACCGCCGCCGCATTCTTTATCTGCGAGCCGTTGATAACCCAGCTCTTTAAGCTGTCGACAACAAAGACTGCCTTTATCTTCTTGTCAGCGACAGCCTTCATCACCTCTGCGGGAACGGTGTAGTTTCCGTTAAGGCTGATGGTTACTGTACCGCCCTCTGCAAGCTTAGTTATTGAACCTGCGATGTCTGCCCAGCTTGTTTCCTTGCCGTTGAAAGCAGGCTTGGTTTCCTCCGTCTTAGCGGAGGACGGTCTTGACGAACCGCCGGAAGAACCACTGGAAGAGCCTCCCGAAGAACCACTGGAAGAGCCGCCGGACTTCTTAGTGAACACAGCAGTTACGATGTCGCTTGCAGCCGCGTCAGCGCTTACCGCGAACGCCTTTACTGCCGCGGAAGCGGTCAGCGTGAAGCCGCCGGCGTACTTGGTGGAATCCACGGTGGGCGTAGTGCCGTCCGTGGTGTAGTAGATCACCGCGTCCGGAGCTGCGCAGGTGATGGTAACGGTCTGTGAGCCTGTGAACGTGCCGCCGTTCGGGGAGATCACCGGAGCCGCGGTCTTTTCAGCCTTGAAAGTTTCCTCTTCCATTATGTAGCCGCAGATGGTGCACTCCTTGTAGCGGTGGCCGTCCTCGGCAGCCGCTGCCTCGACATCGGTTATCCAGTCGCCGGCGATATGTGCTTCAGGCTCAGTGGTCTTTCCGCAGGCGCACTCGTGCCAGTGACCGGACTTATCGTTATCCCAGCTCTCGCTGAATACGCAGGTGTGCTCCTCGTCAGCCACGAACGCGTATACGCTGAAATGCTCGAGGTATACAACGTAGCTGTCTTCCCTCTGCTTGCCCGGGATAAGCTCCTTTGTGCCGTCGTCAAGCAGGCGGTAGCAGTAGAACGTCTTGCCGCGGTGCCCCTTCGGTATCGGGATAACTACCTCGACAAGCCCGTCGTAGCCGTTGGAGTAGTCCTTGTCGCCGTTTATCAGCGTGAGGTCGAGCAGGCTGTACTTCTTGTTAGCGGAAATTTCAGTTCCGAGAGCTTCCTCCGCACGCTTTATGCCCTCCTCGTCGTAGATCTCCTTCGCCTTTACCTTTACCTTGCTGAGGTCAAGACCTACGCCCGCTTCGCTCTTGTCCTTCATGTTGAATGCGGGGGTCGCGATTATCGTGGTTATCTTTTCGTCCTCGGGAGTATCGGGGTTGGTTTCTACCTCGCTCTCCTTGGCGTTGTCCTTGTCGAAGGGCTTGTTGTCCTCGCTCGCCTCGCCTATGCAGATGAACGGGATATCGTGCCTTATAGCGTAGAAGTTCACTGCGGAATCCTTGTAGCCGCGCAGGCTGAAGCCGCTCATCTTCTGGTCGGCGTAAGCGAAGCCGAACGCCTGATTGCCGATGTTCGTCACGGACTGCGGAACAGTCAGCGTCTTTATGCCGTCGCAGCCGCGGAACGCCCAGTAGCCGACGTAGTTCACGCCGTCGCGGATAGCAACGTCGGTCAGCTTGCTGCACTCTGCGAACGCCTCAAAACCGATGAAGTCAAGGTTGCCGAGTATCGTTACGGAATCCAGACCCAGCGCGCCGTAGAACGCCGCGTCGCCGATGTGGTTCACGGTAGCGGGGACGGTGTATCCGCCCTGGATACCGCCGGGGTACGCCACGAGCTCCTTCATATCCTTAGTGAACAGCACGCCGTCCACGGATACGTAATTCTTGTTAGCCGGGTCGCAGGTTATGGACGTCATAGAGCTGTTCTGTGCGAACGCGCCTCCATTTATCCGGGTCACGTTCGCAGGAATGCTGATAGTCTTAAGCTTGGAGCAGCGCTCAAACGCCCAGCTGTCGATGAACTCCAGGGAATCCGGCAGGGTGACGGTTTCCAGATTTTCGCAGGTGTTGAAGCAGTACCAGTCCAGTGACTTCACGCCCTCAGGAATAACGAGGTCGGTGATGAAGGACTGAAACAAAAATGCACTGTTGCCTATCGCGCTGACTTTCTTTCCGTCCAGCTCTGCGGGTATCTCGAGCTTTGGGGTTACAATAGTGCCGCCGGTGATGGTTATGGTGCCGTCCGGATTGTCAGAGTAGATGAACGTGTTGGAGTCGCTGTCGGCGGTGTTTTCATCGTACTTATAATCAACACTGCCGAGGAGCTTTCTCGTATTGTCGGCATATACCGCGTAGATTTCAAGCGTGTACGTTCCGTACTTCAAGCCGTTCATAGCCATCGCGGTTCTGAAGTTGGTGGAGTTGTTTGTATAGCAGTAGTCAAGAGTGATCCCGTCATGGCATACCTCATAATGGTCGGCGCCGTCGGCTTCGTCCCACATAATTGTATCGTCCACAAGGAATATTCTGATATCGTTCTGGTTGATGGTAATGATGTCGCCAAGCTTCAGCCCGAGCCTTGTGAAAGCGTCGTCCGTTATAGCCATCTGGGACCTCATCTCCTGGACAACGTCGCTGTCGGGGACGTCCTTCAGCACGTCGCTGAACGTCATGGTGTTAGTCATGTATGCAGCGTTCCAGTCCCAGTTTTCGCCTGTCATTATGGCGGTCGCAAGGAAGAAATCATCTGCGGTCAGACCCTCAACGGTGGATTCCCTGAATTCGAATCCCTCCACCTTTACGCCCAGGAACCGCTTTTTCAGCTCGCCCACCGTGGTTTCGCCCATTTTGACTCCAGGGAGCGATATTGGCGCCATGAACGTGCATTCAAGACCGGTGCCCTGGCCTGAATTGGACTTGACGACCTCTGCGGTGCACCTTCCGCTGAGCAGTTTATAGGTGTAGTAGTCAGGCTTGGATTCCTCGGGATTCACGACAAAGCTGTCGCCGATTTTAAGCCCCAGCTTTGCGAACGAGTCGTCCTGCACGGAAATGGAGAACGCGATGGACTGCACGATATCGTCGTCCGCAACGTCCGCAAGGTCGCTGCTGAAGTTCATCTCCGTTGTGTTGTATACCGCTTTCCAGTTCCAGTCTGAGCCGGTCATGAGTCCGATGGTGGGAACGAGGTCGGTTTCCGTCATTCCCTCGACTGTGGAGCCCTTGAATTCGTAGCCCTCCACCTTTATTCCATCGTAGAGCGCTTTCAGCTCGCCGAACGTGGTAACTCCCTTGGTCACGCCGGGAATCTCGAAATCGCTGTTGTAGGCGCAGGACATGCCGCTGCTGTTTTCCCATGTCGCCTCGGTGACGGTCATCGTGATAGGACCGCCCGGCTCGGTGTGGGTGTAATAGGACAAGCCGCTGCCGTCGGAGTTCAGGTATATCCTGTCCCCGAGCTTCATTCCCAGGCGGGACACAGCGCCGCCGTCTATGTAGATGTGGAACGACAGGCTCTGTACGACCTTGCTGTCGTTGTCTGCGGGCATGTCTGCGAAATCGAGGGTATCCTTGTCCGTTACGGCGTACCAGCCGTCATACGAATTTGAATCCGTACCGCTGAGCACTGATATCGAGGTGTGGATATCTTCCGCAGTCAGCCCTTCCAGGCTCGAATTGCTGAATTCGAATCCGTTCACCGTCAGCCCGGAATACAGCCTGCGCAGTTCCGCGACAGTGGTCACTCCGTTGGTAACGCCGTCTGCTGGGAAGCGGGTCACTACCTCGCACTTGAGCGAGCCGTCGTCGGCGCTCTGCACCGCCATCGCTACAGGCGACTGACTGAACTCATACCGGAACTCCGTCAGCGCCGCATATGCGTGGGAATACGCGGAGAGCTGCGCCGGCAGGTCTGAAAGCGGCGTTGAAACAAGGACAGCCGCCGCGCATACAGCGGATATTGCTCGTTTCAGGTTCATTGAAATTCCTCCTTTTTCAGGCGCAAAGCCTTATGGTCACCTCTAAAAACCTTGTTTGAGTGAAAATGTGTATAGCACACCGACTGCTT
>ERZ773192.3277-NODE-3277-length-12337-cov-3.732535_pt1 | contig 12337 bp, 9 predicted proteins | sample MGYA00581010_ERZ773192 | MGnify/ENA primary metagenome ERZ773192 (study PRJEB29015, sample SAMEA2737741) | human gut metagenome | biome: human gut; feature: human-associated habitat; material: faeces | place: China | collected 2012 ...
GTTCATATTCATTATGGGCGATACCGCCGCCGCTTCCACCGAGTGTGTAAGCAGGACGGAGAACTACCGGATAGCCGATGGTATTTGTAAATGCAAGACCATCTTCTACTGTTGTAACAACCTTGGATGCTGCGATCGGCTCACCGATCTTCTCCATGGTATCTTTAAATTCCTGACGGTCCTCTGCCCTCTTGATGGTCAGAGCTGTGGTACCGATCAGTCTTATATTGTGTTCTTTCAGGAAACCTTTCTCATCCAGCTCCATGGCAAGGTTTAATCCTGCCTGGCCGCCCAGTGTAGGAAGGACGCTGTCCGGTTTCTCTTTCAGGATAAGCTGTTCTACTACTTCTACTGTCAGAGGCTCGATATAAACTCTGTCAGCGATATCTTTATCTGTCATGATGGTTGCAGGGTTGGAGTTAAGAAGAACAACCTCAATGCCTTCTTCTTTCAGGGAACGGCATGCCTGTGTTCCTGCATAGTCGAATTCCGCTGCCTGTCCGATGACGATCGGACCGGAACCGATTACAAGTACCTTCTTAATCTCCTGATTTCTTGGCATTATTTCGCTCCTCCCATCATGTTGATAAATCTGTCAAACAGATATGCAGAATCCTGCGGTCCCGGACACGCTTCCGGATGGAACTGCACCGTGAAAATGTTCTTGCCGACATAGGAAAGTCCCTCGTTCGTTCCGTCGTTGACATTGACAAACGCCGGTGTCGCCACCTTCGGGTCCAGAGTATCGGTGTCTACCACATAGCCGTGATTCTGTGAAGAAATGTAGACGCGGTTCGTCGCCAGATCCTTGACCGGATGATTGCCTCCGCGGTGTCCGTACTTCATCTTGTGCGTGTCAGCCCCCGTTGCAAGCGCCATGAGCTGATGTCCGAGGCAGATTGCAAAAATCGGCGTATCGGATTCATACAGCTTGCGGATCTCTGCAATGATCTCCTTGCACTCTTTCGGGTCTCCCGGTCCGTTGCTTAACATAATGCCGTCCGGGTTCGCCGCCAGAATCTCCTCCGCAGAAGTATGTGCCGGGTATACCGTCACCTCACAGCCTCTCTCTCGTAAGGACTGGACAATATTGCGCTTTGCTCCAAGGTCAAGAAGCGCCACTTTTTTCGTCTCAGGGGCATTTCCCTGCTTTTTTAATACTCGTTTTTCCGTACAGGTAACTTTATCTACCACGTTGCCTGTCGTGTATGCTTTTAATTTAGGAATGATTTCTTCTATATTATAGTTCTCATTCGTCGTGATCATACCGTTCATCGTTCCCTTCTCACGAAGGATCTTGGTAAGCGCACGCGTATCAATTCCGGCAATTCCCGGAATATCGTATTTTGCGAGAAAATCCTGAATCGTCCCCTCGCACCGGAAATTGCTCGGCATTCTGGACAGTTCCCTCACGATATAACCGTCCGGCCACGGCCGTCCCGACTCCATATCCGGCGTGATTCCGTAATTTCCAATCAGCGGATAGGTCATCACAACTGCCTGTCCCGCATAGGACGGATCGGTCAGAACCTCCAGATAACCGGTCATCGATGTGTTAAACACGATCTCACTGATGACCTCTCTGGTGGAACCAATGCTGGTTCCTGTAAATACATTCCCATCTTCGAGTATCAAAAAAGCTTTCATTCGTCTCCCTGTCCTTTCACTTTTTTCCCAAAAAAAAAAACGTTTCCGTTTTTCTTCTTTTTTCCAGAACGCACATGCACACGGTGTGTGATGCATCGTCTTCGTGCCATTATGGGCAGTGCTATGCCTTTTTCCTAAATTGTAAAAAGTTTATCATATCACAGGATATTTTTCAACCTTTTTCCGGAACCAAATAATGTATAATTTTTACACTGTGATGTATAAAAATTATACATTATGGACAAATTGGACGTTCATCGTCCTATATCAACAATATGATCCCACCGACACAATGGCGTTTCATGCGAAATCAGCAATATAATGTGTTCCTTTTTTCGTTGCTCTAACTCCTTATAGAAGATAATTTTACTTTCTTCATCAAGGTTTGCTGTCGGTTCATCTAAAATCCATATGCATGAATCCGATAACAATGTTCTGACAATTGCTATCTTTTGCTTTTCTCCCCCTGAATATATCTTATTCTCTCTATGCTTTGTACTATCCATATCTACAAACTTCATCAGCGAATCCAATTTCATTTGGCTCACTAATGCTTTCAATTCATCCATATCTATCCGATTCCCCTTCAAACATATATTCTCTTGAATTGTTCCATCAAATATATAGGGATCCTGCTCTATAACAGCCGTATTGTTGTTAATAAACCACTTATAATCCAATTCACCCAGTCTGTAGCCATTATATATCACTTGCCCCGTATACGAGGTTCCATAAATTCCAAGCATTATATTAACAAGAGATGATTTTCCCACCCCATTTCTACCTCTGATCCAATATATCTTTCCCATGCAAAATTCCGTTGTAATGTCAAAAAGTCTATTTTGTCCAGGATAAGCAAATTCCAAATTTTTTAATTCTATTTTCTCAATTATCCTTTGCCTTTCTTTTCCTGTCGGAATTTCATCTAATACTAAATATTTTTTTAATCGTTCTTCGCTTGCCTTTACCGTCTGATAAGAACTTCCTATATTCAAGAAAAATTCCATACACCCCAATACATATACAAAATAATTTAGCATAACAACCAATGTTCCTACAGACATACTATCCATTTGAATCATTCTGCCGCCTGCTAAAAATAATGCGGTCTGAAATATCAATATCAATATATCTTTTAGAACATTATATATGCTGTATGCTCCAATTTGTTTTTTTAAAACGCGCAACAAATTCTGATAGTCATTCTCCATACATCCGAAATGATATTGACTCATCCCATTCATACGAATAGATACCGACTTTTCAATTAGCTCGAACAATGTTGTAGCATAATTTGTTTTTTGTTCAATAACCTCCTTTTCTGTCCGGTATATCAGCTTTTTTGAAATTAAATAAACGCCCGTGTATGCAATCATCATCAATATAACAAGACTCCCTATTAACAAGGAGTTTTTTATCAGCACCAAAAGATACACAATTGTAGAAACCGTCTGAACAATTATATTTTTAAAAAAAGATACATAAAATGATGCTATTATCCCAGTATCATTATTAATCTTCTGGCTTATTGCTGCCGGATTTTCCTTGCAATAGTTTAAATACGAAGTATTATATACTATTTTCAGCACTTTCCGTGTCATGCCATAACTTAATTTTCCCTCAATAGACACCCGCTGATATTCCATTCGTATGTAGCATATCCTATTTATTATATTCAATCCCACATACACCACAATATATTCCACCCATTCCCTCTCTTGGTATGAAGCTATAATCAGATCCAGGAAATGTCCCACAAGATAAGTTAAACAAATTCCCACTACTCCAGAGATAGTGCTTATTATGATATATCCCGTCAACTGCTTTTTTTCAAGTTCAGGATATACCAATTCATGAAACCCCGTCATCATCTAGTCCTCTCTTATACGGATCAGAATACAGCCTGCCAACAGCATAAGCAACGTTAAGGCAGAAAGCTGTGGCAGCCATTCCACGATGCCTTTACCGGTTCCATCTGAGGCTGTCGTTTGAACAATCCCTGTCATACAAAAAGCTGCACATATCATCAATGCGTTCATTTTCGTTTTTACAATAAAAGAAATGAGCAGAACTGCAGCCGTCAGAAAAACTATATACAGAAGCATTCCTAATATTTCTTCTCGCACAAGACTCCATATCGATATCACCGTCTGCGTCCCTTGTTCAGAAATCACCAGAAGCATCTGTCCTCCGGTTCCATATCGTGCTGTTCCAAGCAGAAATAATATGCCTGCCGCACTGCCAACACATACGACACTCACCAGTACACGTACAAAAAATCGTTCCAGATACAACCATTCCTTTTTTATTGGCAGGATGTATAGTCTGTAACAAGTTGCATATTCAAATTCATTCGCCCACGCATCAAAATGCAGCAAAATAATCAAAACTGTAAAAATCAAAAATAATACACTGTTTCCAGAAAAAGCCTCTTTCCATAACCATGCAGCCTGAGGCACAACCGGACAGACCGGTTCCTCTGTTCCGCTCTGCTGATATGCTTTATGTAACAGCATACGTGCTCTCCAATCAGCAACACTCCCTCTGAATATGCCCGTATACTCCACTTCCTCTCCCAGTTCCTCAATCGCTATTAAATTTTCGTCTTCCTCCAGCACCGTCCTGCGAATTCCATTCTCATCCCAAGCCTGTTCCCAATAATAACGCAACCGAATATTGGTCTGTTCGTACTGTTTCCATGCATTTAGCAATAAACTGGCATGTGCAAATTTTTCTGCACTATTGTCCCCCCATAGTTCCATGCACTGCCTCTGATACTCAGATTCCCAGATCGTAATATCTTTTGCATTTTCTTCCAGTTCTTCCAACACTGTCTGCGCATAATTCTCATACTGTGTAACATAGTAAAATCTATATGCAAAAACAACCGCCAGCGCCCCTACTATCCAGACCAAGTAATTTTTCCGGCTAAAGAAAAGCTGTATTTCATTTTGCAAAAATGCTTTCATTCTTATCTGCTCCATACAAATTTTTGTAAAATTCTTCAAGATTTTCAAACCTGCCTGAAAGATCATCAAGCTTTCCATCAAAACAAACAATGCCATCGTCAATAGCAACGATTCGATCTGCAATCTTTTCCATTTCCGAAAGTTGATGGGAAGAGATCAAAACAGCGCTCCCCCTCTGGCGAATCTCCTCGATTTCCCGTCGCAGACGAAAAACTGCTTCCGGGTCAAGGCCATTGGTCGGCTCGTCCAGAATTACCAGTTTGGGTTGATCCACAATCGCTATTGCCAGATTCAGTCGCATTTTCATTCCCATGGAATAAGTTCCGGTGCGATCCAAAAGTCTGTCCCCCAGATCTGTGAAAACGGCAAGTTCCTCCACCCGCTCTTTGGGTACCTTTCTGGCTGTTGCTGCCATCCGCAAATTCTGTATACCACTTAATTCCGGATAAAGAGCGGGGACTTCCATGGCAATTCCAATCTGTTTTAATGCTTCTAAGCGGTTGCTTTTGATGTCATTCCCACAGATTCTGATTCTCCCTCTATCTGTCCTGTATAATCCACTGATGCATTTTATTGTAGTCGATTTTCCGCTCCCATTTGGTCCTAAAAGTCCTACAATCTCCCGTTCGCCCACGGAAAAACTTAATCCCTTCAGAATCTTTTTTCTTTTCTTAGACTTTTCAATATCCTCAACCTGTAAAACCTTCATTCCGCTCTCCCCTATATTCTGTCTTTTTTCCCGGATACAGTACACGTTATTATCATAATCAAAATACAGCTGAATGTTAGTTCCAATACCGCATATAGCCATGTGATCCTTTCTGATCCCAGCGTCACATTCCAGCAGGATCCAATCGCAAACGGATTATATGGTTTTCCCCAGCCTGTCAGCTGACTGTATCCTGTAAGTACGATTGCTGCTGCCACCACGAAAGTTCCGCCCTGTGAATGCTGTATCAGCACTCGAATCCCGCTTCCAAGCATTGCAAAAAACAAAACTTTTAATACTGCAAGTATACACATATATAGCAAGAAACGATATAACGGAAGTGATCCCAACGGATAAGTTGTATACAACATGACTCCTCTTCCTCCGTCTGTATACTTATAATCCGCATACATGCGGGCTAGCCCCTCATAGGAGTAATCTTCCAAATGCTCGTATGAATAAAACCCCTTATAGGTTTTAGCATCCACAAACATATGGCTGTCAATCCCATTAAAGCCGTATCGCATTCCCCAATACAAAAACCACACACCTATTCCAATCACACACACAACTCCTGCCGCCAGGAAAAAGGATGTCACATAATGCCTGTATTTCTTCCACTCACTGCATGGCTGCACTGTCATAAATTCATACCTGTGGTCATTTTTTCCCTCCATAATGTAGCCAAAGGAAAATAACAGGATGCAAATATCTAATATTGTAGGTACATACGCATTTTCACAAAATAGAATCTCCAAAAAAGCATAGGGCGATCCCGAATCCAATCCCAGACTTTTTTTATCATAATCATTTAATAAATGTTCCAGACGGCTCATATTATTCTCATACGCTGCAACAGAAGCTTCCATCAGTTCGGATGATACATATGGATTCGCAGTCATAGAAGAAATGTCAAACGGAAGGTCATAAAGTCCCAGCTGCCTGCCCCATTTCTGAAACATATCTGCACAACGTACTTCAACAGGGCTGCATCCACGCTCTGGATAAACAAACATCTGGTATGATACAATACTGCATATCACCCCATATGCCTTATATTCCTTCTGGAACTGCTGTGACTCTGTCCCACCCACCTCAAGCAATGCAATAAGTTCCTGTAATTCTTCTATTCTCCATTTACGAAATTGTATTGCATTTGTATTAAATTTTCGCCGTTCTGCATCTCCTGCATCTCTGCGCGCAGTAGCAAGCTCCGATTCTAACAGCTGCCGATGCATCACAAGTTCATATTGCAGTTCCCGCTTTATATAGTTCGTGTCCTGACTGGATGTAATCGATCTTTGCAGTTCCACCGTAGCTTTTAATCCAAAAAGCAGAACAACCAACAGAAAAATATAGGCTGCCTTATTTCTAAGAATCGATACTATCTCATATTTCAACATACTTTTCTCCGTCTTTATCATAAAGGTAAGGTGTGCTGCCACACCTTACCTTTATTCTTCTAGTTCTGCGTACCAAGTGACATCGGATTCATTCCAGCTGTTCCCGGCTTTGCACACCCTATTGTATAGGTTGGACAATTTGTGTAACACATATACGGGCAGCCATTCCCCGGGCAATTGTTATATGCCAGACATAACGGTGTACTATATTCCGCCATACCAGCACCATTTCCCAAAATCAAATACTCCATTCACATGCACTCCTTTCTTTTGTTTTTATCAAGATGAAGCCCTTTCCATTTCACAGGCAATATCTTGCAGATAATTTCCAAGCAACTTCTCCGAATAAATGCATTTATCCTGTACCCCCTGTCTTACTTCATAGGGACATCCTCCGAGACATATGGGCAACAATCTACATTCCCTGCATATATCTCTATCCATCGGTTTATCTTTAATGTATATAATCTCATTCTGAACATTCCATTCACCTGTTTTGATGTTTCCAAATCTCACGGAATCATTCCCTATATCAGACCAGCATTTATATAAATTACCGTCTGCATCAATCACGAATGCCAGATCACTATCCGCTCCACAGGAATTTCCTGATAATATTGGATATTTTTGCTGTATATATCTTATATATTCTTTCTTAGGAAACGTTTTTAAAACTTCATACTCCAAATTAAAAAACTCTGTTTTCCCAATACATGAATCTATATTATAGCAATCCTCTGTTCCCCTGATCGGTGCAGGATACGCCACTACATTTACCAGCTTTCTCTTTTTAATTTCCTCACAAACCGAAGTGATGGCATACGGATTATTTTTATCGGTATTCACCCTTATCGCAACACTTTCCAATATACCATTTACTTCTTCCAGATTTTCAAAAATTCTGCTGTAGGTACCAGTTCCATCAACAAGTGGTCGCTTCTGATTATGTGTTTTCTTATTTCCATCAATAGTTATCTGAATGTTTTTTACCCCCAGTTCAGCCATACGCTGAGCCTTTCCTTTCGTCAAAAGATAACCATTTGTAACCATTCCCGCGCTATACCATAATTTATGTTCTCTAGCAATTTTTATTAATCTTTCAGACAATCGTTCGATTACATCAAAGGCCAACAAAGGTTCTCCTCCATACCACGAGACTGCAATCCCCGTTATTTTAGGAATATATCTGCATACGAATTCTACAATTGCTTCCTCCGTCTCTTCATCCATTTTACTATTTTTATAGCGCCCTTTTTCATAACAATAGATGCATCTAAAATTACAGTTTAAAGTCGGTGCAATTGTTAAACCCAAAATGCCAGATCCATATCTCGATTTATTCATCCTATGCTCTAATATTTCTAATTCGTTTATCTCATCGCCGATTAAAAAATTTCCTTTCATGAGTTCCTGCTCAAATGTATTGTCCAATCCCTCAATCTTTCCACTTGCAAACTCTTGAAGCTGAATGTATTTTTGTCTTTCTAAAAGTGCAAGTGAATTGCTAAAGCTATTGTATGCCACATATTTATTTGGGTCTTTTTTATATTCATAGAAAAAATTGTACTTTGATAATTTCATATATTCTCCTTTGTACTTGAGATAATCATTTGTAACTACAAATCAATTATAATAAAAGTTTTCTTATGTTATAATTTCATAAATGGAAACTTTTCCGACATTTATGTATGTTTTTCAAAACCTTGCATTTTCCCTATATCCGTTTTATACTGTTTGTAGTTTCATATAAAGGAGCTATTTTCTATGAGTGTACAACATGCCGGTTCTATTATTAGACAAGCCCGCCTTAATGCGGGTCTAACCCAGGAACAATTATCCGATGGAGTCTGTTCTACCCTCTCTCTGTCCCGCATTGAGAACGGCTCTGCCGGTGTCAGCCCTGCCACTTTTCAGACTTTAATGGCACATGCTGGTATCTTTTGTGAAGCTTATCCTACTTTCTCGACGCGCGCAGACTTTGACTGCTTTTACGCCTTGAAGAAAGTACGCTTTTATCTGGATTCCTGGCAACTCACGCCCGCCTGCCAGTTATTGGATCACATTGAAATGCTGAATTGGGCAGACAATAAATTTTACTATCAGGAATGGCTTCTGCTTCACTGCAAGCTGCAATTACGTTCTGGTCATGCAAATCACGCTCATACTTATGAGCTGGTTCGCTTTGCTTTAAAAATCACAAGATCTGATATCGACAATGCAGCGATCCATTCTCTGTTTTTGTCTTCTGTCGAAATAGAACTATTTATATATCTTGCGCAGGAAGCACTGTACATTGGTGATACAGCTACTGCTCATCATGTCTGCCAGCAGATTTCTTCCTATCTCTCTGCCCGTTCGCTTTCTTTTCTTGAACGGGATCGTTTACTTGCGGAAAATGCGGTGGTATATACCAAATATCTGCTGACTGTCTGTGATTATAAGTCTGCACTTGAACTGTCGAACTTCTACCGCCATCAAATGATTTCAAATCTTGACGACGGGCTTATGCATGAGCTAACGTTTTTAACCGCACTCGGATGCTACTATACGGGACAACAGGATCGTTTTCTGACCTTATTTAAAACTGCCTTTTTCTCTGCCCATTCCATTAACAGCTGTTATGCCACCATCTGTAAAAATTATGTTTCCAACCACCTTTCTACCACTTTGGCTGAAGACTTAAACATATTTTCCGATATTCCGCTTATATCGTTTTCCCCCAAGGTTCCTAGGGATGTCTCTTCTATGGGAGATGGCACCTATGACTTTTTTTCTCACAAGGTTTTCACGCTGGGTAGCCTGATCCGCTCTCTACGCAAAGAGCAAAAATTATCTCAATCGGCGCTTTGTCGGGGATTATGCAGCAAATCCAAGCTTTCAAAAATCGAAAACGAAACACAGCAGCCTGATATCATTCTTGCTCAGACTTTGCTCCAGCGCCTAGGTATTTCGGATCTTGTTTTTACATTTTACGGGAGTGAAAAAGAGAACAAACTGCAGGAACTGCAGTTTCGTTTAGCAAAAACTCGTATGAACCATAAAACCTTACAGCTTGATCTTGTAAAAAAAATGGAGATGCTATGCAACTCCAAAGATATCTGCTATTTACAATTTGCTGCTTACAAATCAGCCATCTGTGAATCCGACAATGATCAAAAATTAAAAGGGTTAAAAAATGCTCTTTTCATGACTTTGCCCGGCTTTCAATTTGATAAAATTCTTGACTATCGATTATCGTGGATAGAACTTACCATTTTAAACAATATCTGCCGCACTTATGCAACTATAAATCCTACACATGGCATTTACTGTTTTTATAAGCTTCTGGAATATACCAGCCATGTTCCGTTGGATGTTCTCGAGAAAAAGCGTTCCTTCCCCGTAACCTTGGGAATGCTTATAAGATTTCTTTATACAGAAAATCGTCTTTCGGAAATCGTTGCGTTAGTCCCGCTTTTTTCCGATGCTATAAGTTCAATGTATTTTACAGGGAACATTTTTTCACACTACTGTCAGGCATTAGGATCACTTGGTCTCACAAATTCCGCAAAGGAATTTGCACACTATGCCTATTACAATGCCCTCCTTATGGAGGACATCTACAATGCATCCGGTCTGAAAAATGATCTGAAAAAAAATTACAATATTTCTTTACTATAAAATTTCAATATTCTCTTCTGAGAACCAGCAGGGCACAAGAAAATAGCAAAAGTGGAAACAATTTTGTTTCCACTTTCGTAAAATCACTTCAAATATTTCTCCCACAGATCGCTGTCCGTCCGGTACGCTTCCAGTTCCTCCATCGTCCACTGCGTGGAATCCCAGCCGTGCATAATCAGTCCTTCATCGTAATAATGATAGGTAAGATTCACATAAATATCATTTTTGCAGAGGACATAGTTGCTGTAATATCTTCCCTCCAGAATCTCCCCGTCCATCGTCTGTCCCGCCATCCGGGCGGTAAATGCGGGTGCATCGTTGAAAGAATCCGACTTCTCGCAGATTTTTTCATAATAAGCCTCCGCAAACGTATCATCCGAACGCAGCACATCCTCAACCTCATATCGCTCTGCCGTGGCAAGATTGATGACTCTTGTGCGCAGGTCACAAAACTCTCCCCACATGCTTCCATTAAAATAGTGATCCTGAAATGCCACGCACAGAATCTCATCGCTCATATACGTGATCTCATAATCCACATAACATGCCAGATATGGGTCATCTTCATCCAGGTACAGATATTCCGGCTGCGGCTCCGGATACATGGTATCCATCTGCGCACAGGCGGCATTCCGCAGAATCTCATTCACCCCGGTCGCATCTCTTCCATCCGCATAGGTAATAACCGGATACGAAACATCGTACTCCTCAAATCCATCTTTCCGCTGATTCGGGACCTCGATATGCTGTGCGGTAACCGTATAGGAAAGCTGATCTGCCACATAAATGTCATCCTGCGTGACAAAAAAGTCTTTTCCCAGAGAATCCGGCAGTTCTAATACCTCACGTTCCTCCCCGGTATCTTCTGCCGCCGTATCGTCCTCCGTATAGCTGCCATCTGCCCCGTCTCTGTACGCCTCCGCAGACGGCTCATTCCACGTCAACGTATCCTGCACGGTACGGTTGACCGCGTGAAAAAGAATGAACGCCGGCACGGTCACAAGCAGCACGGCACAACCTATGATCGCCAGCACAACCCACAGCAGAGCACGGCTCTTTTTTAAAGGTGCTGTCTGCTGACCGTAACTCTCTCCGTACCCCTGTCCATATCCTGTGTTCTGATAGGACTGCTGACCGTAACTCTGTCCGTAGCCCATATTCTGATTCTGCTGCTGGCCGTAGCCCTGTCCGTAGCCTGTGTTCTGATTCCAGTACGGCTGCTGCCCCGGCGCGGTCTGCTGTCCTGTCACAGACGACTGCTCCGGCGTAGGCTGCTGCCCTGTCACAGACGGCTGCTGCCCCGGCGCGGTCTGCTGCCCTGCCGCAAACGCCTGCTGCCCCGGCGCGGTCTGCTGTCCTGTCACAGACGACTGCTCCGGCGCACCCGCTGTCGCTGTATACTGCATCCACTTCCCTGGAATCTTTATCTCTTCTCTTGCAATACTGCGCCCGACAGTCGCGAACTCCTCCATCTCGCGCAGCACTTCCGCCTCCAGTCCCCGATGCTGGAAATTCAGCCCTGCGTAGAGAAGCGTGACCGCACCCGCCGCATCGATCGCACCGACGGCGCACATCTGGTCATTATCATCAAACGCTCCAAATAAAAAGAGCTTATTTTTACATGATTCCACCCATAGATGGTCTTCATCTGCATAGCGTTTGAAATCCTCTATCTCTTTCGGATTCGCCACATACGGCTGCTCCATCCTGCTGTATGTCTCCATCACCAGCGCTGCCGCCGGTCGGAGTTCATACGCATACAACTGTCTGATTTTCATTTTTACCGCCACTCCTCATTTTCTTCTTTCTCTTTTATACTATCATACCTGGCAGCTTCCCGCCACGACTTTTCTCACCTGTTTCTGACACGCACCGGCGCACTCAAACGGTATGTAAAAAGAATCTCGCTTGCGAGATTCTCCGCGCGCGAGCGGTTCGCAAAGCGATAT
>ERZ773192.3280-NODE-3280-length-12325-cov-17.335697_pt1 | contig 12325 bp, 9 predicted proteins | sample MGYA00581010_ERZ773192 | MGnify/ENA primary metagenome ERZ773192 (study PRJEB29015, sample SAMEA2737741) | human gut metagenome | biome: human gut; feature: human-associated habitat; material: faeces | place: China | collected 2012 ...
AAGAGCGAACGCTTGAAGACATCATGATTGCCATCCTCATCATAGAGGAAACGGAGGGTACGGCCACGGCTGGTGGTATTGTCGATAACCTCGGCAACCATCTCGTTGACATCATCGAAGAAAAGCTTGTTGCCGATACGAATCTTGCGGGCAGGCTCTACCAATACGTCCCAAAGGCGCATCTCAGGATTGAGCTCACGGAGCAGAAACACCTCAATCTTGGCATCGGTCTTCTCCTTGGTACCATAAAGACGGGCTGGGAAAACCTTGGTATTGTTGAAGATGAAAGTATCGCCCTCTTCGAAGTAATTCACGATATCCTTGAACTGCAGGAATACTGGATTGCCATCGGCATCAACCATCTCCTTGCCGTTTTCATCTTTCTTGTACATCTCGATGGTTTCTGACTTCTTGTGGAGAACCATGAGTCGGGACTCGTCGCGGCGAGTAATCTCGAATGTACGTTCACCACTAGCCGTTTTTACCACGTGCTTTGCCTTATGTGGATAAAGTGCCACCTGATCTTTTGGCAACTTAAAGTTAAATTGTGATAGCTTCATGTTATATTTTTTATTACTTGGATGGCTGAAGGCTGTCTTCGAGAGGCTGCTCATCAAGCCATTCCTGGAAATGTTCAAAACTGATGCAGTTTTCTACTGCGAAACTTCCTGCCTTGGTACGGCGGAGGGCGGTAAGGTAGGCGCCACTATCGAGAGCCCTGCCGATATCACGGGCGAGGGAGCGGATGTAAGTGCCTTTGCCGCAAACCACACGGATGCTGGCGGTCTTCTCCTCATCGTTATAATCGGTGAGTTCTATCTCGTCTACACGCACGGTCTTCGGCTTGAGCTGAACCTCTTCGCCTGCTCGGCGCAAGGCATAAGAGCGGTCGCCATTAACCTTTACGGCGCTGTAGGTAGGCGGAACCTGCTGAATCTCGCCCACAAACTGCTTGAGCGTTTCCTCCACCAGCTGGCGGGTGATATGCTTCGTAGGATAGGTGTGATTCACGCTGTGTTCCTTATCGTAGCTGGCGGTAGTAGCACCGAGCTGCAGGGTAGCTGTATACTCCTTGGTGTGGGTCTGCAGCTGTTCTATCTGCTTGGTACATTTACCGGTGCAGAGCACCAGCACGCCAGTGGCAAGGGGATCGAGCGTACCGGCATGTCCTATCTTCACCTTAAAACCGAGCTTCTTGCTGAGCAGATAGCGAACATGTGCCAGGGCTCCGAAACTCGACATGCGATAAGGCTTGTCGATGGCAATAATTTCTCCTTTTCTGAAATCCATATATTAAATGATTGAACAGATGATGGTTACGGCACCTGCAATGGCACAATAGATACCGAAATATACCAGTTTACCCTTCTTCACAATGTTAATCATCCATTTACAAGCCAGACAACCTGAAATGAATGCAGCCACAAAGCCTATAATCATAGGGAATGCGTCGATGCCTCCAAGTGTCTCTTCGCCCTTCAGACCCTTCAGAAGGTCGAGCAATGCCTCGCCCAGGATTGGAGGAATCACCATAAGGAACGAGAATTGAGCCATCTTCTCCTTCTTGTCACCAAGCAAAAGGCCGGTGGCGATGGTAGTACCAGAACGGGAAAGGCCAGGCAATACGGCAAGTGCCTGTCCGAGACCGATGATAAAGGCATGCAACGGACTGATATTCTCCTTCTGACGAGGCTTGGCGAAGTAAGAGAAAGTAAGGAGCACAGCTGTTACGAGGAGCATACAGCCCACGATAAGCAAGCCTGAACCGAAAACCTCTTCTACCTTATCCTTGAAGAATACGCCTACGATACCCACAGGAATCATAGAGATGACGATATTGAGGGCATACTTTGTTTCCTCATTCATCTGGAACATGAAGAGTCCCTTCAAAATCCAATCAATTTCTTTCCACAGAATGACCAGTGTACTCAACACGGTTGCTACATGAACCATGATAGTAAAAGTAAGGTTATCCTCTCCGTTAATGCCAAAAAGATAAGCACCGATAGCCAAATGACCGCTACTGCTTACAGGCAAATACTCTGTGAGACCCTGAACGAGTCCCAACACTAATGCTTCAAACCAATTCATCGAATGAAATAAATGTTATGTGCTGATTTTTATTTAGGGTTACGCCCTATAAACTATTAACTATAAACTATTAATTGTCTTTCGGTTTATGTATCACCGCATAGATGATTGAAAGGAAACCTATCAATGTTACGGTTGGTGCTACAACGATGCGACGGGTACTGAAAATATCAGTATCGAAGGTATGCTCGTTAGAACCGGCACCACTCATCAGCAGAAAACCGATGATGATAATCGCCATTCCGATGCCTAACAAGATAAAGTTCATCTTGTCGAATGCTAAATTCTTCTTATCCATTATTTTTAATGTTTAATGTGTAATGTTTAAATTTTATACAGGTCTCCCGCCTTCATCTTCAGGAACTTATTGACCGAGATGCAGGCGCAAAAAGCGGTGATGATGATACCGAAGAGGAAGACGGAGCCACCGGTGATGGCAAGTTCCTGCCAGCCCAAAACGTTCATCAACTCAGGTTCGTGGAGCGACCATGCATAGAGACAACCGCCCAGGAAACCATCTGCCAGCAGGGCTGAAACAACACCCACAAGCACAGCCTTGCGCAGGAACGGACGGCGGATAAAGCCCCAGGATGCACCTACCAGCTTCATCGTATGGATGGAGAAACGGCGGGCATAGATGCCCAGACGCACCGTATTGTTAATCAGCGAGAACGAGATGAAGGTGAGCAGGGCTGCTACAATCAGCAATCCGATACTGATCTTTGCCAACGAATTGTTCACCTGTTCTATCAGGTCGTGCTGATAAGTAACCTCGGTAACACGTGGGAATGCCTTCAGTTCCTTGGCAATCCACTTCAAAGAATCATTGTTCGCGTAATCTGCCTTCGTCGTAATCTCTATGGAAGGCTGGAAAGGATTGACACCGGCAAACTCGCTCGGGTTGGTACCCAAATCGCGGGTAGCTTCTTTCAGTGCCTCTTCCTTGGTGATATAAGTCAGCGTATTGACATAAGGTCTTGCATTCAGGCGTTTACACATCTGCAATCCCTCCGGGTTAGTCATATCCTGTTCGAGCATCACCTGTACCACGAGATTCTCCTTCACATAGGAAGAGAGATTGCGTCCCATGAGGACAGAGAAGATAACTAATCCCAACAAAATGAGCACCATAGCGGTACTGATACACAAAGTAATGACCTGCAATCCACGATGATTGCTAGGCTTATATTGTTTCTTTCTCATTTTTAAAAATCTTTACTAACTTAAAACCAAAAGGGCACAATGACCCAAATTGTCTGCAAAGATACGCATAAACGAAGAGATTACAAAATAAAATTGCATTTATTTACATTTATTCAATTAATTAATCTAACCACAGGCGAAAGTTAAGTTCAATTGAAAAGGAAAAGGGCCAACCTCACGGCCAGCCCTTCACATACTAAGTAAAATTCAAATAGGTATGACTTGAATTTACTAAATGAAAATATTTTTTTTAGGAAATTTCCCACTATAATTACACCATCGTTACATCTTAGTGATGACACCCTTCTCTGAACTCTCCAGGAACTGGATGATGTTCTGAATCTCCGGTCCATCTGGCACCTGATCCTTGATCTGGTTAATGGCATCGAAGAGGGATGTCTGACCATGGAATACCAATCGGTAAGCATTAGCAATATGCTTGCGAACCTTCTCGGTAAGCTCGGCTGCTTCCATGATGATGGTGTTAGGACCTGCATACTTCACAGGCTTTCCACCGGCAATGATATAAGGAGGAATATCCTTAGAGAAGGTAGTACCTGCCTGAATCATCGCCAAGTCGCCTACTCTAGTCTTGGCGTTCTCTACTACAGATGTTGAGTAGATGACACCGTTACCAATCACGCAGTCGCCCGCAATCTTGGTACCATAACCGAATACGCAACCGTCGCCGATTATGGTATCGTGAGAGATATGGGCACCTTCCATCAGGAAGTTGTTGTTGCCCAGAACGGTCTTGCCACCCTTGTGAGTACCACGGTTGATAACCACGTTCTCACGGATGGTATTGTTGTCGCCAATCACTACCTCACTCTCCTCACCTGTAAAGTGGAAGTCCTGTGGGAGCGCAGCGATAACGGCTGCCTGGAACACCTTATTATTATTACCCATGCGAGTACCGTTCATGATGCTCACGAATGGATAGATGGTACAGTTGTCGCCGATGACCACATCGTCCTCAATATAGGCGAATGGATAGATCTTGCAGTTGTCTCCAATCTTAGCCTTTGGAGAAACCTCTGCCTTTGGACTTATTATACTAGCCATAACTATAAACTATTAATTATTAACTATAAACTACTTAGCTCCTCCACCCAATGCATAGTAGAGATTAACTACTGCCTGCATCTTGTTGAAGTCATCAGCTACCTTAGAAAGCTGTACGTTGAGGAGTGAAGACTGTGCCTGGATGATTTCAAGGTAAGAGCTGCCTGCAATACCCATCAATTCCTTGGTAGATTCTACATTCTTCTCGAGTACTTCTATTCGCTTCTGCTCTATCTTGCTCTTCTCATCAGAGTAGTTGTAGAGAACAAGCGCATTGCTCACCTCGCTACCAGCCTTCAGCACGGTATTCTGCCAGGTGTTGTAAGCCTGCTCATACTGCATCTTAGCCACCTTCAAACCGGCAATGATACGGCCGTTCTGGAAGATTGGCTGGGTAAGAGAACCTACAGCTGAGAGCAACCACTTACCTGGGTTCACGATGCCCATACCACCTGAATTGGTGAAGGCTCCTGTACCGGAAATGGTGATAGATGGATAGAACTTGCTGCGGGCGGTCTCTATACCATAGAAGCACTGGGCAAGATTCATCTCGGCTGCGTGGACATCAGCACGGTTGTTGAGCAACTGGATGCCTACACCGGTTGAGAAATTAGATGGAAGACTCTGGTTATCCAACTTGCCACGGGCGATGCTATGTGCCTGGTCGCCGATGAGCAGACTCAGAGAGTTCTCTGTCTCACGAATCTGGCGCAACAGATCGGTCTTCTGGGTCAACACAGAATAGTAGTTAGACTCAGCTGACTGGATGGCTGGTGTACGGTAACCCAATCTGAGATCGTGCATCTTCTGCATAGTCTCCCAAGTATCCTTGGTCAATCCTTCCATATTGTTAACCAGCTCCACCTGCTTGTCGAGCATCAACAGAGTATAATACATGTTGGCGATGTTGGCGATGAGGTTGGTCTTGACAGATACCTGATAATCCTGCAACTGGAGCAGAGCCATCTGGGCACTGCGCTTCTGAGAGAGCAGGTTGCCGAAGAGGTCTACCATCCAGCTGGCTGTAACAGGCATCGTGTAAGTTTTGGTGGCAGCCTGGCCATCCCAGGAAGCGATGGTTCCCTGAGGAGTGAAAGCCAGAGAAGGCACGAATGCCAACTTAGCACACTTCAACTGCTCTTCTGCCATCTTCACGTTCAAAGCCGCATTGAGCAGGTTGACATTGTTGTTCAATCCCTTCTCAATGATTGACTGGAGCTGAGGGTCGGTGAAGACACTGCGCCAAGGGATGTTGGCGAAGGTAGTAGTATCCTTTACAGCCAATGTGTCTGTATCAGAAGCTACATCGCGAACGATGCCGCTGGTCTTCACATCCGGACGCTCATACTTTCCGTAGAGAGTCTTGCAGCTGCTCAGAGAGAGCGCTGCGAGACCCAATATGATGATATTTAAATTCTTTTTCATTGTTTCCTTTGAAGTTACATTGTGTTATTACTTCTTCTCGATACCCTTCATTTCGTGAGCGGCGTTGGCATACTGCTCCAATTCGGCAGCTACCTCCTCGTTCATCTCGTCCTCGAACTTCATTGGGGTCAACTTCTCCTGCAACCACTGGAAGACTGCGAAGAGAGCAGGAACCACGAAGATCTGACAGATAGTACCAATCAACATACCACCTACTGCGGCAGCACCCAAGGTCTGGTTACCATTCTTACCTACACCAGATGCGAACATCAGAGGCAACAGACCGATAACCATCGCCAGAGAGGTCATCAGGATAGGACGGAGACGGGCACCGGCACCTAAGATAGCAGAGTACTTGATGGCCATACCCGTACGACGACGCTCGAGGGCGAACTGTACAATCAGGATGGCGTTCTTTGCCAACAGACCAATCAACATAATCAACGAAATCTGCATGTAGATATCGTTAGAGTGACCGAAGAGGTTGGTGAAGATGAACGCACCAGCCAAACCGAATGGGATAGACAATACTACAGACAATGGCAAGATGTAACTCTCGTACTGGGCACTCAAGATGAGGTAAACGAATACGATACAGAGTGCGAAGATCAAACCTGTAGAGTTGCTGGACTCAGCCTCAGAACGGGTCAAACCAGAGTACTCATAGCCGTAACCCTCTGGCAATGTCTCCTTGGCAACCTCAGCAATCGCCTTCATACCGTCACCGGTAGAGTAACCGCTGTTAGGCGTTACAGATACATCCATAGAGGTAAACAGGTTGAATCGGGTGATGTTAGACGGACCATAAACCTTCTTCAAGTTCACGAACTCGCTTACTGGAGACATGGTGCCATCTGCACAACGTACATAAATCTTGCTCAGATCGTCTGGACGCATACGACTCTCAGGTCCAGCCTGAATCATCACACGGTAGAGCTTACCGTAGGCATTGAAGTTAGATGCGTAGAGACCACCGAGATAACCCTGCATGACAGACAATACTGTTGATGGAGAGATACCAGCCTGCTTGGTCTTGGCAACATCTACATCCACCATATACTGAGGATAGTTAGGGTTGTACTGAGTCTGAGCGGTCTGAATCTCAGGACGCTTGTTCAACTCAGCCAGGAACTTCTTCACATTATCAAAGAACTTATTCAAGTCGCCACCGGTCTTATCCTGCATGGTCATGGTAATACCATTCTGCATGGAGAAACCGGAAATCATAGGTGGAGCGAAGGCAAGAACCTGTGCATCCTTGATGGCAGCAGTCTGCTTGTAGATCATACCCAACACAGAAGTATATTCCATTGGGTTGACAAACAGCGCCTCAATACCGCCACCGGTACAAGCCTCCTTGATACGGTGGAAGAATCCACCCGGACGCTCCTCGAATGGCTTCAGCTTCACGATGATGGTACCCTGGTTAGAACCGGCACCACCGATAAAGCTATAACCCATGATGGCGTTACGGGTTGCGATGGCTGGGTTGCTAGCCAGCATCTTATCTACCTGCTTTACCACCTCTGCAGTACGTTCCTGAGAAGTACCAGGAGCTGTAGAGATACAAGCGAAGATAGTACCGGTATCCTCATCAGGCACCAGACCCGTCTTGGTAGTACCCATCAGAGCAACCAGACCTACGATACTGACAGCCACGAGGCTACCAGCGATGATGCCATGGTTGATAACCCACTTGACACCACCCTTATACTTATTGGTAATCTTATCAAACTGATAGTTGAATCCTGCGTGGAAACGGTCGATGAAAGACATCTTCTTCTCGTGACCCTCCTCGTGTGGCTTCAGCAACACGGCACAGAGTGCAGGAGACAAAGTCAACGCATTGATAGCCGAAATAACGATAGATACAGCCATGGTTACACCGAACTCACGGTAGAAGTAACCGGAAGTACCACCGATGAATGATACAGGAACGAACACGGCAGACATCACCAATGTAATAGAGATGATGGCGCTGGAGATTTCGTTCATCGCATCGATAGATGCAGTAAGAGCACTCTTGTAACCCTGGTCGAGCTTGGCGTGAACCGCCTCGACCACCACAATGGCATCATCGACCACAATCGCAATCGCCAGCAAGAGGGCGGACAACGTAAGCAGGTTGATGGAGAATCCGAAGATCCAGAGGAAGAGGAACGTACCGATCAAAGCCACAGGTACGGCAATCATAGGGATCAGCGTAGAACGGAAGTCCTGCAAGAAGATATACACTACGATGAACACCAGTACCAGGGTAATGATCAAGGTGAAGATTACCTCCTCGATAGATGCGAACAAGAACTCGGTAACATCCATCAGGATGACATTCTTCAACCCTGGAGGATAACTCTTCTCCAGTTCATCCAACGTTTTCTTTACGTCGCTTGCAATCTGGGTAGCATTAGAACCTGCAATCTGCTGAACCATACCCATCACGGCAGGCTGACCATCATTGAGCAGGTTTACATTATACTGCAAACCACCCAACTCAATCTTGGCAACTTCACCCAGACGGAGCGTCTGACCGGAAGTATTGCTCTTGATGAGGATATTCTCATACTCCAATGGAGTCTTCAAACGACCCTTGTAACGCAAGGTATATTCATACTGCATATCAGAGCTCTCACCAAAGCTACCAGGGGCAGCCTCAATATTCTGCTCAGCCAATGCCTGAGAAATATCAGAAGGAATCAATCCAAACTCCTTCATCTTCTCCGGCTTCAACCAGATACGCATAGAGTAGTTACGGGTAGAAGGGCTCTGCACATCACCCACACCATTGATACGCTTCAACTGAGGAATGACGTTGATCAATGCGTAGTTGGTAACAAACTGGTCGTCATAACGGCCATCGTCTGTAGTCAGAGCGAACATGAGTACGTTGGAACTCTGTCGCTTGGTTACGGTGACACCCACCCTGGTAACCTCGGCAGGCAACAGAGACTGTGCCTGAGACACACGGTTCTGTACATTGACCGCAGCCATATTAGGGTCGGACCCCTGCTTGAAGTAAACGGTGATCTGAGCAAAACCAGAGTTAGACGCAGAAGAGGTCATATAGGTCATGTTCTCCACACCGTTGATATTCTCTTCCAGAGGAACAACGACTGAGTTCAGCACCGTCTGGGCATCTGCACCCGTATAGGTAGCAGTTACCGTGATGGTAGGCGGCGCGATATTCGGATACTGCTCGATAGGCAGCGATACCAAGCCGATGATACCCAGCAAGACGAAGAAGATGGAAACCACCGTCGAAAGTACCGGGCGCTTTATAAAGTTTGTAAATGACATAATTTACCTATTTTTCTTTATACCTTATTATATATTACTTCTTGCCGCTCATAGTAGTAGCGAAGGCATGAGCGTTATCCTGAGACTCAGCCAACTTGGCAGCCTCGGCAATCTTCTGATTGTAACGCTCCAAAGTGATAGGCTTAATCTGCTGACCATCGGTCAACTTGGTGATACCCTTCAATACGATACGATCGCCTACATGAAGACCTGCAGTTACGATATAGTTCTTGCCATCATCCTGTGGATTAACCTTGATCTCAGAATACTTCACCTTGTTATCCTTGGTTACGATATAAACGAAGATCTTATCCTGCACCTGAGAGCAAGCCTCCTGAGGGATGACGATAGCACTGTTATGATCGTTAGGAACCACGATAGCACCTGCACCACCACTCTTCAGCAACTTCTCTGGGTTAGCGAAGTGAGCAATGAGAGAGATAGAACCAGATGTAGCATCGATGACACCACTCATCTTAACCACCTTACCTGGATGATTATAGATAGAACCATCTGCCAACTGCAACTTAACAGCTGGGAATGCAGCAATGGCTGCCTGAACACTACCATTGGTCTTAGACATACTCAAAATCTGAGACTCAGGGAGTGAGAAGAATACCTCCATGGTACTGGTGTTGGAAACAGTGGTCAAAGCCTGACCAGAAGCGCTGACCAAAGCACCTACCTTGAAAGGAAGGCTACCTACAACACCTGCAGAAGGACTGGTAACGGTACACCAAGCCAACTGCTCGCGGGCTGAAGCCAGAGAAGCCTCTGCCTGAGCTACCTGAGCCTTAGCGGTTGCATAGCTGTTAGCTGCTGTAGAAAGTTCATATTCACCGATAATCTTGCTATCATACAACTTTTTGTTGTTCTGATAAGTCAACTTAGCTGTATTTGCCTGTGCCTTAGCTGTATTTACAGCGGCAGCAGCAGAACGGACAGCAGCCTGATAGGTCTCGCTATCAATAGAGAATAAAGCCTGACCTGCTGAAACAGTCTGTCCCTCGTGTACAAAAACCTTAGTGATAAAACCAGAAACCTTAGGACGTACCTCTACATCCTGGATACCCTTGATGGTAGCAGGATAGGTAGTCTGCAATGCGGCGCTGGAAGTACCGATAGTAGCCACAGCGAACTCATCGTCGCCGAAGTTAGGCAGACCGCCTTTCTTACTTCCACCACATGATGTCAACGCAGCAAGAACACAAACTGCTGCAACAAACAAAACGCTTTTAATTTTCATACCTATTTTTATATTATAAATTTATTATTTAATCTTTTATCTTCTCTTATTCAAAAGTTCTTTCCGTCCTCTAACGAAAACTTTTATGCGCCTTTAAGTTTTAAAAGCGCTGCAAAAGTACTAATAATAAATGAATAACGGCTCGCTAGGAGCCGTTATTTAACAAAAATTATTCTCTATTTTGAGTTTTCTGCATTTACCAATCCCATCTCCTGAGCCTTCTTCATCAGAAGCTCCATCAACGGTTCACGCTCATTAGCCACCTTATTATCCAATACAGCATCCTTGAGATACTGCTTCAGGGTACCTACCTCGCGGCAAGGGGTAAGATGGAACATCTCCATAATCTCATTACCATCGATGCATGGCTGGAGAAGTCGCTTATAATCACGTTCCTGCAGATCAACCAGTTTCTCGCGCACCATCTTGAAATTATCCAGAAAACGCTGCTTGCGCACCTGGTTCTTGCTGGTGATATCAGCCTCGCAGAGCGTCATCAGATCGTTGATGTCATCGCCGGCATCATTCAGCAGGCGGCGTACGGCACTGTCGGTAACCTCCTCATCAGCAATCACAATCGGACGCATGTGGAGTTCTACCAGCTTCTGTACATACTTCATCTTCGCATCCATCGGAAGTTTCATACGGCGGAAGATACCCGGAATCATCTTTGCACCTATTATATTATGACTGTGGAATGTCCAGCCGATATTGTTGTCCCAGCGCTTGCTCTTCGGTTTGCCGATGTCGTGGAAGAGAGCAGCCCAGCGGAGCCAGAGGTTATCTGAATGCTTGCACACATTCTCGAGCACCTCCATCGTATGGTCGTAATTATTCTTATGTGCCCTGCCGTTACGGGTTTCCACCTTGTCCATCGCAACCAGTTCTGGCAGAATGAGATCGAGCAGACCTGTATCTTTCAGGTAATAGAAACCGCAGCTTGGGTGCTTGGAGAGCATAATCTTGTTCATCTCGTCGCAGATGCGCTCTGCACTGATAATCTTCAGGCGCTCGGCATTGCGGGAGAGCGCATCATAGGTCTCCTCCTCTATCTGGAAATTGAGTTGGGTAGCGAAACGCACGCAACGCATCATACGCAGCGGGTCATCAGAAAAAGTGATATCCGGGTCGAGCGGAGTGGCAATAATGCCATCTTCCATATCGTAGACACCATCAAAAGGATCTACGAGTTCTCCAAAACGGTCTTTGTTCAGGCAGATAGCCATCGCATTGATGGTGAAGTCGCGGCGGTTCTGGTCATCCTCCAGCGTTCCATCTTCCACAATAGGCTTTCTGGAATCGCGATGATAGCTCTCCTTACGGGCGCCGACAAACTCCACTTCTGTATCCTGATACTTCACTTGTGCAGTTCCGAAATTACGGAACACAGAAAGATGCGCCTTTCTTCCGAGCATCTTCTTCAAGGCAGAAGCTACCTCTATACCGCTACCAACCACAACGACATCAATATCATTGGAAGGTCGCTCCAGGAAGAGGTCACGCACATATCCACCTACTACATAACACTCCACAGACAGCCCATCTGCTGCCTCTGAAATCTTATGAAATATATCCTTATCCAGTATCTGTGCCAGTTCGGCATTGGTCAAATTTCTCATACTCTTTTTACTTTCGGGGTGCAAAGTTACTGCAAATCGAAGACAATACAAAATAAAAAAAGATTTTTTTTGTTTTTATTGTTGAGATGCCGCGTAACTTATCAAAAGTTACTGCAAAATGAGCGAAAAACAAAATAAATTGCAATTTATTTTTTCTTCCGAGAGCAGCGTAACTTATCAAAAGTTACTGCAATTTAAGCGAAAAACAAAATAAATATTTGGCTATTTCACAATAAATGCGTAAATTTGCACCGAATTTCGAAATTATTATGGCAGATTTATTGAAAACAGAACAGCAGTTTAAGGATGTCATGAGTGAATGCAGGACATTATTTGAGAAGAAGCTTCATGATTATGGAGCCTCTTGGAGAATCTTGCGCCC
>ERZ773192.3288-NODE-3288-length-12297-cov-4.309345_pt1 | contig 12297 bp, 8 predicted proteins | sample MGYA00581010_ERZ773192 | MGnify/ENA primary metagenome ERZ773192 (study PRJEB29015, sample SAMEA2737741) | human gut metagenome | biome: human gut; feature: human-associated habitat; material: faeces | place: China | collected 2012 ...
CATCAAAAATGCATCCGTAAGGTAGCCCAGATACTTTTTTATTGTCTTTTCGGTAATCTTATTGTTTTTAACACTTCTGAAAGTTCTGCTGAGTTTAGCAGGATTGGTAAGTGAGCCAACCGAGGATGCAAGAATATTAACCAACTCTTCAAGCTCGCTTTCATTGCGGACTTTATTTCTGTCTACAATATCGCTGATATAAACCTTTTTCAATAAAGACGAAAGATATTCGGCTTTCATTTCATCATCCTCACGGGTCAGAATGAGCGGAAGTCCACCATAGGTATAATAATCTTTCCACGCCTGCGATACACTGCCGTCATATACTGAATTATACTCAGCAAAAGAAAGAGGATTAACGCGTATTTCATCCCCTCTGCCTCTGAATTCCGTAAGAATATCACTTGACAGAAATTTAGAGTTGCTTCCCGTTATATATACATCCAAATTTCTGATATGAGATAATCCGTTTACCAAATCCGAAAAATCGCCGACATATTGTATTTCATCAAGAAAAAGGTAGTATTGTTCTCTATCCCGAATCTGCTCCTTTACATAATTATATAATACTTTTGGCTCTCTGAGTTCTTCATTCATTATATCATCAAGAGCAATCTCGATAATGTGGTCTTCGCTAATCCCTTTATTGAGCAAATAATCGTGATATAAGTGAAACAGCAAATACGATTTACCGCATCTTCTTATGCCTGTTACCACCTTAACCAATCCGTTGCATTCTCGTTTTATTAACTTATTTAAGTATAAATCTCGTTTAATTTCCATATCATCTACTCCATTTTTAGTCGACATTACAGATTTTTATGGCTTAATTATAACATATTATTACCCAATAGTCAATAATTTAGAACGGATTTAGTCTAAGTGTGGCAAAAAATGTTTTATGCGAAGTGTTGACAGTGGTATAAGGAAAGCCGCATCACCGCCAAAGAGGCAATGACACGGCTTAATCTTAAACGCTCATCCTTTTATAAATTGCAGAAACACCTGCTCGCAACCGCTCCGCTAATAAATTTTTTAAACATTTTATAACCCTCTCTTATGTAATTACTTATCACTATTTTTAAATATGTCTGATATTCCTATGGTTGTCTTTTTATAAATTTTGTTGTAAAGTGCTTTTTGGGGATCGCTTATCATTCCAATTCCTTTTTTACCGTACCCCGGAACAATAGCTCTTTTAATTGCACGATTCAAGCGCCCGGTTGTTCTTGCACTTATGGATTTTTTTAATGATGGTGTCCTAAATCCGAATTTCATTATATCCTCTCCTTCCATTTTAAAATTTATGCTTTCAGCTTAATATTATTTCAAATATTTTTTTAACTCATTTTTTATTGTATTATCATCAATATTTTTCAGATTCTCATAAGATGGCGTATTACTCCATTTATAGCTGTTATTGGTTTTATTAAATTGGCTCACATATTCCTCTTTAGATACCTCTTTGTTTGATATACTATACTTTGAATCAACAAATTCTTCTGTAAGTGGATCATAAGCCCTTTCGATAAGAAACCAAATCTTTTCTTCTGCTTTTGAGCCGCTTATTTTAATAAATCTCGTTCCCTTAAACTCCGCTCGTTCACTTCCGAACCTTATCATATTGGATTTAGGAGCGTATTCTATTAGACCCCATGTCCCAAACTTATCATAAGTTTCACCATCTAATGTCCACGTTACTTTATTAGCCATGCCATTTTGATATATATATATACGTACCCCGGCAGCATAATAATAGCCATCCGTTACAAATATATCAGGAATATTATCATTATTAATATACGCAAAAGCAAATTTGTATGCTGAATTTTCTTTTTTTAATGATAAAAGAACATTTTTATATGCGTTATAACATTTATCAAACAATTCCTTTCTTTCCTTTTCGGCTTTTTCTTGTGCATCAAACTTTTCTTTATACTTTGATTGTTCATCCGCTGAAAGTACACCGCTGTTTTTTGCTACATACTCCCGTCCCTCCTTATAATTTCCGTTTGACACGTATTTATCAGCTTGGGCTATAATATCATTATGTACCTTTTCTTTTATTCTGCTTATTCCGCCCTGAGCATCGTTATAATTAGTATCATCCGCAACTACCATTTGGTATGCCATCAATGCATTTTCATAATCGTTTCTTTGTTCTAATTGTTTTCCTTTTTCAAAATTTTCCTTAGATGACTTCAGTTTGTCTATTTTTGTGTTATAGTCTTCAAAATGATTGTTTGATACTTCATTGATACGCTCGATGATTTCCTTTGCATCATCATATTCTATTTTTGATTTGTTATAATCATCATATGCTTTGTCTGCTTCGGGCTGTAAAATATCGTTTATTGCATCCATCGTATCCTCTGAATTGGTTTTCCATGCATATACTTTACTTGCCAAGGAATAGTCTCCCTTTTCATATGCATATTTAAATATGTTATAACCCTGCTTAAATATAATCACAGCTGATAATGTCAGCACAGCTATAGCTATTACAGTCAATAATAACTTTGTCCATACATTTATGCCATTCCCGTATTTTTTATCATTTTCTGCTGTCTTTTCATCATCCTGAAATTCTTTTTTTACCATTTTCCCTTTTGGCATAGAAATAAATTCTAAATTAGATAAATCTTCTCTATCCCCACTGGAAAAAACAACTTCTTTAATACCAATCCTAAAGGGTTCATCAACAAATCTCTCGGGTATAAAAAATTTCTTATTTTCTTTATATATTTTATTTTTTCGCAGTTTTCCGCATTTAAACCTATGTGTATAATTTCCATTAATAACATCGCCTTCCGCACCGCACGGTTGTATTGTCAATGTTAATTCCTTGATTGCTTTATCGGATAAGTTTTTAAACTTTATGTATATAAATACTTCTTTTGTTTTTATTCTTCTATATAAATCAACTGATGTAATTATGACAGGTGATTTTTCGGCATAAAATAAACCGTTTAAGCTTTTGATATATTCCGCATTTTTTCTCATTTTTTACCTACTCCAATAACAATTACTCCGCTTAGATTATTCAACCCATTTATATAATCTATAACTTAATATCCTATATATTCTTTATGATATACTAATATCATCTTCTATTAATGTTGATAAATCGGAATTGCTTATTTTTTTCAATTTAGTCAGTCGGTTTGCCTGATTTATTATGGCCCTATCAAATATATTTCTAATTCCACGCGCATTTCCAAATTTCCCAATATCATCTTGTTCGGATATAATTTCTTTAAGTTTGATAATTGCTGATTCAGAAACCATTAATCCATGTTTTCGGCAAATTGTTTTGAAAATTTCAATAAGTTCATCTCCTGTATAATCTTCAAAATTAAAATATCTGTTAAATCGAGATGACAATCCAGGATTAGAATTAATAAACTTATGCATTTCTCCACTATATCCTGCAACAATCACCACCAAATCATCTCTATTATCCTCCATCAATTTAACCAATGTATCTACAGCCTCATTTCCGTAATCATTTTGTCCGTCTGCAGAAGTTAGTGAATATGCTTCGTCTATAAAAAGCACTCCTCCAATAGCTTTTCTTACAACCTCTGTGGTTTTAAGGGCTGTTTGTCCAACATAACCTGCTACCAATCCCGCCCTGTCAGTCTCAATAAATTGACCTTTACTAACCACGCCAAGTTCTTTATAAATTTTAGCTAATAACCTTGCAACGGTTGTTTTGCCTGTGCCGGGATTTCCCAAAAAAACCATATGATTCGAAACGGGAGCCGGAGTTAATCCTTTTTTCTTTCGCATTTCGTTAATTTGCAAAAGATTTATTGTAGAGGTAACATCTTCCTTTACATTTTTTAGTCCTGTTAAAGAATTTAGCTCATCCAGCAATTCTTCCAGCGTATTATCCCTAACATCATTTTTTTCATCAGACAATTGGGACGATGAGTTGTATTCACGCTTTATGCCCTGTTCTTTAACAGCATCAATCAATCTATTGATTTCATATTCGAATATCCTTTTTTCTTTCTCTATATCAAGGCCCTCAAGTTCGATTATGCTTCTAAAAATAATTTCGATTTTATCAATAACATCTAATGATTTATGCGTATTGCATTTTTTATCATAATCAATAGAAATGATTAACGCGCCTGGAATGCTGCCATCCGAAAAAAAATTATTTTCAGACATTTCAGCTAATGATTCCTTGTTCATTAAAGCAATAAACTTCCTGTATCCGGGAATGATATTTTTTAATTCATCCAAATTATCAACCAATGACGTTATAAAGAATTTTTCACTCTCACTTATCTTATTATCTTCATTGGCTATATTAAATAACTGTATTTGAATATAGCTGTCAGTAGACAAAAATGCTACTGCTTTTTTCGCATCCGCATCATCTTGATTGTCAAATTCGGTATCCTCATTAAAAATTTCATTCAAACAATCTTTTATATCCCTGTACGCCTGATACGCATTATCGTATATTATCTTTTGCGAACCTTTAAATATCATTATTTGTTACCTCATAATTATATTCTTAAATCTGCGATAGTCTTGTTTGCCATTGAATTGTTTGCGCTTCCAACCTTTAACTCCAACAGCATATCAACAGCGTTTCTTATTTCTCCAATATTGTGAGTACGGATTGCTGCATTTCCCTTATCTCTCCAATGCGATGCTTTTTGATAGTCTTTATATTGAACATTGTCACTATCTAACGCATTTTTAAATAAGAGTGCTAAAAACTCAAAACTATTTGTTATTGCCTCAAAGTGAGCATTACTCATCTCGTCTCGATAATATTTTTTATTGGCACCGTCACTTTCTCGCTCGTATGCTTGCGAAAGCTCTGTGAACCTTCTTTTATCTTCGTTACTGCCAAATTTTTCAATATTATTTCTCCAATATTCAATATCATCGCTTTCTTCTGCCTTCTTATACTTATCATCAAACTCCCTCTCTTCTTTTAGAATCATCGTATGTAATTCATAAAAATCCTTTATATACAGTTGAATCTTATCACTATCATTACACGCGTACAACTCATCAAACCTATTTTTAAATTCAGTTAATTGTTCTTTGTAAGATGTCACATCTACATCATTTCTACTCAATTTATTTAAAGTTTCATCTGCCTGTTGCATATGTATTTTAACCAAGTCTAAATCTCTATATAAATCCATACGTTCGCCTTCATCTCTTAACGTTTCCTCCGGAATTTCATAATCAGCATCAGGAATATATCCAGTTATATGATTTGTCCTTGATTCATCCTGCATAATGTTTATCTCAATGGATGTTCCAATCGGTAAAACTCTATCAATCGCCGAAGATTTAACGTGAACACATCCTATCCAGTGATTCGCATCAGGATTTTCAAATATTTCCCCCTCATACACGTTTATATTTATTGATTCATCACTCGATGGTCTTAGCTCTTTCGTTGTTACAAAAGAGCTTGTTCCTTCTGCAGGTAGTGGCGTATTTTTATTAATAATTGGTTTCAATGTATTGTTTTTTCCATCGGTCGCCAATACGCAAACCGAGTATGTTGCAGGTGGTGCGGAAATTTTTAATGCATCACAATTAAACCTTATTTCAAATAAATTATTGGTTGTTTTTATTTCTCTTCCGGTTTTATCACAAATATGAATAACAAATTTATTTATTCCGTTCGGGGTAATATGTATATCCATATCAAAAAATCCGGTATCTTTATCTAAAAACTCCATCCAACCACTTGTCCACAATGCGCCTGTTGCATCATCTGAACCTACTGCATCTATTTTTATCTTGTCAATTCTATTGTTTCCGATATTTTCAATATTACCAACAATGTTCTCTGTCTCTTTTGCTGTAATAGGTTCATATTGCATTTTTATTACAGGCATATCTTTATTTTCATCAACCGCATTTTCTTTCACTTCTGCAACACACGTTGCCGAGTAAATAGCTGCACCCTCCGCAACTACGGTCATTGGATTGAGCGAACAACTCAATTCAGTGCCAAAAGCCTCTTTTAGCTTTTCTCTCACTAAAGGTATAAACGTACTTCCACCAACTAAAATGATTGAACTAATTTGTTCTATCCCTACACCATTAGCATTTTCCGCTCCGTCAAGAGCCTTCTTAGCTATAGCAATACACCGATCAACAGACGGCTCAATTAATTTTTCTAATTCTTGGCGAGTTATTTCATATTCAAATTCTATAGGCGTGCCATCATTATCCTCGCTATCAAACTCCTCAAATATGCTTGTCTCAGCAGAGCTGAGTTCAATCTTACAGCTTTCCAATGCTGTTATCATTTTTCTTTCTAGGCCAATATTATCCGAGATATTATAATCTTGTTCAATTCTTGGTTTAATAATATTATCATACATAAGTCTGTCAATATCACTTCCGCCACAATAATTATCGCCCTCGCTGTTGACAACACTTAACCGACCATTATGCGTTGAAACAATCGAAACATCCAACGTTCCGCCTCCGTAATCGAATACCATCCAGTATTTTTCTTTTGTATTAGGTGTTGCTCCGTATGCAACCGATGCAGCAATAGGCTCCTGAAGCAAAATCACATTTCTGAAACCGGCAAGAGCCGCTGCCCGTTTAGTCGATTCATTTTGAAGTGATGAAAAAGCGGCGGGAACAGTAATCACCACGTCATTCATTTCCTCACTCAATCTTGATTCAGCATCTCTTTTTAAGGATTTTAATATTTCAGCTGATAATTCTTCAGGTGTCAGTTTGACATCTGTTCCCGAAAACTCTATTATATTGGATGTTCCCATTTTTCTCTTAAAGCACATAGCACAATTTTCTTGATTTCTTGCTCTTTGACCAACTATCATTCGTCCTCTTTTATCAAACGCAATGGCAGAGGGTGTAACCTGCATTCTGTCCTGCGTGTTTTCTATGATAATACAGCTATTATCACCTGTTGGTTTAGCTATACAAGAGTTTGTTGTTCCAAGATCTATTCCACAATCGTAAAATTTTTGCATTTATTTTTCCTCCATATTCTTTATAGGTATTAATAACTTTTGTCCCGAGTATATTTTGTTTATGTCGCACAATCCATTTATGTTTTTTATATACTCAACATTATCCTCGTATATTATATTGTTTTTTTGACATATTGCCAGTACAGTGTCTCCCTCTTGTACTATATATTCTTTGAGTCGAACATTATCCGTACCCCTGTTTTCAACATCTTCATCGTTTTTCTCTTTTTGTTCATTTTTAGCATTATCATCCTTGGCTTGAATGGTGGAAATAATCCCTTTGTTTTCAATTTTGTACTTTATACTATCGCCGATATCAAAAAGAATAATCGTCTCAATAATCATGAATACAATCAGTACACAAGATATAATTATTCCTATTGTCTTCCATTTATTGCTCTTTTGACTTTTTACACAATTTATTAGCTCAATAAGTTCCTCCGACATATTCCGAGTATTATCACTTTCTTCAGCTTTAACTTTATTTTCAATTGGTTTTTTTACAGTTAAACCAATTGAAACTTGTCCAAATTGAATTACTGTCCCGTCTTTTATAATAACAGGTTTAATCATTTCTGATATAACTATCTTGCTTTCATCTGCTCCGTCAGGAACATCATTATTAATAACATCAACCGCCATACCAGGATCATAAGTATTCCCTAATAAATCAAGAATCTCAATTCCATTTGAGTCAAGATATTTTTTTATCGTTCTGAGTGCACTGTTCGCAGCCATTTTTCTCTCCGCATTTATATTATTGACCCATCTTTCCATACGCCAATACGATATAGCTAAATCCTTTAAATCAGTAGCCATTATATAACCTCCGTGTTTATGCATTTATACCCATTAAACGCAATATTTTTAATCCAAATCTTCTCTCATTATAGTCATGACTATTTGAAAGCTTAACTATATTTTTAAAAATATCTAATGCCGGTTCAAAATCTCTTTCGCATGCTGACTTCAACCATTTTATCGCCGTATTAAGATTATCCTCACTATATATAGAGTTTCCGCTTTCCTGCCATTTTTCAAGGTAGCGTAAATATAATTCATATTGAGCTACTGCATTTCCTTGCTTGGCAGATTTTTCCCATAATGAAATAGCCTTTTGAATATCTTTGCTAACTCCTTTTCCTTCGTAATAACGAAATGCAAGATTTGATTGTGCATTGTCATCCCCGGCTTCTACAGCTTTTTTAAACCATCGTATTGCTGTTGATATATCGCCATTTTCCTCGCATTCAATAGCAATAGAATTCATTTCGCTCGGTTCTAATTCATCCTCGGTTGCACCCATGTTCTTATACCCATAAACTCTACGCAGATTTTCCTTTTGCTGATCGTTGCAATATTCATACATTTTTTTTGCATAGTGTTCTGCCATATTTTTCTTATTATTGTCGGATAATTTCACCATATAACTCCAAACAGTTTCTACATATTTCTTTTTTATTCGCTTTGTACATGTAGATTCATAGCCTAATGCTTCAATTATGTAAGGAAGAATGGAATAAATCTCTGTATCCACCATTTCACCTAAATCAATCATTTTTTTAACTTCATAATTCTTTGGCGAATCGGACATTTGCTCCATATACTCATCCAACGGGTAACATTTGTGTGTAATATATTTTATTATCGTCTCACCTATCATATTTATGAGTTTCACGCATTTAACTGAACTATTTATAATTAGGCATAAAGTTTTCATTTGGGCTTCACTTATTTTCTCGCTCATCAATAACATCGGTTGTATAATCGTTTTGCAAAAGCTTTCACGTTGTTCCGATGTAATTTTTGTCACACCAATATGCTTTTCTGTAATCTTTGTTGCCTTTGGTGAATTAAACATAAAGTCAATACATGCCACAACTGTTTTCCAATCATCTACCCTGGATAAGCCTATATCTGTTATTAATAAATTTATATAGCAAGCCAGCATTAAATCATAGTCAAACACATCTTTTTTGCTTTTCCGTAATAATTCAAATAATAATTCACTTTCCCACCAACAGCAGTATTCATCACTGGAGAACCATAACCATTTATAATCAGTATTTTTAAGTTCAGTAATAGCACTTTGAATCGAACTAATACTTCTGTTTGGCTTTTCAATATCTTTGAGGTCAAAAGATGAATTAAATTTATTGGGCATTTTGAGTCTTGCGTATTTTTCTATCTTATCTCTGACATCTAATGCTTCTGTATTTTCTGCATTGCATGATAAACCTAAAATATAGTATGGATTATGAATAATCATATTTAGCACATTATTTCCACACTCACTTATAACACTTTTATACCGATTTGGTGTATCATTTTTAGTGCAATAAAAATTTCGTTCTTGCTCTAATGTATCTATAAATTCTACTTCCTTCAGTTCTTGGATTAACCCAATAATATTTTCTATCTGTCGTTCTGCATCTTTATACGGAATAATACTTGTCAATAAATCTTTTGCTTCTTCTAACTTTTTGATTGTATTACATTTAATTTTATTAATAGAATCTTGATATACTTTTTCCTTGCATTTTTTTATACCCTTTTCACATTCACAAACCTTTAATTTTGAATCCTTAAAATTAATAACGGATCCAAACTTTTCTATGGCTGCTTTTAAATTCTCTATTGTTCCGGTATTCATCAAAGTCATAGCATCATTATATACATTTTCATCTTTTATTTTTTTTATTTTAATATTGCACTCTTCTATTTTTTTCTTTGAATCTCTCCAATCTATAATGGAATTAAAAATTTTAATAGCTATTTCTAAATCCTGTATTGTATTTTTTTCAAAATGCAAAAGAGCATCATTATATACTTTATTTTTCTCTAACTTAACGATTCGATTATTACACTTAACAATCATATCATCTGAATTTTTCCAGCCTTTAATTGATTCAAACTTGTTTATTGCTAAAGATACTGTATCTATTTCGTTTTTATCCATCAATTTTAAAGCATCGTCATATATATTATCCTTACGCTTTTTTTCGTATTCTTCTAATACTTTTTTCTGAATCTCGCTTATTGCGTCTGCTAAAAAAATATTTTTATTTTTTTCTTTAAAATACAACTTGCACTTTAACTCTTCACCATTACACAATTCTATATACTCTCTTGTAAATAGACCAAGTTTTTCGCTACCTGTTAAAAATTTTAATAACCGAATATCTCCAAGGGAATACGTCTTTTCTTTAATTTTATTTCCATTTTCATCTTTGAATTTACCCTCTAAAACCAGTTTATCTCTATATAAAGAGACTATACACTTGATCTTCTTTTCTTTATCCTTATATTTTACTTTTGTAATACAGTTACACCTGCATATTTGATTATTCACATGTAATCCCTACCTTTGTTAAAACTTTGATATAGATGAAGAACACTTTATCCTTTTCCTATCTAATACTCGCTTTATTTAAATCGGCATTATATCCATAATAACTCCGTTATCTTCGGGTGACATTTCATTATATATCTTCTGTGCAGCAGCTTTTAATTCGTTTTCTGTCATTTCTGAACTTCCAAGCATCTCTCTCGGAAACTGCGCAAGGGTTATCCCTTTATTTGTCAAAACACTAAATGTAATTATATTACTCATTTATACTCTCTCCTCGCTTCATTATAAGTTCATCTTTATAAAATGTTCTCCATCGTATATTTTATTTCATCACTAATTCAGCAAGCACATTTCGAAGTTATATACTTGCCGATTTATTCCATTGTAAGATTTAACATAAAAACATCCTCCGTTTTCCAATATTATACCATTTAGTTCCTTATTTGTCAACAGGTTATCTTATATTCAACTTAAATTTATTTACTGTTTTTAGGTTTTAAGGTAAAATTTTGTATATAACATATTAAAAAAGGGGTAAAGGCTATGGACAACATTTTTGCTGTTAATTTAAAAAATTTGAGAATTGAAAAAGGCTTAAATCAGACAGAACTTGCCGAAAAGCTGTTTATAAACAAGTCTATGATTTCTTCTTATGAAAAGGGTACTCGTATGCCCTCGCTTGATATTCTTATGCAGCTTACCTTTATTTTTAATGTTTCCATAGACTATATGCTCGGCGTTCAGCGCGATGAGGTTGAAGATAAGCAAAAAAGCATCGACATATCGGGGCTTAATGATAATCAGATTAAAATAATTAAAAATTTGATTGATGAATTTCGTGACTGCAATAAATAATTATCCGCTCCCTTTGCAACCATATATCCCGCAAAAGGAGCGATAATTTCTAAGCTTTTTGGTTATGGTACTCTTATGACACCTTTATTTAAATAAACAGATACAATTCCAAATATCTTTTATAAAAATACCCCTATTTCCTATATATTATTTATAAAGAATAGGGGTATTTTTCATTTATCTTCGGTATCTTTCTTTTTTATCTTTATTTTATTTCGACTCTGTGATATGATATTAAATAGATTTATGTTTTTCGTAATTTTGCAATATATGAAAAAGGAGGATTTCTATGGGTGACGGTAAGAACTTAAAGAAATATCTTAAACTTGAATTCCATCGTGAATATGAAATAGGACAGGATGTTTCTCATTACTTAAAGAATAATATGAATCCGGTTATTGATGACTTTGTAGAATGTATTATCTGTATTTGTATGATTAAGTATTTTGCACATTCTGGTGAAGATCTCACAATTGCGGTTATTATTGCGCATGGTTATTCAACTGCTAGTTCTATTGCAGAAGCAGCCAATAGAATGTTGAATAGTTATATATTTGATGCGATTGATATGCCATTAGATGTGGATGTACAAACTATTACAAGAAAGATCAATGATTACATTGCACATGTTGGTAATATCTCAAAACTTTATTTATTAGTTGATATGGGTTCTCTTGAAGAAATATATCAGGGATTAGATACAAGTAATGCGGATATTGCCTTAGTAAACAATATTAATACTAAATGTGCGTTAGAAATAGGACAGGGAATTAAATTCAATAAAACAGTGACTGAAGTCATTGATTCTATTCTTAAGGAAAACATCTATAAAACACATGTAGAACTTAAGAAAAACAAAGAACCTATTGTAATCTGTTCTTGTGCATCAGGAGTTGGTACAGCGAATAAGATCAAAGAAATCTTATTCAATTCTTTACCTGAAGATTCTAATCTAAAGATTATTACTTATGATTATCCTGCTTTAATACGTAAACAGGTCTATGACCAGTTAATGAATGATTATGAGGTTGTATGTGTTATTGGAACACTTGATCCTAACATTGAATCTATGAAGTATATTGGTATACA
>ERZ773192.3289-NODE-3289-length-12296-cov-4.203660_pt1 | contig 12296 bp, 9 predicted proteins | sample MGYA00581010_ERZ773192 | MGnify/ENA primary metagenome ERZ773192 (study PRJEB29015, sample SAMEA2737741) | human gut metagenome | biome: human gut; feature: human-associated habitat; material: faeces | place: China | collected 2012 ...
GGATCATGGAAGAAGAGCCGGAGCGCCTCGCAGAGGTCAAAGGCGTCAGCGAGCGCATGGCGATGGAGATCTGCAGCCAGGTGGAGGAAAAACGGGATATGCGCCAGGCGATGGTCTTCCTTCAGCAGTACGGGATTTCCATGAACCTTGCGGTGAAGATCTACCAGCATTACGGTCCGAAGATGTACTCGGTCATCCAGGAAAATCCTTATCAGCTCGCGGATGATATCCAGGGCGTAGGCTTTAAGATCGCGGATGAGATCGCGGCGAAAGTCGGTATCTTTACGGATTCCGATTACCGGATCCGCAGCGGACTCTTCTATGCACTGCTCCAGGCGACGGGAAACGGCCATACATATCTGCCGGAGGAGGAGCTGTTTGCCAATGCATCGGCACTCTTAAATGTGGAACCGGAGCACATGGAAAAACATCTGGTGGATCTCCAGATGGAGAAGAAGCTGGTGGTGAAGGAAAAGGACGGAAAGCGGATCGTCTATCCGGCACAGTTCTACTATATGGAACTCAATACGGCGAGAATGCTGCATGATCTGAATCTCCACTCGAAGATCGATGAGGACGACGTGAAAAAGCGCCTGAAAAAGATCACGGAGGCGGAGAAGATCGAGCTGGATGACATCCGTCCTTCCAGCCGTAAGTACCCGTATATCGATTTCCGTCCGGCACGTGAGATTGGTAATGAGGTTCTGACCGTTGAGAATTTGACTAAGACCATCGACGGCGTAAAGGTACTGGATCACATTTCCTTTATCTTAAACCGTGAAGATAAAGTAGCTTTGGTTGGCCCGAATGAGCAGGCAAAGACTGTATTATTCAAAATTCTGGCAGGTGAGATGGAACCGGACGAGGGAAGCTACAAGTGGGGTCTGACCACATCCCAGTCCTATTTCCCGAAGGACAATTCTGCGGAGTTTAACAACGATGACACGATCGTAGACTGGCTGACCCAGTATTCCCCGGAGAAGGATGTGACTTACGTCCGCGGCTTCCTTGGAAGAATGTTATTTGCCGGTGAGGACGGCGTAAAGAAAGTGAAAGTCCTTTCCGGTGGAGAGAAAGTGCGTTGTATGCTTTCCAAGCTGATGATCTCCGGCGCTAACGTGCTGATGTTAGATGAGCCGACTGACCATTTGGATATGGAGTCCATCACTGCGCTGAACAATGGTCTTATCAAGTTCCCGGGCGTGCTGATCTTCTCTTCCCGTGATCATCAGATCGTACAGACCACTGCAAACCGTATCATGGAGATCGTTAACGGTCAGCTGATCGATAAGATCACGACCTACGACGAATACTTAGAGAGCGATGAGATGGCTCGTAAGAGACAGGTATTCACCGTTGTGGACGATGAGAACGCAGAGGGTGAAGACGCGGAATAATCATTCACACAATTGAATTATGACTGGATTGCTGTAATCCGGACCGATAAGCTGTAGGGGCCTGCCCCTGCAGCTTTTTAAATGTCCGGGCAAAATAGTTGGCGTCGGAAAAGCCGCACTGGAAAGCAATCTCCTGGATGGGAAGAGCCGTAGTATTTAATAGTATCAGGGCCTGGCGGATTCGGGTGTGGTTGATATAGTCAGTCAATGTCATCTGTACTTCTTTGCGGAACTGGGCGGACAGATGGGTGCTGCTGACACTGCACATGGACGCCATCTGGCTTAAAGACAGGTCCTCAGCATAGTGGAAATCAATGTGATTTAAGCAGGTGCGAACCAGGGGAGACACGTTCTGGCGGGAATAGTTCTGTACCAGAAGGCAGTAGCGGCGCACAATGGTCAGACCAAAGGCATCCAGATCATGTAAGGTATTCATGGATTCAATCTGGATGGCGATCTGGGTGGAGAGCCGGTCGATATGAAGTGGATGGACGCCTCCGGCCTGTGCCGCTTTTCGCAGTAAGGTATTTAAAATGATCATCATGTTCTGGCTGTTACGCACCAGATCGTCAGTCCTGGGGACCAGAGGGTGTTTGCGAAAGCGACGCTGGTATTCCAGGGCATTTTTGGTATCGCCGACGGATACCGCATTCATCAACAGCTCTTCTAAAGCATAGCGCTCTTCAATGGGAGAGCGTGAAACAGATTCAAAGTTCAACTTCAGAGTCTCCTTTATAAGCATATAATTTCATATTAATCTTATGATACAATAAAATTGTGCTAAAAACAAGGAAGATTGTCATAGGTAAAAATAGGAAAAACAGGTATACTTATGGCTAAGGAGGACGGATGATGAAGAGTCTGGATGAATTTGTCAAAAAGAAGAGATATCTGATCTGCGTGGACTCAGATGGCTGTGCCATGGACACCATGGATGTGAAGCATATCCGCTGTTTCGGTCCCTGTATGGTGAAAGAATGGGGACTGGAGGAATGGCAGGATCAGGTACTTAAGCGTTGGAATGAGATCAACCTGTATTCTATGACCAGAGGAATCAACCGGTTCCTGGCATTGGCACAGGCGTTGACCGAAGTAGATAAAAATCTGAAAAAAATTGATGGGATCGAGAAGCTGGTTCAGTGGTCGGAGACAGCAGATGAGTTGTCCAACAGCTCCGTAAAAGCGGCTTTTGAGCAGAGCGGAGAGCAGATCTTCCTGAAAGCCTATGACTGGTCTGTGGCAGTGAACCAGGCGATCGGACAGCTTCCGGAAGAGCTGAAGCTGCCATTTGCAGGAGTAAAAGAAGGACTGGCAGCAGCCCATCAGGAGGCAGATGTTGCGATTGTATCCTCTGCCAATTTGGACGCTGTATTAGAAGAATGGAACCGCCACAAGCTGATGGACAGCGTAGATGTGTGCCTGACCCAGAACGTGGGAAGCAAGGCCAGCTGTATTGGAAAGATGTTAGGCTATGGCTATGAGAAGAACCATGTGCTGATGATTGGTGATGCGCCGGGGGATTTAAAGGCGGCTCAGAAAAATGGGGTTCTTTATTATCCGATTTTAGTAAAGCATGAAAAAGAATCCTGGCAGCGATTTGTTATGGAGGCGCTTCCGAAGTTTTTAGAGGGGGCATACGAGGGGGCTTATGCCGAAGAACAGATCCAGGAGTTTAAAGAGAACTTATCGTAAGGAGAAATTTCAAAGAAAAGGAGAAGGCAGCTATGGTAGATTTGAGAAAGAAACCGTATTATTTATCGGAAGAGCAGGTTCAGTGGGTGGAAGACACGATCAATTCCATGACCATCGAGGAGAAGATCGGCCAGTTGTTCGTCAATATGGTAACCGACCGTTCTCCAGAGGCATTAAAAGAGGTCGTTGATACGTATCATCCGGGTGCCATCCGTTACCAGAACGCTCCGGCAGATGTGCTTTATGATCAGAACAAGACCTTACAGGAGGCATCCAGAATCCCGTTATTGATCGCTTCCAACTGTGAACAGGGCGGTAACGGAGGTGTCGGCGGCGGCACTCCGATCGCATGCGGCGCAGCCATCGCTTCCACTGGAGATGAAGAGAATGCGTATCTGATGGCCAAGGTCGGCGCGGCAGAGAGCTGGGCAGTAGGCTGTAACTGGAACTTCGCCCCGATCGTAGACTTAACCTATAACTGGAGGAATACCATTGTCCAGATCCGTGCATTTAATAACGTTCCGGACGATGTAATCCGTTATTCCAAGGCATTTTTCAAGGGAACCAAGACACGGGAGATGGCTACCTGCATGAAACATTTCCCTGGTGATGGAACGGAGGAAAATGATCAGCATCTGATTATGGGCGTTAATGAGATGTCCTGTGAAGAGTGGGATCAGACTTACGGAAAGGTATACAAAGCCCTGATCGATGAGGGTGTTATGACCGTTATGGCAGGCCACATTGCTCTGCCTGCATATTCCAGAAAATTAAGACCTGGCATCAAGGATGTGGATATCCGTCCGGCAACTCTGGCTCCAGAGCTGATCACCGACCTGTTAAAAGGCCAGTTAGGCTTTAACGGACTGGTAGTGACCGACGCGTCCCATATGATCGGTATGTTTGGCGCGACTGTTCCGAGAAGTGAGCAGGTGCCGGGCGCCATTGCAGCAGGCTGTGATATGTTCCTGTTCTTCAATGACCGGGAAGAGGATTTTGGCTACATGATGGAAGGCTATAAGAGCGGAACCATCACCGAGGAGCGTTTAAATGATGCCCTGCACCGTATTTTAGGCTTAAAGGCAGCGTTGAATCTCCATATCCACAAGAAAGAAGGAACTCTGATGCCTCCGAAGGAGGGATTATCCGTTGTTGGATGTCCAGAGCATCATCAGATCGCAGCTCAGATCGCAGACCAGTATGTGACTCTGGTAAAAGACCGTGAGAATTACCTTCCGATGACTCCTGAGAAATACAAACGTATCAAGCTGGTATTTATCGGTGGCGAAGGCAGAGTTATCGCCGGCCAGTTATTAAAGGGCAACGATGAGGTGATCAAGGCAGATGTGATCCGTCAGCTGGAAGAGGCCGGATTTGAGGTTGACGCAGAAGAACCGGTTCTGAAGGGCAAGATGGAAGAGTTCAAGAAGCGGTTTGACGCAGTGCTGCTGATCCTCAGCGTGGAAGGCTTTGCCCAGTATAACGTGATGCGTGTGAAATGGAATCTGCCGATCAAGCAGCCATGGTATATGAGTGAGGTACCTACCATTGTTGCTTCCCTGACTTATCCGAATATGCTGATCGATGTGCCGATGGCAAGATGTTACGCAAATGCTTACATGAACCATCCGGAAGCAGTCCATGCGCTGATCGAGAAGCTGATGGGCAGATCCGAATTCAAGGGAGCTTATAATGATAATGTATTCTGCGGACGCTGGGAGACCAGATTTTAAGTACAGGAAATTTCAGATTCCAGAAGTGAAAGTGCAGAGTCTTCACAATTACTCTGAAATTGGAAGAGAAGGGGATAAGTTTTCGTTCTGAAAATCTTATTCCCCGCATACAATAGAATAAAAAGCAACCAGGACTCGCTATGAGACGAGAAGAATGGTATTGGGCAATCTGGCTGTGGGGCCTGATTGCCCTTTTTATTTCAGTGGATGTGTATGACAATTTCGGCGGCGGGGCGGCTTTGCGGGCGGAAAGAAGTGTGGCAGCAGGGGACGGTGCGGTGCTGGAAGGAACGTCAGAGCCTGATCTGCTGGAAGCTGCGCTGCCTAGGCAAAAGTCCGGAATCAGACAGGAAGCTGCCGCGACATTGGAAGGATCACGGAAAGAGATTGCCTTGACTTTCGATGATGGTCCCCATCCTGTTTATACGAAACTTCTCTTAGACGGACTCCGGGAACGAGGCGTTAAGGCCACATTTTTCCTGATCGGCCAGAACCTGGACGGTAACGAGAAGCTGGTGCGCCAGATGAAGGAGGATGGCCATCTGATCGGAAATCACAGCCAGAAGCATATGCAGCTGACTGCAGAAGCCGTGAAGGATGCCTGCAGCCAGATCCAATGGACCAATGAAAAAATCCAGGCGATCACCGGAGAAAGTCCGCAGTACATTCGCCCGCCTTATGGTTCCTGGAGCGAGGAACTGGAATGTGTGGTGCCTATGACGGTGATTTTGTGGGACATTGATCCACTGGACTGGAAGGTGCAGGATACCAGGCAGATCGTGGATCATGTGGTAAAGCGGGTTCAGGATGGAAATATCATTTTATTGCACGATTCTTATGAGACATCTGTGGAGGCGGCGCTGGAAATCATTGACACCTTATCCGCAAATGGCTATAATTTTGTTACAGCAGATGAACTGGTGATCGAATGAAGGATGAGAGATTATGGATTTATTTGATTATATGAGAACCAACACGATGAAACAGGAATCCCCGTTAGCCTCCCGCATGCGGCCGGAGACTCTGGATCAGGTAGTAGGTCAGAAACATATCGTAGGGCCCGGGACCCTGCTTTACCGGGCGATTAAGGCCGACCAGCTGGGCTCCATCATTTTCTATGGCCCACCAGGAACCGGCAAGACCACTCTGGCGAAAGTGATCGCCCATACCACCAAGGCGGAATTCTGCCAGATCAACGCCACCGTAGCAGGTAAAAAGGATATGGAAGAGGTGGTTCAGAAAGCTAAGGATACGTTGGGGATGTATGGGAGACGGACGATCCTTTTTGTAGATGAGATCCACCGTTTTAATAAGAGCCAGCAGGATTATCTGTTACCGTTCGTGGAGGATGGAACCCTGATCCTGATCGGCGCCACCACGGAAAATCCTTATTTTGAGGTGAATGGGGCGCTTCTTTCCCGTTCCCGCATTTTTGAGTTAAAGGCCTTGGAAAAAGAGGATATCCTGGAGCTGCTTCACCGGGCTGTGACCGATGTGGAAAAGGGCATGGGAAGTTATCGGGCAGTTCTGGATGAGGATGCGGCTGATTTTCTGGCAGATGTGGCCAATGGGGACGCCAGGGCGGCGTTAAATGCCCTGGAACTGGGTGTTCTGACTACACCAAGAGCTGAGGACGGCAAGATCCATATCGATCTGGAGGTGGCCCAGGAGTGTATCCAGAAGCGGGCAGTCCGCTATGATAAGGACGGCGATAATCACTATGATACCATTTCGGCTTTTATTAAAAGCATGCGGGGGTCTGATCCGGACGCAGCGGTTTACTATCTGGGCCGGATGCTCTACGCAGGAGAAGATATCAAATTTATTGCCAGAAGAATCATGATCCACGCGGCAGAGGATGTAGGCATGGCAGATCCCCAGGCGTTAAATGTAGCAGTCAGCGCTGCTCAGGCAGTGGAGCGGATCGGTATGCCGGAAGCGCGGATCATACTGGCTGAGGCAGTGATCTATATAGCCTCAGCACCAAAGAGCAATTCCGTGATATCGGCCATTGACCAGGCTATGGAGGCAGTCCGCACAGAGAAGACCAGGCCGGTTCCGGTCCACCTTAAGGACACGCACTATAAGGGGGCAGAGAAGCTTGGACATGGCGCCGGATACCTGTACCCCCATGATTTCCCGGGGCATTACGTGAAACAGCAGTATCTCCCGGATGGGATGGAAGGAAGGACATTCTATCATCCGTCCGATGAAGGATTTGAAAAGGAAGTCAAAAACATCTTTTCAACGAGAAAAAAATAGTCTATAATAAAAATAACTATGAAAGTACCGTGTACGTGAGTATAGTTTAAAGGCGGCGTTCACGCCGCCTGGTATCTGATCTTCTGGATTATTCACAGGAAATCCCAAGACATATTTTTTAGATAAAAAGATCCAGTATTGTTATGGACAGGTTTGGACAGGCTGGAAGAATGGAAAAAGAAAAAGGAGAAGCATATGCGTGAAAAACTGCAGACATTACCGTTAATACAGTTAAAAGAGATTGCGAAATCCCAGGGCATGAAGGGTGTCAGTGGAATGAAAAAAAGCGATCTTATCGATCTTTTATGCCAGAAAGCAGAAGAAAGCCAGGGAGAGACAGGCGTGACTGAGACACCGGCCCGTACCGAGAGCCAGAGCCGTGCTGAAGGTCAGAACCGTACTGAAAGTCAGAACCGTACCGAGAGCCAGAACCGTACTGAAAGTCAGAACCGTACCGAGAGCCAGAGCCGTACTGAAGATCAGAACCGTACTGAGAACCAGAGCCGTACTGAAAATCAGCCACGTTCTGAAGGCCAGATGCGTCCATATAACCAGTACCGTCAGAATAATTACCAGTCCCGCAATGATGGCCAGTACCGCCAGAACAGAACTTATGGCCAGTATAACCGTCAGGACCGTAACGACAGCCGTACTGATAACCGTTCGGACCGTACCGATAGCCGCGCAGACAGCCGCACGGATAATCGTTCGGACCGTACCGATAGCCGCGCAGACAGCCGCATGGATAACCGTTCAGACCGTAACGATAACCGCACAGACAGCCGCACCGATTATCGTCAGGACAGAGCTGCGGGGACCATGGAGCAGAATCTGTCTGCCCAGTCATCTGCCCAGCAGAGCATCCAGAACCCGTCAAACAGCTATTCTGAACGTACAGAACGCACATACCAGACGAATCCGGCTCCGATCGAACCGCTTCCACAGGAACCTGCGGATTTAGACAGTGGCATTGAAGCGAATGGTATCTTAGAGGTTATGCCGGACGGTTTTGGATTTATCCGTTGTGAGAACTTCCTTCCGGGTGAGAATGATGTTTATGTGGCGCCATCCCAGATCCGCCGTTTCAATTTAAAGACTGGTGATGTGATCGTGGGAAGCCGCAGGATTAAGACTGCCCAGGAGAAATTCGCAGCACTTCTGTATATTAAGACGGTGAATGGTTATCCGCTGTCCTCTCTGGAGCACAGACCGAATTTCGAGGATCTGACCCCGATCTTCCCAAATCAGAGACTTCATATGGAAACTCCTGGAAGAGCCAATTCTATTGCCATGCGTGTGCTGGATCTGTTAGCTCCGATCGGTAAAGGACAGAGAGGTATGATCGTGTCCCCGCCAAAAGCAGGTAAGACCACCCTGTTAAAACAGGTAGCCCAGGCGATTACCACCAATCATCCGGATATGCATCTGATCATCCTGCTGATCGATGAACGTCCGGAGGAGGTTACGGATATTAAGGAATCGGTTGTGGGAGATCAAGTAGAAGTCATCTATTCTACCTTCGATGAACTGCCAGAACGCCATAAGCGGGTATCTGAGATGGTTGTGGAACGTGCCCGCCGTCTGGTAGAGCATGGCCGGGACGTCATCATTTTATTAGACAGCATTACCCGTCTGGCAAGGGCATATAATATCGTGGTTCCGCCAAGCGGACGTACTCTATCCGGTGGTATGGACCCGGCGGCGCTTCATATGCCGAAGCGTTTCTTTGGAGCAGCCCGCAATATGCGTGAGGGCGGCAGCTTAACCATTCTCGCAACAGCCCTGGTCAATACCGGAAGCCGTATGGATGATGTGGTCTACGAGGAGTTTAAGGGAACCGGCAACATGGAACTGGTACTTGACCGTAAATTATCTGAAAAACGCATCTTCCCGGCTATCGATATTTTGAAATCCGGTACCCGTAATGATCAGCTGCTTTTAACACCAGAGGAGCAGGAATGTGTGGACAGTATCCGCAAAGCGACCAACAGCTTAAAGCCGGAAGACTCGGTAGAACAGGTATTAAATCTGTTTGCACGTACCAGAACCAACAAAGAATTTATTGAAATTGCGAAAAAAACACGTTTTTCTTAATTTTTTCGCTTGCATTACCATTGATCCTATGCTATACTATGTAGGCTGCTTATTATGATAAAAAGTGGCTTTCTAGTCACAATTAATAGAAAATAACTTGAGAGGTGAAAATCATGAGAGAAGGAATCCATCCAGCATACTATCAGGCAAAGGTTACCTGCAACTGCGGTAACGAGTTCGTAACAGGCTCTACAAAGCCAGAGATCCACGTTGAGGTTTGCTCCAAGTGCCATTCATTCTACACTGGCCAGCAGAAAGCTGCTGCAGCTCGTGGACGTATTGATAAGTTCAATCGTAAGTATGGCGTAAACGCTGGTAAATAAACAGAGTATGAGGAGAACAGGTTGAGTCTGTAGTGGAAACACACATACTCAGCCTTTTTTCTTGTTTTATTTCAGTCGAGAAGACTCCTGCCTTTTCAGGTGGTGAGTCATAACGTTCGACTTGAAAATAGTTCAGTATCTTCATGGTTATATCACTTTTTTTCGAAAGGAGTAGATTCATGAAATATTCCGGAATCGGCGGTCAGGCCGTCATTGAAGGAATCATGATGAAGAACAAGGACGATTACGCCGTAGCAGTCCGTAAGCCGGATGGTCAGATCGAGGTTCAGACAGACCGCTACGTAAGCATGACGGAAAAGGTGAAATTTTTCTCCCTTCCATTTATCCGCGGCGTGTTCAGTTTTGCCGATTCCATGATCTTGGGCATGCGCGCCTTGACTTTTTCCACCAGTTTTTTCGAGGATGACGAGGATTCCAGTCCGAGCAGATTTGAACTGTGGTTGGATAAGGTTTTTGGCGAGAAACTGGAGAAAGTGCTGATGGCAGCAGTTATGGCATTTTCCGTGGTGGCGGCAGTTGGTATCTTTATGATCCTTCCGCTGGCATTAAGCAGTCTTTTAAGACCGTGGATCACGTCCGATACGCTGATGGCATTTTTAGAAGGCGTTCTTCGTCTGGCGATTTTCATTTTATACATCAAACTGGTTTCTAATATGGAAGATATCCGCCGTACCTTTATGTATCATGGCGCAGAACATAAATGCATCAACTGCATTGAGCACGGTATGGTGCTGAATGTGGAAAATGTCAGAAAAAGTTCCAAACAGCATAAACGCTGCGGAACCAGCTTTCTGATCATTGTGATGATGATCAGTATCCTGTTCTTCATGGTGATCCGCGTGGATGGGATTTTATTAAAGATTATAAGCCGGATCGTGCTGATCCCGGTGATTGCAGGTGTGTCCTATGAGTTTTTGCGTCTGGCTGGCAGAAGTGACAATCCGATCGTCAACTTTTTAAGCAAGCCGGGTCTGTGGATGCAGAATATGACGACCAAGGAGCCGGATGACTCCATGATTGAGGTGGGAATTGCTTCTGTAGAGGCGGTTTTTGACTGGAAGACCTATTTAAAAGAGACATTTCCGGACCAGTATCCGGAAGGCAGCTTATGACGGCGGCAGAGCTGATCGCCCAGGCGGCGAAACGGCTGTCTGATGCCGGAGTGCCGGAGCCGGAGCTGGATGCGAAGATATTATTTCTGGAAGCGTTCCACATGGATCAGGTGCATTTCCTTATGAACCGGATGCGACCGCTGACAGAGGAACAGAGAACGCAGCAGGAGACGTATGAGGCGATGATCGACCGGAGGAGTGCCCGTGTGCCGCTGCAGCAGATTCTGGGCAGCCAGGAATTTATGGGGCTGACCTTCCGCGTGACACCGGATGTGCTGATTCCGAGACAGGATACGGAGACCTTGGTGGAACAGGTACTGCAGGAGCAGAAAGACCTGGATATCCGTCTGCTGGATCTGTGTACCGGATCCGGCTGTATTGCCATCAGCCTGGCAGTCATGGGCGGTTACCGGGATGTGACGGCAGCGGACTTATCGGAAGCAGCGCTGAAAGTAGCTGCGGAAAATGCGGATCATTTATTACAGGAACGCCGGAAAGAGGGATGCCGGTTTACCCTGCGCCGGGGAGATCTGTTCGAGGCTTTAAAACCAGGAGAAAGGTTCGATGTCTTAACCTCCAATCCGCCATATATCCCTACAGAGGTGGTTCGTGGACTGGAGCCGGAGGTAAAGGACCATGAGCCGTGGATGGCATTAGACGGTACAGAGGATGGGCTGGCATTTTACCGGAGAATTGTCCATGAAAGTAAAGCCTGGTTAAATCCAGGGGCTTGCATCTACCTTGAGATCGGTTATGATCAGGGGGAGGCAGTCAGCAGACTGTTAGAAGCGGCTGGATTTTGTAACATACAAGTGATCAAGGATCTGCCTGGTCTTGACCGGGTGGTGAGAGCAGAGATAAAAAAGTGAGCGGTTTCTGATCCTGCACAGTGGGAGAGATCGCGCCAGGAGTAGAAAGAATAATAGGAGGTTTCCATGTTTGATCGTTTAGATGACATTTTGATCCATTATGAAGAACTGATGCTGGAACTGAACAATCCTTCCGTTGCGGAAGATCAGAACCGTTTCCGCAAGCTGATGAAGGAGCAGGCAGATTTAGCTCCATTGGTAGACACATACAAAGAATACAAACAGGCAAAGCAGGACGAGCAGGACAGCTTAGCTTTACTGGAAGAAGAAAAAGACGAAGAGATGCGTGAATTAGCGAAGGAAGAACTTTCTGATGCGAAAAAACGCATTGAGGAGCTGGAGAACCAGTTAAAGATCCTTCTTCTGCCAAAGGACCCGAATGATGATAAGAACATCATCATGGAGATCCGCGCAGGCGCAGGCGGTGATGAGGCAGCTTTATTTGCGGCTGAGTTATACCGTATGTATGTGAACTATGCAGAGAGCCAGAGATGGAAAGTCGAGTTAGTCAGCGTCAATGAAAATGGAATTGGCGGTTTCAAGGAAGTGGTTGCCATGATCACAGGGAAAGGTGCTTATTCCAAGTTAAAATACGAGAGCGGCGTACACCGTGTACAGCGTGTGCCGGAAACTGAGAGCGGCGGACGTATCCATACTTCCACTGCAACGGTAGCCGTTATGCCGGAGGCAGAGGATGTAGATGTCCAGATCGACATGAAGGACTGCCGTATCGATGTGATGCGTGCATCCGGTAATGGTGGACAGTGTGTCAATACAACGGATTCTGCGGTAC
>ERZ773192.3292-NODE-3292-length-12290-cov-7.088108_pt1 | contig 12290 bp, 11 predicted proteins | sample MGYA00581010_ERZ773192 | MGnify/ENA primary metagenome ERZ773192 (study PRJEB29015, sample SAMEA2737741) | human gut metagenome | biome: human gut; feature: human-associated habitat; material: faeces | place: China | collected 2012 ...
CCAATGTCATCGTCTTAGCTGCTTGCTATATCGAGTAATAGCTTTGAAGAGGCTCCATCCGATAAGGATGGAGCCTCATTTTATGTCCCCTGATGAATAAATCTACATCGGGGTCAGCCAATTATGCCTTAGCCACAAATAACTTAAATGGGAGTCATAATAAAAACAGTACCACCTTCACAGGGGGCTGCTTTTATTATACTTATGCAGATAAATATGCTTGGAAAACCTGCTCAATTCCGCCGCCGTCCCGGATGATGAAGCGTCCGGGGATGGAGGGCAGCCTTGCTGCATCGGCAGTATCAAGGACAACCATGGAGGAAGTATTGTCGGCAGTGTGTCCGGCAATGCGCCCATCCAGATTTGCCTTGATGGAGCCGGGAATGGAATTAACATCTGGGCGCTGGGTGCAGATGATAAGATGAACTCCATAGGCGCGACCAATGCGCCCAATTTCGTTGACTTTCTCAATGATGGCAGCAATCATAGCCTTGTCCTCTTTGCTGCGTCCGCTTGCATCAAAAATCATAGATGCCTCGTCTATCAACAATACATGATGCTCCAATGCCACCTTTGCAATTTTGTTGTAGGTTTCCAAATTGTTGCAAGTAATGTTTTCATCCTCGTGACGCTGTATTTCTAAGTTGTATAGCTGTCTGCGGGTAGAAATCATGTGGGAATAGTCATCTAATGCAGTTGAAAGAGCATCGTAGTCTGTGATGAAACGGCATTGCTCCTTCACTCTTTGGTCGAAATCAATTCCGCCCTTCCAGTCGGCTATGGTGACTTCCATGCCTTTTGCAATACATTGCTCCACAATCAGCAAGACCAACTGTGTTTTGCCCATGCCTGTTGTCGCAGCAATCAACCAATGAGGCGTTTTCAACAGGTTTATGGTAACGGTGCCGACTTTGGACTTGCCAATGACAAGGGTATGCGCGTCAGGGCTGGAAAGAGATTTGTTCCACAAGTGCTTTTCGGGGAGGACACCCGTTGGATGTACGCCGAGGATAACAACCTGCCTCATTTTGAAACCATCGGTTATCTTGAGTACAACGAGGTTTAGCGCGGATTCTATGGCGGATTTTTGCTCCATCCAATCTGCAACCTGATAACCGTTCAGCTCAACGGTGATTCTTACGAGCCGGTTATCCGGATAGGACACATCAACGATGGATGGCGCTTCTCCAATTCGGTTGACAATTCCTGCCCGCTCCAAATTGTTCTGCATTTCCCGCGAGTGCGGGATATAGCCCATTAAGTACAATGCAGCAAGAACGGCGACTACTCCGACAATAGCATAACCAAAGGCTTCAATTTGACGCGTATCAATTATGCCGGAAATGGGGCGGTGTGCGGTGTGATAGATAAAGGTGGCGATTGCCGCCACCAAAGCTGCGAAGTATCCGGCACGCACTGGCTTTTTGAGGGATTGCATCCCGCGTCGGAGATTGCGATAAATCTCCCGGCGCTTGGTTTGCTGGATAAGTGCAAATTCATGGTCAGTCATACTTTTTTCCTTTCCACTTGCTATTGTATATTTCCCAACTTAAAATGCACGAAAAGTCGGAATCTGGGGCTTCTAACCTTTTTGTCCGCTTGTAGGTCAGAGCAGCAGTACCTAAACTTGATTTTGCATTTGCATACGTGTCATAGTGAGTTATGGGCTTAGCAATCCCAGCCGAGCAGCGGAACAAATGACATCCAGCCGGATAGAGCGACAGTCTTCCACCTTTAATGTACCTTTTGGGTACGGTCTTGCCATCTTTGTCGATTATATCAATGATTTTGATTTCACCTATATGTTTCGTATCTGGATGCAATACTTGATAATCTTCGATAGATATATCTGTGAGATATGCTGTCAAATAGGCACCAACATTATCTATATTTTCCAATTTTTTGACACTGACAAAACCTTGACGCCACAGTTCTCTGACATCTGCATTATCCATGTATGGGGCATGGTGAGGGTAAATCAATACCACATGTATATGCCATGCGCCTCTACCTTGCGGCTCAATAACGGCTATATACTCGTATCTGCCATACTTCTTCCGACAACGCCTGTTGAAAGTTGCGAAATCCTTCCGCAATCTATTTGTGTCCTGCATATTATCGGCATATGTTAGAGTTAACCAGCGGCAATTTTGGGGGATTGTAACATTTGTATTTAGCACGTCACGCAGCTTAACGATTGATTTTTGAACACTCTCGATGTCATCGTTTCTCGTTTCAGCGTGGCAAAATGTCCTGATTTCGCCCGTGCGATTATCAACAAATTCATCTTTAGAAATTTTGGTTATGTAGCCGCCTTTGGAACGTTTTGATGCATATAATAACTCGGTGATATTGCCCATTTCTTTGATGCGAACAACACCGTTTAGAGGTATCTCTACATCCGAAATATATCGCTTGATTGACATTACTTTGCTTACTTATTGCCTCATAATCAAGTTAAAGCCGCTACGCGGCGCGCTTGCAGCGGAGTGACTATGCATACATAGATCCCCCCGCCGCAAGCCTGATTACTTAACCTTTAGTCTGCTGCCCACCTGTAGCGGTTCCTTTATCGGTTACCTTGGTCATCTCAATGATGTTGCCATCTTCGTCATGTGTAATTGCGTAATATGCCCCGATGGTAATATCGTCATACACAATAACCTCTGCACCGACAGATTTGCTGACTGCCGCAAGTCCCTCGACACCCCTACGGCGTCCGAGGTAGTGAACCTCGGTAAAATCGTAGGGCTTGCCGCTGACCTTGCCCACACCCTTGCGGTGCGCTTTACCAACAATTTCCGTTGTCATAATATCGCGTTATCCTTTCTGTTTAATGGGGTATTAACACAGCCCAAATTATCGAGTTGTGCTAATAATTTGTCATAGTTAACCAGACACCTATTGCCGACATATAGGCATGGTAATCTACCCTGCTTTTGAAGCAGCCGTAGCGCGTGTTCCGACAGTACCCCCGTTGCAGCAACCTGCCGGATAGTCAGTATTTTAGGGGGCATGCGTGTAACTCCTTTCTTGACTTTTCCCGAATTCGGTTATATTATAAGAACGAAATAAAACATTTTGTTCTTATAATTTATATAATAAAGCGATATATACAACAACGCAAGACAATTTCCTATGAAAATATTTTAAGAACTTAATTATAAAAAAATTATTTTAAAGAACGGAGCTTGCTATGAAAGCACGTAAATCAAAAACGGAAGTTACAGCAATATTTGCAAAAAGGTTAAATGAGTTAGTAAAAGCGCGGATGGAACAAGAAAATATAAATAAGACCCAGATAGCCAAAGATATAGGAATTGAGCGGCCATCTCTTACAAAGTACCTAAGTGATGATACTGAAATAGGAATAAATGCACTTGTTAAAATTGCAAAGCATCTTAATGTTTCGACAGACTATCTTTTAGGATTAACAGATACTCCTTCTATTGACCCGTCAGAACGTATTGCCTGCGAAGCAACGGGATTGACAAGTGCAGCGATTAAAAATTGCAAGTATGCTTCAAAGAAATATACGAATAGTCCTGTTCGTTGGTATAGAGGGGAAAAGAGGCCGTGTGGATGCCGCTATGAAAATAATACTATTTGTCAGGTTATTGAAGCCCCAGAATTCATAGAGGTAATCGAATTTATATTTGAGTATATGCGTTTTGCGTTTGCCAAAGAGATGAGAAAGAAAACTAACTATGAATTAGCTGCGTGCGATAAGACTTATCCGCTTGATTTGGGTGTAGAAGAATATTCGAGAAATTGCGATGTGGCATTATATCGTGCGTCTCGACAGTTGGAAACGATTGCAGCTAATATTGCTGAAAGATATAAAAAGACACATCATGAAAAAATGAATGCTTTAGCCAAAGATACAGCGGAGTACATAATGGCTGAAAGAGAAGCGAGGTATAGTTAATGGCTAATATTCAAGAACGCCGGAATAAAGAGGGAAAATTGATTTCTTATTCTATCCGTGTTCACCGTGGGCGAGGGTTGGACGGGAAGCAGCTTAAACCGTGGACAGTGACCTTTGAGGTTGCCCCGACATGGACGGAAAAGAGCGCAAGAAAAAAAGCCGAGGCATTTGCCGCGACCTTTGAAAAGGAGTGCCGGGAGGGGGTAACTTCCGACAGTCGTTTGAAGTTTGAGGAATACTGCAATTATGTGATTGATCTGAAAGAGCAGCGTGGCGTAAAGCATTCTACCATCGTTCGGTACAAAGAATTAGCAGAGCGTATCTATCCCGCCATCGGACATATCAAGCTAAAGGACTTGCGGGCTGACCATCTGAACAGTTTTTACACAGAGCTTTCTAAGCCCGGTGCCGGAAAAGGGAACAGCCGCGCAACATCAAAAACTGATATTGCGGCAATACTAAAAGAAAAAGCCCTCACCCGTGCAGAAATTTCCGAGCAGGGCAATATATCTCTCCGGGCGGTATATGATGCTGCCAAAGGTAAGACTATCAGCAAGGATGCTGCAAAAGGGATTGCAGCTGTTTTGAAGATGGAGTTTGATAAATTATTTGTTTTGCAAGAAGAAAATTCTACGTTGTCGGCAAAGACCATCCTTGAACACCATCGCTTGATTTCCACGGTTTTAGATCAAGCAGAGAAAGAAGGTCTTGTTCCGTTCAATGTAGCGGCAAAGGCTACCCTGCCGAAAGTAACTCGGAAAGAGGTCAATTACTTCCAGCCCGAGCAGGTTGCAGCAATCCGTGACGCGCTGGAAACAGAGCCGGTGAAGTGGAAAATGCTCATGCACCTATTCCTTATCACGGGCGCACGGCGTGGTGAGGTACTGGGGCTAAAATGGAACGCCGTTGACTTTGCGGGAAATCGCGTCCATATCTGCAACAATATTCTCTATTCGCCGGATGTGGGCATTTACGAGGACACGCCGAAAACGGCAACCTCTGACCGCTGGATTACGCTACCGGGTGAAACGATGCAGCTTCTCCGAAAATATCAGGTATGGCAAAATACAGAGCGGCTACGGTTCGGAGAGTATTATCAAAATCAGGGCTATTTGTTTGCACAGGATAACGGCAACCCCATGCACCCGGATAGCGTGACGGATTGGATGAACAAATTCAGCAAACGTCATGAATTGCCCCATATCAACCCACACGCATTTCGACATACAATGGCATCTATGCTTTATTTCAATGGCGTGGATAGTGTATCTATCTCTAAGCGGCTGGGACATGCTCAGGTCAGTACAACCGCAAATATCTATGCTCATGTGATGGAAGCCGCAGACCAGAAGAACGCTGATATTTTGGCAGATATGTTTTTGAAGAACGCTTGAACTTTTGAAGCGAGTTGAACTAAAGTTGAATTATTAGGACAGGGCTAAAATCAAAAATGCTCAAAAAGTTAAGAAAAACACCGTATTTCATTTGAAATACTGTGTTTTTGTGGTTGCGGAGACAGGACTCGAACCTGCGACCTCCGGGTTATGAGGCAGTCTCAAGCACAAATCGGAGTCATTTCGGCTCCGATTTGTGCTTTTTACCACCATTCGTTCGGCGGATTTTCCGTTGTTTCCGTCCAGCCCTGCCCGCTTTTTTCGGATCCTGGGTCAAAAGTGGGTCAGGGTATGCGAACGCTCAGAAGCGTTTTCACAGGATAGTCTTGCGGTGTGGAAGTCATCAAAGCGGCGTCTGCGACGCCGCTTTGATGCTGTCAAGATTGCTTGTTTTAAAGCTCGCTGTATGGAAAACACATCCGTTCGGAACGTTTTTGTCCATAAACATCGGATAAATTTACAGGCTTCCGGTGCAGCAGTCATCCTGGGCTTCCTGACAGAACTTGAGGAACTGTTCACATTCGGCATCCAGCATATATCCGCGTTTGGTGATCCAGCCGACCTGCATGGTCGTGTCAGCGGGAAGGGAGAGGGGGCGGGTAATGAGATCGGATTCGCTGTAGCCTTCCAACAGCCAGCCGGAGCCAAGGTTATAACATTCTGAGTGGCGGATGATATTCAGCATGGAGCTACGGTCTGATACGGCGATGGATTTTTGCGGATGTACGGGGAAAAAGACCTCCTCAGTATAGCCGTATGGATCGTTGCCGCCGTCGTAGAAGATATATGGGTAAGGACTGAGCATGGAGAGGGTGATATTGGGTTCTTTGGCAAGCGGATGGTTCTTGGACAGGAAAACATGGAGCTGGTTGCTGCAAAGACTGTGGAATTCCAGATTGAAGCGCTCAAGCTCATGCTGAATAAACTCTGCGTTGGTATCATAGTAGGATATAAAGCCAAGCTGACTCCGACGGGCTGCCACATCCTGAATGATATCGCTGACTTTTCCCTCCTGAAGACGGATAAAATAGTTGTGTTCCTTCAATAGATTTGCCATTTTTGCAACTGCTTTCGCTACAAAAATATAGTAACGGGAGGTGATGGACATTGTAATCATGCCCTGAGGTTCCGTTTGCAGATAGTGATCCTGCATGGTATGGAACTGTTTGATCAGACTGTAAGCGTCATGGAGAAATTCTGTGCCGCGGCTGGTGAAGGTGATGCCCCGGCTGCTGCGTTCCAGCAGGGGAAAGCCCAGTTCACTTTCCAGCTGCTTGATCGCCTTGCTGATGCCGGACTGAGAGACAAATAGATTTTGGGCTGCCTGGTTGATCGAGTTGCTCTCTGCCAGCGCAACCAGATACTGTAACTGCTGAAGTGTCATAGAGGTTCAGGACTCCTTTGCTGTTGAAAATATAGCGGCTGTTCAGGCAGGAACAGAGAGCCTGTACAATCCTGTTCACAATACGCAATACAGACAAATGCCTTTTGTACGCCACTCGAGTAATGACTTTTACTCATATCGCTATGTGAAAAACAGTTGCTTCACTTCTAAGAATGTACCTGTTATAATACAAAAAAGCAAGGGGTTCCACCAAACTTTTATGCTAAAATGAACAAGGAGAAGGGACGACCATCATGAAAGAAAGTCACATGAGAACAAAGCTGGCCCATACAGGTGATTTGGAGCTGGCGAAGAAAATTCAATCCAGTGTTTCTGTTCCAAAGGTGCTGCCTATCTATATGAGCAGTGTGTTCACGTTTGATGACGTGCCCTCTCTGGATGCTGTTTATGCAGGAGAGGCCGATGGCTATGTGTACTCCAGAATGACCAATCCCAGTACGGATGCCGCGGAAGAAATGCTGGCGGCAGCTGAGGGGGCTGATGGTGCGCTGGTGTTTTCCTCAGGCATGGCGGCGATCATCAATGCCATTATTGCCAATATGCAGGCCGGCGACCACATCGTTTCCTCGCCAGTCCTATATGGCGGCGTATATGATTATTTTAAGCATGAACTGCCCCGCTTTGGCGTGGAGGTCACCTTTGTGGAGTTTGATGACCCAGCCAAGGTGGAGGCTGCTATCCGCCCCAATACCAAGGTGGTCTACACTGAGACCATCAGCAATCCCTTGATGGAAGTGAATGACCTGCCCGCCATTGCCGGGATCGCCCACGCCCACGGCTGCAAGCTCGTGGTAGACAATACCTTCGCCACCGCCGCCGTGGCCCGGCCATTGAGCATGGGCGCCGATATTGTGGTCTACAGCGCCACGAAGTATTTGGGCGGTCACAGCGATTTGATCGGCGGCGCGGTGGTGTCCGACAAGGAAAACATTGCCCAGATCCACCGCTGCTTCACGCTGTACGGTGCCATTATGGGTCCCATGGAGGCGTGGCTGCTGTGCCGGAGTCTGCGGACCTTGGATCTGCGAATGGAACAGCACTCTAAAAACGCTTTGAAGGTGGCGCGGTTTTTAGAGGGCCATCCCAAGGTTGAGAAGGTTTACTATCCCGGTCTGGAATCCTCTCCCTCGCATGGGCTGGCCGCCAAGCTGTTTGTGGACGGCCGCTGCGGCGGTATGCTCAGTGCCGATATTGCCGGCGGCGAGCAGGGGGCCAGCGCCTTAATCCGTGAGTGCTCCACGATTAAGTTTGTGCCCAGCCTGGCCAGTTTTGCCACCACGATCTCCTATCCGGCCAAGACTTCCCATCGAGCCTACAGCCCTGAGGATATGAAGGCCGCAGGCATCTCCATGGGGCAGCTGCGATTCTCCATTGGTCTGGAGGATGCGGAGGACATCATCGCCGAGTTGGATGAGGCGCTGGAGAAGGTCTAAGCGTTCTATTGCATGATCTCCGGCTGCTGCGGGACACAATTCCCACGGCAGCTGGTCTTCATAAAACATGAAAAGTGAGGAAGCTATGAACGAGGTATTGAAAACGATCGCCGCGAAGTACAAGGACGACATTGTCCATACCGCTTCGGAGCTGATCCAGCGCAACTCCCAATCTCTGCACGAGGGCGAAGTGGCCGCTTATGTGCAGGAGAAGATGAAGGAACTGGGCTACGACAAGGTGGAGGTGGACCGCTATGGCAACGTGTTCGGCACCATGAAGGGTACCGGCGGCGGCAGCTCTGTGATGCTCAACTGCCACATGGATGTGGTCTACGAGGGTGATGAGAGCCTGTGGCCTTACCCCCCCTACAGCGGCGCGATCGCCGAGGGCCGGGTCTGGGGCCGGGGCGCCTCCGATACCAAAGGCACCATGGCCATTCAGATCTATGTTCCCTTCCTGCTGAAGGAAGCCGGCCTGCTGCCCAAGGGTGACATCATCACCGCCGCTGTGATCTCCGAGGAGATCGCCGGCTACGGCGCTATGGTCCACACCCAGGAGAACCGAATGCTGACGGATTACGCCATCGTAGGTGAGGCTACGGAGAATGACATTGCCATCGGCAGCCGGGGTCGCTGCTGCGGCGTCATCACCATTACCGGCAAGTCCTGCCACGCTTCTATTCCCCATGTGGGCCACAATCCCTTCGATTTTCTGGCCCAGTTGCTGCCGGAACTGCAAAAGGTCCCCATGGGCAGCGACGGACTGTTCGGCAGCTCCACTATGTCCTGCACCCGCATCACCTCCTCTGAGGAGGGCACCAATATCATCCCCAATGAGATCGTGCTCTATGTGGACTACCGCCAGAGCGGGGACGATACCCCGGAGGAAGTCCAGCGAAAGCTGGAAGCTGCCATCGCAAACTGCCATGTGGACGGCGTCACCGCTAAGGCGGAGCTGCTCTACTTCCCCCTGACTACCTATACCGGCGTGGAGGGACGCGGCTATCAGGGTGAGAATCCCTTCGTCGCCAGCGCTGACGCCGACTATATCCAGAAGGTCAAGGCCGCCATTGAGGACGCCGTGGGTCGCGAGATTCAGACCAAGCCCTGGGCCTTCGCCACCGACACCGGCCACTATGCCGCCAAGGGCGTCAAGTGTCTGGGCTATTCTCCGGCAGAGATCAAGCTGTGCCATACCACCCGGGACAGCATCGACATTGCCATGATGGAGGAGGGCACCGTAGGCTATCTGGCGGCAGTTCAGACACTGGCCAACGAGCCTAAGTAAGCGTCCGGGCTTTCTGCGCCCATAGGGAATCCCTGCTTTACGCAGCTTTGATATTTGGAGAGGAGAAGAAACCTATGAAACAGAAGAAACCCTTAAACCTAAACCCCTTTGTCCTGATTTTCGCGGTAGTTGTTGTGGCGTGGCTGTTCACGTTCATCATTACCCCCGGTACCCTGGTAGACGGCGTTTATACCGCTCTGCCCAAGAACGCCTTTAACTTTAACAATGTATTCAACCTGTTCCGGGCCGTGCCCATGGGCATCAAGGATACCTCCAATCTGGTGATCCTGGTGCTGGTGATCGGCGGTGCGCTGGAGATCTACAAGAGCACCGGCGCCATTGACTCCAGCATCACCAAGATGGTCCATAAATTCGGCTCTGGCTCCCGCACGTTCCTGCTGATCGCCTTGATGGTGCTGTTTTCCGTCATCGGCGGCTTCCTGGGCTGGATCGAGACCCTGATCCCCTTCGCACCCCTGGTGGTGGCTATGATCCTGGCACTGGGATATGACGGCATCGTGGCCTGTGCCGTGCTGATCATCGGACTGATGGGCGGTTTCGTTACCGGCCCTACCAATCTCTACACCGTAGGCGTGTGCAACGGCATTTTGCAGAACATGGGCCTGCTGTCCGCTGACAGCGACGTGTTCGTAGGCTTGGGCTTCCGCGCCGTGCTGTGGGCTATCATGACCATCATCGGCGTGGCCTACACCGTGGTGTATGCCAACCGTATCGCCAAGGACCCCGCAAAGAGTTTAGTCCACGGCGTAGACGTCTCCGATCTGGTGCTGGACACCAGCAAGGACGTCACCGTTACCGGCCGCCACGTGGCGGTGCTGCTGAGCATTTTGGCCGCTATGATTATGACCGTCATCGGTATGCAGAAGGGCTTCGGCGGCGTGAAGTGGGGCATTGATGACGTATCCGCCGTTTTCTTGGCTTCCGCGCTGTTCTCTGGCATCGTAGGTAAGCTGCATCCCTCTGAGATTGCAAACTCCTTCGTTAAGGGCGCCGGCGGCGCTGTGGGCGGCGCGCTGGTGATCGGCTTCGCTCGTGGCGTGTACTGGGTCATGAACTCCGCCAACATCAACGCCACCATCGTTTATAACGCCACGCAGCTGCTGAAGGGCCTGCCCCCGCTGGCCGCCGCTATCGGCATCGTAATTCTGGTGTCCTTCATCAACGGCCTGATCCCCTCCGGCTCCGGCAAGGGCGCTCTGCTGGCTCCCATCATCGTTCCCATCGCTATGGAGCTGGGCCTCACCAGCCAGACCGCTGTTCTGGCCTATCAGTTCGGCGATGGCATCACCAATATGTTCTGGTTCAGCTACGGCACCCTGATGATTTTCCTGAACTATGCCAAGGTGCCTGTCCAGAAGTGGTACAAGTTCTTCCTGCCCTTGATGGCCATCTATTTCTTGTTCGCGTTCGTTTCCATGGGCGTGGCCATTGCCATCGGCTTCTAATCTGATTTACCATAATAATTGCTTTGCCGGGGCCGCTGGTTTGATCCCAGTAGCCCCGGCATCCTTATAACAAGGAGGCTCTCCGTGTCTGTTCAGAGGAAACAACGATTGATTCATGCGGTGGAAATGCTGGCAGGCGTCACAGTTTTGTGCGCAGGCGTCACATTGGGCATTATCGCGGGACTGGGGCAGACCACCTCCACGGCGGCAGCCTCCGCTATTGCGGGCGCCGCCGGGATCAAGGTGGGGACCGCCAGCATTTACCTGTACGGCGTGTTTTTTTTGCTCCAGATTCTCATGCTGCGGAGCAAGTTCAAGTGGGAGCGCTGCTTCCAACTGCTTCCCATTTTGGCTCACGGCGTTCTGCTGAACTTTTTCCGCTACCGCTTTGCGCCGTTCCAGCACCTTGCTCCCCAAGGGTATCTCCAGCAGATGCTTTGCTTCTTGTGCGGAATGGGGCTGATCAGTCTGGGCTTTACCATTACCAAAAACTGCAACTTCACCAACTATCCCGCCGAGGCGTTCTGTGCGCTGGTAGCGGAGCGGGTCCGTATGCGCTATGGCACCTGCAAGATATTTTTGGATTTTGCCTATGTGATTTTTGCTCTGCTGATTTGCTGGCGGGCCGGTCTGGGGCTGGGCGTGGTGCGGGAGGGCACGGTAATCTTTGCCTTGCTGGACGGTGTGCTCATCAACCTGATGACCCCGGCAGTCCGGGGCTGCTTTGACCGACTTGACCATATCCTAAAAACGTAAACGATGCTGAAAGAAAACCAATATGAGATTCTTAGGAGGAAGAACGAATGAACCTCATAGTGAGCCTTGCAGCTCTCTTGTTGTGCCTATCATAGAGTGAATACAACGAAAGCGAAAGATATTGGTCAGTTTATGAGTCACTCATAAATTTTATGGTGCAATCGAAATTACGATCTTGTGGTATAAGTTGATGACGAATCTAATACAATTAGACAACCGAAACTTGATGAATCCATGCATCCCAACGAGACCGTAGTTGTTCTGTTGGACGCAATTCTGCTGGAAGCACAAAGCCCCGCTGTGGTTGGGGGAGGGAAAGCGTTTGCAACTGAAATTGCCGACAGGGATATCTGCATATTAGCAGAAAAAGGGACCGCACAGAGAATACTGCTTAGCAACCTCAGAAAACGGCAAATAAGCTGCTTTGACAAGCGGGCGCCGAGAACTTCGGCAGTACACAGCGCACGCCGGGGGTAGTGATACCACCCCCACCTCGCATGCATAGAAAGCCCTGAGTGCGGGGCGTAAAGCCATAAATTTCGACAGAAACGGAAAAGATCACGCAGCCCAGCGGGGCCGCGACGCCTCGGGACAGCGACGCGCATAAGCGCATCGCTGTC
>ERZ773192.3300-NODE-3300-length-12255-cov-7.132213_pt1 | contig 12255 bp, 10 predicted proteins | sample MGYA00581010_ERZ773192 | MGnify/ENA primary metagenome ERZ773192 (study PRJEB29015, sample SAMEA2737741) | human gut metagenome | biome: human gut; feature: human-associated habitat; material: faeces | place: China | collected 2012 ...
CCAAGGGGCGCTGCCCCTTGACCCCACCAAAGGGTCTTCGACCCTCTGGACTCCCCTTTTCGCGATTGAGCAGGTGACTTCTCCTTACTTCTTCCGCGTGTTTATTGGGGGAAACCAAGGGGCGCTGCCCCTTGACCCCGCCAAAGGGTCTTCGACCCTCTGGACTCCCCTTTTCGCGATTGAGTTGAGCGCAACTGCATACTGTATGCGCGTGTTAAGTTCTGCGCGGTTTACTTGCGGTTGGCGGTTTCCGCCAGTTCCAGCCCTGCGTTGTTCTCGCAGGCAAGGCGGATGCTCCACTCGTTCTCAAACAGCAGCACATCGCGGTCGCGGCTGTCCTTCGCGCGCCCGGACGTGGATGTCAGCTTCAGCTGGTCGATGGGCTTGGGCGTGCTCACCACCCACCGCACGAAGCGGAAGGGCATGGACTCCATCACAATGTCCACCTGATACTCGGTTTTCAGCCGGTGCTCCAGCACTTCAAACTGCAGCACGCCAACGACGCCGACCATGAATTCCTCGCGCCCCGTCTCTGTGCGGATGAAGGTCTGAATGGCGCCCTCTTCCGCCAGCTGGGTGATGCCCTTCTGGAACTGCTTGCGCTTCATGGAATCCGCCGGACGCACGCGGGAGAAGAATTCCGGCGCAAAGACCGGGATGTTCTCGTAGTGCAGCTTCGGGCCGCCGGAGAGCGTATCGCCAAGCTGATAGATGCCGGGGTCGAACAGACCGATGATGTCGCCCGCCCATGCTTCCTCCACGGCTTCGCGTTCGTCCGCCATGAACTGCTGGGGCTGCTTGAGCGCGACGGTCTTGTTCGTCCCGGAGTGCCAGACCTCCATGCCCTTCTCGAACGCGCCGGAGACGATGCGCATGAATGCCAGCCGGTCGCGGTGCGCGGGGTTCATGTTCGCCTGAATCTTGAAGATGAAACCGGAGAAGTACGGCTCTTCGGGCTGAATGTCACCGATGTCGCTCTTGCGGGGCAGGGGCGGCGGCGTGTATTGCAGGAAGCGCTCAAGGAACGGCTCAACGCCGAAGTTGGTCACGGCGGAACCGAAGAACATCGGCGTCAGCTCACCGCGGCGCACCTTGTCGAGGTCGAAAGCGTCGCCCGCTTCGTCCAGCAGGTCGATTTCCTCCGCCAGCCGCTCGCGGTAGTGCTTTGCCAGCACATGCTCCAGCGCGGGGTCGTCAATGGCGATGTCAGTCTTCTGCACCATCGATTTGCCGTGGTCGCCGCCCGTGTACAGCTCGACCATCTTTGTGTCGCGGTGGTAAACGCCTTGGAAATCGCCGTCCGTGCCGATCGGCCAGTTGATGGGGCAGGAGCGGATGCCAAGCACCTGTTCCAGCTCCTCCATCAGCGCGAAGGGGTCTTTCGCCGCGCGGTCCATCTTGTTCACGAACGTGAAAATCGGGATGTTGCGCATCCGGCAGACCTTGAACAGCTTGATGGTCTGCGCCTCAACGCCCTTCGCCGCGTCAATCAGCATGACGGCTGCGTCCGCCGCAACCAGCACGCGGTAGGTGTCCTCAGAGAAGTCCTGATGGCCCGGCGTGTCCAGAATGTTGATGCGGAAGCCGTCAAACTCAAACTGCATTGCGGAGGATGTGACCGAGATGCCGCGCTGCTTCTCGATGTCCATCCAGTCGGACGTGGCGTGCTTATCGCTTTTGCGCGCCTTGACGCTGCCCGCCGAGCGGATTGCGCCGCCGTACAGCAGCAGCTTTTCGGTCAGCGTGGTTTTGCCCGCGTCCGGGTGCGAGATGATGGCAAAGGTTCGCCGTTTTTCCACCTGCTGGTGGAGCAGCTCCCGGAAAGCCGGCGTGTCGTGGGCTGGCAGCATGAATCGTCCTCCTCGTAAAGTGTCTGTCGCTCCTTGAAAGTGGATATTTCTTCCAACTCAAAACGTGCAAAATGCACGAAAAAGACAAGAATGTCCGAAAAGATATTTTACCGCCAAGAACGTGCCTTGTCAAGCCATTTTCCGCGCCTTCATGGCGTTCATGGTGCTATTTTTTCCGATTTTTCAGCAAACGGCAAAAAAAGTTTCAAGCAGCTTTTTGATTGACCTTTCTGCGCGATGGTACGACACTTTTGTGCAGTGTTCGCGTGCGGCGCAGGGGTTTCACCTTCGCAGAGGTGATTCCCCCTGCAGCGAAAAAGTCAAGCCGCATAGGTGCAGCGTGAAGGGGCTTCATGGGGGACAACCCCACTGCCATTGGAGTTATCCCCAATTTATCCACTTTTCATCCCCAAATCATTCACAAATACACCACTTTATCCCCAGCCCCGTCCGACGAAAAACGCGGTGAAAATGCACGTTTCGTCACATTGTCTTCCGCGGGGAGCGCTCATGCCATTTGGGACAAGCACCAAAGAACGTTTATGCACAGAAATGAATAATTATCCGCAAAATGCGAACATCCGACACCATTTTCTGGTTATCCGCAAAAGAATCCACAAGCCGCGCAGGGGGTGGACAACTTCTGTGGATAACCCTGTGGACAATGTGGATAATTTGCGGTCATACGCGGTTTATCAAGGCAAAATCGGCAAAAAACACTGTGGATAATCCTGTGGAAACTGTGGATGCTTTCGCCCAATTTGAAACGATTTGAAGGACGGGATACATATACAGCGGATGGATAGCAGACTTGGATACATCAACAAAAGCATAATCATGCGTCAATTTGGTGTGCTTCGGACATGCCCATACCGTATCCGACATAGACTGGAGAGAGGAGGTGGGTTTCTTGGCAGAAAAATCGCCCTTTTTCCGCAATTTCGCATCGCACATCCTGCCGGTGCTGACTTTTGCAACGCTGCTTGTCGGTACGGCACTGGTGGGTGTTGCGCTGACCCGAATTCCCCAAAGACCGACGGACGCAGCCCCCCCGTCTCCCGCGCCGGAAACATCATATATCGCCGCGGGCAGCCTGACGGGGCGGACGATCCTCGTTGACCCCGGCCACGGCGGCTATGACGGCGGCGCGCGCTGCCGAGATTCCGGCGTGTGGGAGAAAGAGGTCAACCTCGCCGTGGCGCTGGCGGTGGAAAAGAGCCTGACGCAGCGCGGCGCGACGGTGCTGATGACCCGCCGGACAGACACCGATCTCTGCGACGACACAACCCGTCCGGCAAATGTGACGAAGAAGCGGCAGGACATGCAGTGCCGCGTGGATATGGCGGTCCAAGGGCAGGCGGACATGGTGCTGTCCATCCACATGAACGAATACCGCGTGCGGTCGGAATCCGGGCCGCAAGTGTTCTACCGCGCGGGCAGCGGCGCGGGGCGCTTGCTCGCCGGAACGATGCAGGAAGCGCTCATTACCGCCCTTTCGCCCCAAAAGGAGCGCGCCGCCATGCCGGGCGACTACTTCATTCTTCAGCTGGATACGCCGTCGGTGCTGGTGGAATGCGGCTTCATTTCCAATCCGGCGGAGGAAGCGCTGCTGCTCTCGCCTGCTTATCAGGAGAAGTTGGGCGAAGCGATTGCGGATGGCGCGGCGGAGTATTTCCGCTTGGCACAGGCAGAAAAATGAAGGTTGCATTTTTTCGCCGCGCATGGTAAAATAAGAAGAAAAGGAAACGCATTATATCCGGAAAGGAGTATCGAATGAACATTCACGAATCCGCTGAGGACTATTTGGAAGCAATCCTCCGCCTGAAAGAGGCAAAAGGCTATGCACGCTCTGTGGATATTTCTCTGCTGCTGGGGGTCACGAAGCCGTCTGTCAGCGTGGCGATGAAGCGCCTGCGCGAAAACGGTTATCTGACGATGGATGCTGACAACTTGATTACGCTCACGCCCGCTGGGATGGAAATTGCGAGGAGCATTTATGACCGCCACAAGACGCTGTCGAGCTTTCTGGAGAGTTTGGGCGTTGACTCCGATGTTGCCCGCGAGGACGCCTGCAAAATTGAGCATGATATTTCCGAGGAATCGTTTACCGCGATTCGGAAGCTGATGCAGGAGCGGGAGCAGCACCCCGAAAATCCGCAGGAGTAATGGCATATCAAAAACAAAGCCGGGTCGAATCTCCCCTGTTTCGGAGGATTCGCCCCGGTTTTTCTATATTTCTTACTTCTCCATTCCCAGTGAACGGTATGTCCGCACCAGCACGACCGCTGAGAGAATTGCCGTCAGCACATCGGCGGCAGGCATGGAGTACATCACCCCGTCCAGCTGGAAAAACTGCGGCAGGAGCAGCACCAGCCCCACGCCGAACACAATCTCCCGTGCCATCGACAAAAGCGTCGAGGCAGCCGCTTTCCCCAGCGATTGCAGGAAGATGAACGTCCCTTTGTTGATGCACGCCAGCACAATCATGCTCAGGTATACCCGGAAGCAGCGCCGGGCAAAGAGCGTGTAGTGGATGGACTCGTTCTGCGCGCCGAAGAGCAGCATCACCTGATCGGGCAGCAGCTCCACCACAAGCAGCGCAATCAGCCCGACAACCGCCTCCGCCGCCTGCAGCCGCGTCAAAAGCCCTTTCACGCGGTCATGCCGTCCTGCGCCCATGTTGTACCCCGCTACGGGAATGCATCCCGCCGCCAGCCCAATCGCACAGCTGATGACGATTTGGAACACTCTCATGACAATGCCGAAAACCGCCATCGGAATCGCGGAAAATTCCTCCTGCGAGAAAACAGCATCCTGCGCGCTGCAAATGCGCAGCATCGTGTTCGTTGCCGCCATCGCTGCGACCAGGCTGATTTGCGCCAGGAAGGACGTCATGCCGAGTTTGGTGCATTTCCCCAGTAAATACGCGCGCGGGCGGAAGCTGTCCTTTTGCAGGTGAATCTGCTTCATCCGCGTTAGATACCAGATGGACAGTTCAGCGGTCAGCGCCTGCCCGGCAACCGTTGCAATCGCCGCGCCCGCCATACCGAAGTGGCAGACGAAAATCAGCAGCGGGTCAAGCACGAGGTTTGCCGCCGCCCCCGCCAGCGTGGCAACCATAGCGAATGTCGGGCTGCCGTCAGAGCGGATGACCGGGTTCATTGCCTGCCCAAAGACGTACAGCGGCACGCCCAAGGCAATCCAGAAGAAATATTCCTGCGCCTTCTCGAATGTCCCGGCATTGACGCGCCCGCCGAACCACGTCAGCAGCGTGTCCGGGAACAGCAGGTATGCCGCCATCAGGACAAGCCCCGCGACGACGCTGACCGTTACCGTTCCGCCGACGGCGCGGTGGGCATCCTCCTGCTTCCCTGCACCAAGCATCAGGCTGACGAACGCGCAGCAGCCGTCGCCGAGCATGACCGCAATCGCCAGCGCCGCGACCGTCAGCGGAAAGACGACCGTCGTTGCTGCGTTCCCGACGCTGCCCAAGTCGGGCGCGTTCGCAATGAACACCTGATCGACCATGTTGTACAGCGCCGCCACGACCAGAGAGGTCATGCACGGCACGGCGTAGCGCCGCATGAGGTGCCCCAGCGGCTGTGTTGCCAGCGGGCGCGCGTTCTGCGCTATGGAGGTTTCGGATTCTGTCTGCATAAAAAAAGCACTCCTTTTCGTTGATTGGAGCGCAGTATCAAGGCAAAAAAGACTGCCCCTGCTGCGCGTCCGACAGATGGACTTACGCAGCAAAGGCAGCACTCTGTACCGCTATTTTACCGCATCGGGGCGGATTTGTCAAAGGGGTATGCGGCTCATTTTTTCCCGCCCGCCACAAGGCTTCCTGCAAGGCACGCACCGCCCGCAATCCAGTATCCCATTACGAGGCGACTCGTCGTGCCGTAAATCTCCAGCGCTCCTTGAAACAGGCAGCCGACTGTCAGCGCAATGATGCCCCAGTGGTACAGCCGCACGCACCAGCGCCCCGGCAGCGCTTTCCCGCGCAGGGCGCGAATCAGCAGCGGACACGCTCCCAGCACCAGCGGCGGCAGGAACGCATACACCATGAAGCCCGAATAGACCCCGTGGCTGAACTGCTCATACACGAATCCACCCAGCGCGGTCACGGCGGCAAAAAGCAGATGATAGAACGCAAGTTTCACGCATTTGCGGTCAATAGCCGATGTAGACAATGTCGCTCACGCTCCTTTCGCGGATGCTGCGCCCGTTCGTGGTCGGGTTGTTGACGACGCGCCCCTGAAACACCATCGTCGAAGAACCGCCGCCATCGAGGTTGTAGGCGATTTGTGCGCCCAGCGACTGCATCAGCTCTGCCAATTGCCGCAAGGAAAGCCCGGTGCTCTCCTTCGTCCGCCCGTCGGACACGACCAGCAGGTAATGCCCTTCGCTGATTTGCACGATGGCGGTGCGCGGGTTGGAGGTCATGGCGCGCCCGACCTCGTCGCTGCTGCTGACGGTCACTTGCCCGCCGTTGATCAGCGCCGGGCCGAACGTCAGCACCTGCCATGCGCCCTCACGCACCAGCGTGTCGGCGCTCGTTTCGCCCTCGTTGATGATGCGGAAATTGCCGTCCGTACCGATGACCAGTGCGTCCGTGCCGCTTTGCGCCGATGTGCGGTACAGCACGCCGTTGCGCAGCGCATACCCGCGCTCCTGTGCGCCGTAATAGTCGCCGTTGATGGCGAGAATCGCGCCCGCGTTCGCCGCCTGCACAGAGGTCGTCTCGGTCAGGTTGCGGGCGTAGGTGTTCCCCGCCAGCGCCGTTTTGAGCAGGGAAATGTCCGCAATCTGCACATCCGCAACGTACACCGTCGTGTTCTCAACGCGCATCGTTGTCAGCACAATGTCGATTTGGTCGTCGTGGTATTCCGTATCGGTGGAAATGGGCGCGGTGGTCGTCTGTTCCGCCGGAGGTTCCGTCGGCGCGGTGGAGGCTTCAGCGGTTGCCGTCGGCAGCGTGTCCGGCGTCAGCACACGGACAATCACGAACGTGTCCAGCGCCGCATAAACCGTGTACGCTATCAAAATCAAAGCAAACACCATGTTTGCGAAATGCCGCTTCATGGAGCTTCACTCCTTTCCGCTTCTATCATATCCCCGTCAAGTGACGAACAGATGACGAACCCATGACTGCTGGCGGAAAAATTCCCTTCCCTTGACGCAATCGGGGGAAAGGCGTATACTGGAAGCGGAAATTTCCGCGGATGACCGAGAAAAGGAGAAGAATGATGCAGAAACTGCGGGGATACTTGGCACTGGGAATATTCATCATGGGTATTGCATCGTTTTTATGCCTGCTTTTGCCGCTCATCGAGATAACGGATGATGCGCTGATGCTGATGGTGTTTGCTGTGCCGCCGCTTATCTGCGGATTGTTCATAGCATTGGCACTGCATATGCTGCTGTATACGCTGCTTCTGGTGCTGTACGGCTGCAGAATACAGCTGGTGGATTTGTACTTTCTTCAGTATATCCGCAGGAAAACCGTCGGTTGGCGCGTGCAGTACCTTCCGGCGGCGGAGCGCAAGATGAGCATCGTGATGGAAGCTGTTCCGTGGGAAAAGGAAACGGGCAGGCAGCAGGAACGGGCGCGGACGGCACTGTTTTATGTGCAGATGGCGCTGGCGATACTGTTCTATGCGTTGGCAGTCAATTTGTATGGGACAGCATCCGCCATTGCCTGCCTTGTGCTGGCGTGGGGGTATACGTTTCTCGGCATCATCATGCCGCCAAGCGAAATTCGGAAAGCATTCCAGTCCGAAAAACGGCGCAAAATATGGCAGATGCAGTGCCTGCTGGCGGAGAACCTGACGGATCACCTGCTCACGGAAATGCCGGAGGAGTACTTCACGCCGCCGGACAAAATTCAGGATCAGAATGATGCGGCTCTTATGATTAATTGTTCCGCGCGGCTGATGATGCAGAACCGCTACGAAGAGGCGCTGGACATCCTGACCATGCTGGCGCAGGAGCATCGGGAGCAGACGAAGCGCCTTTGGTGGCAGCTGATTCCGCGCGGCGTTCTGTGTGAACTGGCGCTGGACAAGCCGGGCTACTTCCTGAAAGAGTATGACACGCTGTACATGCAGAAGGAATTGCGCAAGCATGAAAAGCAGCCGCTTGTCTGGCGGACGGCGTATGCGGTGCATCTGCTGCGCGACGGCGATGAGCAGAAGGCGGAGCAGTGCCGCAAGCAGTTCCTGCGCCGCATCCGCCATACGACCATGCCGCGCTGCTATCAGTGGACGATAGACAGAATGGCGCAGGAAAAGGCAATCTACGAATCAAGAAAGGCAAAGGAAGCGCAAGAATGAAGAATCGGACATTTCAGCGCCTGTTTCCGCTCCTGCGGATGGGCAGCATCCTGCTGGCGGCGGTACTGTTCTGCGCGGCACTAATCGGCGTGAACGCACAGCTGACTGTTGGAACGAATGAAGAGCGGAATCTGGCGACGTATCTGGGGCTGGCACTGACGGCGGTTGTGACGTATCTGCTGCAAGATGTGCCGAAAATGCTGGTCGGCAGGCACTTTGGCTGGAAGCTCGTGCGTTACGAGGCGTTCGGGCGGGTCTATCAGGCGGACGGCACAGGGGCGTTCGTGCGTGTTCCAGTACCGGCGCAAAGTCGTCTGCGCTATCAGCCGTATCTGCTTCCGCCGGAGGATGCCTCTCGGCACGACGTGACGCTGTACACGCTCTGTCCCCTGCTGTATGGCGGGACGCTGGCGGTGGTGTTCGGCGTGCTGACCCTGCTGACGCTGGGGCAGCCGGTGTCACTGGTGCTGTGCGAACTGGCGATGGGCGGCGTGGCGCTGGTGATGACGTGCATTCTGCCGATGGATGAGCGGTTTATCGCATCGCCGATGGCAATCGCACGGATGCTTCGAGATCCGGAACAATTGGCGGAGTGGCTGTATTTCGCGCGTATGAAGGCTAATGGCGGGGTGGAGGTGACAGATGTTTCGATTGAAAACATTCCGCAGCCTGCAACAGTGAAGACATGTCAGGATGCAATCTGCGTCTTTCAGCGAGCGCAGATTGCGCTGATGGTTCAGTGTGATGCACAGAAGGCGTATGGGCTGATGAAACAGGTGCTGGAAAGCGAGGCGCGGCTGTCATATACTGCATGGAAACTTCTGCTGAGCGATGGGGTGGTTGCGGAACTTCTGGCAGGTGAACCGGGTGAATTTACGGCGCTCTATCGTGGAAAAGCCGGCGCAGCAATACGGCAGGTGATGTTTCGCATGGTGGACTATGCGCTTCCTGCCTATGCGGTGGCGACGCTGGTGACACATGAAGCGCGGGAAGCAGAGGTTGTGCGGAACACGCTTGCGCCAGTGCGAGAGAAAATGCCGGAGCTTGATGCTTTGATGAAAGCCATCGAAGAAAAAGCCGCACGAATCGAAAGCTGATTCGTGCGGCAGGGGTTTCGCCGCTGCGGCGGCGACCAAAGGGCATGAAAACAGGTGAAACCTGCGATCGCCCTTTGGAAACCTTCGGCACCGCAACTTTTAGGGTTTCATGTTTGTTGGCTTGAACCGAAGGTTCATCGGATAAACACGCGGGCACTGCATGAAAGTGTCACCAACTGAATCGCGCGAAAGGGTCAAGGGAGGGGACTTCGTCCCGTTTCATTCTCCCTTGTGGAGTCCAGAGGCAAAGCCTCTGGTGGGGTCAAGGGGCAAAGCCCCTTGGGTCTCCCCCATCACTCACTCCTCTGTGCATCTTCCCACGCGCGGCGGATGGCGGTGAGGATGTCGCCGTGGGCGTCGCGCAGGGACATGGTGGCGCCGGAGACAATGTCGGCGGCGCGGGCGCGGTCGTCGTCGGAGAAGGCTTCCCAGCGGGCGCGATCAGCGTCGGAAGAGGAATTTTCCGTCAACGGGTGGCCGTTCTCGGCGGAAAAGTACCGCCCAAACCACGTCTCTACCTCGTCCACCGTCATGCCGACCATCATGTTCTGATAGGCGTCCATCTGCTCGCGCCATGAACCGCTCGTCAGCTGGTAATCCTCTCCACGGGCGCGCTTGCTCGTCCATGCGGCAATTTCCTGCATGTAGTTGTCCTCACTGTCCTCGGTGTAGCCGACGACCTTCCCGGTATTGTCATCCCAGAGCGAATAGCCGCCCTGTCCCGGAAAGCCGCTGAACTGAGGCATGGACGCGCCGCTGTAATTCGGCGTTGCCACTTCGAGCTGGTCAACCGCCATCGACACGATGCGCCCGTCCTCGTCGAACGTCCCGTGCGCAAACACGACGTTGAAGGAGTAAACCTGCCCGTCCTCGTCATCCTTGCCCGGCCCGACGCGCCCGGTCGCCGCCATGCCGATGCCCTCGCGAACCGCCTGACCCGCGCGGTTTGCCGGATTGCCCGTTGCCTCGTCCATTGTGTCTGATGCGTTCAGGGCGACGCGGACGGCTTCACGCAGGGCATTGCTCGTCGTCGTTGCGCCCGTCACGACATCCACATCCCATGTGTTCATGCGAATCATCTCGTCCGGCAGAATATCCAGCGCGCGGCTGCCGATGCCGTCCGTCTCATGCTGCTCCAGAATGTTCACGGCGCTGATGGCGCCGTCCTCCATCATCACCTGCACGCGCAGGATGCCGCCGTAGCCATCCGCCTGACCCGTGCGCGTGTCGGCGCTGGCGCGGCAGGACGCAAGCAGAACGGCGCAGGAACACAGTGACAGCGCCATCAACAGGCGCTTCCGCGTTATCCAACTGGTTTGCATTAAAAAATCCCCTTTCAATCTTCCAGATTGCAGGGAAATCGCTCCCTGCGACGTTGTTATTGTGTCCCGCGCAGGAAAAGTCATTCAATCAATACGCTTTTTGATGCAGATTTTTTCCGCAAGCAGGAAAATCGCCCTTGCGCGGCGAATAGAGATAGAGAATATGCCTGTGCTGACTGATTTTCCGCCGCGCGGGCATCCTGATGAAAGGGTTTCACCCGAAAAGGCAGGTGTTTTTCGTATATGAAGAAGTCATCCGGGAAGAAGCGCGTCAGTTCGCTGACGTTCCTGATTGCGACGACGGCGGTGCTGGCGGCGGTGGCGGTGCTGTGCCTGTTCGGCAGCAATCTGCTCTACGCCATGCGTGTGCGCAACGTCAATGAGCAGCGCGCCGAGGTGGAGAAGCGCAACACGGAGCGCTACGAAGCGTATCGGCAGGAAGTGCAGGAACTGCAAGACCGTCTGACGGCGAACAACAACATCAGTGCCGACTGGCCCCAGCCGGACACGCAGGAAGGCATCTCTATTGTCGACCTGACGAATTATCCGCTGGATAACCCCGGCACGGTCACGGTGTCGCGTCAGGACGTGATGCTGGGCGGACTGCTGCTGGTCAACGAGTGGCATTCCCGTCCGTCGGATTTTGACGAATCATCGCTGGTGTCCATCATGACCTATGCGCGGAGCATGGGCGTGACGAAGAGCATTTGGCGCAATTCCGACCAGCGGCTGTTCCCGGTGGCGGCGAATGCCCTGCTGGATGCGCTCAATGCCGCAAAAGAAGCGGGGCTGGAGGGCTATGTCGTCCGCGAGGCGTACCGCAGCATTTCCGACCAGCAGACGCTCTGGGACGCGGAATACAACCGCTTGAAAGGCCGCCACAGCGCATGGACGGACGATGAGCTGATTGCCGCCACAAAGAAGAGCATCAACCTGCCCGGCACGAGCGAATATAACTCCGGCTTGGCTTTCACGCTGTACCTCTACGAGAACGGCAATGACGAATTGAACAAGATGGTGTTCTCCGAGAGTGAGCAGGGCAAGTGGATGTACGAAAACAGCTGGAAGTACGGGCTTGTGTTCCGCTTCCCGCTGCAGAACTTCCCGACGAAGGGCACCGTCAGCCGCGCCTACAAGACGGGCGTGAACGTGGAAATGAATCTGTTCCGCTTCGTGGGCATTCCGAACGCGACGGTGATGCACCATCTGGACATGTGCTTGGAAGAGTACATCGAGTACCTGATGGCGCACCCGCACATTGCCGTGTTTGAGGACGGTCGGCTGAAGTACGAAATCGTCCGCCAGCAGGTGGGCGACGACAGCAGCACCTTCTCCGTCAGCATCAGCCGCAAGACCAGCAACTACACCATGTCGCTGGACAACATGGGCGGACTGATTACGATTTACGAGTATTGATAGGGATACGAATCCCCCGCCAGCGGATGATGATGTCCGGCTGACGGGGGATTTTTATGATGGGATGATTACGGTTGCAGAGGCGAAATCCCCTGCTTGCGGGCAAAAGTCACTATGTCTGAAAGAACAGATGCGTGGTCGCGCCCATCTGGCGCGACAATATGCAAGTGGTGGGTAAAGCCGCTTGGGGGCGCATCTGCGGATGCGCAAAGTTACTGGCAGGGACGCTTCGCTGCCT
>ERZ773192.3305-NODE-3305-length-12243-cov-2.724483_pt1 | contig 12243 bp, 8 predicted proteins | sample MGYA00581010_ERZ773192 | MGnify/ENA primary metagenome ERZ773192 (study PRJEB29015, sample SAMEA2737741) | human gut metagenome | biome: human gut; feature: human-associated habitat; material: faeces | place: China | collected 2012 ...
CAGGCGGATCAGCCGTGCGTAGGGCGGATAGGCGAAGGTGCGGCGTTCGGCCAGCTGCGTGCGCGCCATCGCTTCGTAGTCGCCCGCGGCGACCTGCCGGATGACGGGGTGTTCGGGCTCCGTGGTCTGGATCACCACTTCGCCCGCCGCGTCGCGCCGTCCGGCGCGTCCGGCCACTTGCGTCATCAGCTGGAAGGCGCGTTCGGCGGCGCGGAAATCGGGTGCGAAGAGCAGGTTGTCGGCGTTGAGGATGCCTACCAGCGAGACCCGTGCGAAGTCGAACCCTTTGGTAATCATCTGCGTGCCGACCAGCAGGTCGCTCTGCCCGCTCTCGAAGCGGTCGATAATGGCGCGGTAGGCGCGTTCGGAGGTCGCCGTGTCGCGGTCGAGCCGCTCGATGCGCGCCGCGGGGAAGAGGCGCGCCAGCTCCTCCTCGACCTTCTCGGTGCCGAATCCCGCGGGGGTTACCTCACCGGCCCTGCACGCCGGACAGCGGACGGGGACGGTTTCGACGTGGCCGCAGTAGTGGCATTGGAGGCGGTGGTCGCGCTTGTGGTAGGTGAGCGTCACGTTGCAGCGGGGGCAGCGGGCCGTCCAGCCGCAGGCGCGGCACTCGACGTAGGGGGCGAATCCGCGGCGGTTCTGGAAGAGCATCGCCTGCTCGCCGCGGGCGAGTACGTCGGCGAGCTTGTCGAGCAGCAGGCGGTTGAAATGGGTCTTGCGCTCGTTGCGCTTGACGGCGCGCAGCGTGTCCGAAACGAGCACGAGCGGCGGCCGAGCGTCGCCGTAGCGCTCGTCGAGCGTCGCCAGCCCGTACTTGCCGCTCAGTGCGTTGGCGTAGCTTTCGAGCGAGGGGGTGGCGCTGCCCAGCACCGTGCGGGCCTCCCGCAGGCGTGCCATGACGACGGCCACGTCGCGGGCGTTGTAGCGCGGCTGCGCGTCGGTCTGCTTGTAGCCCGTGTCGTGCTCCTCGTCGACGACGATCAGTTGCAGGTGCCGCAGCGGCAGAAAGAGCGCCGAGCGGGCGCCGACGACCAGTTCCCCGCCGTCGGAGCGCGTCAGGCGCAGGTAGCTTTCGGTGCGGCGCGCGAGCGTGAGCTTCGAGTGGTAGGCTGTCACGCGGCTGCCGAAGATGCGTTCGAGCCGCGCGATGAGCTGCGCCGTGATGGCGATTTCGGGCACGAGCAGCAGCACGTCGCCGCCGCGGGCGAGCGCCTCGGCGATCAGGTGGATGTAGAGCTCGGTCTTGCCCGAACCGGTGATGCCATGCAGCAGCACGGTGCGGCGTCCGGCGTCGAAGTGGCCGCGGATCGTATCGAGGCAGCTCTGTTGGGCCGGTGTGAGTGTCGGAAGCTGGAACCGCACGCAGCCGCGTTCGACGCTCCGTTCGCGGCGGGTGAGCGTGACGAGGCCCTTCTTCTGCAATGCCGCCAGCGTCGCGGCGTCGGCCTCCAAGAGCCGTCGGGGCACCTCGCCGGTTGAGATACGGTCGCCGCCCTCGGCCGAAGCGATGGCCAGGAGCGCGGCGTACTGGCGCGGCGCCCGCCGCGAGAGCCGCTCCATGAGGTCGTGGAACCGCTCCTCGTCGTGCAGCGAGGCGTCGAGCGCCGCGTAGAGCTCGGTGCGGGGGCGGTATTCGCGGTCGGCGAACTCCTGTTCGCTGTTGCCCGACGGTTTGATCGTCTGCGGCAGGGCGAAGCGCATCACCTCGCCCAGCGTGCAGAGGTAGTAGTCGGCCATCCACTCCCACAGGGCGCGCTGCCGCGCGTCGAGCAGCGGACGGTCGTAGAGTACCCGCGAGACGGTCTTGATGCGGGGGAAGTCGGGCCGCCGGCCGTGGATGCGCCAGACGATGCCCGTGTAGATGCGCCGCGCCCCGAACTGCACGGCCACTGCCTGCCCCTCCTCCACGTCGAGACCGTCGGTGACGGCGTAGGTGTAGGCGGGCTGCGCCAGCGGCAGGACGATATCGGCGTAACGCTCCATCGGGCAGGTCAGCGGAGTTGGGTCAGTTTGCGGAATCCTTCGCCGTAGGTGCCCGAAACCGATGCGATGGTGACGAAGGCTTTGGGGTCGACGTCGCGGGCGATGCGCAGGACGTGTCCCGCGTCGCGCTTGTAGCAGACGACCATGACGATGCGGATTTCGTGGCGCGAGTAGCCGCCCGTGGCGTCGATGAGCGTCACGCCGCGGTCGGCTTCGTGCAGGATCGCTTCGGCCATGCGGTCGTAGTCGGCCGTGACGATGAAGATCTGGTTCGACTGCTGACTGCCGGCCATGAGCAGGTCGACCGACGTGCCGACGACCACCGTGACGATGTAGCCGTAGACCACGTCCGAGAGGCCGTAGCCTACCAGCAGCGTCGAGCCGATGATGAGTATGTCGGTGTAGATGATGACTTTGCCGTAGGCGACGCCCCAGTATTTGTGGAAGATTTTGGCGACGATGTCCGTGCCGCCCGTGGCGCCGCCGGCGGTGAAGCAGACGGCCATGCCGGCGCCTGCGAGCAGTGCGCCGAGAATGATCGTGAGCAGCTTGTCGTCGAGTCCCAGCACGTCGCCCGACGGCGGGTAGTGGACCATGAAATAGGGCTCCATGAGCGCCATGAATCCCGATGCCACGACGATGCAGAAGAGAGTCTTGAAACCGAAGTTCCACCCCACCGTCAGCCCCGACAGGAGCAGCAGGAAGGCGTTGATCGTCAGGAATACCGTACCGATGCGGATGTCGACGCCCCACATTTCGGCGGCCGTGTGGCTGACGATCATCGCCAGCCCCGTGCCGCCGCCGGCGGCCACCTCCATGGGCTTGATGCAGGCGATCCACCCGAACGAGTAGATCAGCAGGCCCGCGGTCATGAGAACATATTCCCGAAGGGTTTTCAGCAGGTTGGGGAAGGCAATGTTTCGCATAGGCGCTATCGATTGGCGACCGTCGCGGCGGACGGTCGGAGGTTTCGGTTGAGGAGCGGTCGTCAGACCTTGTTGAGGGCTTCGAAGCCCTTGCCGTAGACGCCCATGACGGAACCCACGGAGATGAAGGCGTCGCCGTCGACGCCGCGCACCAGTTTGAGCAGCTGGGAGGTTTCGCGCTTGCGGCAGACCACGACCACGACTTTGATGTCCTCCTTCGAGTACCAGCCCGTAGCGTCGAGGATCGTGGCGCTGTGGCGCGTGGTGGCGATGATCTGGTCGGCCATCGCCTCGTAACGGCGCGTGAAGACGAAGATCTGGCTCGACTGCTGGTTGCCGGCCTGGATCACGTCGACCGTATAGCCCAGCACCGCCGTGACGACGAAGCCGTAGATGACCGAGTCGACGCCCATGTCGCCCACGAACAGCGACGAGAGGATGATCATCGAGTCGACGGTCATCACGATGCGGCCGTAGCTGATCGTCTTGTACTTGTTGACGATCATGGCGATGATGTCCGTGCCGCCCGTCGAGCCGCCCTGCCGGAAGCAGATGGCGATGCCGATGCCGGCGATGATGCCGCCCAGGATGACCAGCAGGATGCGGTCGCTGACGGGATCGAGCGCGAAGAGCGTCTGCCCGGCCGGCGTAACGGCGGCCAGCAGCGGTTGCAGCACCGACATCGTGACCGAAAGCATGGCGATGCAGAAGATGGTCTTCATGCCGAAGTTCCACCCCACGATCGTGCCGCCGATGAGCAGCAGCACGCCGTTGACGATGAGCGTCAACATGCCGATGGGTAGTCCCGTGATATGGTAGAACAGCAGCGACAGACCGGCTGCACCGCCTCCCAGCGTGTTGGCGGGCATGATGCAGGCCAGCCACCCGAACGAGTAGATGAACATGCCGAAAATCATCCAGACATATTCGAGGACGGTTCCGACGACCGCCTGACGGTTTACCCTGGGTCTTTTCATGACAGCGAACGATTAACGCTGCGAAGATACGAAAAATTCGCCCTGATGCGCGTTTTTTTCGACGAGTCTTTTTTCGAGCATCCGCCACAGCGCATCACCGCGCAGGTTGCCCCACGGCCGCCGGCAGCGGATGCGGGGCGGTGTCTGGCCCGCGATGCGTTCGACGGCGATGTCGGGCCGCAGGCGGCGCAGGATTTCGGCCGTCAGGTCGACGTATTCGGCGGCCGTCCAGCGCCCCAGCGCCATGTAGATGATGCCTTCGTCGGGGTCGCCTTTGGCGAAGCTCATGCCCATGGGGCTGCCTTTGATATAGTCCATCTTGCCGCGGTTGTATTTCACCCAGCCGTGCAGCGCCACGGGGCGCGAGGTGAAGGGCTGGCTGAAATTCACGATGCCGTCGGTGCCCTTCGTTTCGGCGTAGTGGCCGGAGAAGAGGTTTCCGGCGGCGAACTTGCCGACGCCGAGGAAGGCGACGTACTGCGATTTGAGCTGTGCGCAGTATTGGCCCTCCGAACCCGGACGCGGGTCTTTTTCGTTGGTGGTGACGAGTTTTTTGAGCGTCATCGAACCGGGATTGCCCGAACCCCAGAACTGCTCGGCCAGCGGCGCGTCGGCGGCGTAGGGGTAGAGGATGTCGCTGCGGTCGGTGCTCCACGTCTCGAATCCGGCGTTGGGCAGCTGCAGAGCCGCTTCGGTGGTGAATTCCCGCACGTTGCTGCGGTCCGTGTCGGAGAAGGCTTTCAGTTCGTAGGTCGTTTCGGGGTCGAGGCCGGCGAGTTTCGCGCGGAAGGTTCCGCCCTCGATCTCGACGTCGGGTACCGCGAGCCACTCCGTGTCGCCCTTGCGGCGGTAGACGAAGCCCATTTCGGTGTCGCTCAGACCGTCGGCCGCGAGCCATGCGATGCGCGCCCATGCGTCGCACTGCGTGATGCGCACCGTGACGTCGGTCGGCACGACGCGGAGCCGCCACTGCTCCGTGCGGCCGTGCGCCGTGACGTCGACCAGCCGTACCGTCTCGAACGAGGTCGTTCCCTCGATTTCGGGCGAGTAGGTCGTGATTCCGGCCGGGCCGAGTTTGAGCTCCTTGACCGGGACGTTTTGCAGGTCGGTGCTGCGCGAGACGTAGGCCGTCGCCGTGCGGTTCGCAGGATCGATCTCGGCCGCGCCCACCTGCTTCTTCACGCGGAAATAGCGTTCGATGGTCTGCGTGGCCGCGATGCTCCACCCGTACTCCTGATAGAGCGACAGCGTCGTGTAGAGCGGCGTGCGCAGGTCGAACGTGCCGGGGAAGGCTACCGACGACTGCCCGCCTTCGGTGAGCGTCACCGAGGTGATGTGCACGTTGCGGATGTCGGTGGTCTCCAAAAGCGGCAGGATGACGGTCTGCTGCGCAGCGTTGATCTGGGCTGCGCCGTCGAGCCCTTCGGCCTCGATCGCCTCGATGTTGATCGTCACCACGGGGTAGGGCAGGTCGTTATGGATGCAGCCGGCGAGGAACGCCGGAAGGCACAGTGCGCCGAAAAGGATGAGTCGTTTCATGGTTACTCTTTCTTTTTGTTCCACAAATGAACGGTCATACCCACGTTGATATTGGCAAGGTTGAGCCGAAAACGCATTTTCGACGCCGTGCGGCTGCCGGTTTTGCCGTCCTGGTCGGTCTGGTCGATCTTCGAATACTGGAAGCCGCCCAGTCCGAACGAGAGGGTTCCGCAGACGTTGGGAAAGATGTAGACCGCCACGCCGGGATTGAACGAAATGTTCATCTTGAACGACTTGCTGTGGGTCGATTTCGGCGTGTCGCCCGACAGGTAGGAGAAGTCCGAGCGGCCGATCATGCCCGACAGCTCCAATTCGGCGAACAGACCGAAACTGCCCTTGGGGTCGATACCCGTATAGGAGCGGTGGAAGAGTCCGAACGAGTAGGCGTTGCCCGAGTAGTCCATGTTGTCGAGCGAAATGTCCAGATCGTTCTGAGAACCCAGATCGACTTCCAGATTGCCCAGTCCCATGCCGATATGGCGGTAGCCGAGCCGCAGTCCGACCATGTTGTTGTCGCGGTAGAAATAGCCCACGAAGGGGTTGACCTGCGCCATCGTCCCGTCGAGGTTGATGTGGTCGAGGATGAGCATCATGTCGGTGTCGTCGCTCGAAATCGTGCCGTAGGAGGCCGTGATGCCGAGCGCCACCTCGCCTTTGTAGGCGAATTTGTTGCGGTCGATGCGGCGGTCGATGCGCTTGGCCGTGGGCAGGAAACGGTGTTTCTCGACGAAGGCCGAGTCTTTGCGCACGACGACCGAGGCGTCGGCGCCGGAGTCGGCCGCGGCCGACAGTGCCGCCGGCGCGAGGAGCATCAAAAGTAGGAATTTCTTCATTGCCGTGCGGTTTTAGAGGTAGAACGATATGCCCAGCCCGATGGAGAGCAGGTTGACTTTGAAATTCATGGCGCTCTGGTGGCGCGTGCCGGTCGTCACCTGGTTGTGTACCTGCCGCACGCGGCTGTACCCGATGCCCATCATGCCGACATTGACCTCGACGGCCATGCTGTTCGTGGCGAAGGCGATCAGGCCGGGCGAGAGGCCCAGTTCGAAGTCGAAGCCCCGCTGGAACGTGCCCTTGATCGGCGAATCGGCCGCGAACTTGCCCTGCGAGCCGCCGAAGAGCAGCTGGATGTCGGTGAAGATGCCGAAGCGCTTCGACTCGCCGAAGGGGATGTAGCGGCGGTAGACCGCAGCGAACGAATAGGAGTGGCGCAGCGCGTAGTAATAGTCGACGCTCAGGTCTGTCGACGAGTCGCCGTTGCCGAAGCTGACGTTCGCCCCGTCGAGTTTGAGCAGCGTGCGGCCGTAGATGAAGCGCACGCCGAGCGTCGAGTTGTTGCCCAGCGCGTAGCCGATCATCGGACTGACCTTGAAGGTGTAGCCTTCGGAGGTGATGTCGTCGATTACGAGCACGTCGTAGTCGCGGTTGTTGTGGGTCGAATAGGAGACCGTACCGCCGAAGACCCATTGTCCCTTGGGGACGAAGAGGCTGGTCCGCGAGCTGATGCCGCGCTCGGCACGCCGCTGGTTGACGGTTTTCGCCGGCTGAGGCTGTTTCCCGTCCGCGATCGCCGTGAGTCCGGCTGCACGGTCGCCGGCCGGCGTCGTGGCAGTCGGCCCGTCGGGAGCCTCCGATACCGGAGCGACGTCGGTCGCGGGAAGGATTGCGGCGGTGAGCGGCTGCACCGCGTCGGCGATGTCGGACGTTTCCGCTGCCATAGGATCGGGTGCGGAGGCCGTTCGGTCGACGGGCGATTCCAGCCGCGGGGCGGCGGCCGCGACGGCCGTCCCCAGCAGCAGAATCAGTGTCAGAAGTTTGAGTTTGCGCATTTCGAAGTGCGTTAATCGGTTCTTTGCGTATCGCGGGAGTTTTTCGGCGGCCCTCCCCGCAGCCGTTTCCGACCCTAACGAATCTCCGGGCGGTCGTCGGGCCGCCCGGAAATTTGCAGGGTTGTCGTTTTCAGAGGATTAGTATACCCACTCGAAGTCGCCGACGTACATTTCGGCACTCTTGTATCCGGCTAAATAGTCACCGTATGCACTGGTGGAGCAGGAAATAACGAGGCTGTATTTTGCATTCGCCGGATTCACGTCTTCTGCATACCAGTTGAACGGCAAGGTTACTTCATTGAATGAACCTTTGAACTCCGTCTGGTTAATCCACAACGATGCGTAGGCTATGATCTTACCGCCTCCATAATTGTCTCCCGAAAGGTCGGTAGAAATTTCGGGATCCCAACATCCGGTAGGTTTGGATACACCCGATGTTACGTCTCTGGTTTTTTCCCAGTTAACAATGGCTACAAAAATGCGGGCATAATCCGGATTCCCTATTGCTATCTTATCTGTTTTATGGTAATTGTTATCGACAAGACCGGTTTTTGCATCGTATTTGACTTTTACCCCCGAAGGGCGTTTTGCCCACTTATAAGGCTGCCCAAAATATACAGTTCCGTTCATGTCCCTCGCCCCTTTGTAGAATTTTCCTGAGAACAGGTTGCCAGGTGCCATGTTCACAAGAACAATATTACTTTTTGATTTTAGGTAAGCTCCTTTGTAAGTGGCGTCATAAGAACAAAGAGTAATATCCATTCCGAAAGCTGTATTGCTTCCACTTGCCCACCAAGTTGCATCCGTGTTATTGTCTTTGGTATAGCAGGTTACTTTTGTTGCGTCGAAAGTGGATGCATTCTGATCCAGCGTCGGAATTGCGGGATTCGTCAGATTGGCAGCGGCAGAATCGAATTCGGCGACTTCGGACTCGAAGGAGTCTACAATCAATTTATACTGATAGGTTTTTCCGTCGAGAATACCGGTGCCGGCGACTTTACGCTTGTACGGTTTGACGTTGGCGGCTTCGAGCGTCGTCCAATCGGCTGATGTATGCGATGTAAATTCCGGACGTGCGATCGCAGCCGTGCGGTCGGAATTTACTTCGGCATCGTGCCATTGCGATTCGTCGGTCGTTTTGTATTGTACCTTGACCGTTTGCGCATCGGCAGGAACATTCTGCAATGTAAAAGTTGCCATATCGTTCCATGCTCCCGCTGCGTAGGTAATCGTCGGGTTGGGTGCGGGAACATAAAAGACCAATGTCTTTTCGATCGAACGGCCGAGAGCGTCGCTCATGATAAGCGTAAATTTATGGTTGCCGTAGATGTCTTCTGCGGGAATTCCCATGTCCGGCAATTCCAGAATGAGCGGAACGAGTGTAGAAAGGTCGAGCTGGAATGCTCCCGTATGACCGGCCAGCGGATCGGGAAATCCCGGAATCATGCTTTTGATCGCTTCCGTGTTAGGGTCATTTATCATATCCATTGTGGTGACGGTTCCTACTACGGGCATTTGCATTTGTCCGAGAATGGTGGCCAGTCCTTTTGAGTCGACCTTGATAACAAATCCTTCGATACCGGCTGCTGCTTGCAGATTGACCTTTACACTCATACCTTCCTTGATCTCCTGCGGCTCGAAGGTGGGGTTGTCAACCCATTCGAGTGTCGGAGCGGCAGCGAGTGCAGTCCAGCCGCTCACGGCTTTGGTCGTGTAGGCCAGCTCGCCGGGGAGCAGCTCGATGCCGTCGGTCGTCAGGTCGAGCGATGCGGTGTGGCCTTCGGTGGTGATGACCACCGACAGCTTGCCGTAGGTGTCGGCCGGAACGTTGAAATAGGCCTTGAACGAGGCGGCAGCCGGTTCGCTGCCGGCTTCGTAGCTCAGCGTGATCGTCTCCGACGGCTCGGAGGCGTTGAGGGCGCCCGACTGGTCGTCGCGCGTGATGTCGAACGACTTGGCGGCGATCGTCTTGCCGGCGGCGGTCAGTGCTACTGACTTCACCTTTTCGGCCTTGACCGTGGCGTCGTCGGTCTCGAACGTGAGCGCCAGAATGGCCGTCAGACGGTTCAGACCGAAGGTCACGGCTTCGCCCTGCGGGGTCTTGCCCGGCTCGGCGCCGGCATGGGTTACGGGTGCCGACACGAGGGGATCGTAGGCGCCGTTGAAATTGCTGCCCTTCTGCGTACGCTCCGCACCGAACGGGATGTTGAGCGGCGTAGCGTCGACGGCAGGGTAGACGGCCTGGTAGGTCCAGTCCTGCGTGGCGTCGGCCAGTTTGCCTTTGAATACCTTCGAGGAGGCGTCGTAGGTGAATTTCTGGGTCTCTTCGTCCGTCTGGCTGCCTTTGGCGTAGACCGTCAGCTCGTCGGTCGCCTCCCACGAACCGGAGAAACGGCCGTTGGACTCGTCGACCTCGATCTGCGCGCGGCTCTGGGGCAGCGCGGCTTTGAGGCTGACCTCGATTTTGCCGGGTGCTACCGGCATTTGGTCGGCTGCGTCGTCGGTCGAGCAGGCCGCGATGAGCGTTGCAGTGGCTGCAACGAACAATCCTTTGGTAAATGCGTGTTTCATATGGATGTCTGTTTTATTATTCTTCGATCGGATCGCCGTAGGCATCAGGCATTTGATCGCCCCACTCGTTGAAAGGTTTGGCATTTCCGCCGGGGAATGCCTCGCTGGCTGCAAAGCCGGTCTCCACGACAACTTCCGTTGCGGTGACTTCCGGACGGAGATAGGTCTTCGACCCCCCCCCGAAATTCGTAATGTTCTGCTTCATAATCATCGGATTGTGGTTATTTTTTGTGTGTTGTGAATCGGTTTGGCGTCGCCGCCCGGATAGGGTTGTCCGGCGTGGGGCGGTTCCAGCGGTTTGGCATCGCCGCCCGGATACTCCTCTTCGGGGCCTTCGGGTTCGGGAGCTTCGCCGTTGGTGCTGTGCACCATGATCGAGGCGACGGTGGTCTGCCCTTCGTTGTCGGTGACCGTCAGACGGAAATCGCTGTCGCCCGTACCCAGCAGCGGAATGAGCGGCATGAAGGGCGAGATGTCGAACGATACGGAGGTCTGGCCGACGACCTTCTCTCCGGTGGGGAATCCCAGCCCTTCGAGCGGTTCCTTGTAGTCGCCCGGCGAGACCAGATCGAGCTCCGGCGCGAGCCCCACGGCGTCGAGCACTTCGGGCGTCAGCACCTCTTCGGAGATGATCTCCACGGTGAAGGCGCGGATGCCGGCCGCGGCGGTGACGACGATCTGCGCTTCGAGTTCGTCGTTGGCTTCGTAGCGCTGGGAGGTGTCGTGGCCGACCCATTCGATGTCGGGCGCCGAGAGCGATTCGCCCTTGACGGTGAAGTGATAGAGTTGTCCGGCCTGCACGTCCGTGTAGCGTCGCGTGAACGACACAGGCGTTCCCTCGCCCGCGGTTCCTTCGACGGTCAGGGTCAGCGTCCGCGCCGTCCCGACTGCGAACCAGCCCGTGCGGCTCTCGGAGGTCGTGAAGGCGAGCGCTTCGCCGCCGCAGTCGACCGTGGCGGTCGACTGCGCACCGAATGCGGGGTCGAAGACCAGCGCGACGCCGACGGCGGACGGCGTGCAGAGCACCTCGCCCACTTCGACGGTCACGTTCCGGTCGATCAGCACCTCCTGACGGGCGGCGTAGACGGGGTCGTCCCATACCGCGGCTTTCGGTTCGGCCGACTCGACCGTCAGCGTATAGGCTCCGGCGGGCAGGGTGAGCGTCTCGGGGCGTCGGTCGTAGGGGAACTGCGCGACGGCGGCGCCCGCCGCATCCGTAACGGTACATGTATAGGTGGTCTCGGCTTCCGCACGGGCGGCCGTTTGCAGGCGGCCGGAGGCGGCCGGAGCGCTCGTCGCGGCTGCGGCGTCGGGGCGCACGACCGCGTCGTGCGTTTCGGTCTCGGTGGAGAGGACGACGGTCATCGCCGCGAGCGACAACGTGCCCGTGACGGTCCCGACGGGCTGCTGTCCGTCGCCGTATTCGGCCTTCTCGCGGTCGCACGACACCGGCGCGAAAGCCAGTGCCAGCAACATGGAAACGCTCAGGAGGATCTTTTTCATCTTCGTTATCTCGATGCGGCCTTCTGCGGGACGGCCGTCGTTTTTCGGTTTGAACACAACTTTCAATTTGTGTACAAAAATAGCCGGTTCGATAATATATAGGAAAAAATTTCAACGAACACCCCGTTTTTCATCATGAACAGGTCGGAGTAATCGTAAAACGACATCGGGAACGCATCCCTGTCCGGAGGGGTGCGCTCCCGATGCGGGGCTCGTCGGAAGAGGCTACCGGGCCTCCTTGACGTATTTGTCGAGCCAGCCGAAGAATTCGCGGTTCCAGACCACCGAGTTCTGCGGCTTGACCTGGTGCGCCTCGTTTTCGAATTCCACCAACCGCGCCGGGATGCCGCGCACGCGGGCTGCCGTGAAGGCTTCGAGCGACTGCGTGTAGGGGATGCGGAAGTCGTATTCGCCCGTGACGATCAGGATGGGCGTGTCCCAGCGGTCGACGAACTTGTGCGGCGAATTGGCGTAGGAACGCATGGCCGTGGGGTTATCCTTTTCCCAGTAGGCCCCGCCGTAGTCGTGGTTGATGAAGAACAGCTCCTCGGTCTGGCCGTACATCGACTCGAAGTTGAAGATGCCGCAGTGGGCGATGAAGGCCTTGAAGCGCTTCTGGTGGCAGCCGGCCAGGAAATAGACCGAATAACCGCCGTAGGAGGCGCCCACGCAGCCCAGCCGGTCGCGGTCGCACCACGGTTCGCGCGCCACGTCGTCGATGGCCGAGAGGTAGTCGCGGATGTTCTGTCCCGAATAGTCGCCCGAAATCTGTTCGAGCCACTCCTGCCCGAACGAGGGTACGCCGCGGCGGTTGGGCGCCACGACGACGTAGCCCTGCGAGGCCATCAGCGCGAAGTTCCAGCGGTAGCTCCACGCTTGCGAGACGACGCTCTGCGGGCCGCCCTCGCAGAA
>ERZ773192.3316-NODE-3316-length-12212-cov-6.584848_pt1 | contig 12212 bp, 10 predicted proteins | sample MGYA00581010_ERZ773192 | MGnify/ENA primary metagenome ERZ773192 (study PRJEB29015, sample SAMEA2737741) | human gut metagenome | biome: human gut; feature: human-associated habitat; material: faeces | place: China | collected 2012 ...
GGGGAGGGGCGCTCCCCGGCACAGGACTTAGATATAGAAAGCGGAATTACAGGGTGTGTATTCTCAGGAATTAACGATTGGCATCGCTCATGCGCTTCTTGGTGACCAGCAGGACGACCGCGGCGACGACCAGAATGGAGCCGAGGATGTAGAAGATGGTGGTGCCCATGCCGCCGGTGGAGGGAAGGAGGGCACCGGCCTGGTTCTCGACCTTAGCGGTAACAGAAAGATCGGCTTCTGTGGTGCCGCCCTTTACCTCAACTTTATACGGCTCTTCCAGCCGATTGTAGCCGGCAGGAGCCTTGGTTTCTACCAGATAGTAGGTGCCGTTGGCAAGGCCTTCAAAGGAGGCCGCGCCCTTATCGTCGGTTGTCACGACAGTGCAAGCAGCAGTGACTCCAGGCTGTTCTTCAACCCATTCGACCTTCTTATCGGTATCATTCCACTTGTAGTAGGAGCGGGAAGTTTTGTCCCCAGCGGGTACTTCCTTGTACAGGACAAATTCCGCGCCAGCCAGCTTCTTTGCATTGGTGCCTTCGGCAACTTTCTCAACCTTGTCGATAACGATCTTGGAGGTATAGACATTTACTACCGTGGGCGTGGTGGTGTAGGTTGTACCAGTAATAGGATCGTTGCTGTAGGTCAGCCTTGCTTCGTTTGGGGAGATTTTTGCTACTGCTTGCTTATTGACGACAGCGCTATAGGTAACCTTGATCTCCGCGCCGATCGTGTACTTCTTGTCCAGAACCGGGATGGTCACCGTAAAGCTATTCGCATTCTCACCAACATTCTTCCCAATGGTGCAGTCTGTAGTCTTATCTACGCCCCCAACCGTTACCTTGATGCTATTCTGATTAAAGGTCAATCCCTCGCTCATGGTATCGGCGACCTTATAGGTATACGAAGTAAAGCCGGTGTAGGCCGGCACCTTGCCGGTGATGGTGTAGTTGACGGTCTGACCCACCTCCACGTCGGTTTGGTCGGCTTTCTTCTCAAAGGGCATATCGTTCTTATCGTGGATGGTGACCTCAGGGTTGGTGGTGGTCAGGTTGCACAGTGCGCCGGAGGAGCTGGCGACGAAGTAGTAGCCCAGGGGGAGGCCGGAAACAGAGGCAACATTTCCCTGCTTAGTCAGCTCGTATCCCGTGTACCCAGTCGGATTCTTGTCCAACTCCCCCTTCAAATACGCAGCAAAGTCGGCCGGGCTGAACTTGTCATTGATCGTATAGTAAGGCTTTTGTTCAATAGGTGTGCCGGCTATGTGCTCCTCCAGGCCTTTATCCGGCCACGCGGCGTAGTAACGTACTTTCAAAAGCCAAGGATTACTGCCATCTACAGCTATGGTGTAAGAATAGTTATCCCCATCGTAGGTGACATCAAAAATCTTGTAGGCGGTATAGGTCTGGCCTTCAACGGGATTCGCAACGGTAATGGTGCCGGTGGTGGTGGTTGTTCCTGCTTCAGTGGCAAAGGCTGTGACGGCCAGGGCGAAGACCATGACCAGTGCCAGCAGGAGACTGGCGAGTTTTCTTGCGTGTTTCATTTTTTGTGCTCCTTCTTTCATCATCATTTTGAATTTGAATGGTGGCTTTCCGCGTATCAGGAAGATGCCTCATCCTCCTTTCGACGCTTGCAATGGATATACAACAGGGTCGCCGCGCCGAGGATCAGCGTCAGGCCGCCTGCGGTATAAGAGGTTGTTCCGGCTCCGCCGGTGTCGGGAAGCTTGTAGCCCCAGGAAATGTCGCGGACGGTGACCGAAAGCACCTTCGGGTCGGTGCCGCTGACGGTCAGGGGCGTTCCGGTTTCGCTGCTTTTCGTCAGGGTTCCATTCTCCTCCTCTGTAGCGGGATAAAGCGTTGCCGTGCTTTCCTCGACCTCCAGAATCCAGGGGCCTGCCGTCATGTAATTTGACGGCGCCTGCGTCTCATACAGATAGTAGGTGGTATTGCGCCGGATGCCGGTAAAGGTCGCAATGCCGTCTTTACCGGTGGTGACCTTCACGGGGGGTTCTGTCCCCGGTTCTTTCAGGGTGAACTCTGCGCCTTCCAGCTTTTTCTCGGCGTCCACGCTGTCCGTCTTCACGATCTGCAAATCCAACCGGGGCGTCATGGTGTTGGTAAAGGCGTCTCCCGGGATGGTCAGGGTGTAAGACCCGTCCGAGTTGCTCCCTTGCCCAACCGCGTCGCCCGACCCCGAAGAGCCGCTGGCAGCGGTGTTCGACAGGATTTTACCGTCAACTTTGAACACCACTTCTTTTCCCGGTGCGTAAGGGATATTTTCAATATCCTGTGTTTGCGTCTTCCCATTATTGCTGAAGATGTAGTTGTATGTACCCGTTCCGTTAACAGGAAGGTCGTAATAGTACGTGCCATCCGTATCCTTTGTCATGGGTTTTCCCGGCCACTCGCCAACTATTTTCTTTCTATCAGCATCCCAAACGTACACGTTCACGTTGTCCCAGTTATTCCCGTTCTGATAGCGAACCCTGAAGGTACCCGTCTGGGAATCTCCCCCGGAGCCGGAGGAACCACCGCTTTCGCTGCCGTCCAGCGTAACGGAGGACACATTGTAGCTTTTGAACGTCACGCCCAAAAGGGAAACGGTTTTCTCCTCAATTGTCACCTGGATTGTATGTACGTTCGTATCGTAGGTGATGCCGGGGCGGTTGTCGTTGACCTCGCTGAGCGTGTAGGTATAGGTTCCGGCCTGGGTATACTGCACGTTGGGCGAAATCGTGAATTGCCCGGTAGCAGCATCGGCTGTTGCCGTGCCGACTTCCTCTCCTGCGCTGTTTTTCAGCAGGAACTGGAAGTCCCGTCCGCTCTCCTGCGCTGCGCCGTCCTTAAGCAGGGCTTTGGTGCCGGTAATGTCCAGCGCAGGGGTGGCTGTCACAATTTCCTCTTTCCTGCCAAGAATCAGACCGCCGTTGGTCATGATGCCGCCGCCGTGGATGTTGGAATGGTTGCCGGTGATAATGACCTTCGCGGCATTGACTGCCTGGCTCTTGGCGGCACCATCCGGGTGCGCATCCAATCCGAACAGATATTTCGCGGCCGCGTAGCCGCTCGGGCCGATACTGACGGGCTGCTCGTCGCAGCTTCCCGTCCAGTTCGCCGCGCCGCCGCCCGCCATCAGACCGGTGACAAGGGAAATCGGGCCGTTTGCGCCGTCTTTTGCGCGGACACAGAAGTAATCCGCGTAGCCGTTTCGCGTAAAGACCTCGCTCGTTTGCGCCAAAGTGGAATCATAGGTTTTGTTGTTGCCGCCGCCGGACATATTTGTGCCGGAAGCCCTGTTCTCGTAAATGGCCGCTCCGTCTTGATTGACGATCAGGGTTTCACCCGTAGGACAGGCGCCCACGCCGCCGCCAAAGCCGCCCGCACTGTTGTTTGTGATCAGGGAGTTGACGATCGACAGGTTGCCTTTTTCCTGAACGAAAATGCCGCCGCCGCCCCAGTCATTGTTGGAATTCGTTATGTTATTGGTAATGTATACCTTGTTCGTTGCCTGAATCACGCCGTTGGTGCCGCCGGCGATACGAAGACCGCCGCCCTCGCCCAGTTCGGCGCAGTTGCCGGCAATGGTTCCGCCGCTCATGGTAAAGCGGACATTGTGGCCAAAGAAGCCCGCGTAAATGCCGCCGCCTGCCAGACCGGAATAGTTGCCGGTGACATAGCCGCCGGTCATGTTCATAACGGAACTGTTCGCCAGGGCGATGCCGCCGCCGCCGTGGGTGTTGTTGACATCGCCCTGGCAGTCGTTGCAGTCGCATGCCTTATAGTTGTTGGTCACGTAGCCGCCGGACAGGTTCAGCGTTCCGCTGTTGACGTAGATACCGCCGCCGTTGTCCGAATGTCCGTTGATGACCTCGTTGCCCGTCACCGCACCGCCGGAGATGTTCAGCGTTCCGTTTTGAAAGAAGATACCGCCGCCGGAACTGCCACGGTTGGCCGCAATGACACCGCCTGAGATGTTCAGCGTTCCGTTGTCAACGTAAATACCGCCGCCGGGCGTGCCGTTACTGCCGCCGCCCACAATATAGCCGCCATTTACGTTCAGCGTTCCGCCGTCCACGGTGACTATATGTTTGCCGCCGGTGTTTTGGAGTACACCGCTCTGTAGTTCCAATGTACCCTTGACCAGAATCGCCTGTTCAGAATCCTCCCCACACAGAAGCTTTCCTGCGCCGGTGAGGGGGACTTCATGCCTTTTCAGTGTTTCCTTGGTGCCGGTGCCGGTGGGTGTGGATTCTGTGATGTAATACGTCAGGGTAGAATTGTCTTCACTCAGGCTTGCTGTATTGCCGTAAAGCTTGTCGCCGCCCGTGGTCACAGTCTCCTGAGGTGCTTGCGAGTCCACAATGGTGAGCTTCGCACCGTTGTGCACATCAAAGTACTGACTGGCCTTGCTGATCTTCAGGGTATGCCCGTTCAAATCGATGGTAGTGTTCTGCGTAATGCTCAAAATCGGGCTATTAGCCCCATCCGCCGTCCAGGCATCGTCGGTCAGCTGAAATTCGCCGCCGTTGATGATCTTGTCCCCGATATAGCCGGACAGACCTTGGAAGGATAGAGCCTGTACTTCATACAAAGAGAAGTGATCCGTGTCTATCGTCACGTCGCCGTTCTCTCCGGCTTTCGCTTCCATGTCCGTGGCGGTCTGGGCATTCGTATCAATGTGGTAGACCTTGGGGTAAAGCCCCTCCGTGTCAATGCCGCTGAAGGTCACGGTCACGGAGCCGGTTGGCTCGATCTCTTCCTCTCCGTGCCACAGGGTGATGTCCAGCAGGTAGCTCCGCTCCGGTTCGGCTTGTTCTTCGCCCAAAATCTGATCGCGAATCGTCCGACGCTCCCCGTCCGCCACCTCGGTCACTGTTACCGTGATTTCCCTTGCCGGATAGGGCAGGGAGGCACTCTCGCCGGTGATGGTCACGGTGATGCCGTTTTCGGTCTGCGCCGTCAGGGTAAATTCCTTCGGCCCCTCCGGCAGGTTGATATAGCCCAGAATCCCGGGGTCGTCCGCCCCATAGGTCAGCAGACGCACCGCGTCCTCCGCGTCGCCTTCCATGGCGGCGAAGCCGGAATCCGTGATCTGCGCCACCAGACCCGCCCGGTCGGCCGTGCCGTCCCCGTCCCGGTCAAAGAGCACCAGATCTCCAACCGCCGGGGTGTGGGACTGTGCCGGTTCAAAGGCGTCCGCCCAGGACGTGACCCAGCCGCCGCAGTCTCTGTCGACGCCCTCCACCCCGGCGTAATGCAGGCAGAAGGTCAGGAACATGACGTTCCAGTCGCCGTAAGGCTCCCCGCACCACGCGCCATAGCGGGTGTAGCCCTTAACCGTTTCGCCGTCCTCCGCGACAACGTAGTTTTTCGTACTCTCGGCATAGCCCAGCTGGGTTTCGGCGATGGCAAGGGTATCCTGCCGCCAATTCCCGGTCAGCGTCACCCCCGCAAAGGTCTGCTCCCATAGCTCCGCCGTTTCCACGTCCGCGCCGGGGTCCGCGTAACAGGCAAGACTGTGGGTGTGCTCCTCCGTCCCGCAGACCAGCTCCCCGTTTTCATCCCGGCAGGCTTCCCCGTGGGTATGGGTGTCCTTGCCGCAGAATACCGTCTCTTCCTGCTCATTCTGAGTGCAAGCCTCGCTGTGGGTGTGTTCTTCCTGTCCGCAGACCAGCTCCCAGGTGCCGTAGCACCGGGCGGTATGCACGTGCGCCGTATCGGTGCAGGTCAGCGTCCCGGTGTCCACCGGCTCCGCCACCGTCTCAAAGCAGGCATCGGAGTGCTGGTGCTCCAGAATCTGGGTCTGTCCGCATATCAGATTGCCGTCAGCGTCAAAGCAGTCGGGCGTGTGACGGTGGAGGACGATCTCTGGTTTCGTGCAGACCAGCACCGGCTGAGCGTCTTCCGCCGGCTCCGTGGGCAGGTCGCAGCTCAGAACCTGCTCCCATTCATAGCAGGCATCGGTATGACTATGGTCGCTGTCGATTCCGCAGGTCAGTTCCCGGGACGTCTCATAGCAGCTCTCGTCATGCTGGTGTTCCTCGGATTCTTCCCGGCCGCAGGCAAGCACAGCAGTCTCGGTGTAGCAGGCATCCGTATGGACATGCTCCCCGCAGACCAGATCGCCCCGCACCGACGTATAGCAGCCCTCCGCGTGGGTATGTTCTTCCGGCAGGGCATAGCAGTCGGCAGTGTGCCGGTGTGCCTCAATCTCGGGAAGCGGACACCAGAGGTTCCCGGTTTCGTCATAGCAGCGGGAATCATGGCTGTGAACCACAAAATCGGCATACCCGCACGTCGGATTTCCGTCGGCATCATAACAGTCCGCCGTGTGCCGGTGAATTTCCAGCGTCTCCGCGCTGCACACGGGAACCCTTTTCTCAACCGACGTCACCTGCGCATAGCAGGCGTCCGTGTGGGTGTGCTCCGGGATGTCACATTGCTTTTCCAGTGTGATAGCCGGCAGAATCAGCGCATAGGTGGTACAGAATACCACCACACCGGCAAGCACGGTCACTACCCGATGCCGGAGGCGCTTCCTCTTATGCACCTTCGTGTATTTTTCCGCATCCCGCAGAACATCATACTTCATATATCCCTTCACCATCCTTCCTATCTCAACGCGCCGAAGTCCGGCAGAGGCCAGACCCGGAATACGATCCTTCCGACGATTTGCTCATCGGAAATGCAGCCGACCGCGGTACTGCGGGAATCCACCGAGGTGGAACGGTGATCGCCCACACAGAAGTAACGGTTATCCGGCACCTGATAAGGCAGCGCAATGTCACATTCTCCAAGCGCTTTTTCCGTCAGGTACGGTTCCTCCAGCAGCCTTCCGTCCACGGATACATTTCCGTTTTCGTCGATATCCACCCATTGGCCGGGGCCGGCAATACAGCGCTTCACCAGAATCTTGTTTCCCAGGTAGAACGCCACCAGGTCGCCGGGTTCAAAGCCCGAGCCCTTGACGGAGAGGACAATGTCCCCCTCATTCAGCGTGGGCGTCATGGAAGACCCGTAGATCTGCAGCACGGGCATCCAGATGGTAGCCACCAGCACGGCTACAGCCGCAACAACCACAAGCGTATAGACGGTGCTGCGAAGAACGCGTTTATACCGCCGTTTGTATTTTTCTCTGCCAAGCTCCGCCTCCAGCTGTTCCAGAGTCGGCGGCTCGGGAGATTTCCACGATTTCGACTTCATAACTCTCCGCTTCCCTTTTCCGACATAAGACGCACGTTTTCCAGATATTGCTGCGCGGCTTTGTCTGCGGCCTCAAATACACGGTTCAGCTGCAGCGCCGCCTCCGCAAGGGAACCGGCTTTTTCAACCGCTATTCTGCGATCCCGGAGCTGCGCCTCCGCACGCTCCAGCCTGATTTTCAATTGACGGTTTTCTTCCGTCTGCGCAATCAGCATTTCCAGCAGCTCGCCCCGGCTTAACCGTCTCAGTTCCTTATCCGTCATCCGACTTCCCTCCAATCTGCGCTTACGGCTGAAAGCAGAAAAAAGCAGCGGTCATTTTCCTGCCCGTCATTCCCACAATGTAGCTAAAAGACCTGATTCCCGGTGATATATGGGAATTGGAATCGTTTCCAACCTCTTAATACAGATGATATCACGTTTAACACGTAAATGCAACCATTGACCGTCGAATATTGTGTGTCAGAATTAACGAATTTTCAGCTTTATTTTTGTTAATTATTTCCCTCCTCCGGAAATAAGACGAAGCATTCCCGCCATCCATGCGCTTCTGCGCAGGAGACTCTGGAGGACGTATCGGAAATGCCCGGATTTAGAGAAGAGAAAAGGCTCACCCGCAGTGTCAGCTACTGAAAACTGCGAAAGGGAAAGCCGGGAATGAGCAGTTTTACCAAAGCAGTGATATCTTTTAAGACTAGTATAGTGTATTTTACCGGATTCGTCAATACCCTGTAACAAGCAATATTCCCCACCCTTTCACACAAGGCGCCTCAATTTCTCTGTAATTTGACAGTATCTTCTTCACAAGAGGATATGTCACAATCCGGAAGTTCGATTCCTTTCCGCAAGTAAGGGAACCGTGTCCCTATTGTGGTGTTGCCTAAGCGTGTCGGAGTTCTGCAAGCTATGTACAATAAATAAAGCAGCACGCCCTGCCAATCAAGGCGGGGCGTGCTGCTATTTTGGAGCAGGTTGCGTCCTAAAATCCGAACACGGTACTTTTTCGGAAATGGGCACGCGATATGTCCTCGCGGGAATTTGCGTCAGCCGGTAGGCGTATATAAGTTTAAGGAATCCCGGCTCGTCATCGTAAACGGTGACGGAATTTACCAGCATATCAATAAGCATGGCTTTCTGGGTTTCCAGCGGAACCGCATTTTCTCTTACCGCTTTCAAATAAACCACGACAGATTCCTTTGTGAGCGGAACCACACCACGCTCTTCATCGGATAGTTGGGTAGCCAGCCCCTTTTTCTGGGCTTCCAATTCGGCAAGTCTTTCCACAATAGCGTCCGGCGCAACGGAAGCGCATTCAAGCGCTTTCGTCAGGTTGCGGATTTTATTTTCAATTTCAGAGATTTTTTTGCGTATGACCGGAATCTGCGTATTCTTCTGAATGTCTTCCTCTGACTGCTGGGCGGCTACCTCTGCCACAAATTCGATAATTTCGTCTGTCAGTACGTCCAAAGCGTCCTGAGCTACCACATCTTCCAGCCAGTCCTTCGGGACTGGCTTTTTTTCGCAGCTGTTATGATGTTTGCGGGTCGCGCAGGAGTAATAATTGTACATTTTCCCGGATTTCCCGCGCCCGCACTCACCTGTCATTGGAGCGCCGCAGTGACCGCAGAAAATCTTCCCAGCAAGGAGATACGCTACTTTTGCTTTTCCACGGGCGGGGGCAGCTTCGTTGTCCTTCAAGCGGGATTGAACGGCAATCCACGCATCGTCGGCAATAATTCGCGGGATGATGCCCTCCCGCCGCATTTCCTTGTACTTATATACGCCTATATATTTCTCGTTCCGGAAAATGTTTTTGAAACTGCTTTTGTTGAATTCTGCGCCGCTTGCTGTCCTGTAACCTCTGGCGTTGAAGTCTGCACAGATCGAGGCGGCTGTTTCCCCGTCACCATAGCGGGAAAACGCCTCCTTTACCAAAGGGGCTGTTAGGGGGTCGATAACGTACTTTTTATTTTCAATCTTATATCCCAGTGGGATTTGACCGCCCAAACAATTTCCCTTGATGGCGGATTCCCGCATTCCACGGGTTATTTTTTGGGACAGCTCCAAAGAATAATACTCTGCCATGCCTTCCAGCAGGGCTTCCAGAATCACACCCTCCGGGTTCTTGGAAATGCCCTCTTTCGCAGATTCCACGTTGCAGCCGTTCTTACGGAGCCGCATACGGGCAATGGCACTGTCTTCCCGGTTCCTAGCAAATCTGTCCAGCTTGTAAACCAAAACGGTTTTCCATGACGATCTGGCGCTGTCAGAAAGCATCTGCTGGAACGCTGGACGCTTGTCCATGCTTGCGTGGGCGGAAATCGCCCGGTCAACATAAATGGCGGCGACCCGGTAGCTGTGGTGCTTGCAATAGGCTATCAGCTCCCGGAGCTGCCCTTCGATGGACTGCTCTGTCTGCCGGTCGGAACTGTAGCGCATATACAGGCAGCAGACCGCCTCGCAGTCCGAGGAAAGAACGGAGGGGTTATCCGCAAACTGCTGTCTTTCCTCCGGTGTAAGAGCCGATAGATCAATTGGTATTGTTTGCATCGCGGTTCCTCCTTTTTGCGTTTCGCTTTGTCACAGTTCGGACGATATACAGGCATGTTTCGATAATGGAAAAGGCCGCGACATAAACGATCGGCGCGGCGTGGCCGGACTGGAACAGGCCAAGATTCGGATTTTGCATATCCAGAAAGACATATACCATAAGGAAGATGCCGAACAGAACCGCAAGCCCTGCGGCTCCATAAGTCACATGCTTCCAGTTATCCCGGACGGCGGATATTTCTTTATCCATCATGTGGCTGCGCTCTTCCAGCCGGGAGATGGCGTTATCTTTTTCCGAGATAAGTTCTTCCTTGTGTGAAATTTCGGTTTTCAGCCGTTCGATTTCCGCGCTCTGGTCTTGCTTCGGCGGGGACAGCTCCATCAGCTCATTCAGGGACAGACCAAGGTCAATGGCGATGGCGGTCACATCATAGATACTTGGACCCGTCAGGTGCCCAGAGAAAAACTTTTTAACCATGGATTCACTTAGCCCCGTGCTGTCAATAATCTGCTGATTGGTTTTGTGCTGTTCCTCCTTTGCCCATTTCATCTTTGTGGGCAGATTATCACAAATTGTCGATATTTGTTGTATTATTTTCCGTTTTTCCATTTGCTGATCGCCCTTTCCGAAAAAAATCCTGCGAATTACGCTGAAAACAACTGAATTACTCGGATGCACCTTTACGTCACCACCGGCTGAACAGTATTATCATACTAGCCAAAGGTAAGGGACACACCATTCCGGCGGCGAGCCCCGTCACCTTGTGGCACGGGTGGCGGGGCAATTCAAAAAATTTTTTGAAAACCCCTAATTAGTCCGTTTTATTGGACAGATAGTATGTTATAACTAGCACGCAAGCCGAACATGCGTTCGAGAATGATAAAAAGTAAAGGAGCGGTAGAAATGACAGCGGACGAAAAGGGCTTTATCAGCGTTTACCGGACATTAACAGATGAAAACAAACGGAGGCTTCTGTGCTTCTTTTCTGATCTGCTGTCCAAACGGCCACCACTTGATAAAACCGCAGATTGTGGTATAATAAGTGATGAAACCAACGAAAAAGCAACTGTGGAGGTGTAAAATATGAGCAAACCTGTAGTTTCTATGGAAGAAATCATTGAGGCTATCAAGGAGGGTGTCAGGTCTGCGAATTTGCCCATTCGTGGTACTGACGAAGAAGTGCCTTTGTTGAAGCAAGAGAAATCTTCACAATCAGAGAAATGTCATCCTGTGAAAGAGTGATCCTATCGTTCCAAGATTCACTTGTGAATTTCAAAATGTCCTTTAGAACATCCTCGTTATGCATAGACGCATACAACATAAATCCGTCATAATCTAATTTCATGCTATTTACCTCCGTTCTGTTTGTCTTTTAGGGAGAGGGCATAGGCGTACAATGCCCCCTTTTCCTCTGTAGATAAAGAGCGGTACATCCGAAGAATATTTTCCTCCCCGATGTCGATAGGCATCGGGGCTTTTTCTTTTTCTTCCTGGGCTTCCTCGGAGAAGTATGAGACTGGTACGCCGAAGTAGTCGGCTAACTGTGCGACATAGGTGTCACTCGGCTTGCGACCGGCTTTCCAGTTGGACACTGTTTGCTTTGGAATGCCTGCTTCGATGCCAGCTCTGGACGGCTTCAATCCTTTCTCTTTGCAAAGGTTTACAAAATTATTGTAAAAATTCACATAGTCAATCTTCATTTTTTGTACAGTCCTCCAAACATTGACTTTTGAGACTTTTGGTGTTGACATTTGGGACTTATGGGACTATACTAACGTCATGAACACCGATTCCAAAAAGGGTGCAGAAAATCACGGGGTATGAAATCCGAGTTTTCGGAAATTCAAACTCCGGCGAGTAGCGGATGGTTTATTGTTTCGGCAAATTCAGTATACCATGCGCTACTCAGATTTTCAAGTCTTTTGTGGAAAAAATGTTCAAAGAATTTCATCTAAGGAGGAGGGACAAATGGATGGCAAAACTGAACCTCCCGCAGTCTTACGGGGAGCGGGAGAAACTGGCAAAGTATATCCGGCAGACGCTGAACACCTACAATCTTCGGAACAACTGGCTGATTCAGCAGCTTCGGAACGAGGGCTTCATCATCTCCGCGACATCCCTGTGCGACGCGCTGGCAGTTCGGTGCATGACACCGAAGACGGACGAGTTTCTGGCCAGAGCGGAGCAGATTTGCAAGCTGTACGAGCAGAGCTACTTCGGTCAAACGCGATCCGGGAGCTTGGGAAACGGGTCAGAGCGTTCATGAAAGAGCAGCCGGACATCTACGAGCGGATTTACCGCGAGACATACGGCAGAGCGCCGAATTTTTGAAAGGAGTTATTTATGGCGAAATACAAAGTTGGGGATAAGGTGCGGATTGTGAGCAAGAGGCCGCAGCAGTGCTGGAACCCTGATATGGACAAGTATCTGGGAAAGACCGCGACGATCATAAAATCC
>ERZ773192.3319-NODE-3319-length-12210-cov-2.728754_pt1 | contig 12210 bp, 9 predicted proteins | sample MGYA00581010_ERZ773192 | MGnify/ENA primary metagenome ERZ773192 (study PRJEB29015, sample SAMEA2737741) | human gut metagenome | biome: human gut; feature: human-associated habitat; material: faeces | place: China | collected 2012 ...
GATGCCATACTGTGAAAGTTTTCCTTTGAATCCCGGCATGAACGCAAATTCGAGCGGTTGCATCTTGTAGTTCTCAAAACGCTTCTTAGCACATCCGTTCATTGACTGTTTACGGTCGAGCAGGTAAGAAGAAGAATACCATACATCACGCATATAGTCAACGCCGAACTGATAAGTAGCGTCGCCCTTCGATACCAGGATATGACGTTCGTCGGTCGGTTTACCCAGTTTCACGAATCCTACGCCTGCATCTTCCAGAATCTTCTTCACTTCATCCTTATGCTTGTCGCTGATCTGGATAACGATACCCGGATTTTCAGCAAACAGAATCTTAACGATATCCTGTTCTTTCATCTTGTCGAGGCTGATTTCCATACCGCCTTCAACGTTGGCGAAGCACATTTCCAGTAATGTAGTGATCAGACCACCTGCTGAAATATCGTGTCCTGCCAGGATCAGTCCCTTGTTCACCAGTTCCTGTACGGCAAGGAAAGCATCACGGAAATATTCGGCATCTTGTACGGTAGGTACTTCGTCACCTACTTTGCCCAATGACTGTGCAAAAGCCGAACCGCCCAGCTTTAATGTATCAAAGCTGAAATCAATATGATAAATGGTTGTCTTTTCGTTGTTTACTAGTACGGGAGAAACTACTTTCTTCACGTCGGATACTTCACCGCCTGCCGACACAATAACGGTTCCCGGAGCAATCACCTTGCTACCGTCGGGATATTTCTGAGTCATGGAGAGAGAGTCTTTTCCGGTAGGCACGTTGATTTGCAGTGCACAGCAGAAATCACTTAATGCCTTTACGGCGGTGTAGAGGCGTGCATCTTCACCCTCTTGTGAGCGGCAAGGCCACATCCAGTTGGCAGAGAGGGAAATGCTGTCCATTCCTTCAGCCATAGGAGCCCATACAAGGTTGGTCAACGCTTCGCTTACAGAAAGTACCGAACCGGCTGCCGGATCTGCCAATGCAGCTTGTGGCGCATGTCCCAATGAGGTAGCGATACCTTTTTCGCCACGATAGTCGAGGGCTACCACACCGCAGTCACTCAGCGGTAACTGCAATTCGCCCTGGCATTGCTGGCGGGCAATCTTACCTGTTACGGAACGGTCTACCTTATTTGTCAACCAGTCTTTGCAGGCAACGGCTTCCAGTTGGAGTACGTTGGTAAGGTATTCGTGCAGTTGCGACAATTCGTATTCCGGCATTTCATAATGACGTTCTACGGTCTTGTCCACCATATAGGTTTTGGGTGAAGAGCCGAACATCTGTTCTACGGCAAGGTCGAACGGGCGTACGCCGTCGGCTTGCTGGAAAGCGAAGCGGTGGTCGCCGGTGGTTTCACCGACTACATACATCGGAGCGCGTTCGCGTTCGGCTACCTTACGTACGTGTTCGATGGCCTCTTCCTGAATCAGCAGACCCATGCGCTCCTGACTCTCGTTGGCTATGATTTCTTTGGCAGACAAAGTCTTGTCACCGATAGGCAGCTTGCTCATGTCGATAAGTCCGCCGCACTCTTCTACCAGCTCGGACAGGCAGTTTACATGTCCGGCAGAACCGTGGTCGTGGATGGAAACCACCGGATTGGTCTCTTCCTCACAAAGTGCGCGTACCACGTTGTAGGCGCGTTTCTGCATTTCGGCGTTGGCGCGTTGCACGGCATTCAGCTCGATGCCACTGCTGTAGCGTCCGGTATCTACGGAAGATACGGAGCCGCCGCCCAAACCGATGCGATAATTGTCTCCACCGATGACAACCACTTTGTTGCCGGCTTCCGGTGTACCTTTCAAACAGTCACGCTGGGTACCGTAGCCTACGCCTCCGGCAAGCATAATCACTTTGTCGTAACCATAGACTTCATCTTTTTCCTTATGTTCGAAAGTGAGCACGGAACCGCAGATTAGCGGTTGGCCGAATTTGTTCCCGAAATCACTGGCACCATTGGAGGCTTTGATTAGTATTTGTTCGGGAGTTTGATACAGCCATTTGCGTACCGGCAGAATCTCTTCCCAGGGACGTCCTTCTTCCGTACGGGGGTAGGAGGTCATGTAAACGGCTGTTCCGGCAATCGGCCAAGAGCCCTTACCGCCGCCCATACGGTCGCGAATCTCACCGCCCGTACCGGTAGACGCACCGTTGAACGGTTCTACTGTTGTGGGAAAGTTATGTGTTTCCGCTTTCAGGGAGATGACACTCTTGATGTCTTTTACTTGGAAATAGTCGGGCTTGGAGTGGTCTGCCGGAGCAAACTGTTCGATAACCGGACCTTCGGCAAAGGCCACATTGTCTTTGTAGGCAGAGATAATCTTGTTGGGATTCTCTTGTGTGGTCTTCTTTATCATTTGGAAGAGTGAAGATTCCTGTTCCACTCCATCGATGATGAATGTTCCGCCGAAGATTTTGTGACGGCAGTGCTCGGAGTTGATTTGCGCGAAGCCGAATACTTCGGAGTCTGTCAGAGGGCGCCCGAGGTCTTTCTCTACTTTCTTGAGGTAGTTCATTTCTTCTTTGGAGAGTGCCAGACCTTCCTTTTCATTGTATGCCTCCAGGTCTTCGATGTGTACAATCGGTTCCGGCTGCCGGTTGGTTGTAAATACATTCTGGTCCAGCCCCTTGTACATACGTTGCAGCATCGGGTCGTGGTCTGCGTTCTCATCTTTTACGGGGAAGTACTCTTCGATGCGTATGATGCCGTCCAGCCCCATATTCTGGGTGATTTCCACAGCATTGGTACTCCAGGGAGTAATCATCTCGCGGCGCGGACCTACGAAATGTCCTTTCAGGTTGTCTTCACTTTCGGGGGTGGCTTCTCCAAAAAGCCAGCAGAGTTTGTCGCTGTCTGCCTGGGGGAGTTCATGATTACATTCTACGGCAATCACACTCTTGGATGGGGTTCTGAAAAAAAGAATCATAGTTATATTTACGATTTTACGATTTACGATTTTACGATTGAAGTTACTTCTTTGAGTATCTTCATCTTTTCTTCTTGGGGGCAAAGATACATAAAATCGGTGGGGAGGAGAAAAAAAGGAAAACAAAAAACGCATGCAATTTTACTCGTATGCGTTTTTTGTTCTGTTTCATAAAAACCGGATGTGTGTTATTGTATGACGATTTCATCCGTAAATAAGAATTGCTTCTTCCCTTGTATGGCATGGAAGCGTACATATCGTGCCTCAGTGGGGGTGCCAATCCAGCCGAAATCACGGAATATCACGTCCTTTCCGGCCTCTTCCTCGCTGCAGATATCACTGCCCAGCAGGGTGAAGTTCTTGCCATCAACAGATGCCCATACTTCCACTTTGGCAGGGAGAAATACTTGTGGGGTACGGATTTGCATGAAGTTGGCCATGACCCGATGTATGGCGGTCACTTCGCCCAGGTCGATAATGGCATCCAAATCATTGGGGCAGAAGCCCTGCCATCGTCCGTCCATGTAGCTTTTGCCGCCGCGAAGTCCGTCGAGGAGACCGGCGTCACCGCCGCCTTTGTATACTTCTTTATGCTGATAGTATCTGCCGCCCGGTGCATAGGTTATCTTTTTGCCTATGCCCTTATGGTAGTCGGTGCGCAGGTGAAGGCTTTTTCCGATAGGCTTTTCTCCGTCGAAAAGGCGTGCGGTCAGCAATATGGAGTCTTTTACGGCAAACGGTTTCTTGTATAACTTGGAAGATACAGTCGGTTCGGAGCCGTCCGTTGTGTAGCGGATGTCAATCGGATGTTTTTCGGAGGTGAGGGACAGCATGATTTTTTTCTTGGCATAGTCAACGGTCTGGCTGGTCTGCACTTGTTCCGACAAGGTGAACGGGTTGTACCCTTTCGTCCGGATGTATCGTATTTCGTTGTTGATACGTCTCTTGAAACTCTCCGGATGCTTGTTCTCCATGGGAGTCCAGCCTACTTCTGCCAGAGCGATGATGCGTGGGTATATCATATATTCGGCATGTTCGTAAGTGGGCAGATATTCAGCCCATACATTGCCTTGCACGCCTAATATGTATTTGCAGATATCACTTCCCAATGAATCGGGAGCCGGGTCGTAGGAGTAGGTCTGTCCGATGGGGATGCAGGCGCCAAACGCCAGCGGCTGTGTCTCAGGGTCATCCTGGTAGTGGTCCAGATAGCAGTGGCTCTCCGGTGTCATGATGGCGTAATGCCCCATGCGGGCGGCGGCAATGCCACCCTCCGTACCCCGCCACGACATGACGGTTGCGTTGGGGGCCAGGCCTCCATCCAGTATCTCGTCCCAGCCGATGATTTCACGCCCTTTGTCGTTGAGGTACTTCTCTATGCGGGCTATCATATAGCTTTGCAGCTCACTTTCATCTTTGAGCCCTTCTTCCTTCATGCGCTTCTGGCATTTGGGGCATGCCTTCCAGTGGCGTCTGCTGGCTTCATCACCTCCAATATGGATATACCGGGAAGGGAACAGCCGTATCACTTCATCCAGCACATCTTCGAAGAACTTGAAGGTCTCTTCGTTGCCGATACAGACTTCACCGGATGTATAAGGCTCGCCGGTACAGGACAGCTGTGGATAGGCTGCCAGTACTTCTCCTGAGTGTCCCGGCATTTCTATTTCGGGGATGACAGTAACATGCCTCAAGCGGGCGTATTCTAAAACTTCGCGTACATCTGCTTCTGTATAGTAGCCTCCATAGGCTCCTTCTTCATCCTTTTCGCAGAAGCGGTGGTTATATTTCCCCCAATCCTGCAGATTGGCGGCTTTTCTCCAGGCTGCGAATTCTGTCAGGCGGGGATAGCCCGGAATCTCCAGCCGCCATCCGGCACCGTCGGTCAGATGCCAATGCAGGCGGTTAATTTTGTAGGTGGCTACCAGGTCTATTTGTTTCTTGACATAGTCCGTGTTAAAGAAGTGCCTTGAAACATCCAGGTGCAGCCCACGGTAGGGGAATCTGGGTTCGTCCTTGATGGTCGTGACTGGCAGTTCCTTCCCGTTACGGGCAAGTTGTGCCAGGGTTTGCAGTCCATAGAAGGCACCTGCTGCGGAGGAGGCCTGAATATTTACACCTTGTTTGCTGACTGTCAGGTTGTAGCCTTCGGCGGCGATTGGATTGTCCGTCTCGTCCGTTATTTCTATCGTTACAAAAGGATTCTTGTCGACAAGCTTCATGGGGATGGCAAAGTCCGGCAGATAGGCCAGCAGGTCATTCATGTCGGATTTCGCCAAATTGGTCGAGAAGGTTACCGTAGATGGCAGTTCGACTGTTTTTGACGTAGTTTGGGCATACTGCGGATATGGAATCACACCGAGTTCCTTGGGAGCTTCGCATGCCGTCAGTAGTAAGACGGTCATGGAAACGAGTGCTAGAGTTTTTTTTATTCGTTTCATTAGGGGGTATTGTTAAGTTCGGAGGTAAATATACGGAATAATATGTAAAATGGATAATCTTTACTTCTTAAAATCCTTTTCCGTCGAAAAAACGTTAACACTATTCGTTCGTCTCATAAAAAAGTCCGATATTTGCAGCCATGATTCAGATAGAGACCATATTCGATATATTAGTGAAAGGCTTTATTATCGGCGTCATTGTGTCCGCGCCATTGGGTCCTGTAGGAGTATTGTGTATTCAGCGTACTTTGAATAAAGGACGGTGGTATGGTTTCGTAACGGGGATAGGAGCTTCGCTGAGCGATATTGCATATGCCTTGCTGACGGGCTACGGGATGAGTTTCGTTTTTGATTATGTCAACAAGAACATCTTTTACCTGCAGCTTTTCGGAAGCATTCTTCTGTTGGCGTTTGGCGTTTATACGTTCCGCAGCAATCCGGTCCAGTCCATCCGGCCGGTATCCACCAATAAGGGTTCCTATTTCCATAACTTCATAACGGCGTTTGCCGTCACACTTTCCAATCCACTGATTATTTTCCTTTTTGTAGGCCTTTTCGCCCGCTTTGCTTTTGTAAGTGAGGGCGTGCTGGTGTTTGAGGCTGTCACCGGATACCTGGCCATCGCATTGGGTGCTTTGGCTTGGTGGTTTGGCATAACCTTTTTTGTCAATAAGGTCCGTACACAATTCAACCTGCGAGGTATCTGGATACTGAACCGTATTATCGGGAGCATTGTCATTGTGGTGTCTGTGATGGGACTGGTGTTTACGCTGATGGGTGAATCGCTGTATTAATGGATAATCGATAGTGGATAAATTGATAATGAAGTCATAAATCTAAGGTTATAAATCATACATTTTATCGTGAAGATTGCGCAACAACTGAAAGAGAAGAATATAGCCGAATACCTTATATATATGTGGCAGGTGGAGGACTTGCTCCGTGCCAACGGCTGTGACATAGACCGGATACGCCAGAACATCATCTTGCGCTATCCGGAGGAGGAACGGCCTGCGCTGGAAGAATGGTATGGAAACCTGGCAGATATGATGCGTGCGGAAGGCGTAACGGAAAAAGGGCATCTGCAAATCAACCGTAATGTCATTCTGAATCTGACGGAACTGCATGGCGAATTGCTGGCTTCTACGAAATATCCGTTCTATAATGCGGCTTATTTCAAGGCACTGCCTTTTATCGTGGAACTGCGTCAGAAGAACGGCCGGAAAGAGGAGTCTGAGGTAGACACTTGTTTCGAGGCGCTTTATGGAGTGTTGCTGTTACGCTTGCAGAAGAAGGAAATCAGTCAGGGCACGGCAAAGGCTATGGAGGCCATCAGTGGTTTCATCTCGTTGCTTGCCAACTATTATGACAAGGAGAAGCGGGGAGAACTGGAGTTGATGGATAATTGATAGTGGATGATTGATAATTATGAAGGAAAATATTGTTCATCGTAACATTCTATATATAAGTGTAACTTTATTAAATGAATATTCTGATAACCGGTGCCAACGGTCAACTTGGCAATGAAATGCGAGTGTTGTCGAAAGAAAACGGACAACATGCTTATTTTTTCACTGATGTGCAGGAATTGGACATTTGCGACGAACAAGCTGTGCACAGGTTTGTGAAGGGTAACCGGATAGATGTGATTGTGAATTGCGCTGCTTATACGGCGGTGGACAAGGCGGAGGACAATCAGGAACTTTGCGACAAGCTGAACCATGTCGCTCCTGGCTATCTGGCTGCCGCTGCCGAAGCTTGCGGTGCTGCCTTGATACAAGTGTCCACCGATTATGTTTTCGACGGAACCGGACACACTCCTTATACGGAAGAGGCGTCCACTTGCCCCAATTCGGTATATGGCTCTACTAAACTGGCAGGTGAGCAGGCGGTGATGAAGCATTGCAGCCGTGCCATGATTATCCGTACAGCATGGCTCTATTCCATTTACGGGAATAATTTTGTGAAGACGATGCTTCGTCTGGGGCGTGAGCGAGAGACGCTGGGGGTTGTCTTCGACCAGATAGGTACGCCGACATATGCCAATGATTTGGCACGTGTCATTTTTGCGGCTGTCAACCGGGGGATTGTTCCCGGTATCTATCATTTCAGCAACGAGGGTGGGTGAATTTAGTGGATATTTACATGAAGCTAAGGTTAAGAAAATAAAAAAGTCTATTTTATGGACGGCGAGAAAGAATGGCCGTGGTATGATTTCACTTTGGCTATCCATCGCCTGGCCGGCATAAAGACCTGCAAAGTAAATCCACTACATACGGACGAATTCCCTGCCAAGGCGCCGCGTCCGCATTATTCCGTACTGGACAAGACAAAGATAAAGAAGACATTCGGCATCGATATACCCCATTGGGAGGAGAGCCTTGCCGTTTGCATGAAGAATTTGGAAGAGTGATTATTACTGACTAATTGATATATGGCCAATAACAACGAAATAGAAAGACGGAGAACGTTTGCGATTATCGCGCATCCGGATGCCGGTAAGACGTCATTGACCGAGAAGCTGTTGCTTTTTGGTGGACAAATCCAGGTGGCGGGTGCCGTAAAGAGCAATAAGATAAAGAAGACAGCAACGTCGGACTGGATGGATATTGAAAAACAGCGTGGTATTTCCGTCACCACTTCTGTAATGGAGTTTGACTACCATGACTACAAGGTCAACATCCTCGATACTCCGGGTCACCAGGATTTTGCCGAAGATACCTACCGCACGCTGACGGCTGTGGACAGCGTTATTATCGTGGTGGACGGTGCGAAAGGTGTGGAAACGCAGACACGCAAGCTGATGGAGGTCTGCCGTATGCGTAATACGCCGGTGATTATCTTCATCAACAAGATGGACCGTGAAGCCAAAGACCCGTTCGACCTGCTGGACGAGCTGGAGGAGGAACTGCACATCCACGTGCGCCCTTTGACGTGGCCTATCGAGAGCGGTGTCCGTTTCAAGGGTGTCTACAACATCTACGAGCATAATCTTAACCTCTACCAGCCCAGTAAGCAGGTGGTGACAGAGAAGGTGGAAGTGGATATCCATACCGAGGAGCTGGACAACCGGATTGGTGCCCAGCTGGCCGACAAGCTGCGCGGAGAATTGGAACTGATAGACGGTGTTTACCCCGAATTTGATAAGGAGGAATATTTGAAAGGGGAGCTTGCTCCCGTATTCTTCGGTTCGGCACTGAATAATTTCGGTGTGCAGGAACTGCTGGATTGCTTTGTGGAGATTGCTCCCAGTCCCCGTCCCGTGAAGGCGGAAGAACGTGAGGTGGAGCCGGAAGAGCCTAAATTTACCGGATTCATCTTCAAGATAACCGCCAACATCGACCCGAATCACCGTTCATGTATCGCTTTCTGCAAAATCTGCTCCGGGAAGTTTGTACGCAATGCCCCGTACTTGCACGTACGTCATGGCAAGACGATGCGTTTCTCGTCACCTACGCAGTTCATGGCGCAGCGCAAGACAACTGTCGATGAGGCTTGGGCGGGAGATATTATCGGTCTGCCGGATAATGGTACGTTCAAGATTGGCGATACGCTGACCGAAGGCGAGGTGCTCCACTTCAAGGGACTTCCAAGTTTCTCGCCGGAGATGTTCAAGTACATTGAGAATGCCGACCCGATGAAGCAGAAACAGCTTGCCAAGGGTATCGACCAGTTGATGGACGAAGGTGTGGCTCAGTTGTTCGTCAACCAGTTTAACGGGCGTAAGATTATCGGTACGGTGGGGCAGTTGCAGTTCGAGGTCATCCAGTATCGTCTGGAGAACGAATACAGTGCGAAGTGCCGTTGGGAGCCGCTCAGTCTGTATAAGGCCTGCTGGATTGAGAGCGATGATGCGGCGGAGCTGGAAGCCTTCAAGAAGCGCAAATACCAGTACATGGCCAAAGACCGCGAGGGTAGGGATGTGTTCCTGGCCGACAGCGGATATGTGTTGCAGATGGCGCAGATGGACTTCAAGCATATCAAGTTCCACTTTACGAGTGAGTTCTAAGCTATATGATTTTGCTGACTCACGGCTGTAAATGATGCAGGTTGAAGAAAAAGAGGAGGTACAAAGTAATAAAAAACTTTGTACCTCTTTATTTATTGTGGGAAGAAAGTGTTACCTTTGTTTCTATTAATATGCATTGATTATGAAGACACTTGAAGTAAGCTCGTTCCTTACCGACTTTACACCTTACTTATTATAAACACAAAATTTCAAGATGAAACATACCTTCCTTTTTCTCCTGCTGACCTTCCTTTTAGGGCTGACAGCCTGCTCGAAACCTGCCGGTAGAACTTTGATGAACTACGAACAGGCCCTTTCTCATGCTGACTCGTTGGTGCAATGCGGTGCTGTCGACAGTGCCCGGGCCGTCCGCCTGATTTCCGGTTTGCACCGTGAATACAGTCAGATAAAGGAGCTTTCCGATGGCAGGCATGTGCGGCTGAAGCCGGTCAGTGGTTACGAACGTTTTTTCTGGGGAGTGTTTTCTGTGATTATGTTCAGCATTTCCGGTGCTATGCTGTTCAGCCTTGTCCGGTTCAAGAAAGAGCGCCACCACCGCAACTACCTTATCACCTTGAGCGAAAACGAACAGCGCTTGCACAACAATGAACGCGAGCGCGAGGAACTGGAAGAATGCCTGAAGGAGATGTCGCTGACCGACGAAGAGCGCGAAGAAGTGCATAGCTCGCTGACGAACCTCATGGAACATGGCAGCCGTCTGGATAAGGAAAACGAGTCACTCCGCGCCCGTCTCAAGGAGTATGAAGACAACCCCGTGCCCCGCGAACTGGAACTGTTGAGGAAAGAGGGCGAGCGTGTCCGGATGCTCGACGGGCAGGTGCAGGCGCTTGCTTCCGCCATGATAGACGCAGACGAAGTGGTGAAGCAGTTGCGCATCCAGCCCAAATTCCTTGCGGACAGCCAGTGGGACTACTTGCAGAAACTTACTGACAGAGTATATAAGGGCGCTTCCAAACGCTTTGTCATGCGCTTTCCCCAGCTTACGCCTGCCGACAGCCAGCTTTGCATGCTTATCCGCTTGCATTTCAGCAATGCACAGATTGCCACGTTCATTGCCGTGTCTCCCGCTTCCGTGTCCCAGCAGAAATTCCGCCTGAAGAAGCGGATGATGCAGGCAGATGGTGGACTGTTTGCTGATGGAGAGACGCTGGATACAGTAGTGTGCCATGTCTGAAATTTCGGATTGCAAGACAACAGTGACAAGGGTATGAAACTATTAGGTGGCATTAAGATAAATTAGGCACGTAATTTCTTTACGGAAATCCTTTTCCGTATCTTCAAGTGGGATTTGTCAAGTCCGGCTAATTATGAGTTCATAAAAACGCTATCAAAGACGGTATCATAAAAAATGGTATTGTATATGGACCGAACGGATCGGGTAAAACAAACTTCAGTTTGGCCTTATTCGATATTGAGAACCATTTGTCGCCCAAATGGAAGAAGATAGATTATTATGTGAATTTTATTTATGCTGGAAAGAAAGAGGGAGTAGTCGGGTTCGAATATACATTTAGGTTTGAGAACGGGACAGTTGTCTATGCCTATTCTAAAAATGCCGGTGGTATATTAGTGTCCGAATCGCTTCGGGTGGACGATAATTTGGTTTTTGAACGGAAGAATGGTTCTTTTTGCATAAACAAGCAACAGTTTCCTATGGAAGAAACCATAGAGAATAACCTCGGAAGTAATGCAAATAACGGGTCGATAGTCAATTTCTTATAGACTTCCTACCCGTTGGGCAAAGAACACTGCTTGATTCCGATATTTTTATATGATTATTTTAGGGATATAGCCAATTTGTGTTGATTTATTAGGACAAAAAGTCGGTGATTTCCCTTGTTCTCAATCTGTTTTGCTACTAATATAACCTCGGTCTTATACTGAACCCTATTCAGTCGTATACTGAATGCCATTCAGTCTTATATTGAATCCTATTTAATCGTATACTGAATTACCCCCACTTCAGAAGGTGTTCTGGGAGGGGATGGACTGTGACGGTTTGATGGCTTGAAACGGATGCTTTTGGGATTTGAAATGTTGTTACAAAATGAAATAAGAAACTGATTGGTGACTTAAAAAATATTGTTATTCCTTGTTATTTCAATAGTTCGCTTTCTATTGGACTGCTAAAGTGTTGAATTGATTACGGATGAGAGCATAGAATCAAATTGCTCCATAATTAAAAATATCCCTCCAAAAGAAGTGAGTTTACCGGATTTTATGCTTATTTTTGTCATGCTTGTTGAGGATTTCTTGTGCTTTTTTTGCAGCACTAATTTAAGTGAATCTTCTGACATGGCAAAGTACTGGGCAATATTTTATTGCTCAGTATTTTAAATAATTGTTTTGTAAAGTGCCGCGGAACTAAGGTCTGATAGAACGAGGATGAAACATTCCAAATTAATAAACAATATAAACGAACGTGTAGTGGATGACATCAAAGGACGGTTATCCAAAGGTACTTTTGTGTCTATTGCTGCGGCTTCATTCTCCATCTATGCCTACGAAGCATTGAAAGAAGAATTGGAGCAAGTGGAACAATTGCGTTTCATTTTCACATCTCCTACTTTCATCAAGGACAAATCAAAGAAAGAGAAACTTAAAACATTAGAAAACAATTAAGAAACAAGATATATGACTGACATATTAAAACATTTGGATTTGAACTCCGCAGACGGAACGCAACTCAATCTTGATGCGCTCTATCAGATAGCACCTTCGGCATTTACCGAAGTACGTGATGACAAGACTGGTGAAATCTCCCGAAAGGTAAACTTCGAGGTGCTTCGCCGGTTGCTTGGCGACTATGTCACAGAC
>ERZ773192.3320-NODE-3320-length-12209-cov-2.439197_pt1 | contig 12209 bp, 9 predicted proteins | sample MGYA00581010_ERZ773192 | MGnify/ENA primary metagenome ERZ773192 (study PRJEB29015, sample SAMEA2737741) | human gut metagenome | biome: human gut; feature: human-associated habitat; material: faeces | place: China | collected 2012 ...
GGCGCCCAGCGCGAGCGCCTTCTGCTCGATGACTTTCAGTTCGGCGGGCGAGAAGCCGCCCGTGTTGGCGATGGCGGTATGCACCTCGTAGCCCTTCTCCTCGGAGAGGTATTTCACACAGAACGAGGTATCGAGACCCCCGCTGAACGCCAGTACGACTTTTTCCTTTTTCATGCTATTTCCGTTTTTTGATTTTCTACTTCTTTTTGAGGCTGAACACCTTTTTCAGCCAGTTCCGGAACGCCATCCGGTAGGGTGCCAGACGCGAATGTTCCCGACGCGGCTGCTTCGGGTCGTAGAGCATCCCCGTACAGAGGCACATGCGGCGATGGTTGCGTTGGAGGATGTCGTAGTTGCAGCACCCTTCGCACCCCTTCCAGAAGGTCTCGTCGTCGGTCAGCTCCGAAAAGGTCACGGGCACGTACCCCAGCCGCGAATTGAGCTTCATGACCGGAAGCGATGTCGTGATACTGAATATCTTAGCATACGGGAATCGTCGTCGGGCTAGTTCGAAGGTCTTCTCCTTGATCCGCGCCGCCAAACCCATGTGGCGGTAGTCGGGACTCACGATCAGACCAGAAGTCGCTACATAATCGCCGTGCTCCCAGCACTCGATGTAGCTAAATCCGACCAGCCGGTCGCCGTCGAGGGCGACCACGGCCTTGCCTCCCTTGATCTTGGAGGCAATGTACTCCGGCGAACGCTTGGCGATGCCGGTGCCACGCTGCAATGCCGATTCGTAGATCAGCCGACAGATTTCGTCGGCGAACTTCGCATGATCCTCCTCGGCAAATACCACGTGAATCGAATTCATTCCCATGTCTTGCTAAAATGGTAAAAATAATAATAGTTTACTAACCTGACTGTTGAGTTACGTTCCGGCAAAGTTAAGGGAAATATTCCAAACTTGTCGCCTTCGGCCGGAAAATATCGCGGATCGGGGGCGCTTTCGGCTCGGCGACCGAAAATCGGGGCATCCGTTCCGTCCCTGCCGGCCGGAGCGAGGCGCCGGAGACGCGAACCTCCGCGGGACGCTTCGCGGGCGGAGGCCCGCCGTTTCGGCCGGTCTCCGCGGCCTCTCCCTTCCGCGGAAAATTCCGTTCGCATTTTCTTTTCGGAGAAAGAGCCGGAGAGGATCGCGGAGCGGGAATGCAGGGAGTCCGCCGTCCGCCTCGCTGGACGATCACGATGGATCGGGGTCTTTTTTCCATCGAAAAGAGCAGCGGCGCGAAGCCGATCCGTTCCCCTGCCGGTGCATCCGCTGCGTATGTCCGCGAACGTCGGAAATCGCAGGGTTTGCGCGGCAGCAGACCGCGCCGCTTTTCCCGGGAGGCGGGCGGATCGTCGAACGCAGCGTCACCGCGACGGTTTCGAGAGGTGCCGGCAGCCCGGCAGGGTAAGGACGCGGGCGTTTTCCTGTGGTTCCGCGCAGCGGTCCCGACACATCGGAAAGGGGCGTGCAGGTGCGGTTCGGAGAGTCGCACACGATGCGGACGGCTCCTTTACAAATGGATCGAATCGGGAATCTCCTGCAACCGGCCCTGCGTCAGGTCGCGGTACTGGTTGGGGGTGATGCCCGTCTTCTTCTTGAAGGCGATGTTGAAATGCGAGGGGTATTCGAATCCGCTCTCGAAGGCGATCTCCTGGCAGGTGAGCGCCGAATTGGTCAGCAGCTCCTTGCTCTTGTTGATTTTCAGTTCCAGCAGATATTGCGCCGGGGCGAACCCGACGTACTGCCGGAAGAGCCGGCGGAACCGCGAGTAGCTCATGCAGATGCGTGCGGCGACCTCCTGGCAGGAGAGGTTGCGGTTGAAGTTGTCCTGCATGATGATCTTCGCCTCGTTGAGCTGCGCGGCGACCTGCATGTCTTCGAGTGCGGTCTGCATGTGCTCGGCGTAGGCGAATCCCAGCAGCAGGTTGACGATGCCGGCCAGAATCTGCTGGAAGCCGCTGCCCTGCTCCTGCGCCGTGCGCAACGCCAGTTTGTAGAGATTGATGATATCCTCGTGATAACCGACGTTGAAAAGCGGCCGGTGCGGGTCGAGGAACTTCGCGCCGACCTTGCGGTCGATGTCGGGGCCGGTGAATCCGATCCAGTACTCGTGCCAGCCGGTCTTGGGCGAGGGGCGGTAGCTGTGCCACTCGCCGGGGAAGAGCAGGATGAACTTGCCGCCGCCCTCGAAGGAGGTCTCCTTGTGCGAAGCCGACACGAACTGCCCGTCGCCGCGCGAGATGTAGATCAGCTGGTACTCGTTGAGCAGCCGTCCCTTTTCGACCGAAAAGAGGTAGCGGACAGGATGGTTCGACGGCGGGTAGGAGGTTTGCGGTTCGATGATCTGATAGCCGGTCGTCGTGACGACGACGCCCCAGCGGTTGTCCTGCTCGTTGGCGAGCAGATACTTGATGTGAGCGGAGGTTTCCATCGGTCGGAGAGGTTCGGAGTGGGTTTCAGAGGTAAAGATAGATAATTTATCGGACCGTTGTCCGCCTCCTGTGTTTTTATATAACAATTAGGTCAAAAATCGAAATCGCACGGATGCCGTTTGTATAATCTTTAAATCAAAAACAGAAATCGAAGGGTCTCTATCCGTGCTACTTTTGCATTGAGACAAAAATCGAAAAAGTCATACGGTTTATGAATTCCAACGCAAAAATCGGCCTGTTCGGAACGGGGCTCGATACCTATTGGGGCCAGTTCGACGGCCTGCTCGATGAATTGAAAGGCTATCAGGCGCGCATCCGCGATCGGATGGAGCGCGACGCGGGCGTGCAGGTGGCGGACGCCGGCATGGTGGACAGCCCTGCCCGCGCGCTCGAAGCGGCTTCGCTCTTCGCCCGCGAGCAGGTCGATCTGGTGTTCCTCTATATGGCCACCTACTGTCTGTCGTCGACGATCCTGCCCGTCGTGCAGCGGCTCAACTGTCCGGTGGTGGTGCTCAACCTGCAACCGACGCCGGCCATCGATTACGAGCGGCTCAACGCCCTGGGCGACCGCGGCCGGATGACGGGCATGTGGCTGGCGAACTGCCAGGCCTGCTCGGCGCCCGAAATCGCCAGCGTGCTGGCGCGCAGCCACCGGCGGTGCGCCTTCGTGACGGGATGGCTCGACGATCCGGTCGCCTGGCGGCAGATCGGCGAGTGGATCGCCGCTGCGGGCGTCTGTGCCGGTATGCGTCGGAACCGGCTCGGCGTACTGGGACACTACTACGGGGGGATGCTCGACGTATATACCGACCTCACGCGCCAGTCGGCCGTCTTCGGGACGCACGTCGAACTGCTCGAAATGTGCGAGCTGCACGCCCTGCGCGAGCGGGTGACCGACGCGGAGGTCGCGGGCAAGATCGCGGAGTTCCGCGCGGCTTTCGAGGTGTCGCCCGAATGCGAGCAGGCGGAGCTGGAGCGTGCGGCGCGCACGTCGGTGGCCCTCGACCGCTTGGTGGCGACGCACGGGCTGGGGGCGATGGCCTATTATTACGAGGGTGCTCCGGGCAACGACTACGAGCGGATCGTCACCTCCGTGATCGCCGGCAATACGCTGCTCACCGGACGGGGAATCCCCGTGGCGGGCGAGTGCGAGGTGAAGAACGCGCAGGCGATGAAGATCCTCTCGCTGCTGGGTGCGGGCGGCTCCTTCTCGGAGTTCTACGCATTGGATTTCGACGACGACATCGTGATGCTGGGGCACGACGGCCCGGCCCATTTCGCCATCGCCGAAGGGGCGGTGGGGCTGGTTCCGCTGCCGCTCTACCACGGCAAGCCCGGCAAGGGGCTCTCGATCCAGATGAGCGTCAAGCACGGCCCCGTGACGCTGCTGTCGGTCTGCGAGGGACCCGATGGGGTCTATCTGCTCATGGCCGAGGGCGAGTCGGTGGAGGGGCCGACGCTGCGCATCGGCAATACCAACAGCCGCTACCGCTTCGCCTGCGGGGCGCGCCGCTTCATCGAGGAGTGGAGCCTGGCCGGCCCGTCGCACCACTGTGCGATCGGTACGGGGCATGTGGGCGACACGCTGCGCAAGGTGGCCTTCCTGCTGGATATTCCGCTTGTCGAGATCAAATAAGACATTTCTAATGAACCGATTCGAAGCTTTGATGCGCCGCGCGGCCCTGGTGTTCGCGCTGCTGCTGACGACCGCCTGCGGAGGCGGTGAAGAGGAACCCCGGACGCCTTCCGCGGAGCCGCCCAGGGAGATCGAGGTCGATGCGTCGAGTACGCTCTACGGATTCGTGGGCGACACGGCGGGGAATCCCGTCGAGGGCGTGGTCGTAAGCGACGGCTTCCAGTGCGTGGCCACCGATGCCGGGGGCGTCTACGAGATGAAGCGCAACGCGGCGGCGGAATACGTCTACTATTCGGTGCCCGCGGAGTTCAAGATCCGCACGGGACACGACGGCTATCCCGATTTCTACGTGCGGCTCGATACCTCGCAGCAGAAGATCCGTCAGGATTTCACGCTCGATCGCCTCGCGGGCGTCGAGCGCAACTTCCGCCTGATCTGCATCGGCGATCCCCAGCCCGCCAAGGCCGAGGAGGCGACGCGGTTCGAACGCGAGGCGATGGTCGACGTGCGCCGCACGGCGACGGCTTCGGCGGTGCCCTGCTACGGCGTGGCGCTGGGCGACATCACGGGCGAGAAGCCCGACCTGCTCGCGGGCGTGCGCCGTTCGCTGGGGACGGCGGGCATTCCGGTCTTCGCGCTGCCGGGCAACCACGACAAATACAAGGTGGACGACGCCACGCCGCGCGACGCCTCCTATTTCCGCTACACGATGGGGCCGGTGGACTACTCGTTCAACCGCGGCGACGTGCACGTGGTCTGCATGGACGACGTGATCTACACCTCGGGCACGGAGTACACCAACGGCTTTACGGACGCCCAGCTGGCCTGGCTGCGCGCCGACCTGAGTTTCGTGCCGAAGCAGAAGATGGTCATCCTCTGCTACCATATCCCGCTGCGCAGCGGTACGGCACGCAACATGGCGGCTGTCAAGGCGCTGCTGTCGGAGTACGCCGAGGCGCATCTCATGGCGGCGCACACCCACTACAACGAGAATTTCATCAATACCGACGCGGACGGAGGACTCTACGAGCATATCCACGGCGCACCCTGCGGGGTGTTCTGGCACTCGGCGCTCAACGGCGACGGCACGCCCAACGGCTATGCGGTCTACGACGTGGAGGGAGCGGCGATCACCGACTGGCGCTACAAATCCAGCCTGCACGACGAGTCGTTCCAGATCCGTCTGCATCGCGGCGGCGACACCCACAGCGGCTTCACCTATCCCTATACGCCGAAGACGGTGATCGCCAACGTCTGGAACGCCGATCCCGAGTGGCGGGTTACGCTCTGCGAGAACGGCGTGGAGACCAAGGCGATGACGCTGGTGACGACCTACACCGACGCGTGGTCGGTGGGGTACCATGTGGGCGTGCTGGGGCGCGGCGACAACTACAAGTCGCCCTGCAAGCACATGTACGTGGCCGAGCCGAACGACGTCAGGGCCGCATTGAAGGTGGTGGCCGTCGACCGCTGGGGCAACCGCTACGAGCAGTCGGAGTTCACGGCGCCCGACGACTTCACGGATGCCAGGTCGCCCGTGTATTGATGCCGGCCGGAGGCTCCGTGCGTGCGGAGCGGCGACGATGCGAGGAAACGAAAGACAGGAGAACGGGGATCGGAAAAAACTGTTCGAATGTTAATGAATACCTAAAATTACGACAATGTTACTCAAACTGAGAGGAATGTGCGCTGTCCTGTTGGCGGCGCTGGCATTCGCCGGCTGCTCGGACGACGATGCGGCGAGTAGTCTGGCGACGAATTTCGACGAACTGGAATTTTCCTACGAGGAGTCCGACCAGCAGCTGTTGATTCGCTCGACGGTGCCGTGGACGTTGGACTGCACCTATCTGACGGGCGACGGGTGGCTCGCGTTCGACAAGACGAGCGGCCCCGGCGACGAGGGCATCGTTTCGCAGCGCGTGACGATCAAGGCGCTGCACAACACCGGTGTCGAGCGCACCGCCGAACTGCACATTACGGGCGCCGGTTTCGACCGCAAGGTGACCGTCGTGCAGGAAGACGGCCAGGTACGCATCGACGGCGTGGAGCTGGAAGGCGACATGGCCAAAGACGAACCGGTCGAGAAGACCTACATCGCCGTGAACTATTCGCGTGCGGTGGGCGGCGAGAAGCTGACCGTCACGCCGACGCTGTCGGGCGAGGGCTCGGACGGCCTGTCGGTGGCTGCGGGCGAGGTGACGCTCGACGCGGGCAGCGGCGTGGCGCGCATGGCCGTGACGGGTACGCCCACGACCTTCGGCGAGGTGCTCTTCAAGGTCGCCGTCGAACTCGGCGACAAGAGCTTCGGCCCCTACGAGGTGAAGAGCGAAACGGCCAACCGCATGACGGCGCCGACGGGACTCTACGTCTTCCGTGCCGATTCGCACGAGATCATCATGGAGTGGGACAACGACCACAGCACCGTACGCACCAGAAAGTGGGCGTGGCAGCTGCTGGATTCCGATGCGGACGACGCCGGGGTGGTGCGCGAGTTCACCTACGAGGTGAACAGCAACGACGACAAGAATCCGAAGTATGTTTACAACCGTTTCATCATCGGGGCGCTCGATCCCGGAACGACCTACTATTTCCGCGTGAAGCGCTGCCCGTCCGAGGGGGTTGCCGACGATGCGGGCAAGATCGACTCGAAGTGGACGGAGCTGTGTCCCGTGACGACGAAGGCTGAACCGGAGGTGCCGGCCGACGCCGTACTCTTCCAGGATTTCCGCTATCTGGCTTACGGCGGCAACAACGTCTATACGGCGTTTGCAGGCGGTGTGAACGACAATCCGACAGGCAAGGCGCTCGATCAGATCTTCGTGCCCTATGAGAAATACTGCAACGCCAATTCGGCGGCGGCCAACCTCTGGACGACCCACAGCGCGGCCTATCGCTCGGCGGTCGGCCTGGACGGCTGGGTAGGCGGCAACAATGCGGCCGGACACACGGGCAACAATTCGGTCTACGGCGCTACGGGGATGCTCAAACTGGGTACCGGATCGGCCGTCGGCTGGATTCAGACGCCGGCGCTGGAAAAACTGACGGGGGCGACCGACATCACCGTGAGCTTCGACGCCTGCTGCTGGTGGGAGGATCCTTCGTCGAGCGCGAAGAGCGACAATCCCGAAATCAAGGTGATCGTCGTGGGCCCGGGTACGATCGACGGCCAGAAGGAGGCGAAGGTACAGATCAGCGAGAAACGGGAGATGAAGCCCTGTACGGTGAACGTCGCAGACGCGACGGCCGAGACGCACATCGAGTTCAGTGCAGTCTTCGCCAAGGAGAACGGGCTTACCAACCGCTGGTTCCTCGACAACGTCCTGATCGTTCCGGCCGAGTGATTCGCGCCGGAGTTTCGGAATCCGGCGCGATGGTAAGAGAGGGGTGCGGCCCGCAGAAGCCGCGCCTCTCTTTATTTTGGTAGCTATATACGGCTTCGCACCCCGTCGGATTTCCGATCCGGTGCACCCGACCGGCCGTCGGAGCGTTCGCGTCGGAGCCGCGTTTGCAGATTGGCCCCCCCCCGCCTCGGCGGGGGCTTCGGGCAAGGCCCGCCTGGCTGGCAGGGCTTTGAGGTGCGGCGGTGTAGAATGGCATGTAGCAGCCTTAACCGATCCATACCTATGAACAGTTTCGGCACTCTCTTCCGCATCACCCTTTGGGGCGAATCCCACGGTCCGCAGGTCGGCGTCACGCTCGACGGCGTACCGGCCGGGCTTCCGCTCGACATTCCCGATTTCGAAGCCGACCTGGCCCGACGCCGCAGCGGCGCCAAAGGGACGACGCCGCGCCAGGAAAACGACCTGCCGCAGATCGTGTCGGGACTCTACAAGGGACACACCACGGGCGCACCGCTGACGCTCGTCTTCGAAAACGCCAACACCCGTTCGGGCGACTACGACAACCTGCTCACGCAGCCCCGTCCTTCGCACGCCGACCGCACGGCGGCCGTCAAGTTCGAAGGGTGGAACGACCCGCGGGGCGGTGGCCACTTCTCGGGCCGACTGACGCTGGCACTCGTAGCCGCGGGCGTCGTAGCGAAAAAAATACTCGGCGGTGCGACCTTCTCCACGCGGTTGACCGCCGTCGGCGGCCAGACCGATCCGGCACGGTTCGACGACGCGATCGACGACGCCCTGCGCGACGAAGACTCCGTGGGCGGCATCGTCGAGTGCCGCGTAGCGGGCATCCCCGCCGGCTGGGGCGAACCCTTTTTCGACTCGGTCGAAAGCGCGGCAGCACACCTGCTCTTCGCCATCCCCGCGATCAAAGGGGTGGAGTTCGGCGACGGGTTCGCCGCAGCAGCCCTGCGCGGTTCCGCCCATAACGACCCAATCGCCGACGCCGACGGCCGCACGGCGACCAACCATGCGGGCGGCATCGCGGGCGGCATAACCAACGGCAACGAACTCATCGTGCGCGCGGCCGTGAAACCGACGGCCAGCATCGCCCGCGAACAGCAGACCTTCGACTTCGCCGCCGGCCGCGTCGCACCGCTCCGCATACGGGGACGGCACGACGCCTGCATCGCCCTGCGTGCGGCCGTCGTCGTCGAAGCGGCGATGGCCGTCGCACTCGCCGACTTCAAACTCCGCGACCGATGCCGACGCGCCGCGAAGTGATCGACCGTATCCGCCGTGCGATCGCGCCGCTCTACGAGCCGCGCGAAGCCGAGCAGATCGCCCGCCGCTTCACCTTCGAGCGGTGCGGCATCACGCTGACGCAATACGTCGTCGCCCCCGAAGCGCAGGCCGACATCCCCGACCTCGAAGAGTCCGTCCGCCAGTTGGCCGCCGGACGCCCCGTGCAATACGTGCTGGCGCATACTGAGTTCTGCGGCATGACCTTCGAAGTCGGCGAAGGCGTTCTGATCCCGCGTCCCGAAACCGAGGAGCTGGTCGCAGCCGCCGCGGCCGGAGCTGTCGCCGGAGCCGCAGCGCTCGACGTGGGAACCGGAAGCGGCTGCATCGCCGTAAGTCTCGCGCGGCTTATCCCCGATGCGCGCGTAACGGCCGTCGACCTCTCGCCGCAGGCACTCGCCGTCGCACGCCGCAATGCCGTGCGGCTGGGCGCCGAAGTACGCTTCGTGCAGGCCAACGCATTGACCGGCTTGCACGAACTGCCCGACGCGGCGTTCGACCTCATCGTCTCCAATCCGCCCTACGTGCCGCAGAGCGACCGCGCGGCGATGCACGTCAACGTGCGGGACTACGAACCGCCCGAAGCGCTCTTCGTCCCCGACGACGATCCGCTGCGCTTCTACCGCGCGATCGGCCGCGCCGCACGCCGGCTGTTGCGCCCCGACGGACGGCTCTGGTTCGAAATCTACGAACGGCTGGCTGACGAGACGGCGCGGCTGCTCGCCGACGAAGGGTTCGGCGACATCGCCGTGCGACGCGACATCAACGACAAACCGAGAATACTATGCTGTACGGCAAGAAAATAAACGCGGTGCCCCGCACCAAGACACCGGAGCAGGCGCTCGCCGCGCTGATGCGCCTCTGCGCCCGCGCCGAACGCTCGGAGGAGGACGCACGCCGGCTGATGACACGCTGGGGCATAGCACCGGCCGACCGGGAACGGGTGCTCGAACGTTTGCGCCGCGACCGATTCATCGACGACGCCCGCTACGCCGAAGCCTTCGTGCGCGAAAAGATCAACCTCAGCGGCTGGGGCGCACGCAAGATCGCCGACGCGCTGCACCGCAAACGCATCGCCCGCGAGACGATCGAGCGCGCGCTCGCTGCGCTCGATGCCGGTACGGCACGCGAACGGCTGGCCGACCTGCTGCGCCGCAAGGTGCGCACCACCCGCGCCGCAACACCTTATGAACTGAAAAACAAACTGATCCGCTACGGTCTCGCACAGGGCTACGACTACGAAGCCGTGCGCGACGCGGCGGACGCGCTCATCGCAACGACCGACGACTCATGCGACACATTCTTTTAACGCTGCTGTTTTCGGGCGGGCTTCTGGCCGCCCCCGCGCAGGAACCTCGATCCGAACGTTACCGCTTCCCCGTCCGCAACGTGGCGGGGCTCTACTCGGCCAACTTCGGCGAGATGCGCCCCAACCATTTCCATTCGGGCGTGGACATCAAGACCGACGGCGTGACGGGCAAGCCCGTCGTGGCTGCCGCCGACGGCTACGTAGTGCGCATTGCCGTCTCGCCCGGCGGGTACGGCCGCGCACTCTACATCGCGCACCCCGACGGCACGACGACCGTCTACGGCCACCTCGAACGCTTCCGCACCGACATCGAATCCTACCTGCGCTACAAACGCTACGAGCAGGGGCGCAGCAACGTCGATTTCACCTGCAAGCCTTCGTTATTCCCCGTCCGCGCGGGCGACACGGTCGCCCTGTCGGGCAATTCGGGCATGTCGTTCGGGCCGCATCTCCACTTCGAGGTGCGCCGCAGCTCCGACCAGCGGACACTCAACACGCTGGCCGCGAAACTGCTGCCCGTACGCGACCGTATCGCACCCCGCATCATGCGGCTGCATTACGTCGAGGTCGACTCGCTCGGCGACGTTCCCGTCCACAGCCGTCCCCGCACCTTCGACGTGGTACGCCGCAGCGAAGGGGACTATGCGCTGCGGCAGACGCAACCCGTCGCGGTCGGGCGGCGCGGCTATTTCATCGTCGAGTGCTCGGACCGCAAGGACGAAGTCTACAATACCTTCGGCATCTACCGCCTGACCGAAGAGGTCGACGGAGAGGTACGCTACGAGTACCGCATGGACGGGTTCCTCTTCGGCGACACACGCTACTGCAACGCCGTGAGCTATTATCCCATGCAGCTCTCGTCGCGCAACGAGGTGATCCGCCTCACGCAGCCGGCCGGTTGTCCCGACCGCTTCTTCACGACGATGAAGAACCGTGCGCTGCTGACCACCCCCGCAGGCAGGCGGCAAGAGGTGCGCATCACGGCCGAAGACGATTGCGGCAACCGTTCGGTGCTCGCCTTCACGGTCGAAGGCAAGGCAGACGAACGCTCGTTCCACGCACCGGCGTGCGATTCGCTGCCCGTCGTCCGCCACGACCGCGACTTCCACCGCGAGGGCGACGGCGTGCGGATCGAGATTCCCGCCGGAACGCTCTACGAATCGTGTTTCTACACGCAGCGGCCCCACGACGAACCGCAGCCGAAGGACTCGACGCTGCTGTTCCTGTCGCGCGGCGTCGAGATCCTTGACGTGCGGCTGCCGATGCACCGCTACGCGACGCTGTGGATCGACGCGACGCAGGTTCCGCCCGAGCTGCGCCGTTACGCGGTGCTGGCCTCGCTCTCGCCCAAGGGGAAGCTGCGCTACGAAGGCGGCAAATGGAGCGACGGACGCATCCGCCTGCGCACCCGCTCGCTGGGAACCTTTTTCGTCGTGGCCGACACCGTGCGCCCCACGATCCGCCCCCGCTTCACGGCGCACGACCTGAGCGGACAGCGCAGCGTCACGTTCTCCGTCAGCGACAACTTCTCGGGCGTCGGCTCCGTCAGCTGCCTCGTCGACGGCCGCATGGCCATTCTGGAAGAAAACCGCGTGAAGGGCACCTACACCCACTACTTCGACGACGAACTCTTCGGCCGCAACCGCGAGCATACGCTGCGCCTCACGGCCACCGACGGCGCGGGCAACACCCGCGTGTGGGAGGGAACGTATTACCGGTAAAACCTCGTTTCATTCGAACAAGGAACACCCCTGCCGCAGCAGTTGCGGCAGGGGGGATTTCTGTCCGGACAGGCCGTCGGGAAACCGCGCCGATCCTTTATGAATTGAAAATGCTGCGCAGGATGATGCCCGTAGCGCCCTGGTTGCGCGCGGTGTAATCCTTGGCCGTGCGGCTGGCACGACGGAGCGTCTCCTCGTCGTCGCGCAGCGGCGCGAACCACGCCGCCAGTTCGCCGGCCGTGCGCACCGACACAGCGCAGCCGAGCGACACCATGTCGCGCGCCTCCTTGAATTTGCCGTAATTGGGGCCGAAGGCAATCGGCAGGCCGAAGGTCGCTGCTTCGAGCGTATTGTGGATACCGACGCCGAACCCGCCTCCGACGTAGGCCCAGGTCGCCGATCCGTAGACCGACGAGAGCATCCCCATCGTGTCGAGCACGAGCACCTGTACGTCGTCGAACCGTGTCGCGGCATCGCAC